>Ga0075423_10005347_pt1 | contig 11987 bp, 10 predicted proteins | sample SoiMethybrSBSTD2_FD_80114 | JGI IMG/M metagenome (GOLD analysis project Ga0075423, IMG submission 80114) | Bulk soil microbial communities from a Populus tree surrounding site in Tennessee, USA - Soil MetaG P. TD hybrid SBSTD2 | ecosystem: Environmental > Terrestrial > Soil > Tree plantation...
AGTACAGGCCGCCGTCGGTGAGCACGCCGTCCACGTCGGTGACGAGCGCGCGGACGGCGGCCCAGCGCGGACGCCGCCCGCGACTCACCCGGCAGCCTCGGCCCGTCCGCCCTGACGGGTCAGCGCGAAGGGCAACGCCATGACCGCCAGCGCCACGAGCAGGACCTCGGTATCCCCGAAGTTGTACTCGAAGAGGCCGGCGACCAGGAAGGTGACGACGGCGGCCAGCGCACCGAGCACGAGCGCGCGATCCCCCAGCGCCGCGCTCGGGAGCCGGCGCAAGAGGGCCGTCCCGCGGACGAGGAAGGCGACGAAGATCCACAGCCACGCGGCGAGACCGAGCAGGCCACGCTCGACGGCGATCTGCAGGGGCGTGTTGTGCAGATGGCTGGTGGAGTGGCGCATGGCCTCGGGCGGCGCCACGCTCGGGTACAGGTACTTGACCTGGCCGGGCCCGACACCGATCAGCGGATGCTGGATGGCGAGCCGCCGGCCGGCCTGGAGCATGGCCAGCCGGTCCCGGGTGGTGTCGTCGGCCGCGCTGCCGATGGTGTGCACCCGCGTGCTCACGCCGGGCAGGCCCAGCAGCAGAGCCGCCACGAGCAGCGCCAGCATCACCGCCACGGCGATCCCGCGCCGTCCGAGTCCGGTCACCGCGACCAGCGCGCCCGTCACGAAGCCGAGCCAGGCGCCCCGCACGTAGGTGAGCGCGAGCCCGGCGCTCATCACGATCCACGCCGGGCCCACCCACCACGGCCGGGCGCGGAGGCGCGCCAGCCAGGGCAGCGTCAGGGTCAGCACGATGGCCAGCACGCCGGCCAGCGTCATGTAGATGCTGTACGGCCCCCGCGCGCGCACACACTTGCGCAGGAACCAGCCGACGAGCGTGCCGGTGCGGGCCGTGACCTCCGGCCCCGGACACATCGCCACCTGGACCACCCCGAGGAGCGCGGTGACCGTGAGCGCCGCCACCAGCCACGTCGCGAAGCGCCGCGCGAGGGCAGTGTCCGACAGCGCGTTGACTAGCACGACCAGGGCGCCCAGGTTCAGCAGGTGCTTGCAGGCGACCACGCTGTCGAGCGGACGCGCGGAGGCGAGCGCGGCGATCACGCTCCAGACGACGAACATCGTCAGCGGGCCCGGCAACGGGAACTCGAGCGCCGGCAGGCGGCCGGTCCAACGGGCGATCAGAAGCCAGGCGGCCAGCGCCACCAGCGCGAGCTGGCTCAGCGTGATCGATAGGGCGAGGCCGAGCACCAGCGCGACCAGCAGGGCGGTGCGCGCGGCGGGCAGCCACTCAGCCGCCCATGGCGCTGCCGCCGCCACCGGGTCCACGGCACGCATCAGTAGGCGTTGCGGTTACGGAAACCGAGCCACAGGGTCCGCAGCAGGATGGACAGGTCGAAGGCGAGTGACCACCGCGCGATGTACTCCAGGTCGTACTCGATGCGCTTCTCGATCGACGTGTTGCCACGCCAGCCGTTGATCTGGGCCCACCCGGTGATCCCCGCCTTCATCTTGTGCCGCAGCATGTAGCCGGGCACGCGACGCCGGAACTCCTCGACGAAGCCCGGCCGCTCGGGCCGCGGGCCCACCAGGCTCATCTCGCCGTGGAGGACGTTGAAGAGCTGGGGCAGCTCGTCCAGGCTCCAGGCGCGCAGGAAGGCGCCGAGCCGCGTGCGGCGCGAATCGCCAGGCACGGCCCAGCGAGGGCCAGAGTCCGCCTCGGCGTCGGACCGCATGGTCCGGAACTTCAGCATCCAGAAGCGGCGCCCATCCAGCCCCATCCGCTCCTGCCGGTAGAGGACGGGCCCACCCGACGTGACCCTCACGGCGATGGCGATGGCCGCCATGGGCAACAGCGCGAGCAACAGGGCGGCGCTGCCCAGCACGAGATCGAACGACCGCTTCAGCACCCGGTTCCAGCCATACAGGGGAGATTCGCGCAGGTGGATGAACGCGATGGACTCGAACTCCTCCACCCCCCCGCGCAGCGAGGCGAGATTGAACAGGTCGGGCACGAAGTGGATGGCCACCGGCTCATCACCGATCTCGTGCAGCACCGCGGTGAGCCGGGGGTAGTCGCTGTGCGGCAGCGCGATGATCACGATGTCGACCGGCCTGGCGGCCAGCACGCTCCGGATCTCCTCGATCCCGCCGAGCCGGCGGACGTTGCCGATCTCGCCGTCCTCCTTGTCGCTGAGCACGCCCAGCAGCTGAATGCCCGTGTCCCGCCGCCGCTGTAGCACGCGCACGACCTCGGCGGCCGGCTCGCCGCCGCCGATCACGACGGCATGGCGCTGGTTGTACCCGCGCCGCCGCGCGAAGCGCAGGACCTCCCGGAACGCCGCCCGCGACAGGCTGGCGGTCACGATCGAGGCGGACCAGAACAGGAGGATGACGATCCGCGAGTACTCGTAGCCGTGGAAGAGGAATGTCATGACCGCCACCAGCACCAGCACGCCGAGGGTCGAGGCCTTGGCGATGTCGAACCACTCCGAGAGGTGCGAGCCGAGGCGGTTGGGTCGGTAGAGGTCGAACGCCTTGTAGGCGATGGACCACACGAGCATGATCGGGACCAGCTGCAGCGCGTAGTCCGAGAACGGCGGGATGTCGCCGCGGCCGAACAGGCCGAAGCGCACGGTGTAGGCGCCGAGCCAGCAGGCCACGATCAGCACCAGGTCGGTGATCAGGGCCAGGTGCTCGAACAGCCGGGAGTGCGCCTTCAGCATGCCCGTCGCGCCGCGAACGCGCTCCAGCGGTCCTCGACGAACTCGCGCACGCGCCCGGCGAAGCGCGGGCGGTCGAAGCGAGTGGCGCGCGCCCGCAGCGCCGGCGGGTCGAAGCGACCGGCCGCCGTTTCGAACGTGGTCATCGCCGCCGCCAGGGCCTCGACGGTGGGCTCGGTGAAGAAGACGGCCGTCGGGGGCTCCGGGCCGGCGTCGTCGAGGCCGACCATCGTCTCCAGGACCCCGCCGCGCGCCAGCGCGATCGTCGGCCGGCCCGCCGCGGCCGCCTCCAGCGGCACGATGCCGTAGTCCTCGACCGAGGGGAACAGGACCGCCCGGCAGCGCGCGTAGAGCTCGGCCACCTCGGCGTCGGAGCGCCAGCCGAGGAACGACACCCCGGCGCCGCCCAGCGCGCGCAGACGCGCCTCCTCGGGGCCGGTGCCGACGACGAGCAGTCGGCGGCCAAGCCGCGCGGCCGCCCCGATTGCCAGATCCACGCGTTTATAGGGCACCAGCGCCGAAACGACGAGGTAGTAGTCCTCGATCGTCTCGGCGATGCGGAAGCGCGCGATGTCCACCGGCGGGTGGATGACCTCGGACGACCGCCCGTAGGCGCGCTGGATGCGATCGGCGATATGGCGCGAGATCGCCACGAACTCGTCGACGCCGTCGGTGCGGCGGTCCCAGCGGCGCAGGGCGGCCGCCAGAGGCGGCAGGGCCAGGCGCGTAAGCCAGCTGGCGGTTCGCGCGTAGTCGGCCTCGAGATCCCACACGTAACGCATGGGCGTGAAGCAGTAGCACAGGTGCAGCGCGCCCGGCGGCACGCGAACCCCCTTGGCCACGCAGTGGCTGAGCGAGATCACCAGGTCGTAGCCGGCCAGCGACAGGCCGCGCACCGCGGCCGGGAACAGCGGCAGGTAGTGGCGGTACCGGGTGGCGGCCGACGGCAGATCTTGCACGAACGAGGCGACGATGCGGCGACGCTCTATCACCGGGCTCACGCTGCCGGGGACATGAAGCAGGGTGAACAGCGGCGCGTCGGGGAACAGCTCGCAGAAGACCTCGAGGCACCGCTCGCCGCCTCGCATGCCGGTGAGCCAGTCGTGGACGAGCGCGACGCGCGGGCCGGCCGCCGGCGGCGCCTGGCGGCCGGCTTCGCTCAGGGCGGCGACCCGAGAATGCGCGGTCGCCAATACCGGAAGCTGTAGCCCAGGTTCGTGAGCGTGATGTCTGACGGGAGCTCGACCATCCCGGTGATCCCCTGGCGCATCGCGCCAATAGTACTACAGCGCCAGCACCTCCTCGTAGACCGCCTCCAGCGCGGCCAGCATGTCCCGGACGTCGAACTCGCTCCGCGCGCGGGTGCGGTTCTCGGCCCCCAGCCGCGCCCGCAGCCCGGCGTCGGCCAGCACCGACGACAGTCGCGCCGCGAACGCTCCCGCGGTGCCGTCCACGAGTCCTTCGCACGGCGCGCCCAGCACCTCGCGGTGGGCGGGGATGTCGCTGGCGACCACGGCCAGGCCGAGCGCCATCGCCTCGACCACGGCCAGGGGCAGGCCCTCCTTGCGGGCCGCCGACGCGAAGACGTCGAACGCCGGAAACAGGCGCGCGGCCTCCGGCACCTCGCCGGCGACCCGCAGGCGGCGCGCCACGCCGAGCTCGGCGGCCAGCCGCCGCAACCGTGCCCCCTCCGGTCCGTCGCCGATCAGGACCAGCGCGAAGCCCGGCGACAGCGCGGCGGCCCGCACGAGCACGTCGAGACGCTTGACCTCGTCGAACCGGGCCGCGCAGCCCACGACCGCTTCGGCCAGATCCAGGCCGAGCGCCGCGCGGGCGTCTGGCCGCTCGAGGGCAGAGCCGGCGAGCCGGGCGACGTCGACCCCGTTGAGGACGACGCGGCTCTGACGCGACGTGAACAGTTCCAGGCTCAGCCCTTCGCGCTCTTGCGCTCGCGAGACGTTGACGACCATGCGCGTGATCGTGGAGAGCCGCCGCTCCAACGCCAGGTAGAGCGCACGGGCGGGGCCCGGATAGCGCTCGTAGTGCAGCCCGTGAAACGTGTGGACGGCCGGTACGTGGGCCAGCCGGGCGGCGAGACGTCCGTAGAGCCCGGCGCCCTTGCCGTGCGAGTGGACGAGGCGCACCTTCCGAGCGCGGATCAGGCGGACCAGACGCAGCAGCGTGAGCGGGGTCAGGCGGTCCGTGGGCAGCGGCACCACGTCGACACCGGCCGCCCGGAATTGCTCGACCATCGGCCCGTCGCCGGGACCCGCCACGACGAAGCGCCAGCCACGGCGCTGCAGGCCGAGCGCCACGGTGAGGACGTGCTGGGGGCCGCCGCCGGCCCGGGTCGACACCAGCAGTTGGAGGATCGGATCCTGCTCGTTCACGCACGCGACCCGACCCGCGCCGCGCGCACGGCCCGGCGGAGCGGGCGCGGCAGCGCCAGCGCGAGCGCCGGGCGCAGCGCGAAGAGCGCGCACCAGGGCGGGTAGGCGCCGCTGCGCACGGCGCGCCAGCGGACGCGGACCTCCGTGCGGAGCCGATCCTCCTCGCGCTCGACCGACACCCGCCGCGCACCCAGCCGCCGGACGACGAGGACCTCGTCGAGGTTGGCCAGGCGGGTGTGCCGCGCCAGGCGCATCCACAGGTCGTAATCCTGGGCCACGTCGAGCGTCTCGTCGTAGCCTCCGACGCGCGTGAGCAGCTCGCGACGCGCCATCACCGAGGAGTGCACGAACGGGTTGGCGCGGATCAGCGCGCGGCGCAGGGCAGGGTCGTCCGCCGGCGGGCGAATCACCCGCACCGGGACGCCGGCAGCGTCGTCCTCGCGCGCAGCGGTGCCGAGCAGACCGATCTCGGGGTGCTGAGCCAGAAACGCGCGCTGGCGCGCCAGGCGCGCCGGCAGCGCGAGGTCGTCGGCGTCCAGGCGCGCCACCAACGGGCCGCGGGCCAGGCCCAGCGCGCGGTTGAGCGCGCGGGTGAGCCCGCTGTGCGTCTGGCGATGGACACGCAACCGCGGGTCGGTGACGGCCGCCAGCAGCGACGGCGTGGCGTCGGTGGAGCCGTCGTCGACGACGATGAGCTCCAGGTCTGAATCGGTCTGGGCGAGCACGCTGGCGACCGCCTTGGAGACCAGCGGCGCGCCGTCGTGGACGGCCAGCAGCACCGACACGGCGGGCGCCCGGTCGGCGCTCACCGCGTCCCGGAGCCCTGCCGTCGCGCCGTCAACGCCAGCACCGCCGCAATGTGCCGGAAGCCGGGCCACCGGCCGATCACGTGCTCGAGACCGAAGCGTCGTCGGGCGTCCGGGATCAGCCGACGCGAGAACGGTATCCAGTAGCCCTCGATGCGCAGGTCCGTGAAGCCGCCGGCCCGGCACAGCGCTCGGAGCTCGCCACGGGTGATGAAGTCGTGGGTCGACCAGTTACGCTCGTCGCGCCAGAACGTCGGCTCCCGATACTCTCGAACGTAGGTCTTGAGCAGTCGCGCTACTCGCCGCAGGTTGTGGTGCGGCTCGACCAGGAACAGACGTCCACCGGGGCGCACGACCCGTCCGAGCGCCTGGAACACCTCGTCGCGGCGGTGGAAGTGGTGCAGGCTCTGGAGGACGAAGACCGAGTCGATCGAGGCGTCGGCGACGTGAGCGGGCAACTCGAGGGCGGTGGCGCCGACGATCTGCACCTGGTCGAGACCGGCTCGGCGGCAGCGATCGGTGAGGATCTCCCGCATGTCCGATACCGGCTCGAACGCGATCACCGAGTGGGCGTGGCGCGCGATGAGGACGGTGAAGTAGCCGGTGCCCGCCCCCAGCTCGAGTGCCCGACCGTACCCGCCCGTCACCCACTGCTCGTCCACCAGGGGCCGTACCGGATGATCGTGCTGCTCGGCCTCGTCGTAGCGATGGATCTGATCGTAGTCGCGAGCGCGGTCGCCGGAGTAGACCCGCTCGTTGAAGCCGCGGTTGATGTCCTCCAGGCGCCGCTCCGAGTCGCCCGACAGCAGCGCCATCTTCGCCCGATGCGGCAGCAGCAAGTACGCGAGATAGTAGCGTCGTCCGATCTCGATCCGCGGGCCCACGGCGCTATCCTGTCATGCCCGGGACAATACCGGCGAGTCTCGCGGTCGCGGGCCGACGATGCCTTGGCTCGGCGGCCGGCGTGAAGCCCTGGGCTGACTCCGTCGTCGCCCCGCTCACGCCGTGCGCCTGAAGACGAGGTTGAGGTACGGCAGCGCCAGGGACGGTGGCTGGCCGGCCGCCTGCAATGTCCAGGCGGCGGCGACGAACAGCGGCATGAGCGCGCGCCGGGTACGCGAGCGGGCGGTGGCGCGGAAGAATCGAAACCCGTAGCCGGCTGCCTCGGTGACGTCGACGAGCCCGGCCCACCTCCACGATGGCAAGCACTCCGCGAGAGTGGCGTTGCGCCAGCCGGTGCCGTCGGCGATGAACTCGTCGACGCTCACCGCGCCGTAGATGCGCGGCCGACCCAGCCGCGCGTAGCGCCAGGCCAGGCGGGGCGGCAGCCACTGCACGAGCGGCAGCCCGACCGAGTGCGTCTCCAAGGGGAACCAGCGGTTCGGGGTGTCGAGGATCGCGATGTGTCCACCGGGCGCGAGCACCCGGTAGTACTCGTCGACCTGGGCGCGCCGCCCCCGCGCCGGCAGGTGCTCGACGACGCCGACCGCGAGCACCAGGTCGAATGCGGCGTCGGCCCACGGCAGCTGGCGCGTCGCCTCCTGATCGAGGTGCCGCACCTGCTGCACGACGGCCAGGGCCAGCTCCTCCACCTTGACCCGCGTGATCTCGACGAAGGCGGCGTCGGTGTCGAACGTCGTGAGCGCCGCGACCTCCGGCTGCTCGGCAAGGAACTCGGTCATGTGGCCGAAGGAGCAACCGATCTCGAGCACCCGGAGGCCGCCCAGACGCCGCGCCCGCAGATAGGCGAAGAGCGGGCCGAGGAAGTGGGGCCCCCGCGTCTCCTTGAAGTCGAAGTACAGCGGTGCCCGGCGCGCGCCCTTGCGTGCGACCAGCAGGCGCACGACGCGAGCGCTGTAGCGCGTCGAGTACTCGCGGCCGCCGGTCTCGAACACGCGGCGGTCGCCGAGGTCCACCAGCCGGAACGGCTCGTTCATCGGTGTCTATCCTGTCACGCCCGCTGCGCGACCACGAGCAGCATGTGCCCCAGCAGACGCAGCACCGGCTCGCTGTAGAGGCCCCGGCGAACGAGCGCGCGGAGCCAGCCACGACGCGCGTCGGCCAGCGCCGGTGCCGTCCCTACCGACCGGGCCGCCCGCGGTCGGCGGCCGCCGAGCGCGCGCGCGGCCGAGCGCAGCAGCCGGGCCGGATCGTACGGCCGCGCCGCCACCGGCGTGAAGCCGTGGCGCCTCAGGGCGGCCAGAAACTCTCCTCGCGAGAACGCGTACTGGTAGAAAGTGCCACCGCGCCGCGAGAGCATGGCCTGTCGGCGACGGATCCAGGGGGCGCCCAGCCGGCGGGCGCCGTTGAGGTAGGGCACCGAGATCACCAGCGTGCCGACGGGAGCGAGGACACGCCGCGCCTCGGCCAGGATGGCGTCGGGCCCCGCCGGATCGTGTTCGACGACGCCGAGCGAGATGTACGCGGCCAGCGTGCCGCCGCGAATCGCGAGCGCGCGCAGATCGCTGGCCGCCAGCGGCACCGCGGCCACCTGACGGCAGGCGGCCAGCGCCTCGACGCTGCCGTCCACGCCGGCGGCGCGCCAGCCGCGCTCGCGCAGCAAGATCACGTACTGCCCGAGACCACAGCCCGCCTCGAGCACCAGGCCGGCCGGCGGCAGCGCCTCGGTGATCAGCGCGGTCAGCGGCGAGACACGGGCGACGGCGAGCAGCTCGTCCACCGTGTGGCCGCCCCAGTGCTCGGTCCAGAAGTCTTCGCGAGCGGTTGTCGAGAAGTACGTCAGCACTCAGGCGGCTCCGCGACGGCGCCACCCCGACCGTCGGCCCGCTGGCGAGTCGTCAGCGGCGAACGCGCGGCCTGGCCCACTCGCTCACGAGGAGGACGTCGAACTTCAGCCCACCGGGATCGCGTTGAGCTTGGACACCCCGCGGCCCGGCCCGCCCGCGGCCCGGCCACGACCGCGCGACCGATGAGGCCAGCCCCGCCGCTCACGCAGGGCCGCCGCCATGTGGGCCAGACCGGCGGAGCACTCGAGGTCTGTATCTGGGACCTTCGCGAACCTGGGTGTTGAGGGCGAACATCATGGAAGGCTTCCTCGATCAGACACAGCGGCGGTTTGGCGGAGCAGCGCGATCTCCACGCCGATGAGCGTACCTAGGTCGTAATCAGCGACCACCAGAGCGCGCCCGGCTCCGCCGAGCGCCTGAGCCAACGAGGCATCGGTCAGCACGCGGGCAAGGCGATCTGCCAGCTCGTCGGGTCGGTGCGGGTCGAAGAGAAGCCCGGTCTTGCCGTCCGCCACCAGCGAGCGGTTGCCCTCGCAGTCCGACGCCACGCAAGGAACTCCGGCGGCCATCGCTTCGAGCAGCGCCTTGGGATGGCCTTCGGTGAACGAGGCGAGCACGAAGGCGTCGGCGGCACAGTAGTACGGCGGGAGCCGTTCCTGGGGGACGACGCCCGGGAATTCCACGTCTACCCCCGCCGCCCGCGCCCGCTCGCGCAGCCGCGCCTGCAGTGGCCCGGCGCCGACCAGGACCAGCCGCGCCGGCAGCCAGCGGGCGAGCGTCGCCACGGCAGTCACCAGCGTGTCGAGGTTCTTCTCGGGGGAGAACCGGCCGACGTACAGGATGCAGGCCGGCCGGCCGGGGCGGCGAGGCGCCGCCGGTGGGATGAAGCGCCGGGTGTCGACGCCGTTGGGGATCAGGTGCACCTCGCGCGCGATGCGGGCCGCGCGAGCGCGCAGGGGCTCGGTGGTCGCGATGACAGCGGCGGCCCCGCGCAGCCCGACGCGCTCGAGGATCGACTTGAGCAGTCGCCTGGGTCCGGGCCGAGAGAGCGTCGCGTACGAGAATCCGTAGGTCGTCACGTAGGGCACGCCGAAGCGGGCGCGGGCCAGGACGGCCGGGAGCGTGCCGGTGACCTGGAACACGCGCAGGACCGCGCACGACTGCAGAGCGTGGCTGTCGGTCCACGCCATGGTCGCCGCGCGGCGCCCGCGGCCGAGTGGCCGGTGAGGGGCCAGGACGTCGACCCGGTCGAGCAGCGTCACGTCGCGCGTGAAGTCGCGCAGCGACTCCACCAGGTAGCTGAAGTAGCGCACGCGGTCGAACGCGGTCACGTAGCGGGCCATGTAGCCCTCGAGCAGGCGGCTGGCCTGCCCCGTTCTCGCCAGTTCGCCAAGGCCACCGCCGAGGGCGGGCAGCAGCCCCAGGATCACGCCGACGCCCGCACCGCCGCGTAGAGAGCCAGCAGCCGGCCCACGCTCGCCTCGGGCGAAAAGTGCGTCTCCACGCGCTTGCGGGCGGCGGCGCCCATCCGGGCGGCGAGGGCCGGGTCGTCGAGCAGCCGCCCGATCGCCCCGGCGAGGGCGGTCGGGTCGTGTCGCGGCACCAGCAATCCTGTCTCACCGTCCGCGATCAGCTCCGGCGTGCCCCCAACGGCCGTGCCGACCACCGGACGACCGGCCGCCATCGCCTCGAGCACCACGCGGCTCAGCGCGTCGGGGATGACCGAGGGCACGGCGACGACGTCGGCGGCCGCGTGGAGCGCGAGCACGTCGTGATTCGGCAGGGAACCGAGGTGGCGCGCCCAAGACACGTCGGGCACGACGACCGGCCCATCCCCGACGAGGACGAACAGCGTGTCGGGACGAAGCGCGTGGACCCGCTCGCCCGCAGCGAGGAAGTGCGGGGCGCCCTTGCCGGGTGACAGTTTACCGACGAAGAGCACGACCCGGCCGCGCAGACCGTGGCGGCGCGCGACGTCCGCGGCGGACGCGCTCGGGGGAGGGCCCAGCGGCGGGATGGTGTACACCGTCTCCACCCGGCGGGCCCCGGCCAGCAGGCCCGAGCGACGATAGACGCCGAGGATACCGTCGCTGACGCCGACGATCGCGTCCACGCGGGAGAGGAATCGTTGCTTGAAGCACGCGTCTAGCCAGCCGTGCAGGAACGCCAGTCGCGTTCGAAGGCGGCCGCGGTGCCCCTGCATCCAGCCCTCGAAGTATTCGACGGAGCACTCGCGCCACAGCTTGCGCAGGCCGCAGTCGGGGGGGCGACGGTCGTGATGGTGCAAGCAGACCGGGGCGGCGTTGATGAGACTGCCGTCGCGGATCGTCAGCAGGACGGGCAGACCCGTCAACGCGCGCGCCAGCACCCCTGGCAGCAGCATGTGCTTGTTCTGCACGTGGAGGACGTCGACCCGCTCAGCGCGCGCCAATCGCGCGACCTGGAGGCCGGCGTAGACGTAAAAGAGGGGGTTGGCGAGCGCTTTCAAGGGCGCGACGACACGGCCAGGCGGCTGCTTCACCGGGAACGGGAACCGTCGCACGAGGTAGCCGTCTCGGCGCTCCACCGGCGCGGCGCCCCAGTTCGGCGTGATGACGATGACGCCGTGACCACGCGTCGCCAGCGCGCGGGCCAGGGCCTCAACGCTCCACTCGGCGCCGCCGGGTGCGTGGGGCGGAAAGTACTCGTTGACCAGGGCGATCTTCACAGCACCCGGCGCACCGCCGCCTGCAAGGCGGCCGACTTCCCCGGGCGGAGCCGCGCCCTCTGCCACGTCATCCGGAGCTCCAGCAACGACGCGCGCCGGTCATGCCGGTGCCCCCTGAGACAGGGGACAGATCATCTCCGCGGGCCATTTCCGTCCGTCCGACGCCGGCGACCGTAGACGAAGAGGGCCTGCCCGAACCTGCGCAGCAGCCACTGAGGTTGCCAGTGCGCCGAGAGGCGGTGAAGCCGGAGATAGGTGCTCTCCGATAGACGGAGCGCCTTTCGTCCGATGAGAAACGCCCCCTCGATCGTCCACTCCAGGTCACCCCGCGGCAGCATTGCCCGAACGTCCTCGACGTTGTAGGTCCAGTGGGGCACGTCCGATGTCCCGAGCAGGCAGAGGCGGCGCAGGAGAGTATTGAGCTGGCGGCCCGTCGTCACGCTGAGGTAAACGCCGGACCGAGCCACCCGGATCAGTTCGGCGAGCGCGGCCTCGGGCCGACTGAAATGCATGAACGACTGGTGGCACAGCACCACGTCGAACGCCCCTGGGGGAAACGGAAGGGCGTAGACCGAGGCGACGACGCCCGACGCCCCCGTCACGTCGCG
>Ga0075423_10005352_pt1 | contig 11981 bp, 12 predicted proteins | sample SoiMethybrSBSTD2_FD_80114 | JGI IMG/M metagenome (GOLD analysis project Ga0075423, IMG submission 80114) | Bulk soil microbial communities from a Populus tree surrounding site in Tennessee, USA - Soil MetaG P. TD hybrid SBSTD2 | ecosystem: Environmental > Terrestrial > Soil > Tree plantation...
CAGCCATTGATCTGGATCAAGAAATAGCCGCAGGCTAAGATTCGTGGCCACACCCCTGCATGATTGGTAAATCGCTCGGTCGCTACGCTATCGAGTCGAAGCTGGGCGAGGGCGGGATGGGTGTCGTCTTCAAGGCTCGCGATACGCAGCTCGAGCGCGCGGTCGCCATCAAGGTTCTTCCGCCCGGCAAAGTCGCCGATCCCGATCGTAAGCGGCGGTTCGTCCAGGAAGCCAAGGCCGCCAGCGCGCTGAATCATCCGCACATCATCACGATTTACGACGTCGGGTCAGACGGGGACACGGACTTCATCGTGATGGAGTACCTCGCCGGCACGACGCTGGATCATCTGGCGCCCGCACAAGGCCTGCCACTGAAGCGCGCGCTCGCGATTGCCGTCGCCATCGCCGACGCGTTGGCGAAGGCGCACGAAGCAGGAATCATCCATCGCGACCTGAAGCCGTCCAACGTCATGATCACGGACGCCGGCGGCGTCAAGGTGCTCGACTTCGGCGTCGCCAAGCTGCTCGAGCCGGCGGAAGCGTCCGGCGAGACGAGAACAGTGGCTGCGGCGACCGAGGAAGGCACGACGATCGGCACACCCGGTTATATGTCGCCGGAACAGGCCGAGGGCCGTCGGCTCGACGGCCGCTCCGACATCTTCAGCTTCGGCGCGGTTCTCTATGAGATGGTGACGGGACGCAAGGCGTTCGCCGGCGAATCGCGACTCTCCATCCTGGCGAAGATCCTCAACGAGGAGCCGGTGTCGCCGACTCGTCTCTCCGCGGCGATTCCACCCGATCTCGAAAAGACGATCCTCCGTTGTTTGCGCAAGGATCCGGCGCGTCGCTTTCAGACGATGGCGGATCTGAAGGTGGCGCTCGAGGATCTGGTGCTCGATTCGAGCGGCACGGCGCCGAGCCCGGTTTCAGTTCGCGCGTCCTGGTCCCCGCGACGGTGGGCTCTGGTCGCGGGCTTGCCGATCGTCGGGCTGAGTGCGGCGTATTTCGCGGCGCAGTCGTGGCGAATGCCAGTGACGAGCGAGCCTCTGCATGCCGTGCCGCTGACGTCGCTGGCTGGAGTCGTGCGTTCTCCATCGCTGTCACCCGATGGCAACCACGTCGCGTTTACTTGGACGGGAGCCAAACAGGACAACCCCGACATCTACGTTCAGCAGATCGGCGTGGGGTCTCCTCTACGTTTGACGACCGACCCCGGCAATGACTACAGCCCAAGCTGGTCGCCTGACGGGCGCGCGATCGCGTTCCTGCGTCGCCACGCCAATGATGCCAAGAGCGAGTTGTGGCTGATACCGCCTCTGGGAGGAACCGAACGAAAAGTGGCGGACATCCAGCCCAGCGTCGTGTTCTACCGCCCAATGACGTTCGCGTGGTGTCCGGACTCTGCGTGCGTCGTCGTCACGGATTCTTCCGGTAAGGGGCAGCCGGATACTGTGTTCGCAGTCGCCATCGATACCGGCGAGAAGCGGCAGCTAACGTTTCCGAAAGAAAACGTCGTGGATGCCGACCCGGTGATCTCGCCTGACGGTCGCTGGTTGGTGTTTCGCCGTGATCGCACGCCATTCAGCGGGGAGTTTCATCGCCTCTCATTGAGGGACCATGCGGTTCCCGAAGGCGAACCGGTGCGACTGACGGCGACGCTCGGCGCAGGCAAACCGGCCTGGACGGTTGACGGCCGCGAGCTCCTGTTCGCCGACCGCGGAGCGCTGTGGAGGCTCGATGCGCTGAAAGGTGGGACACCAACGCGCATGCCTTTTGTCGGTCAGGACGGTCTGACTCCCGTTGTCTCCCGGACTCCAGATGGGCGCCAGCGGCTGGTGTACGTGCACAGTTTCGCGGACTTGAATGTCTGGCGCGTCGACACGTCTGCCGCGGGAGTCGCAGCCACGTCACCGCCAGTCGCCGCCATCGTGTCCACGAGGATCGATCACCTTCCCAACCTGTCGCCGGATGCTCTTCGAGTGGTTTTCATGTCGGGCCGCTCGGGCGAACACGAACTGTGGATTGCCGCTCCCGACGGATCGAATGCGATCCAGGTCACGTCGCTCGGCATCAACCCTGGTTTTCCACGCTGGTCTCCCGACGGAGGGCTCATCACCTTCCATGGCGATCCCCAGGCACGCCCGGATGTGCTGCTGGTCCCCGCCGGAGGCGGCAAGCCGAAAGTCCTGACAGCCAATACGCGCAATGGTGCGTTCCCGACCTTCTCTCGAGATGGGCAATGGATCTACTTCAGCTCGGCGGACGCCGGAAAGGTAGGTATCTGGAAGATTCCCGTGTCAGGAGGTGAGGCGATTCCAGTCGTCCAAAAGACGGCAGCTGTGATCGTTGAGTCATATGACGGCCGCCACCTGTACTACAGCGAAACAGCGGATCGGTCGAGCTCGCTGTGGCGCTGGCCTCTTACCGGTGGAGCACCTGTCAAGGTGCTGGACGGCGTGGTTCTTGGTCTGTTCGATGTAGTCGAACGGGGCATCTACTATGTTGATCGGGCGTCTGGTGAAACCGGCGGCTTTTTCATCGATCGGACTGGCGGGGAAACGCGCCTGCAGTACTTCGATTTCTCCACTCGCAGGTCATCGACCGTCGCGCACAACCTTGGCACTGTGGGCCTCGGTCTCAGTGCGTCTCGAGACGGCCGCACGATTCTCTTCTCGCGTGTCGACTCCGCGGTCGACGAGCTGATGCTGGTCGAGAGCTTCCGGTGCGCGACTAAGGCGCTGCTGTTTTCACCAAGCCGTATCCGCCGATTGGCACCGTCTCCACTCTGTTGCTGAAGCCGGCGATGAGCGGCCTGGCTTTGGCGATGGTGGCTTTCACCGCTGGCAGCGACAGCGACGCCTGATGGCTGGCGGCGCTGTCCCACGCCTCGGTGATCCACAGCGCGTCGGCATCCGCGGGATCGGCGGCCACGATGTAGCTGAGGCAGCCCGGCATCGCCTGGGTCGATTCGAGGAGCATTGACGCGAGCGTGTCGCGCTGGCCGGCCACGGCCGTCATCTTGCCGATGAGTCCATACATGGTCGTGGCCTCCTCCGCTGCAGTGATCGGTGCCAGGCGGACGCCGACCGGGGCGATTGCGGCTGTGCCTGCCACCGCGAGAAACTGACGTCGGGGCACCGGCATCTCGGGATGATAGCAGGCGCGTGCTAGAATTGAGGTTTCTTCCCAAGCGTGGGCCAGTAGCGCAGTTGGGAGCGCGCATGAATGGCATTCATGAGGTCACGGGTTCGACTCCCGTCTGGTCCACCATCTCCAAGTGATTCTAAGCGCCTGAAATCCCCAACCCACTCCGTAGATCGAACCGCTGTGACTATGTCGTGTTGCTGCTGCGGTGCGTCCGCTGTGCAGCGGTCTCCTGAACCGATGCCTTGAACGCCCGAGTGCCTACTTTTGAGTTGGGCAGCGACCATGGCGCGGAGGCCGTACGGCGCGGAGGCATTTGAATGTGCGAATGCTGAAGAGGCACGCTTGGAAAGCGATTTTGGCGACGCTCACCAAGGGGTAGCGACACGCTTCCTTGCGCAATCGGATCAACGATTTGCGCTTCCACGATGTTCCTCGGTGTGACTCGTTGTTCGTCGGTACTCGTCGTCGATTCCAGGCCCACCTTACACAGTTTCTACACAGTCTCCGCTTCGAATTAGCGGTCGCTGCCGTTCGACTCTGGAGAGGGCCGGGCGTTCGACCTGATGGTTCGTCCAACGGATCCGATTGATCCTGATCGGACTTTCAGCAGCGAGAGTCCATCTTCCCGATACGATGCGGCTATCGTGGAAGCCCGACGCGCTCGACAAGCGCAGCGAAGCGCTGATCAGACCGCAGGACGTCGAACGCGGGCTCGACGTTGAGCATGCCCATCTGCCAATCGCGAGCCTCGACCGCCTTCTGCAGCCATTCGAACGCACGCTCCGTATCGCCGAGGCCGATGTTCACGTAGGCGATACGAATGGGCGATGGGTCCCGTGGCTTCGCGATGCGCCGCAATTCGTCGAGCGTCGCAAGCGCCTCTCGCCGGCGTCCAGCCCTCGCAAGAACGTAAGCCATTGGGGTGATGACGTCAGGGCGAGCACCCATGAGACCTTTAGCACGCTCGAGCTCCTCGACGGCTCGATCAGGTAGGCCCTTGGCGACATAGGTCCGTCCCAGCATGACGTGGGCGCCGCCGTAGGTTGGATCGAGATCGAGCGCCTCCCTAAAATGCATAATCGCTTCCTCGTAGCGACGCGCGAAGTAATGCACTACGCCAAGGTTGTGCCATGCATTCGGCGATACCGGATTCAGGTCGCGCGCCCGCGCGGCGAACTCGAGCGCCTCCTTGTCCCGCCCCCACCAGGCCAGATAAGAGGAATAGGTGCGGAGGGCAGTCTCGTAGTTCGGGTTCAGCTCGACAGCTCTCCTGAAATGGCGATCGGCTGTATCCCAATCCCAGTCGTAATCGGCGAGGATGAACGCCAGCGAGGTGTGCGCTTCCGCCAGCATGCCGTCGAGCGCGATCCCTTTCAGCGCTGCGGCTCTAGCGAGCTGGTACGCCTCCCTCATAGGCAGGAGACCCACGCTGCCGAGCCTCGCGTAGGTATCGGACAGACCACTGAACGCGTGTGCGTAGGATGCGTCCAGGTCGATGGCTCGCTGAAAATGTTCCCTGGCCTTCTCGAATCCCTCGGCGGTATCCCGTTGCCACAGATGATGACGCCCGCGTAGATAGTGCTCGTACGCCTCGGCGCTCGTCGAATGCCGTCGAGCATCGGCGTGGACGATCGAACGCTCGATGCCCAAACTTGTCGTCATCTGGCGGGTAATGGATTCGGCAACTTCGCGTTGCAGCGCCAACAAGTCCAGCGCGTCGCGCTCGTACTGTTCGGCCCAGAGCTGACTCTCGCGCTCGGTGTCGATTAGCTGCACGGCAATGCGGATGCGGCTGCCAGCGCTCCGCACGCTTCCCGCGAGCAGGTGGCTCACGCCTAGGTCGGAACCGATCTGGGCGGCTCGTTTGGTCGTCTTCTTGAACTGCATCGCCGACTGCCTGGCGATAACTCCCAGACGTGACGGATCCATCCCGCCAAGCTGCGCGATTAGCTCTTCGGTCATCCCGTCGCTGATGTACTCCTGATCTGGGTCTCCAGTCAGGTTCTCGAAGGGAAGCACGGCCAGCATGAATCGTGTAGACGAGCGAGTGGATGGCGAGTTGTCCAACCGCCAGAGCAAGTAACCGAACGCCCCTAGGACGAGGACGGCTGCGAGAATGCTCGTCGCGGTGAACAGTGGAACTCGAATCCGCCTCGGTGTTGAACTGGCGATCCGGGCGGGGCCTTCGAACGCTTCTCGTTCGTTCTCAAGCACCGGCGCGGGCGGCGCGAGTGACTCGTTTGCGGAAGGCCCCACGACAGGAGCGATGAATCGATAACCGCGGCGCGGCAGCGTCTCGACGAACCTCGGCCTGCTGGCAGAGTCCCCGAGCGCTTCTCGCAGCCGGCGAACCGCGGCATTCAGGCCGCGCTCGAAGTCGACGAACGTCTCCGCCGGCCACAGTCGCTGACGCAGTTCCTCGCGAGTCACGAGATCGCCGGGACGATCGACGAGCGCCTTGAGAAGTTGAAAAGGCTGTTCGGGGAGATTGATCCGGGCGTCTCCCTTCCGCAGCTCGCCCGTCCGCAGATCCAGCTGGAACCTATCGAAGCAGACGGAACAATCCGGGGAAGAACTCATCGCGGATCTCCGATCGTCAGATATCAAGCCACCATTTAGAGATCGGGGCTTGACAAGGAGTCATTCCATATCAGCTAGCTCGACGGCAGCAGGCGGGCCGTACTCCCAGCCGGCACGTCACAGGAGATCTGGAGCAAGAGTACGGACGGCACAACCGAGGTGCTGATCACTCCGCCGAACCGAACGAGATCATCGACGGGCTCGGTCATTCGGACTGTGGGTGGTCGGTTCATCCTCGACCCGCCGGGATCCTAACACGGCTGGTGACCTCAGTCGTATCTGCATGTCCGCGTGAGAGTTACGCGGTTACATCGATTTGGCACGGTTTTCACTCGGCCGTCATTGATTGTTGACGTTTCCCCGCGCATCGTGGTCCGGAGTAGAGACGTCGCATGTTGCGAAGTCGCGCGCCTCGCGGCGCATGAGGAGTGCCAAATGAAGGACCACGCATTTTCACGAGTAACCGTCACTTGCTTAGGGATCATCGGCGCCGGCTTCCTGACAGCCGTCCCTTCTGGACGCGCGGTTGTCGATGGATTCGCCGATACGGGCGACACCTACAAGAGCGTTGGAAGGATGATCTTCACGGTCGTCGCGCCGAACCCGCGCGGCTTCCCTATCGGGACTGTCCTCGCCAGCTGCACGGTGACACTCATCAAACCGGATGTGGCCTTGACGGCTGGTCATTGCGTGGCTTCGAGCGCACAGAACGGCCAACCCCCGTGGCTGCGCGCGGTGGTCACGTTCGATCGCGACGACTCGTTGGATGAGTCCAAGTGGATCGACTTTGCGGGAACGGCAGTACACCCGACTGTCCCCCACTGCATGGGGCCGTGCACGTTCGACGGCGGCGACCCGGGCATCCAGGATACCGGCCTCATCTTCCTCGCCAACCAGGTCCCCGGGATCACCCCGTCGAAGCTGGCTCCCAGGAACACGCTCGACTCCGTCGAGAGGCTGCAAAACATCTTCAATGTCAACGTGCCGATGGCGTTCGCCGGCTACGGCACGACCGACTACAACGGTGAGTACTCGAGCGCGCGCCGCATCGGAGTCTTTAGCTTCGACCGAATTCTGGACCAACAGTGGGCGTCCTGGAAGAAGGGGCCCAGCAGCGCATGCTACGGGGATTCCGGCGCGCCAATCTTCGTGCACGTGGGCTCGCAGCAGCGCATCGTCGCTACTATCAGCGACGCGGGCGATACCTGCACCGAGGAAGAAACTCATGCGCGCGCGGATACCAAGTACGTTCAAGACTGGATCAAGGACACCATCGCGGCTCATTGAGCGCAGCGCATCGGGCGACGCGGCCGCCCGAACCGTGCGGCTACGGTCATTCGCTGGTCAAGGTTAGGAACTGCCGGGGCAATTGGGGGAGGTTCGCTAAACCCTCCTCGCTTCTCCAGCGGCCTGAACGTCAACCCGTTCTGCATCAGCCGCTTACGGCAGCGGCTGCGATGACAGACCGCCGATCTGTAGTCCACCGTAGTCCAAATGCAAGGCATGCGTTCGTGCCGCCAGGGCACAAACGATCGAATTTGAACTGGAAAACTGGAGGCGCCGCCCGGATTTGAACCGGGGATGGAGGTTTTGCAGATTTAGCCGGGTCGTGAATCGTGTTGTCTCGAGCTGATTTCTGGTCGGTCCAGCATCCCGGTTTTGCCTTGTCCTTGGGCTGTAGTGGACTACGTTTTGGACTACAGCGCGGCGTTGACAATCCGTGGGAAGCGCACCAGTCGGTGTCGTAACAGACACTTCAGGCGATCTGTACGTCGCGAGCCGCTCTCTTGGAGTGTTTTGGAGGGGGGCAGGCAGCGTCAATCAAGCAGCTGACTTTCGCTCGAACGGCGAATCCGCCACAGAAGAAACCTCCGCGCTGACGTGCGGCCTTTGGTGTTGTTCCTAATCGGTCGGCCGGATCACCTCAGACCATTAACCCTCCGAAGCCAGGACGCGATCTGGTTCTAACTGGCTCCGGTCTGGTCCACCAAATCTTGTCGCCAGAAATCGGATTCAAGTAGCTGAAAACCGGTAGCGTTGCACCGGTTCCCACAAGCTTCGTCCCGTCGAAGCGGATCGAAGCGGATCCGGTCCGGGAAGAACACCTGCTGCAGCCGCTGTTTCCGAGCGAGTGACGACTGGACCCAGAGTTCGACGTGCTCGGTAAAACTTCACACTCAGCGGCGGACCCGCCGGGTTCCTAAAGTCAGACTCTTCGGAAGAACTCGCGGAACAATCCCGTTCCGACGTTGATCCAGAAATGCCCATCAACGAAGTGGATGTGGGAGATGGAGCGCTGGCCCAGAATCTCGTTATCAACGACTGTCGCCACGCTCGATGAATCCTTCGCCACAACTTTGTAGGCGCGTGAGTCCATAACTCCGTTCAGACGTGAATAGCAACGAGTTTTCGTGAACCGGAGCTCGAGGTGGCCGAACAGCGCTGCGAGCTGACGGACCCGTTTGGCTGGGATGTCTCGTCTGGCGCGAATCTCGCGAAGCGTTCGGCGGGCGTCTGAGCGCCACGTTCCCAAGAGTCGACTATCGAACATAAGACGACCGTTCTCAAGAGCCGCCTGTTAGCCTGATGCCCGAAACTCCTGCACGGCGGCCCATAAATCGATGGCGAGATTCGCATAGGCCTCCCGCGGTCCGGCCGTGTCCGCTGAAAACCAGCGGACGAACTCCTCGTGCAGAATGTCTTGGCACTCTTGTTTTGATTGGGCCTTTGTCAGTCTGGGAACCACGGTGCTGATCTCGGACGAGTATTCATCGTCCGGCGCCCCGGACGCGAGCAGTCCAATGGGATCCGCGGCAGTGATTGCACGAACAACTGCTGCATCCAGCTCGACGAGTTTCGTGTCGGCACCGCGCGGAAAGGTACGATCCGCTTGCCACGTCCTAGGGTCGCGGCGCACATGTAGGACGGCGAGCACTACAACTGAGTCGTCTGTCGCGCGGAAGTACGCGGCGTAAGGAAACGTGTGCAACAGAGCACGCCGGACATCCGGTGACACTAGCGGAAACTGCAGCGAGTTCTGGCGCAGGCGATCAAACAATTGATCCACTGCGTCGAGGAATCGCATTCCCAGGCCGGCCTTCTGATCTTCATACCACAACGCAGCATTGTGGAGATCCGACTCGGCAAGCGGCCGGATGATCCACCGACGTGGCATGGCGGCTATCGTGGGCGCAGTTTGCCGCGAAGTCGATCCCGCACGACGTCCCAGCTCTCGCCGGCGTTGGGGTTCGCAACGTGGTCCTTGAGCCGTTCATCCAGCACCTCTCGGTGCCACTCAGGTACCGGAACTTGATCGGGCGTTGCAGCGATGCGGTCCCACAACGACTGGACGTAAGCGATCTGTTCCTCCACGCTGAGTTCGTCGAATCCAGGCGGTGGGATGGCTATCGGCTTCGGCATGTTCGAAGTCCTATGCAGGACGCATTTGAAGTATAGCGGATGCCAGCGGCAAGAGGACGCTCCCGCCCATCACGCAATTGCCTGCTCCTGCGCTGCGCGGAGGCGCGGTCATGGTCCGAAGCGCCGCTCACGTCGGGATGCCAATGCGGCGTCGGAGCATGCGACGAGGCCTTGACGGCGCCGAGCACAGCGCGACGATCCCGAGCGTGATGGCCGCCCTCGGTGGCACATGGCGACATCGCAAGATCGATCGATGACAACTGGTCAGAGCCGTGGCCTGTATGTCGACCTGACGCAGCACCAGAGGCGGTTCTGATCGGCGACGATAAACAGTCAACCAGTCGCCCCTCTGTTAGCGCGGCGATGGTTGCGAGCGGCACGTCCAGATCGAGATTGTCGATGAACGCGAGCCCGAGGATTCCGTATCCGAGCGAGCTCCGCAACTGTTCGATCACTTTCGGGGTTGTTGCAGTCGTCGCGGAATAATCTGGGCCCTGCCCATCGTGCGCTGTTCGAGCGCCTTCGCCAGGTCAGCATCTGATTCGACGCATATCACTCGTGTGAATGGTTGCTCACATTGAATCGCACACAGTGGCGAGCCGTCGAACTCCTCACCCGTATCTTCGTCCACGCACTTACCACAGCCTGCCAGCAAGTCGAAGAAGATGCGGTTGTGCCACCGGTTTTTCATCCCGGCGTTGAACAGGTACATGTACTTGTCGAGATACTTGAGTTTTTTCCTTCGCCCACTGACCAGAGATCCTCGCCGGCAGTCCGTCGACGGCAGAGGGCCGGTAACGACTACTTGTCATGGCCACCCCTTCGCGTTGAGCGCCGTGCGCCACCGTTCCTGAGACCCAACCATCTCCTCATCGGTTTGACAGCCCTGTGATCCGCGGACTGCCCGCGCATCGCGAGCCGGAGCTCGTGCCCGACCACGCCCGTGGACAATAGGCATGCGGGCTCAGCTTTCGTCGCGTCGCGCCGTACCGTCAACGACAACCCGCCGTAACAGGTAACGTCATAGCGGTCGCGTTGAAAGACGCCACAGCGGATTTGCCTGGGATTCTGGAACGCGGCGCCGCGACGGCTTCGGAGCAATTTTTTGTTGACGTCTTGCCGACAGGGAATGTCACCCGTGAAACGGTGCGTCAAGCACTCCGCGACGCTAGCGACCAGTGCGCGTCACCGCGAATAAAACAACCAGAGCGATTGCGACGACACTCAGCCCGGCCCCGGCGGACACCAACGCCGTCTTCCATTGCGCTTCCGTCCCAATTCGACCGAAATGAATCATCATCGCTGTGACCGTTCCCGCAAAGCCGATCAATGGTAGTCCCCAAGTTCCTCCTGGCGGTTTCGACCGGCTACTTGTTCGCATTTCACCCTCCCCCTTGCACTTGCCCCGCGGACGATGGCGAGGTCATTTGGAGCGCCTATTGATCCCGGACACGTTTCGTGCGCGTGCCGCTCTTCGCCATCATGGGTGGCTTTGCACGACGACGCTGAAGGCGAGCCCAGAACTTGGCCGTCTCCCGTTCGACAAGGGCCTCGAGTCGATCCTGCGGTGGCTGCGGCAGCACCGGCAGAAACTTGGGCATCCCCAAGTCCTTGCTTTGTCCCAACCACTCGAGCTTGAGGTTCGCGGATTCGAGGACCGCTCACGCGCACTGCATCACTTCGTGCGGTGGGAAATCTGACTCCCATCGCGTCGGCCGATCACGTCGGTCCGCAAGGGCGGCAGCGTTGCGCACGTGCGGGTGATACACGGATGCTATACAATCGCCGCCGAACAGGAGGCCTTATGCGCCTACGCGTCCTCTGCACGATTCTGACTCTGCTGATGACCGCCGCGATCGCGCGGCAGCTCACGGCCCAGAATCCGCCGCCCCCGCCGAAGCTGTTCGCCTCAGCCGCTGACGTGACGGCGATGATCGCGAAGGCGAAGGCCGAACGGAAGCCGGACCAGCCCAACTTCATCCAGCCGATCGTCGGCCTGGCGCCCTACACCGCCAACCTCGAGCATCGTGTCGCCGGTATTCCGGCGCCCGCGTCGGTGCACGAACGCGAAGCCGAGATGTTCTACGTCGTCGAAGGATCGGGGACGCTGGTCACCGGCGGCAAACTCAAGGACGAGAAGCGGACCAACGCCGAGAACCTCACCGGGTCGGGCGTCGACGGCGGCACGCCGCGCAAGATCGCCAGGGGCGACTGGGTGATGGTGCCCGAGAAGACTCCGCACTGGTTCCAGCAGATCGACGGCACGATCGTCCTGATGTCGATCCATTTGCCGCACGCGCCGGCAACGACGCCGTCGCGGTGAAGCGTTGACACCGCGATCGCCGGCCGACGGCCGGTTGTCTCGGTGATGGTGCGCGCGACTCGAACACCACGACGCGAAAAGATCTCGTTGCCGCTCACGACTGTGCGTGGGTCGCTCGAACGGGAGCGATTCTCGCAAGCGTCTCCAGAGCGGACTTCGCCTTAGCCTTGCGCAAGGCCTTCCAGTCGCCGCCGGCGCGCCGGTGGCGGAGGTCGGTCAGGTAGGCGTACTCCGGCGTCAGCAGCCGGTGCTCCTCGGCCTTGGCTTTCGTCCACGATCGGGCGAACTCCTCGAACGTGGGCGCTGCTCCGCGCGTCCAGAAGTCCATCGCGAGCACGCGCGCAACGGCGCCATCCCGGAACCGGCCGCCGGTCAGGTCGCGGAGCAATCGCATGACACCCTCGAACTCCTTCGCGTACCAACGATAATAGAGGCGGTCGCGAGGTCCGAGCCGCGCTGGTGGATTCTCCTCGCGGACGATCTGCACCGAGATGCGGGTGGCCTGACCGAC
>Ga0075423_10005354_pt1 | contig 11979 bp, 12 predicted proteins | sample SoiMethybrSBSTD2_FD_80114 | JGI IMG/M metagenome (GOLD analysis project Ga0075423, IMG submission 80114) | Bulk soil microbial communities from a Populus tree surrounding site in Tennessee, USA - Soil MetaG P. TD hybrid SBSTD2 | ecosystem: Environmental > Terrestrial > Soil > Tree plantation...
ACTGGTAGCCGCCGAAGGTGTAGAAGTACGTCCCGTCGGAGACCATGCCTCCGTACTGGAACGTCTGTCCGCTCGTCTCGCTGGCCCACGAGCCCGTCGGCTGCGACTGCGCCCAGGAGGCGCCCGCTCCGGACAGGAGCGCCGAGACCACGATCGCGGACGTGAAAAGGAAATGGGAAACTCGATGCATTCGCGCCTCCTCAACCACCATGAGGTCCACCACCACCTGAGCGCTTGCGCGGCGCCCGCTCAGTCAAGGCGCGATCCAGCTCACCCTCCGTTACAGGAACCTTCCGGAACGCTTTATGGAATTCCATAGAAAAAAATCCTTCCGGCCGGACGCCGGCCCGATACAATCCGGCGCCGGGCCCGGGATCGGCCCGTTCGGGAGCGCGAGGAAGGACGCTTGAGAACCAGGGACGTCAAGGTGGACAAGGAAGCCCGAATGACGAAATCGGCCGCCGCCCGACCGATGCGCCGGCGGAAGGACGTCGACCCCTTTCCCCCCTTTCCGCGGCGGTTCGCCCCGGAGGGGCTCAACGCCGGGTCAAAGCACGACCTCGACCTCCTCTTCATGGACCTCGAGGATCGCCCCCTTCCCGATCCGACCGCCCTGGAACGCTGGCTCCAGGACTGGAGCGAGCTGGCCTCGATCATCGCGGAGGAGGAGTCGCGCCGGTACATCGCCCACACCTGCCACACGGACGACGCCGAGGTGGAGCGCACGTACCTCGAGTTCCAGAACTCCATCGTGCCCTTCGTCAAGCCGCGCTGGCAGCACCTGAAGCAGAAATACGCCGCCTCGCCCCACCGGACGGCGCTCGACCCCGGCCGCTACCGGGTCTTCGACCGGGCGGTCGTCGCCGAGATCGAGCTCTACCGCGAGGACAACGTCCCCCTCGAGACGCGCGACGCCGAGCTCGTCGTGCAGTGGCAGAAGATCTCCGGGGCGATGACGGTCCTGTTCGAAGGCGAGGAGCGGACGCCGCCCCAGCTCATGCGCGTCCTCGACGAAACCGATCGCCGGCGGCGCGAGGGCGCCTGGCGGGCGATGGCCGAGCGGCGCCTGAAGGACCGCGAGGCCATCGACGCGATCTACGACGAGATGGTGAAGAACCGCGACCGGCGCGCGCGGAACGCGGGCTTCGGAAATTTCCGCGATTACGCGTTCAAGGAAAAGGGGCGGTTCGACTACACCCCGGACGACTGCCGCCGGTTCCACGACGCCGTGGCGGAGCACGTCGTCCCGGTCCTGCGCCGGCTGCACGACGAGCGGCGCAAGAAGCTGAAGGTGGAGGTCCTGAGACCCTGGGACCTGGCCGTCGATCCGGACGGGGCGCCGCCGCTCCGGCCCTTCGCGAAGGCGGAGGAGCTCGTACGGGGCGTCGGCGAGATTTTCCGGCGGATCGACCCCGCGCTCTTCCGTATTTTCGACGGCGTGCGCAACCTCGGCAACCTCGATCTCGAGAGCCGGAAAGGGAAGGCCCCAGGCGGCTACCAGTGCACGCTCGACGCCCAGCGCGTCCCCTTCATCTTCATGAACGCGGCCGGGCTGCAGCGCGACGTCATCACGCTCCTCCACGAGGGCGGTCACGCCTTCCACGCGGTCTTCGCCCGCAACGACCCGCTCCTCATGTACCGCGGCTCGCCGACGGAATTCGCCGAGGTCGCGTCGATGGGGATGGAGGCGCTGGGAATCGGCCACCTCGAGGCGTTCTACCCGAAGGCGGAGGCGGCCCGGGCCCGCCGCACCTGGTTCGAGGAGATCTTCCGCATCTTCCCGTGGATCGCGACGATCGACGCGTTCCAGCACGAGGTGTACTTGAGGCCCGAGGCGTCGGCCGCCGACCGCCGCGCGATGTGGATGGCCCAGCGGGCCCGGTTCAAGGGCGGCGACGACTGGAGCGGCCTCGAGGAGGCGCACGCCTCGCAGTGGCACGCGCAGCCGCATCCATTCTCCGTGCCCTTCTATTACATCGAGTACGCCATCGCGCAGATCGGCGCGCTCCAGGTCTGGAGGAACGCTCGCAAGGACCGGCGCCGCGCGCTCGAGCGGTACCGCTCCGCGCTCTCGCTGGGCGGCTCGCGCCCGCTGCCCGAGCTCTTCAAGGCGGCCGGCGGGAAGTTCGGCCTCGACGAGCGCACGCTGCGGCCGCTCATCAAGGCGGTTGCCGCGGAGCTCTGATCCGGGGCGAACCGGCACGCGCGGGTTGACACGCGTTCAACCGGAGCGGAATATCTACGGGGGTCCAGAATCCATGGTTGATCCGGGGTCGCGCAATCCGGGGAAATTCTCGACCGAGGTGACCGTCTTGATCCGCGGATCGCTCGCGGAGATTCCGGCGGAGGTGATGGACCTGACCCCCACGGGGCTGGACGCCTTCGCCTCCGGCCGCCTCTCGATGAACGAGCGGGTCGGGTTGACGATTCGATGCGCGGTGGTCCCCGGTCCGGGGATCACCATCTCCGGAGAGATCCAGAGGATCCGCGAAAAGCCTTCGGGCGGCTATTTCATCCACGTCGAGTTCGTCAATTCCGGCGATTCGGAAAAGAGGATTCAGTCCTTCCTCTGGAGCCTCGAAGAAGTGCGACAGAAGCAAAAGGGCCGCTGATCTCGCGGAATCCATCTTCATGGACTTCCGGCTGGCGGCGGGCCTCGGGGCTGCGCGACTGCTTCTCGATTTCATCTTCTTCCTGTCGGCCGGGCTCCGGTCCGGCGTCCCCGGCCATTACCCCATCGGGCGAGCCATCGCGGCCTCGTTCGTGTCGGCGGCGGCGGCGACGGCGGCGACGGCGAACGTCGCCTGGCTGGTCCATCCGGCGGCTTTGCTCGCCTCGCTGGCCGCGCTCTACCGGCCCCCCCTCCGATGGCGGCTGGGAGCCTTGGCCCTGGGGCTGGCGGTCGAAGGGGTCATCCGGCTGGCGAGTTCCATTTCGACTTGACAAGCTCCCGCGGAAGAGTACACTACTGCATATCGCATGGGTGTAGGGGTGCGCCCAAATCGGGTCCGCCCCCGCTCCGGCTTCAGGAAATGACCTTGAATGGGGATCCGGTATTCCGGCTAGTATGATCGCCATGAGACTCATCCCGCGCGGCCCGCTCCGACGGCTCCCGGCGCTCCGGGAAAATCGAAGCGGCGCCCCCCCCCTGAAACCGGAGAGCGGCGCCTCCCTGATCGAGATTCTCATCGCGATGGTCGTCGTGGTCATCGCCTTGCTGGGCGCCACCTCCGCCCTCTACTACAGCGACGCGGCCCGGGAGGCGACGCGTGAAAAGGTGCTGGCTCAGAATGCCGCCCGCAGGGTCATCGAGCAGATGCGCGATGCCCCCTTCTCGACGCTCCTCGCCAATTACTCCCCCGGAGGTGCCCCCGGCGACACGTTCACCGTCGAAAAACTGAATGCGATCCCGGGAGTGCCGGTGGGCCAGGTCACCTTCCCGACGATTGGCGGGAACCTGCGCGAGGACGTGGTCGACGCCGATTGGGCCATGCCGCGCGACCTCAGCGGGGAGGGGGTTGTCGATGCCGCTTCCCACAACGCCAACTACAGGCTCCTGCCGGTGCGCATCACCGTTCGCTGGCGCGGCCTTCGCGACCCGGGGCAGGTCGTCGTGAACGCGTTGATTACGGACAGGTGACATGCGCCGCTTGAAACGGATCGTCGGGTTCACGCTCATCGAGGTGATGATCGCCACGGCGATCCTCGTAATCGTGGCCTCGGCCATTTACGGAATTTTCGCCGGCAGCTCCCGGTTCTACGCGACGACCGTCAGCCTCGAACACATCCAGGAGCAGGCGCGCCGCGGGGTCGACCAAATCGCGGAGGAGCTGCGCTTGGCCGACCAGGCGACCCTGGTCATCACGACGGTGAGCGGTTCGAACCAGGTCGTCTTCCGGAGGATCACCGGGTTCAGCGGCGGGGCCCCGCAGTGGAGCGCGAACATCACCTGGAACTACCAGACGTCGCCGGTCGACGCGAACGGCAATGGAGTGGTCGACGAGGGGCGCGTCGTCCGGACCTTGAACGGCGTGTCCATCACGCTCTGCCATAACGTCCTGCAGGGCGGGCTGGTATTCACGCGGACGGGCGACAATGTCCTCATCCGGCTGACGCTCATCGGCTTGGACGGCCAGGGAAAACTGATCCAGACCTTCGCGGAAACATCGGTCACCCTGCGCAACAGCAGCACGTGAGGAGGAAGTCATGCGGTATCTGAGAACGAGCGATCGAGGATCGGCCCTGATCCTGGCCATGATCGTCTCCCTCGTCGGCGCCGGGATGGCGGCGACGGCCCTGGCCGTCACCGCCGTCCAGACCAAGACGACGGCCCGGATGGCTACTCGAGAAAGGGCCCTGACGGTCGCCGAGAGCGGCCTTGATGATGTGGTCTTCCGGATGAATTCCTGGGCCGGCGGATCGCCCGTCTCCACCGCGACTGGAACGATCGGCGGCGACACCTATACCGTCACCATCGCTCCGGCCTTCTCGGGTGCCGCGGGGCAATATACCCTTCGGGCGTCGAGCACGCGCGACCACGAGAAGCGCGGCATCGAGGCGGTTGTTTCTCCGACAGTCGTCAGCCCGTTCCCCTATGGCCTGAGCTCGAAGAACGGGATCGTCACCAGCGGGGCCATGGCGACGGACAGCTACAACTCAAAGGCCGGCAGCTACCTGAGCCAGCGCACCAATTACGACCCGGTCCACGCAATGTACTATGCGCATCCCGGAGGCAACGTTGGCGCCAACGGGAACATCTCCGGATCGGGAAGCGTCACTCTCTACGGCAACGCCGCCCCGGGCCCGACCGGGAATTGGAGCTCCTCCGGCGGAGCGTACGTGTACGGGACCACGACCCCGATGGCCTCGTCGATGGTCTTTCAGCCGGTACCCCCGTACAGTCCCCCCATTCCCAGCTCGGGCGCCCTGGGGCCCAGCGGCGCGATGACCCTGACGACGGGGACGTATCACTACGACAAGATCACCGTGAGCGGCGGCAACTCCCTGCATTTCTCGGGCGACGTGACGATCTATGTGGACGGCGACGTCTCCATCAGCGGATCGGCGTTCCTGCACCAGCTCACCGGCGCGAACGTCAAGATCATCCAGAATGCCGGCAAGTTCACGCTGAGCGGCGGTGGCCTCGTCAACGACACTCTGGACGCCTCGAAATTCACCGTCACCAGCGCGACGACCAGCGCGGTCACCTTCAGCGGAGGTTCCACCTACTTTGGCACGGTCTATGCGCCGAACGCCCCGTTCACGGCGTCGGGCGCCACAAATTTCTTCGGGGCTTTCGTCGCCAGCTCGATGACGCTCAGCGGAGGCGCTTTCTTCCATTATGACGAAGCGCTCGGGTCCGCCGGCGCGCCCAGCGGCTACCGCATCCGGTCCTGGATCGAGTTCATCCCTTAGGTCTCTCCCGATGAGGACCATGGCCGTTCTGGCAGCCACGATCTGGGCGTCCGGAATCTGCGAGGCCCAGGAGGCCCGCGTTTCGGACACCCACAGGGTCATACTCCGGAATGGCAACATGATCGACGGCGTCCTCAGGAAGAAAACGGACGCGGGAATCCTCCTGGCATATGCGCCGTCCATCCAGGTCTTCATCCGCTGGACGGAAATCCGGTCCGTCGAGGAAATCTCCATTCGAACCCTTCGTTCCGAACCCCGGCGGATCGCTCCGCCCAACCCTGAGGGTTCGTCCGTCGATACGACGCCCGGGGTTTCGGGGACGCCGCCCAAGGCTCCTTCCCCTCCAGACAACATCAAGCTGCCGGAGATCCCGGCGAACCTTCATCAGCAAATCGACGACCTTTTGGATCGCGTGCGCGCCACGCCCCGCGACCGACGGGGCCGGTATGCCGAGGAGCTGGTGGCGCTCGGCCCGGAAGCCGGACGCTACATGGCCGTCAGGATGGAGCTGCTTCCGGACGACCTGATCTACTGGACCGGAAGCGAAATCGGTCGCTCGGGCGACCGCTCTCTGGTTCCGGAGCTACGCAAGAGGCTCGCCTCCGACCGGCCCGTGGTGCGGTCCGTCGCCATCCAGCTCCTGCAGGAATTGCGCGACATCGAGAGCGCGCCCCGCGTCGAACGGATGCTCCTGGACGGAGAGGAGGGCGTCCGGGGGGCCGCGGCCATCGCGCTTGTGGACTTGGGCAACGAATCGACCGTCGTGGCCCTGGGACAACTGATGCGCGATCCCTCCGCGGCCGTGCGCAGAGTCGGCCTGCGGGCGGCCGTCGATCTGGCCCGCCGGAAAGCGAGGCTGGCGGAGCTCGTGACCCTGTGGCATGACCACGTCCGCTCGTTGACCGGCGCCCGGCGCGAGGACGTGGCCGCTGCGACCGGCCTCCTCATCCCGAACCTCGGGGTCGAGGAAAACGGCGCGACGGCCGAGACGCGCGCGGCGGTCGAGGAGATGCTCCTGGATCTCGCCACCGATCGCGAGGCGCCCGTGCGCTCCGCCGCCTACCAGAGCCTCGGCAAGCTCGGCGGTCCCCATGCGCGCGAGACTCTCATCGCGGCGTTGCCCGAGGAGAAAAACGAGGAGGCTCTGACAAGCCTGATCACGGCCGTGCAGGAGAGCCGGGATCGGGGCGCGATACCCGAGCTGATTGAACGGCTCGACTCTTCCAGCAGTCGCGTCCGCGACGCGGCCTACAACGCCTTGAAGAGCATCACGGGAGAGATGACGCTGTCCGCCGATCTCCAAGAATGGCGCGACTGGTACGGCCGCAAGTAGCGCCCGGCGTTTTCAACCTTCACTCCTCCTTCTTCCGACGCGTTCGGGACGAATCCGGTCGAGCGGCCCATGGCCGAAGTTCACGGGGGCCGGCGGGTTCCATTTCGACTTGACTTTCACCGCCCGACGGATAGACTAATACATAGACAATGGGTGTAGGGGTGTGCTTACGTCGGGCCCGCTCCCGCCCCGGTTTCGGGAAAATGTCTCGCCTGCGGACGCGGTATTGCAGCTAAAATGGGCGCCATGAACATCATCACTCTCGTCCTGCTCTGCCTGGCCCCTGCCTTCCAGGATTCCTGGAGGGACACCCACCGCCTCTACCTCCGCAACGGCAATTTCCTCGACGGCCGCCTCGAACAGGTCGGCGACAAGGAGATCCTGTTCCGCTGGAACCCGAGCGCGGTCCTCCGGATCCGGACCATGGAAGTGGTCAAGATCGAGGAGATCAAGATCCGGCCCCTCAGCCAGGAGCCGAAGAAGGTCGCCATCCGCGAGGACAAGGCCGCCCCGCCCCCGACCGACGGCCTCCCCCCGCCGCCGCCCAGGGACGGGAACCCGGACCGGCCCCAGACCGAGATCGGCCGCGTCCTCGAGCACCTGCTGAACCAACCCGACATGAGCTGGGACGTCGTCGTCAAGCAGCTCCGGGAGCTGGGCGTCGAAGGCGTGCGCGCCATGATCGCCGAACTCCCCTCCATGGACGCCCAGCGGACCAACATGGTCCTCGTCGCCCTCGAACAGATGCGCGACATGAAGATCGAGCCGGAGATCCGCGGGCTCCTGGCCGACAAGAGGCCCGACCTCCGCATCGCGGCGTGCACCCTGCTCGCCAACCGCGGAGCCTCCACCGCCATCCGGTCGATCACGCCGCTCCTCAGCGATTCCCAGGCCCAGGTCCGGGTCGCCGCCCTGATGGCGATCGGCATCCTGGGGGAGGCGTCGGCCATCGAAACGACCGCCGGCCTTTCGCTCGACTCCGACCCCAGGGTCCGGGCGCGCGCCTTCCGCACGGCCGAGGAATTGAGCGTCCGGTACGGCGGCGACAACGACCTCGCCCTCCGCTGGGTCCAGCTTTCCACGCGCGCTCCCCGCGGCGCGCTGGGCGATTTCGCGAACGCGCTCGGCCGCGTGGCGGAGCGCGCCGGCGAAGGCTTCCCCCGGGAGGAGGTCGAAGCGCGGCTCGTCGAGATCCTCCGGGAGCGGGACGAAGAGGCCCGCGCCGCGGCCGCTTTCTCCCTCGGCGGCGTGAAATCGAGCGAGTCGGCCGCGATGTCGATCCTGTCGGCGATGGAATCGGAGCGCCAGCCCAAGGTCCTCGTCTCGATGTGCGAGGGCCTCGGCCGCCTCAAGATGGCGAAGGCCGTGGCGCCCCTGATCGAGCAGCTCCGGTCGGACTCGGCCGACGTCCGGTCCGCGGCCCAGCGCGCGCTCGAGAAGACCACCGCGGTCGCCGACCTGGGCTCGGATTACGAAAAGTGGCGCGCCTGGCTCGAGAGCACCGGGAAGGGGTCCAATCCATGAGGACCTCCCGACGCCCCCGGGGAGATCGCGGGCTGACCCTGCTCGAGATCATCATCGCGATGGGCATCCTCGTTGTCGCGATCATCGGGATCATGAGCGCCCTCGTCAGCGCGATCCGGGTGGACGAGGCGACCGCGGAGCAGGTCCGCGCGCTGAACGCCTGCAAGTCGAAGATCGAGGAGATGAAGACGGTGCCCTTCGCGGAGGCCTGGGCTCGCTACAACTCCAATGCCGCGGACGACCCGGGCGGCGCCGGCACGGCGCCCGGGTGCAATTTCGCCGTGGCGGGGCTCCGCGCCCGGACGGGCGACGCCGACGGCCTGCCGGGGCAGATCCTCTTCCCCGAAACCCTCGGGGCCCTGAGCGAAACCGTGGTCGACACCCGTCTGGGGACGCCCCGGGACCTCAACGGGGACGGCGATACCCTCGACGCCAACGTGAGCGCGACGTACCGCCTGCTTCCCGTGCGCGTGGTGGTGGACTGGCAGGGCTCGAAAGGGGCCGGCCACGTGGAACTGACGACGTTCCTGAATCCGTGAGCGCGCCATGAGAACCCGCAAGAACAGGGCCTTCACGCTGATCGAGATCATGATCTCGGTCGCCGTCTTCGCCATCCTGGTGATCGGCATCTACGCCGCGCTCTCCGCCACGCAGAATCTCTACGTCGCGGGCGTCACGCGGCAGACGATCCAGGACCGGGTGCGGAAGGCGCTCAACGACATCGCGCTCGAACTCCGGCAGGCGAACTCGGGCGCGGCGGTTCCCCTCACCTTCGGCACGGCCGGCACGGGAGGGGACCAGAGCGTCACCTTCCAGATGTGCACGGGCTTCTCCGCGGGCGCCGCCACCTACGGCACCCCCATCACGTACACGACGATCAACGGGGACAACGACGCGGACAACGGGCTGGACGACAACGGGAACCACCTGGTCGACGAGCGGAAGCTGGTCCGCGTCCAAGGGGTCCGCACCATCCTCATCGCCGACTACGTCAAGGAGGGAACGCTTCGATTCACGCGTTCCCCCGCGGTCGGCACCGTCCAGACCATCCGGGTCGATCTGACCCTTCAAGGGGTGGACGACAAGGGGAGGGTCCTCGAGGCTTCGGGAACCGTAACGGTAGATTTGAGAAACCAGTAAGTGGCCGGTTTGTAAGGAGGAGTTCGTCATGAAGATCCGGAAGTCGGAAAGAGGCAGCGCGCTGATCCTGGCCGTGATCGTCACCCTCGTGGTGGCGGGCATGTCCGGGGCCTACCTGACGCTGTCGGTCAGCAAGCAGGACATCGCGTACAAGGAGTACCGGCGCGAGAAGGCGTTCTACGCGGCCGAGGCCGCGCTCGCCTGGGGCATCCACGAACTGAACTGCGGCCGGGACTACGACGGCAACGGGCAGGGGACCACGTCCCTGACCGGGATCAACGAGATCACCACCTGCAACGTCACGGTCGACACGACCGGCCTCACGGGCCAGCAGAAGCGCCTGACCGCCGTCTGCTCCTACGGGTCGGGCCCCGATGTCACGGACCGCTCGATCGAGGTCGTCTACGACCGGCCGGTCACCGCCGTCAACACCCTCGGCGTGGCGGCGATCGTGTCGCGCGATCCGATCGACTTCAACGGCAACGTGACGGTGGACGGCCGCGACTACGACATCAACGACGGATCGATCGTCGGCCCCGGCGTCAACGGCGTGATGAGCGGCGGCGCGGTGACGGTCGGCGGCTCCTCCGCGATCGGCGGCAACGGCACCGCCCCGCCGGGCAGCGGCGCCGCGGCGGGCACCCTCGATCAAAATCACAACTGGGCCGGGGACGGCCTGGACAACGACCGCAACGGGACGGTCGACCAGCCCGGCGAGACGTACCCCACCGATCCGGACCAGTCTCTCGGCCTCCCCGCGGGAACGCTGAAAGCGGCGGCCCAGACCATGGGGACGTACTTCTCCAACCAGGCGGCCTACGCGGCCGCGATTGCGCTCAACGGCGGCCAGGCGCTCAGCGGCAAGATCATCTACTGCGAATTCGACCCCGCGCCCCCCTTCGAGCTGGGGAGCGGGTACAACAACAGTCCCTCCATCCTCGTCGTCCACACCGCGACGAGCAACGCGACGATCGACAACGTGCATGGAGATTTCAAGGGCCTCCTCTTCGCCGACAAGGTGAACCACGTCAACTCCGGCACGAGGATCCTGGGGATGGTCCAGGCGTGGGGCCAGTTCGGCAACGTGTTCGGGAACGGCAACTCGACGATCCACTTCAGCAGCGCCGTTCTCGCGAACCTGCCCACGGTCACCATCAATCCGAACTTCGCCCGGCGCTCGTACCGGGAAGTGAACCGCTAGGAGATCGAAGCGGACCATAGCCGCACCCCGGCCGCTCGCACAGGGCGGCCGGGGTGGAGTTGCGGAGTTCCCCGTTTCCCGACCCCCCGTTCCCCGGACGCCGCGGTAGTGTGTCAGTTTGACGGAAGGGAGATAGGCGTTTAGGTGTTGCAACAAGCGAACATGGCTGTATACTCATGGTATGCCTAAACGGTCAAGCAGTGACAGTAACGAGCTTGCATCCTCGATTGTGTCAAAGGCTACTGGTCAGCCCGAGGAAGTCAGTAACCACGCTGCCGCAGTTGCACTTGGGCGTCTTGGGGGACTTAAGGGCGGTAGGGCGCGTGCGCAGAAGTTGTCGTCTAGAAGGCGCTCCCAGATTGCACGCAAGGCAGCAAAGGCTAGGTGGAGGAAGAAGTAGGCCAGCGTCGGGCCGACTTGTTAGGATTCCCCACGTGCCCATACGTCGCAGTAACCAACCGCCGGAGCCTGTCTTTTCTAGGGTTCTCGTTGAACTCAATCAAGATCACGACACCCGCAAGCATCTCTATGTTGAGCTAGAGAGGCTATTCGGACGGCCCGTTGTCTCGTTCTTTACCAGTTTTCGTTTCCCCGTGATGATCGAGGACAACGATGCGGACATGCTACAGGGCGTTCTTCAGAAGCTAGATCTGATGCGGGGCCTTGTTCTCATTATCAACTCGCCGGGTGGGTATGGCTTGGCGGCAGAAAGAATCATCAATGTGTGTAAGAGCTACAGTGGAACGGGAGAGTTCTGGGCGGTAGTCCCAGGAAAGGCGAAGTCGGCAGCCACGATGGTTTGCTTCGGAGCTAGTAAGATTTTCATGGCCCCTGCCTCTGAGCTTGGGCCGATCGATCCCCAGATGTCCCGTAGAGAGGGAAAGCGGCATCTCCGGCTCTCCCTATATAGCGTTGTTGCCAGCTATCAGAAGCTGTTCAAGGAAGCCGTAAGGTCCAAGGGGAATCTCGAACCGTATCTGCAACAGCTTGGAAACTACGATGCCAGAGAGATCGAAGAGTTCAGAACGGCACTTGCTCTTGCAACAGACATAGCCGTTCGAAGTCTAGCCGCAGGAATGATGAAGGGGGCCTCTGAAAAGACGATACGGAAGAGAATCGCGATGTTCCTGACTCCAGTACAGACTAAGTCTCACGGGCGTCCAATTGGCATGGACCGTGCGGGCGAATGCAAGCTTGTGATTGAGAAGATGGATGTCAGGGGGGAGCTATGGCAATGTCTGTACGAATTGTATGTGCGTACAAGTCACCATGTGTCGAATAGAGTATCAAAGTGCATAGAAAGCGGAGCGCACTCATTTGCGGTGGGGGCTCCGGATCACCAGCATGATGAAGATGAAGAGTAGAC
>Ga0075423_10005355_pt1 | contig 11979 bp, 7 predicted proteins | sample SoiMethybrSBSTD2_FD_80114 | JGI IMG/M metagenome (GOLD analysis project Ga0075423, IMG submission 80114) | Bulk soil microbial communities from a Populus tree surrounding site in Tennessee, USA - Soil MetaG P. TD hybrid SBSTD2 | ecosystem: Environmental > Terrestrial > Soil > Tree plantation...
CCATGACGCCCGCGACGAAGTTCCGCATGGCGTCACACAGCAAGCTGTTCACGTCGACAGCCATCATGCAGCTGCGCGAGCAGGGGAAGATCCGGCTCGACGACCCGGTGTCGAAGTACCTCCCGTGGTTCAAGCTCAAGCCCGCTGGTGACGACGACGGCTCGGTCACGATCGAGCAGCTGCTCGATCACTCGTCAGGCTTGCCTCGTGAGGCAGGCGACCACTGGACGACGCTCAAGTTCCCGACGGAAGACGAGGTGCGAGCGCTGATGTCGGACCGACAGGCGGCGTTCCCGCCGCAGACCCGATGGAAGTACTCGAACCTCGCGTACACGATAGCCGGCATGGTTGTCGAGCAGGTGAGCGGAATGTCGTGGGCCGACTATCTCCAGAAGAACATCTTCGACCCGCTCGGCATGAGCGCATCGAGTGTCGACAAGAACGTGGAAGGGCTGGCCGTCGGCTACACGCGCCGCATGCCGGATGGGACGCGCGAGGTCTACCCGTTTACCGACGCGCGTGGCATGGCGTCCGCGACCGGCCTCACGTCGAACGTCGAAGACATGGCGAAGTTCGTCTCGGCACAGTTCCGCACGGGGAAGATGGGTGGCCGCCAGATACTGAGCACCGGCTCGCTGCGCGAGATGCATCGCGTGCGCTCCGTGGAGAACGACTGGACCTCCGGTACGGCAATCGGGTTCGCGGTGAATCGCGTCGGCGGCAAGACGTACATCGGGCACGGCGGCGGGTATCCAGGCTATACGACGCAAACGACGCTTCAGCTCGACGACAAGGTCGCGGTTATCGTGCTCACTAACACGAACGACTCCAACCCGAACGACATCGCGCGCCAGCTCATGAGCACCGTTGGCGTAGCGGTCGCGAAAGCCGCTGCCGAGAAGCCGAAGACCGTTGCGTGGGATCCATCGTGGGCGCGATTCGCGGGACTCTACCGTGGCAAGGGCGGAGACAGCCAGGTCGTGCTGCTGAACCAGCGCCTCGTGGTGGTGACGCCTAACGCGTCGAACGTCGATAACCCGATCACGCTCGAGCCGCTCGGCGGCGGGCAGTTCCGCTATGTGGCGCCCGGTGGTGGTGGACCCGTGGGCGAGGTGGTGCGGTTCGTGGAGGAGAACGGGCGGGTGGTGCGGATGATCACGGGCGACAGCTACGTCGATCGCGTGAACAGCTACAGCGACCGCGTAAAGTAATTCAGCGAGCGGAGCTCAGGCGCTCGAAGCGCGGATTGCCCTTGAGCGATGCAAATGTCGGGTCGACACGCAGCCACCCGGGCGAGAGGTAGTATGGTCGCGCGAGCAACTGCTCCAGGAGGTCGAGCGCCTTTTCCGTCTCGCCCGTCAACAGATAGATGCGCGCCAGCACGTGGACCTGATACGGACCCGCGATCGCATCCTTCTCCGGCGGAACCAGCGCAACGCCGCGCTCACCTTCAGCGATTGCCTCAGGCTTCCGGCCGGCGTAGGCCAGCGCGAGTCCACGGAACGTGTGGCGCTGCCCATCGTCCGGCGTGTCGCGCAGCTGAGCCCCAAACTCCTTCGCCGCCGTGTCGCCCCAGATTCGCGCGCGTACCGAGTCCCCGCGCCAGCCGTAGATCTGTGCGCGGACGATCGCCAAGTTGGCTCTGTCGCCATCGAAGGGCTCCAGGCCGAGCGAGAGCGCGCGCTGCTGGTCGGCGTCGTCCAGCACCCAGCCGAGATCCCAGTAGGTAGCGAAGTACGCGACGAGCGCATCCTGGTCTATTCCGGGGACGGCTTTGCTGATCCGTCGCGCCTCTGCAAGGTTGCCGGTTCCGATCTCCACCATCGCTCGCGCCTCGAGCGCCTGCGGGGTCGTCGGCGCGAGCGCGAGCAGTCGCTCGGTCGCTTCGCGGGCCTCGCCGTACCGCCGCAGCCAGATCAATGCCGTTCGCAGCCGATTGACCGGGGTCGGCGAGCGCGGGTCGAGTTGTTGCGCGGCGTGCAGCTCGCGCACCGCGTCCTCGAACTGGCCGGCGCCTAAGAGCACCGTTGCGTACGCTGTGACGATGTCCGCATCGTTGGGCGCGGCCGCGCGTGCCTTTTCCATTTCTTCGACGGCGCGCCGGTTGTCGACCTCGACGATGCGGAAATAGTTGCCGAGCGCGCGGCGTGACTGCGCCCCGGAAGGCGAGAGTGCGAGCGCGCGATCGGCGGCATCGCGAGCTTCGCGAGCCAGCTCGGGGGTGGGCCGGCCGTTGGTGTAGAGCAGCGACCGCGTTTCCGAGAGCCGAGCCCACGCATCGACAAACGTTGGGTCGAGCTGAGTGGCACGCTCGTAGTCCGAGATGGCACGCCTCAGCTCCGTCGGAGCGTTGTTGAGAGGCGCAGCAATGGCCTCCGCCCGGAGAAACGCATCGTACGCGGCGGGATTCTTCGTCGGGAGCGCCGCCAGTCGCATCTGGTCGGTGCCGCCAATGGCGACGCGCATGGCGTCGGCGACCTTCCCCGCGATCTCACCCTGGACGCGGAACACGTCGGCCAGCTCGGCGTCGAACGGCTGCTGCCAACGGCTCGCGGCGGCTCCGTCCGATCCCACCTCGACGAGTTCTGGACTCACCTGGACGTGACTCTTGCCACCTGGTGCCTTGGCCCAACGCACTGTGCCCGTGAGCAGGTAGCGCACGCCAAGCTCGCGCGCGATATCGGCCGGCGACTTGGTGGATCCGCGGTACTGCATGGATGACGCGCGGGCGATCACCTGCATGGCAGACAGCCCCGTGAGCTTGCCGCGAACCGCGTCCGTCATCCCGTCGGCGAAGTAGGCGTCGGCCGAATCGCCGAGGTTCTCGAACGGAAGCACGGCGAGTCGGTGCCCTCGCGCGCTGTCCGCGGTCACGACCGCCGTTGCCCGGCCTGCCGCGGCGCCCTGCCTCCAGAGCGCGACGCCGCCAACGCCCAATACCAGACCGACGATGCCGAGGACGAGAAGGTTCGCACGCACGTCGCGGCGTGGTGTGGACGCGGGTGTCGTAAGGGGCGCGGACACTGCCGGGGCGACCGGACGTAGCGCGGCGCTCGTCGGCTGCGTGCCGCCGCTTGGCGTCGTGATGTCGTCGAGCGCGTGGACGATCTCGCCCGCGCTCTGCGGGCGGTCGGCCGGCCGCTTCTCCAGGCAGCGCATCACGAGCGCCGCGAGCGCCGGCGGCAGGTTCGGCCGGCGGCGCGACACCGGCTCCACGACCTCGGTGACGTGCGCCGCCAGCAGCTGCGACGGATTCCGTCCGGTGAACGGCGGCTGACCGGTCAGCATCTCGTAGGCGAGGACGCCGAACGCGTAGACGTCAGCGCGGTGGTCGGTCGTCGGATCGGCCGTGGCCTGCTCCGGCGCCATGTAGGCGGGCGTGCCTAACGCGACGCCGAGCGACGTCACCCCTCCGTGGTCGCCATTCGACGAGGCCGAGAGCGCCTTCGCGACGCCGAAGTCGGCGACCATCGCCACGTCGCCCGAGAACAGCACGTTGTCGGGCTTGATGTCCCGGTGCACCACTCCGTGCTCGTGCGCGTAGGCCAGGGCGCTGGCGATCTCGCGCAGGATGCGAACGCTCTCGCTCACGGGCAGCTCGCCGCGGCGTGCCAGGCGCACCCGCAGCGACTCGCCCTGCACGAACGGCATGGTGAAGTACGGCACGCCGTCCATCTCCCCCGCGGAGAGCAGCGGCACGATGTGCGGGTGCTGCAGCCGCGCCGCGACGGCGATTTCGCGCTTGAACCGCTCCGTCGATACCCCGGCCGCGAGATCCGGCGGGAGGACTTTCACGACGACGGACCGCCCGAGGCCGGTCTCCGTCGCCGCGAACACGCGCGACATCCCGCCGCCACCTAGCTCGCGGTCGAGAGTATAAGCGTGGCCGAGCGACGCCTGGAGGCGGTCGCGGAGGTCTGTAGTCAAGAGAGGGGAGGGACGAAGGTCGCGCCCAATGTAGGCGTCGGGCCGTCACCTGACTAGCAACGGCGTTGCATTCTGCTGGTCATTAGCGTTCGGAGACGAGCCTGCTGAATCGGGAGTCACCTTTCAGCGAAGCGAACGTCGGGTCGATGCGCAGCCATCCCGGCGAGAGGTAATACGGCCGCGCCAGCAGCTGCTCGAGTAAGCTCAGTGCTTTCTCACGTTCGCCCGTGAGCAGATAGATGCGCGCGAGCAGATGAACCTGATACGGGCCGTTCACCGCGTCGCGCTCGACGGGCAAAAGCGCCACGCCGCGCTCGCCCTCGGTGATCGCTTCGGCCCGGCGGCCCGCGTAGGCGAGCGAGAGCCCATAGAACGCGTGACGTTGCGCGTCGTCCGGGTTCGCGCGAACCTGAGCGCCGAACTCGCGCCCCGCGGTGTCGCCCCACACGCGCGCAAGCGCCGAGTCGCCTCGCCAGCCATACACTTGCGCGCGCACGATCGACCAGATCGCGCGATCGCCATCGAACTGCTCGGGGCCGAGCGACAGGAGTCGCTGCTGTCGGGCATCATCGAGCACCCAGCCGAGATCCTGGTAGATCGCGAGGTAGGTCACCAGCTCGTCCTGGCTCACGCGCTGTGACGCGCTGTCGAGGAAGCGCCGCGCGCCGGCGAGGTCGCCCTCGGCCAGCGAGACCATCACGCGGTCTTCGATGCTCGAGAGGTTTGGCGAGAGGGCCATCTCACGATCCGCTACCTCGCGCGCCTCGCGGTAGCGTCGAAGCGCTGAGAGGGCAGTGCGGAGCTGCTGCAAGGGAAAGACGGCTCGCGGGTCGAGCCGTTCCGCGGCGCGGGCACTCTTCACCGCGTCGTCGAACCGGCCGATCGCGGAATAGATGCCGGCAAGCACGGACAACACCGTGGCGTCATTCGGCGTAGCCGCTCGCGCGGCTTCGACCTCCGTGAGCGCACGTCGCGGGTCGCGCTCGACGTTCATGTAGTACGACGCGAGCGCGCGGTGGCCTAACGCGCGCGTCGGTGCGAGCTGGAGCGCCCGGTCCGCCGCCTCCCGGGCCTGTCGCCTGAGCGCTGGAGTCGGCACGCCGTTCGCGTACAGCAGCGCTCTTGCCCCCGCGAGTCGAGCCCAGGCGTCCGCAAATGCCGTATCGAGGCTGACCGCGCGTTCGTACCCGGCGATGATGCGCCGCAGCTCGGCCGACGACGTCGCCCCCGACGCGAACATCGCCTCGGCGCGAAGGAACGCGTCGTAGGCGCCCGGGTCGCGCGTCGGCACCTCGACGAGCCGCGCTTGATCCGCGACGCCAAGCGTGAGGCGCATCGCCTCCGCCACCCGGCTGGCAATCTCACCCTGGACGTGGAACACGTCGGCCATCTCGGCGTCGAACGGCTGCTGCCACCGACTGGCCGCCGATCCGTTCGGCTGTACTTCGACGAGCTCCGGGCTCACCTGCACCCGGCTCGCGCGTCCTGCGCCCTTGGCCCAGCGCACCGTGCCGGTGAGCAGGTAGCGGACGCCAAGCTCCCGCGCAATCTCGACCGGTGGCTTCGACGTCGCGTGGTACTGCACCGACGACGCCCGCGCGATCACCTCGAGCGACGGAAGCGCGGTGAGCTTGCCGCGCACGGCGTCGGTGATGCCGTCGGCGAAATAGGCGTCCGCCGAGTCGCCGAGGTTCTCGAACGGAAGGACGGCGATGCGCTGCTCACGCTCGTCGGCGACGGCAGTGCGTGGCGTTGGGCGCTTGCTTCTCCAGATCGCGCCACCCGCCGTGCCAAGCATCAGGGCGACGGTGACCAGGATGATGGCCGTGGCTATCACGTTGCGTCGCCCGCTGGCGCGCCGACTCGGCGGCGGTGGCGCTGGAGGTGTCGTCGCCGGCGGCAGCATGCCCGTTGGCGTCGTTCCGGCGCTTGGCGTCGTGATCTCGTCCAGCGACTGCAGGATCTCCCCGGCGCTCTGCGGGCGATCGGCCGGCCGCTTCTCGAGGCAGCGCATAACGAGTGCGGCCAGCGCCGGCGGCAGGTTCGGGCGCGCGTCCGCGATCGGTCGCGGCGGTTCGGTCACGTGTGCGGCGAGGAGCTCGGCCGGGCTTCGCTTACCGAACGGCGTGTGTCCCGTGAGGATCTCGTAGGCGAGGACGCCGAACGCGTAGAGGTCGGCGCGGTGGTCGGTTTTGGGGTCGGCCGTCGCCTGCTCGGGGGACATGTAGGCTGGCGTGCCTAACGCGACACCGAGTGAGGTCACGTGGTGATGGGGCTCCCTCCCGTCGCCTGCGCTCAGGGCATGCGCAATGTTGCGCTCGGGACGGTCGCCGCCGTCGGCCGCAGCAGCGACCGCCTTCGCGACGCCGAAGTCCGCCACCATCGCCGTGGCCATGCGTCCCGGGCCAGCGCTGTCACGCGGCCCGCCGCCCGCGAGCAGCACATTTTCCGGCTTGATGTCGCGGTGGACGACGCCGTTCTGGTGAGCGTACGCGAGCGCGCTCGCGATCTCCCGGAGCAGCCGAAGGCTCTCACTGACCGGGAGCTCGCCATGCCGCGTGAGGCGCGCGCGGAGCGACTCGCCGGTTACGAACGGCATCATGAAGTAGGGCACGCCGTCCATCTCGCCGGCGGAGAGCAGTGGCACGATGTGCGGGTGTTGGAGGCGGGCGGCCAGAGCGATCTCGCGCTTGAAGCGTTCGATCGAGACGCCGGCGGCGAGCTCCGGCGGCAAGACCTTCACCACGACCGTCCGGCCGAGCGCCGTTTCCTGCGCCGTGAAGACGCGCGACATGCCCCCGCCACCCAGCTCGCGGTCGAGCGTGTAGGCGGTGCCGAGCGCCAGCTGCAGCCGATCGCGCAGGTCGGTCGTCGAAGGGTCCTGTTAGGGGCCTGGCAAAATTAGACGAACGCGCGGAACCCGGCGACCGCGAAGTGGCGGTCGAGGGTGAGTGCTTCGCGAATGCCGCGATCGGTCATCACGGCGAAACTCACCGCGTCGGCCAACGAGAAGTCCTGGTCGTCGTATCGGGCGAGCCAGTTTCGCTCCGCGGCCGCTTCGAGCTCGCGCGAGCTCCGGACGACGACATTCGGCGGCTCATCGACGGTCTGGACGAACGTGAGCGCGGCGGCGCGCCCAACTCGCCGCAGCAGTAACGCATGCGTCTCCGCAACGACCAGGTTTGTCGTCACGAGGCGGCGATGGTCGTGGATCAACTCGCGCAACGCCGTACCGAGGCGGGCGTGATCCGGGTGCCTGGCGACGATGAGCGGATACCAGGCGCTCGTGTCGACGAAGAACTCAGCGGGCACGCCGTTTCTTCGCGGCTTTCCTCGAGCGCCGGCCTGTGCGACTCGGCGGCGGAGACATCCATGACGTCTTTTCGCCTTCGGCGATCACCAAATCGTGGTCCCGAGCTGCGTCGGCTGGATCAAGCCCGGGTTTTTCGGCGTCGGCGATTCCAATGAGGCGAAGCGCGGGGTGCGACGCGGGCGACTGCAGCTCCCGCTCGAGGGCTAGCAGCGCTCGTCGGACGACATCCGACTTGGTGGCGTCGAGCTGGCCTGCGAGGCGCTCGAGGCGTTCGCGCTCGTCGGCAACGAGGTATACCTGCAGCGGCGCTGTCTCACGGACCCGGCGTGTCATGGCACACGTTCATGAACGAGGATTCCAGTTCATGATAATGCTTGCAATGGCGCATGAGCAACCGCATGTGCCAAACGGCCGCCGATACCAATCAGCGCTGGCCGGCGTGGGCAGGGCGATTCTGCAGGACGACCGCAAAACCGGTAGGCACGTTCACGGCGCTCCCGAAGAATCGGGTCGGCATGTTGCCAGGCATTCGCGACCCGGCGCGCGTACAGGCGACCACGCGCCGTCCACAGCAAGCCGCGTAAGTGATGATGGATTCGGCGATCACGGACGTACGCGCTGAGGAGACCGAGCGACTCGGCGGAGTCAGCGAGCACTGCCAGGCGAGTGGTGTCGCCTGCAGCGGCGAGCGCGATCCCCACATGGGTGAGACACCAGATTCGATCGAACGCCGCTGCGCCAGGCATTGAATCAGGCGCGTTAGGTGGCGGTGTGTGTCGGACTGTACCCATCGAGTCGACCAACGCCGCTGCCTCGCGTGAGCGACCCTGTTCGAGGAGTACGTACGCTTCGGGAACGGAAGCCTGGCGCGCGGCGAACGAGTCGCTGGCCAACCGTTCATTCAACCGTCGATACTCGCGCGCCACCTCGAGCGCGTCGTGTAAGCGCCCCTGCAGCGGCACTCGACGCCCCACGTGGCGATCGCGTTCGTGGCGCTTTCGTCGGCAGTCTTTGCTTCGACGTTCACGTTTGACAAGCTCCAGGAGATACGCGTGGTTGGTCCGTGCCCGTTCCTCACGCTCGCCGTGCTCGCTGTCGTGGTCCTGAGACGGACACGACCCGCTCAGCCGCGCCCATTCACAACGAGCATGTACGCCGTGCCGCTGTTCGTCGTGGCGTCATTGGCGCTGATCGGCAACATCGCCGTGCAGCACTCGGTCTCGACTCTGGCGACTTTCGGGTATAGCGTGCTCGGTGTGCCTGTGTACTACGCGTGGCAAGCAGCGCGCCGGGTCGGTTCGGTCGGCTAACTCCGCGCTCACGGTGGGGACGACCGATGTAAATCATTGACGCTGGCTACCTGGACCAACCATGTCAGATCAATGGAACACGCTCGCGAGCCGTCGCCGATTTCTACGGTTCGTTGCGGGGAGTCCCCTCGCTGCGCTTGCGGGCTCGGCAGACAACCTGTTCGAAACGCGACTCACGCGCGGCGCGCGCTCCGCGTCCGCCGTCCCGACACCGGACAGCCTAACGCAAGACCCTCACCTCATTGCCTCGCCGGGCGAGGCGCTTAACGTCATGGAGTTCGAGCCGGTCGCGCGCAAGAACCTGCCGCCCGCGCATTACGGCTACCTCGCGACCGGTGTGGACGACGACGGGACCATACGTGCAAACCGCGAGGGCTTCACGAAGTTTCAGCTTCGTGCCCGACGACTGGTCGACGTCAGCCACCTCGATGCATCGGTTCAATTGTTCGGAACAACCTGGGAAACGCCGATCGTCCTGGCACCGACGAGCGGCCAGAAGGCGTTCCATCCCACCGGAGAGCTGGGCGTCGCTCGTGCGGCGCGCGCGAAGCGACACCTCCAGTTGCTGTCGACCCTCACATCGGCACCGGTCGAAGCGGTGATCGAGGCGCGGGGCGAGCCGGTATGGTACCAGCTCTATCCGACCAGCGATTGGAATGTGACGCGCTCAATCGTTAGGCGTGTCGAAGCCGCGGGCTGCCCGGTGCTCGTGCTTACGGTCGACCTGCGCGGCGCGACAAACCGCGAGACGTTATCCAAGAGTCGCCGCGTCGATACGCGTCGGTGCGCCGACTGTCATACCGACGGAATCGCATTTCCTGGTAACGTTCGGAAGAGGCCGATGTTCGATAGCCTCGATCTGGCACGGGCCGTCGGGATCTTCCCACCGCTGAGCCTGACGCCCGACTACCTCAAGCGCCTCAAGGATACAACGTCGATGAAGCTGGTGGTGAAGGGTATCGTCACCGCCGAGGACACCACGGCCGCGCTCGAGCAAGGCGTGGATGGCATCATCGTCTCGAATCACGGCGGGCGTGCCGAGGACTCGGGCCGCTCGACGATCGAGAGCCTCGGCGAAGTGCTTGAGGCCGTGCGCGGTCGCGTTCCGGTTCTCGTCGACGGTGGCTTCCGGCGTGGCACCGACATTCTGAAGGCCATGGCGCTTGGCGCGAGCGCGATCTGCATTGGCCGCCCGTATCTCTGGGGGCTCGCTGCGTTCGGCCAGGCTGGCGTCGAGGCGGTACTCGAGATCCTGCGGCGGGAGCTCCAAATCATCATGCGACAGGTCGGAATGCCGACGTTGGCTGGCATTACCGAGAAGCGAGTGGTCGACCGTCCAAAATGAGAGGCAAAATGACGTCTGATCTCGCGCCGGCGCGCGCCACGCAGGACGCGCCTAACACAACTGACTTCGTCGGGACCTGGCGACTCGTTTCGTTCGAGTCACGCGATTCGACGGACACGGTCGTCCACCCGTGGGGCGACAATCCACAAGGGCTGCTCGTTTATGACGAACATGGAAACATGGCCGGGCAGGTAACGCGCTCACATCGACCCGTATTCGCGTCGGATGACATTCGGGACGGGACGACGGACGAAGTCCGCGCGGCGTTCGACGGCTATATCGCGTACTACGGCACGTACACGATCGACACCGCCCTGAGCACCGTAACACACCACATCACCGGTAGCTTGTTCCCGAACTGGGTTGGGGTGGATCAGGTCCGCTACTATCAGCTCGACGGATCACGGCTCACGTTGGCGACCCCGCCACTACTCGTTGGAGCCCGTGCGTTGCGGTCGGTGCTGGTGTGGCAACGAGTGCGTTAGGCGCTCACGGCCGTCGAAGTCGGATGACTGGTGTCGTTGCCCTCGCCGCGCCGTTAGGCGACGAGGGCTGGACTACCGCATCGCTCTGTGCTCACGGTCACTCGATAGGCCCGCCCTTCCGAACCTGCGGCACTCCGTCCGTCATCCACTTCGGCGCCGGCTTGTCCATCAGGTAATGATCGAAGAACTGCTTCATGCGAATCTGGAAATCCTTCTGATTCTCCTTCTTCGCCAGGTGATGCGGCTCGTCGGGATACGACAGGAAGATCACTTCCTTCCCGTTCCGTCGAGCGGCATTGAAGAACTCGAGGCCCTGCACCCAGTCCACCGCACCGTCCGCCGTGCCCTGAAGTATCAGGAACGGCGTCTTGATGTTCGTGACGTGATGAATCGGTGACTGGCTCTCGTACAGCTCGTGCGCGTTCCACGGCGTCACGTTCACGCCCATGCGCACCTGGCCGAGCTCCATGATGCCCTGCTGCACGGTGCCCGTCGACTTGTAGAGCTCATCGTAGAAGCTCACGAGGTTGGTCGGCGGCGCGCCCGTGACCACCGCGGCGAACAGGTCGCTGCGCGTGAGGATGTAGGACGACTGGTATCCGCCCCAGCTGTGACCCTGTAGCCCGATGTGCTTCGGGTCGACGTACCCGAGCTCGATCACTTTCTTCACCGCGCTCTCCACGCAGTCGACCGCCGAGCTGCCCGGCTTCCCGATCTCGTACACGACGTCGGGCTGCAACACCAGATACCCATTGCTCGCGTACGTCGAGATGTGCGGGCGATCGTCGTACACCGGCATCGAGAACTGATGATGCGTGTTCGACATGATCTCGTAGAAATACACGAGCATCGGATACTTCTTGCCCGGCTCGTAGTTCGCCGGGAGCGTCAGCGTGGCCTGGAGGTGCTGGCCCTTGGAGTTCGTGTAGTCGATGAGCTTCTTCGTGCCCCAGGCGTATTCCGAGATCTGTGGGTTCGCCTCGGTGATCTTGCGCGGCGTCGCGAACGTCGTGGTGGATGTCCACAGGTCGGGGAACTGCGTGAAGGTCTGTTCGGTGAAGATCACGCGATCGGCGCTCTGCGCCTTCTGGGCCTGGCCGATCTGCTTGTCCTCGTAGACGAGCGGCTGCGGCGCCTTGCCTAACGCCATCGAATAGTAGCCGGTCTTCTTCGTCCATTCGCCGTAGGCAGAGAGGAGCAGGGGCTTCGAGAGGTCGATACCCTCGTCGTCATCGTTACCCGCACCGAAACCAAACGCGCCGCCACCGCCACGGCCGCCACGTCCGCCTGCCTGCCGATCGAGCCTCACGACGCGGAACTCGATCTGCTGCGCGTCGCCTTGCGACTGCGTGATGTTCACCGCCTTGGTGCCGTCGAGCGAGAGCTGCCACACGTCGAACTTCCCGTACAGCAGCACCGATTTGCCGTCCTTGCTCCAGCCGGCCAGGCCGTAGATCGGCTTCTCGTACGGATGATCGTCGTCGGCGTCCACCCAGTTGATCTTCTCGCCGTTGTCGAGATCGACGGTCTTCATCGTCTCGAGATTCGTCGCCTCGAGATGCTTGTTCTGGAGATAGAGGAACCACTTCGAATCGGGGG
>Ga0075423_10005356_pt1 | contig 11978 bp, 9 predicted proteins | sample SoiMethybrSBSTD2_FD_80114 | JGI IMG/M metagenome (GOLD analysis project Ga0075423, IMG submission 80114) | Bulk soil microbial communities from a Populus tree surrounding site in Tennessee, USA - Soil MetaG P. TD hybrid SBSTD2 | ecosystem: Environmental > Terrestrial > Soil > Tree plantation...
CCTGACGAATCAATGATCAACTCGATCCGACGAATCTCGCTGACGCAGTGGATCATCATCTCGATGATCGTCGGCGTGCTGCTCGGGTGGCTCGCGCCCGGCTTCGCCGTCGCCATCAAGCCGCTGTCGACGATCTTCCTCAACATGATCAAGTCGTTGATCGCGCCGCTGCTCTTCGCCACGCTGGTGGTGGGGATCGCGGGACACGGCGACGACATGAAGAAGGTCGGCAAGCTCGCATTCCGAGCGATCGTGTACTTCGAGATCGTCACGACACTCGCCCTCGCCGTCGGCCTCATCGCGGTGAACGTCGTGAAGCCGGGCGCGGGAGTCGGGCTTCCCGTCGAACAGGTCTCGGCCACGATCACCGAGGCCTCTCAGAAGAGCATCACGTTCTCGGGAATCCTCGAGCACATCGTTCCCGCAAGCTTCATCAAGGCGGCGGCCGACAACGAAGTGCTGCAGGTCGTCTTCTGGTCGATCATCTTCGCGGTCGCGCTCGCGCACACTCCTGCTCGCCCGAAAAAAGTCATTCTCGAAGTGACCGAGGCGCTTGGCGAGGTGATGTTCAAGTTCGTCGGGATCGTGATGACGTTTGCGCCGTTCGGTATTGGCGCGGCGATCGCCGCGACGGTTGGACAGAGCGGCATCGGCGTGCTGAAGAACCTCGGCATTCTCGTGCTGACGCTTTATGGCGCGCTGATCGTGTTCGTCCTGTTCGTGCTCGTGCCGGTCGCGCTGATCTTCCGGATCCCGCTCGGCGCATTCTGGAGGACGGTCCGTGAACCGTGGCTCATCGCGTTCTCGACCGCGTCGTCAGAAGCGGCGCTGCCACGCGCGATGCAGAAGATGGAGGCGTTCGGCGTCCCGCGGCGCATCGTTGCGTTCGTGATGCCCACGGGCTACTCGTTCAATCTGGACGGCAGCACACTGTACCTCGCGCTGGCGTCCGTGTTCGTCGCGCAGGCGGCGAACGTCGACATGCCGATCTCGCAGCAGATCCTGATGATGCTGACGCTGATGGTAACGAGCAAAGGTGTCGCGGCCGTTCCGCGTGCATCGCTCGTGATCCTGTCGGGGGCGCTCACCCAGTTCGGGCTCCCACTCTCGGGTGTTGCGCTCATTCTCGGCGTCGATGCGGTGATGGACATGGCGCGCACGTCGATCAACCTCGTCGGGAACTGTCTCGCGACGGCTGTGATGGCGCGCTGGGAAGGGGAATTGAGGGCGCCGGGCGTGGCAGCGCTCGAGCCGGCGCCGGGGCAGCCGATCCTGGAGAACGCGCAGTGAATCTGACGACGCTCATGCAGACGTACGTGTTCGTGCTCGCGGGATTCGTGGGCTTTCTCGTCATTGCTCGCGTGCCGCCCTTGCTGCACACGCCGCTCATGTCGGCCACGAACGCGATTTCCGGTATCTCCCTCGTCGGCTCGCTCGTGGCAGCCGGTGCCGGGCGGAGCGTCGTGAGCACGGTGCTGGGCACCATCGCAGTGACGGCGGCCACGATAAACGTCGTCGGCGGTTTCATCATCACGAGGCGCATGCTCGGGATGTTCAAGCGTAGCGATCGCCGTAAGAGCGACGCTCCTCAGGCCTGACGCGCATCGATGCGTGAGGCCCTGGTCCAGGCGAGCTACCTGCTCGCCTCTGTCCTGTTCATTCTCAGCCTGAAGAGCCTGAGTCGAGCCGACACCGCCGCGCGCGGTGTCGACCTCGCCGTGGCCGGGATGGCGATCGCGATCGTCGGCACGTTGATGCAGCAGACGGTCATCGACTACCGCTGGATCGCGTTGGGGCTCGGCGTCGGGACGGTCATCGGCATTCCGCTTGGCACGCGGGTACCCATGACCGCGATGCCACAGCGTATTGCCATCGCCCTCACGTTCGGCGCGTCCGCGGCGACTCTGGTCGGTATCGCGGAGTATCACGATCACCGGGAAACGTTGGCGTTAGGCCAGCGCATCGCCGTAGCATTCGAGGTGGTGCTCGGATCGCTGACCGTTGCCGGCAGCTTCGTCGCCGCCGGAAAACTTCAGGAAGTGCTGCCATCCAGGCCGCTGACGTACCGCGGCCAGAACGCCGTGAACTTCGCGCTGCTCGGCGTCATTGTGGTGATTCTGGGCGCCGTCGTTGCGGGCAAAGGTGGCATGCCGCTGTTCTACACGTTGGTGGGCCTCGCCTTTGTCGCTGGCATCTCGCTGGTGCTGCCGATCGGCGGTGCAGATATGCCGGTCGTGGTTGCGCTGCTCAACTCGTACTCGGGGTTGGCGTCCGCGGCGACGGGATTCGCGATCTCGAACAACGTGCTGCTCGTGTCCGGCGCATTGGACGGCGCCTCGGGATTCCTGCTCTCGATGCTGATGAGCAAGGCGATGAACCGGTCGTTCACCAACGTGCTGTTCGGCGCGTTCGGTTCACAAACCGCGACGCCTGCCGTTGGCGCCGGGACCGATCTCGTCGCGACTCCTATCTCGGCCGAGGACGCCGCGGTTCAGCTGGCGTATGCGAGCAATGTCGTGGTCGTTCCGGGCTACGGCATGGCGGTGGCGCAGGCACAGCATCAGGTGCGCGAGCTCGCGGAGCTCATCGAGAAGCGGGGCGGAGAAGTGCGCTACGCGATTCACCCGGTCGCGGGCCGCATGCCTGGCCACATGAACGTGCTGCTGGCCGAGGCGAACATTCCGTACGACAAGCTGTACGACATGGACGAGATCAACGGGGACCTGTCGCGAGCAGACGTCGCGCTGGTCATTGGCGCCAACGACGTGGTGAATCCGGCCGCGCGCACGGACCCGACGTCGCCGATCTACGGGATGCCGATCCTGAACGTGGACGAGGCGAAGAGCGTGATCGTCCTCAAGCGGGGCATGAGCGTGGGCTTCGCGGGCATCGACAACATGCTGTTCTATCAGCCGCGAACGCGCATGCTGTTCGGTGATGCGAAGGCGTCACTCGTCAAGCTGGTGACGGAGATCAAGGCGTTATAAGGCCGGGTACGGGGCCCGTCGTCCGTCCCCCGTCCCCGGTAATTCGTTAGGCAGATGGTACGCCGAGAAACCGCAGCGCCCCGCGTACCGCGCCGCGGACGGGCACGACCTCCTCAACACGCACCTGCGCTCCGGGCACTGCCGACTTGAGCCGGTGCTCGAGCCGCTTCCTGAGCGCCGTGCCGCGCGCGAGCAGACCCCCAGCGAGCGCCACGGGAACGGCGGCCCGCTCATCCACGAACAGCTGACGCGCCAGCGTTCGGATATGGAGCATGAGCTCCTCGACGGCCAGCGTCAGCAATGCATTCGCCCTCAGATCACCGGATTCGGCCACGCTCATGACTACGGGTGCGAGCGTCGCCAGCTTGCTCGGCGACGCGGCCGCGGCCCACGCCACGAGCTCCGACACCTCGTTCACCTCGGCCGCCGTGAGCACGGCACCCGTTAGGCCAGTCTCGGGTTCACGGCCATCCTGCGCGGCCGTAACGACGCTCAACGCCTTCCGGCCGATCCACGCGCCGCTTCCCTCGTCGCCGAAGAACGGGCCCCATCCGCCGCAACGAGCGAACGTGCCCGTGGGACCGCGACCGAACGCGACCGAACCCGTCCCGGCAATCAGCAGCACGCCAGGGCCCTCTCCGAACGCGTCGTCGAGCGCGACCGTGGCGTCGGCGTGCACGACGACCTCTTCGGCCACGTCGCGGCTCGCGAGCGCCTGCCACAGCGCCTGACGCTCGGGATCCCGCCCGACGCCCGCGACCCCGACGCACACGACCTTTGGCGTCACGTGGTTCATGTCGCTCGACGCCAGTGCGTCACGAACGAGCGCGGCGATGATGTCGGCGGACCGCTCGGCCTCACCGGGCCGCACGGCGCTGCCTTCGCCCTCCACCGAGACGATCTCGCGGCCCTGCTCATCGGCGACGAGCACTCGCGTGCGCGACCCACCGCCATCGACGCCGACGACGATCGCGCTCATGAACGCACTCCACTTGGTTGTGCGACCGCGGCCTGGGCTGCGTGCGTGAGCGAAGAAAGCATGCCAGTTGCCACCGTGATGCTGGTTCCAATCAGGACGTACCAGGGCCAGGCGATCGACGCGAAGGGTGCGAGCGGATCGGCCAGGGCAGGGACCCAGGACCCGAGCTGCTTCGCGAAGACCACGAAGCTCATTGCCGCTATCCCGACACTCATGCCGATGATCGCGTCGCGCTGGTTCGCGCGCGACCAGAACACGCCGAGGAAAAACCCACCGAGCAGTCCGCCGTACGTGAACGAGGCGATGCCCAGTGCGACTACGACCACAGGCGTGTTCGTTTCCTGCGGGAAGGCTAGCGCCCCAGCGGTCAGAACGACACCCCAGATGAGCGCGAACATCTTGCCCATCCGAAGCGTCTCTGGCGCGTCAGGAGCGCGCTTCGTGAGCGGCAGGTAGATGTCGTGCGTCGTTGCCGCGGCGAGCGAATTGATCGCGCCGGAGTGCGTACTCATTGTCGCGGCGACGACCGCCGCGATGATGAGGCCGACGAGACCTGGCGGCATCCGGTCGATGATGAACGTTGGGAAAATCTGATCGGTCGCCGGAAAGATCCGGCCCTGGTAGAACGCCCAGAGGCCGAGGCCGATGAGCAGGAACAGCGCAAACTGTATGAAGACGACGATGCCGCTTCCGATGATCGCCTTCTGGCCGTCGCGCAGGTTTCTGGCCGAGAGCAGTCGCTGCACGATCAGCTGGTCGGTGCCGTGCGAGGCCATGGCGAGGAACGCGCCCCCGATCAGACCGGCCCAGATGGTGTGAGCCCGATCGAGCCCAACGTAGGTGTCGATGAGCTGCGTCTTGCCGGCGGACGCGGCCTGGCCCAGGATCGATGACCAGCCGCCGCCGACGGCGTGCCCGAGAATCACGAGCGCGGACACGGCGCCTAACAAGTACACGCTCGCCTGCAGCAGCTCCGTCCACACGACGGCCTTCATGCCGCCGCGATAGGTGTACAGGACCGTCAGCGCACCGAGAATGAGGATCGCGGTCGGCATGACGAACGCCTTGTTTTGGACCGTCGGGCTTATGATGAGCGCGATCGGAATCGCCGTCGCGAACACGCGCACCGAATCGGCGAGTCCTCGCGTCACCATGAACACGATGGACGTGAACCGGCGCGCGCCGAGCCCGAATCGCTGCTCGAGCAGCGCATAGGCGGTCACCATCCTGCCCTTGAAGTAGCGCGGCAGGAGCACCGTCGCAACGACGATGCGGCCGAGGATGTAGCCGGCGACGATCTGCAGGAACCCGAGGTTCCCCGCGCCCGGCGCTGAGCCGTACGAGAGACCCGGTGTGCTGATGAACGTGAGGGCGCTCGTCTCGGTCGCGACGATCGAGAGCATGAGCGCCCACCACGGAATCGTGTGGCTCGCGACGAAATAGTCCGTCGCATTCCGCTGCTTGCGCCCGAAGTACATCCCGAGGGCGGTGACGCCCCCGAGGTACGCAATCAGGACGAGCGCATCGAGCCAGGTGAAATGTTGTGTCACGCGCGCGCCTCGCGGAGCGCGCGGAGCTCGAGTGAACGCTCAGTCCACCACATATGCTTCCATGGCGAAGTACTCGGCGAGCCCGAGGCGATCGAGCACCGCGGCCGTGTCCTTGTTGCGGTGCTCCACGCGCTGCCAGAACTCACGCTCGTCCTGACCGGGGAAGGGCGCCGAATCCTTCTGCGACTGATGCTTGAAGATCGCCTGGATCTTGAGCCGGAGCTCCTCCTGTGACATCGGCACCAGGTAGCTGGCATCGGTCACGGGCCATTCCTGCCAGGCGCCTCTGTACAGCCATACCTCGGGAGACGGGAGACGGGAAGCGGAAGACGTAGAACCCTCGGGCTGTTCCGTCTCCCTCCTCCCGTCTCCCGTCTCCCGCAGCTGCGCGAGCGCAGCGTCGATCGCCTCCTTGCACATGCGATGCGTCCCGTGCGGATCCGAAAGATCCCCGGCGACGAAGATCAGGTCCGGCCGGATCTCCTCGAGCAGCTTCCGCACGATGGCTACGTCAGCCGGTCCAATCGGGTCCTTCGCAACCTTGCCCGTCTGGTAGAAAGGCAGGTTGAGGAATCGTGCGTTTTCTCGCGTTAGGCCCATCACCTCGATGCCGCTCACCGCCTCCGCTTCGCGAATGACGCGCTTGATGTCCTGAATCTCCGGGATGTCGACATCGCCGGCCTTCTTCTCATCCAGGAAGTCGTAGACCTTCTTCGCCAGGGGCACGACGGAGTTCGCTTCGACCTTGCTCTCGGCCGCGAGGCGCTCGAGGAAATCCACGTAGCGGCGGACGTCGTGATCGAACACGGCAATGTTCCCGCTCGTCATGTACGCGACGGTGATCTCGTTCTCGTTCTCGACGAGCTTGCGGAGGATCCCGCCCATCGAGATGACATCGTCGTCGGGGTGTGGCGAGAAGCAGATGATGCGCTTCTCGCGGGGCAGCTTGCTCTTCCCGCGGATCTTCGCGCCTAACGTGTTGAACACCTCCCCGTTGACCGCGCCGGGCGTCCCGTAGCGCGCCACCAGCGAGGACATCTTGTGCTCGGCGTAATCGCGCTGCGTGAGCTTGAGGATCCCCTTTCCGACCTTCTGCGACAGCCACACGACGCCCCGCACCGTCAGGTCCGGCGTCCAGTCGACTTCGTCGAGCAGCCACGGCGTCGCAATACGCGTGAGCTCCGCGGCCGCTGCTCGGTCGACATAGAACGTCGTGTTCGGGTGGTGCTGGAGGAACGTCGCGGCGACCTCCACGTCGATCTCCCCCTCGACCGCACGCTGAACGATCGGCGCCTTGTGCTCGCCGGTGGCCAGGATCGCGATCTCGCGGGCCTCGAGAATCGTCGCGATGCCCATCGTGAGCGCTTCGCGCGGAACGAAATCCTCGCCGAAGAAGTCCGCGGCCGCATCACGCCGCGTGATCGCATCGAGCATAACGAGCCGCGTTCGGCTTTCCGCCCCCGACCCGGGCTCGTTGAATCCGATGTGCCCCGTCTTGCCGATTCCGAGGATCTGGAAGTCGATTCCGCCGGCGCGCGCAATTGCGTCCTCGTACCGGCGACACTCGTCATCAACGTCCTCGCGCGCGACCTCGCCCTTGGGGATGTGCACGCTCCGCGGATCGATGTCGATCTGCGAGAACAGGTTCTCCCACATGAATCGCCGGTACGAGTGAAAGCTCTCGCCGCGCATCGGGTAGTACTCGTCGAGATTGAACGTGACGACGCCCCGGAAGCTGAGCCCTTCGTGGCGGTGCATTCGAATGAGCTCGCGGTACACGCCAATGGGCGTCGAACCGGTGGCCAGTCCGAGGGTCGTCCGTTCGCCCGCGGCCTGCTTCTCCGTGATCAGTGTCGCGATTCGGTTGGCGACGAGCCGGGCAATGTGCTGGTGATCGTCGACGACGATCGTACGGATCTTCTCGAGCTGGGCCGCCGCAGTGTGCGTCAAACGAGCAGGCCCGCGACTCGGAGAAGGTTCGCGGGCCTCGCTCGAAACGCCGGCGTCCAAATGGGCAACCGGAATCACTTGAGGGTTACCTCGTTAGGTGGTGAACGAGCTCCCGCAGCCGCACCCACCCGTGGCGTTCGGGTTCTTGAACGTAAAGCCGGATCCCTGCATTGACGAGACGTAGTCGATCGTCACTCCGCTCAGGTACTGCGCCGAGAACGGGTCGACAAACATGCGGAAGCCCGTCGCCTCGACGACGAAATCGTCGTCAGCGGCCTGGTCCTCGATCAGCAGCCCGTACTTGAAGCCGCTGCAGCCGCCCGGCTGAACGCTCACGCGCAGACCGCCCTTGTCCACCGGAACGTCCTCGGCCTCCATGAACCGCAGCACTTCGGTGGCCGCAACCGGCGTCACGCTGATGGCCAGGGTGGGCTCCTGTACGGTGCTCATTGACAAACCTCCTCACTGTTAGGCGTGGCTGGGAGACGAATTCCTCCCGCAGCCACGTACGGATCGAAATATAGTCCTGAAAAAAGCGTGCTACAAGAAGCTTACTGCTTTTGGGACAACTCGTTAGACCACGGCGACTCGAGTCGCGTCAGTCGGCCGGAACCGCGCTTCCCGCATCCGGGACCAACTCGGCGGCCAGGCGGTCGCTCCGGAACGATCGCGCGATCCAGGCGAACGCAACGACGGCGACCGCCAACAAGCCCAGCCCCATGCCAAGCTGCCCGAACACCAGCTTGCCGAGACCGAACAGAGTTGAGTACACGGCAACGATGCCTGCGATCCAGTTGGTCCACGCCAGCGCGCCTCCCGGGATGGATTCGCGTCCGTAGCCAAGCCGTTCCGCAACCCGCCGCCAACCGGGGCCGCCGGGCCGCACCCGACGGTAGAAAGCGTCCAGTGTCGCGTCGGGTTCCGGCTTTGTGAGAAACGTCGCGAGGACCCACGTGACCGTCGTGACGGCGACCGTGCCGATCATGATCCACGCATCCGCGTTCGGATCGCCGGCGGCGAAGCGCGGTGGCACGACGTTCATGAACACGAGCGACGCCAGGAACGATACGACCATGGCGCTGATCTCGCTCCACGCGCTGATGCGCCACCAATACCAGCGCAGAATCAGTACGAGGCCGGTACCGGCACCCATCGCCAGCAGGAACTTCCACGCCTTCTCCACGGACGAGAGCTGGGACGTCACGATGATCGAGGCGAGAAACAGCAGGATGGTCGCCACTCGACCCACGTTCACGTAGTGCTTGTCCGGCGCGTCCTTCTTCACGAACCGCTTGTAGAAGTCGTTCACCAGATAGGATGCGCCCCAGTTGAGGTGCGTGCCGATCGTGGACATGTAGGCGGCCGCGAACCCCGCGAGCATGAATCCCCGCCAGGGCGTCGGCAGGAGATCCACGAACGCGTGTACGTAGCCCGCTTCCTTGTCCTGAAGCGTCGGATACATGATGACCGTGGCGAGGCCAGTGATAATCCACGGCCAGGGCCGCAGCGCGTAGTGCGCGACCTGGAAGAAGAGGGTCGCCAACACGCCGTCGCGTTCGGTCTTCGAGGAAAAGATTCGCTGCGCGACGTACCCGCCGCCCCCTGGCTCGGCGCCGGGATAGTATGCGGCCCACCACTGCATCGAGAGAAAGACCCCGAGTGCGAGGAGGGGCATCCACGCATAGGCTTCGAGCCCGTTAGGCGTCGCCTTCACGGGGAGAACCGACAGCGCGGCAGTCTCGCTCCCGAAGTGCTTCGACACGCCCGCGATCAGCGCATCCATGCCGCCGACCTTGCTCACCGCGTAAATCGCGAGGACGATAACCGCGGACATCTTGATCACGAACTGGATCAGGTCAGTCCACAGCACGGCCCAGAGTCCGGCGGCGACCGAGTAAGCCACGGTGATGACGAAGCAGATCCCGACGGCGAGGTAGGGCGAGATGCCGAGGGAGATCGTGAGAATCTTGATCATCGCGCGCGTGACCCAGCCCATGATGATCAGGTTGACCGCGATCCCGAGATACAGCGCACGGAATCCGCGGAGAAACGCCGCTGGCTTCCCGCTGTAGCGAATCTCGGCGAACTCCACGTCAGTCATCACACGCGCCCGCCGCCAAAGCCGGGCGAAGAAGAACACGGTGAGCATCCCGCTCATCACCATGTTCCACCAGAGCCAGTTGCCCGCAACACCCTTCGTCGCAACGAGGCCCGTAACCACGAGGGGCGTGTCCGCGGCGAATGTGGTCGCGACCATGGCGGCGCCGGCGAGCCACCACGGCACCTGGCGTCCGGAGAGAAAGTACTCCTCGAGGCTCTCGCCGCCTCGTTTCGTGAAGATGAAGCCGATGAGGGTCGACAGCGCGAAGTAGCCGACCACGATGGCCCAGTCGATCGCGGTGATGTTCATCGAGGGGAGGATGGAGACGGTGAGGGAGCGGCTGCCCGGTTGAGCACGCGAACGACGACATCGGCGAGCGCGGTTCGAACCGCCCCGATGCGCAGGTTCTGGCGCGTCGGGTTGACGCGGTTCGTCAACAAGATGACGAACAGGTCGCGCGAAGGATCCACCCAGATCGACGTGCCGGTGAACCCCGTATGCCCGAACGCCGGACGGCCAAGCAGGTGCCCGGCCGAATTTGTCCCGTTAGGTGTTTCCCATCCGAGAGCGCGGTTGGACAGTGTCGAATCCTGAACGGCCGTAAACCGGCGGATCATCGCGGCGGATACAATACGGGCTCCGTCCAGCGTCCCGCCGTTGAGATACATGCGGCAGAAACGGGCGACGTCATGACCGGTGCTGAAGAGACCAGCATGGCCCGAGACGCCACCTAACGCGTATGCGTTTTCGTCGTGCACCTCGCCGCGGATGTGCCGCTGACGCCACGGGTCGTACTCTGTGGGCGCAATGCGTGGCAGAAGATTGGGCCCGGGCCGGTACATCGTGGCCGTCATCCGGAGCGGGCCAAAAACGTGTCTGGCGAGGTAGGCGTCGAGGGCCTCGCCGGACACGCGTTCCACGACCAGGCCGAGGATGATCGCGCCAAGGTCGCTGTAGACCATGCGTGCGCCGGGCAGCGTGTCGAGCGCCGTTGCGACCGCGAGCGCGCGAGCCGCGTCCGGGGTTTCAGTTTCCTTGTAGAGCGGACGCCAGGCAGGGAGCCCGGACGAATGCGTCAGCAAATGCCTGAGGGTAACGCGCTCCTTGTTCGGCCCACGAAACTCCTTGACGTAGCGCTGCACTGGGGCGTCCAGGTCGACCTTTCCTGCGTCCGTCAGCTGCATCATCGCCGTCGTCATCCCGACGACCTTCGTGAGCGACGCCATGTCCCAGAGTGTGTTCTCGTCGGGGCGCGGCGACGGCGTCCAGTCCAGGGAACCCGCGGCGTACTCGACGAGGACGGAATCACGGCTCCCGACCACGGCAATGGCTCCCGGAAACGCGCTATCCGACCTCGCCCGGTCAAGCAAGGCTCGGACGGAGTCACGCAGCGTCGCAACCGTTGCGCCGGACACCGCATGGCGAGGCATGCTGGCGCGACCGTTCGGTGACTGAGCCTGAGAAACGGCCGCGGTCCCCACGATCGCGAAGACCGCGGTCCGCACCACCCGCCACTTCCGCCGGGCGGCCGGCCACGCATTTTCCGACTGCGCAGGAGGTGTCATGTATCCGCTAAAGGTGCCAAGTGCGCATACGTCTTGCAAATCCGGCCGCTTGAGGCCGACTGCGGAACCAACGTTCGGAGGCAATCATGCGAGCTTTGCTGGCGGGGGCATTGTTGATAGCGACCGTGGCCTGTGGCGGGCGCAAGGTGGACGTCCAAACGGCACCGAAGACGACCGCGGCCGTGACGCTTCATTTCACCAACCGTGACAACAGCGCCGTCAACGTGTACGTGGTCAATGAGGGAACCGACCACTTTCTGAAACAGGTGCCCGCGAATAGCACGGAAGACCTGCCGGTGTCGACCGTCCCGGCCGGGACCCAGGTGCGGCTCAAGGCGACGAGAACCGACGGGAGCAAGACGTACACGAGCGACCCGATGGCGCTCAACGCGACGACGACGTGGCAGGTGCCTTGACGTCGTCGGCAGGGTTGTGACGGATACCCGAAGTTCTTTAGTTTTACGGGGCTTGGACTACGCCAGGCCCCGTGTCGTTTGTGCGCTTGGGTCTGGTCGCAGGCGCTTGCACCGGGCCGCGAGCCCGACGCTGCTCTGACGGCCCACCCTTTATCCGCGCGGCATGAAGATCCTGTGGGAATGGATTCAACGGGGATACCTACGGATCATCGCCCCCATCGGCGACTTTCTAGTCCGCAAGCGCGTCAATCCGAACACGATCACCACCGTCGGGACGCTCTGCTCGATCACCGGCGGAGTCATCTACGCGACGGGGCATATCATGACCGCCGGCTGGGTCCTTGGACTTACCGCGCTTTTCGATGTGCTCGATGGTACGGTTGCCCGGCGCACCGGGCGGTCGACGATTTTCGGTGCGTTCTACGACTCG
>Ga0075423_10005357_pt1 | contig 11975 bp, 11 predicted proteins | sample SoiMethybrSBSTD2_FD_80114 | JGI IMG/M metagenome (GOLD analysis project Ga0075423, IMG submission 80114) | Bulk soil microbial communities from a Populus tree surrounding site in Tennessee, USA - Soil MetaG P. TD hybrid SBSTD2 | ecosystem: Environmental > Terrestrial > Soil > Tree plantation...
GAACCTGCGTCCGAGCCTTACCGCCTTTGGATTCTTTAGTAGTACGGCTTTCACCTTTCGCATCGGCTGCAATTTCCTCCGGCAATTGGACAGTCACATAGCGCGCGCCCTTGATCCCATCCTTGCCTTCACCGGTCTGATAGAATCGGTCGGCGGGCGGGGCGCCTTGAGGCGGCGGCTCCTCTGACGCTTTTTCTCTGCCGGCGCCCTCTTTTGAGCCGCCTTGGGTCTTGCCCATTTGCTCCTTGTTCTGTTCTTTACCCGGTCGGTTCGGGTCGGGTTGATTATTTTTCTGGGCATCACCCTGCTGCTGATTTTTTTCCAGACCAGGCTCCTTCGGATTTCCCTGGCCGCTTTTTCCCTGTTGCAAATCGGGGCTCAGCTGAGCGCTCGAATCACTTTTGCTGTCACCACTGCCGCCCTGGTTTTGTTTACTTTCACCTTGGCCTTGCCGCGGCAGATTGCTTTGTATGCCGCCGGCGCCCTTTTGTTGGTCTTTTTGTTGTTCGTTTCCGCTTGCAACCTGTTGCTGCTCCATGCCTTCCAACGCGCTCGCCGCTTGTCCGAGCAGATCGCGACTGTCCTTTTGCTCTTCTTTCTTCTGCTGTTCTTCAATTTTTTTCTCGAGCTGTTGAGCCAACGCTTGTTTTTCTTCCCGCGTCGTTTTTGGATCTGCGACCTTTGCCGCAAGCGTTTCGAGTTCCTGGGCCAGTGTTCTAAGTTCCGGTTTTGCCGACAACTCTTGAGCCAATTCATGAAGCTGGTCTTGAAGCGTGCCGGAATGAGCGATGGGCAGGGTGAGCGGCATTAGAAAATGGATCAAAATAGCCGCGGCGATCGAGACCCCGACGGACCAGTATGCCGAGCGTTTGACCTTATACGGAAAATCGCGTCTGGGCTCGATTCGGTCGACAAAACCGGCGGCGTCCCGGTACAGCCTAGACCAAAGAGACGGCGGACAATTCTCGGGATCAAGGGTCGACAAAGTGAGAAAGTGATCTTTCGCTCCCGCCTGCTGGTCAACCATTTGCGCGGCGACCGAAACATTCGGCACCAACGGCCGATAGCGTCGCACTATGGCGCACAATCCTAACACGCCGACAAGTGTTTCGCTTACTATTGTCGCGCTCTCGCCGAGCCGCGCCGTTTGAAACAAAAGCAAAACAACATAAGCCGCCACCGCTACAGGCGGAATACAAATACACAACGAATCCCAAAGTATATGGTACCTGAGTTTCGCCGTTACACTACGGACGAGATTTTCGGGTCGAGCGCGAGCCTGACGGTTAGACGATGCGGGCATTTAAAAAACTATAACATGTTGGGGAAGGAGGCTGAAGCGCGAAAAGCCCGTTAACGTCCCCGGGATTTGGCGCGCATCGGCGGTTCGCGAACGGGTTGGTAGGTTTTTACTGCCTGGTTGTGTGCCTCGATCGTTTCGGAGAACAAGTGGGTGCCGTCGTTTTTTGACACGAAGTACAGATACGGCACATTCGCAGGATGAAGCGCGGCGCGAATCGAGGAAAGGCTCGGATTGCAAATCGGCCCCGGGGGAAGCGCTGCAATACGATAGGTATTGTAGGGGTTTGGATCATTGAGATCGCGTCGGGTCAAGTTGCCGTTGAAAGCTTTAAGTCCGTAGATAGTCGTTGGATCACTTTGCAGCGCCATCTGGCGCTTGAGGCGATTATGGAAAACGGCGGAAACCAATGGACGCTCCGCCTCGACTCCTGTTTCCTTTTCGATTATCGACGCGAGCGTGAGGGTTTCGTGACTTGTCAATTTAAACCCGCCATCGCGTTGGGCAAATAGGGGCTGCGTCATTCTGCGAAACTGCTCTGCCATCATAAGAATGATATCGCGTTCCGAAGTCGCCGGAACAAAGTGGTACGTGCTCGGAAACAAGTATCCCTCGAGTCCCTTGTCTTGCAGGCCGAGCCCGGCCAGTAGATTCGGATCGGCAGCCTCAGCGAGAAATTTCTCCTTGCTCGCAATCTGCATGTTCTCCAGTAGCGTCGCAATTTCCTTCACCGTTAAGCCTTCGGGGATCGTCACGGTTTGGAAGATACCCTTGCCCATGACCAGGCGCTCGAGCACTTCGTGCGGCGAGACACTGGTCTCGAACCGATAAAGTCCTGGGTGAATTTTTTTGTCGGCACCGCTCAACCGCGCCCAGATCGAGAACAAGAACCCGTTCGAAATGACCTTTTGATCGCGCAGTTTGTGCGTGACAGTAGCTAAAGAATCACCCTGCTCCACGCGGATCTGAGCTGGCAGCGGGGTATCGGTAGGCAGCGCATAGAAAATGTGGTAGAGAAACGCTCCTGCCGAAAACACGATGCAGAGCACTACGGCAAATAGGATGATACGTAATGTTTTCACGACCTCGCGTAAACGTAGGAAGGCAGAAGAAAGAGGGTTTCCGAAGTTAAGGACAAACTAGTTTTCCGTCACATTGACCTTGATCCACCCCTCCACCTGACGCACAAAACCAGCAAAAGGATCTTCCCCGGGAGCCGACGCGAAGTAGGCCTTACGGGTGTAATCAAGGGCGCCGGAATAGTATTCGAACTTCTTCGAGAGTTCTTGATAGAGAAAATAGCCGGTGCGATAGAGCGAGAGATCCAGTTCGGAGACCGTCCAGTACGAGCGGCTGCCTTCCTGGATATAATAATCGAGTGAACCTTTACCTTGGACGTGGTTTCGGAAAATACCGCTCATGAACAATGCATAATCGCCAACGTATTTACGCAAAGACCGTTCTCGGAGAACATCGCGTTCGTCGGCTGGAACCGCAGGCTGACGCGCCAGTATTTCGACCACGCCATCCTCTTTCCGCCCAGCTCGGCCACGGAATTTGTATAGCGAATCGGCACGGGCGAACTCCGCGAGAACATCGGCCACGTATCTAGCCACCGTGGCATCGTAGATACCCAGCTGCCAGAAACTCTCGCGCACGACCTTAAGAAAAAAACTCTGTAACCTGTTGTCCGGCGTTCTATTTTCCATCGATCCGATAAGATGATAGCAAACTTGCGCTGGCGTGAAAAGGTGCTTTTTCGTCAGCTTCTTTCTAGCCGATTTTGTTGCAAAATATGTGTCGACGCGGCTCATGAAGCGCTGGCGAATTTCGACACGGGGTTATAATATCGCCGTTTGCGGCGGATGGTGCTTGAGGGAGCCGATCATGGCAAGAGACTTAAAGGAACAGTTCTTTCGGCTTGACGGCGCTTGGGCATCCTTTGAGCTCATGTCGATTCGCAAACGTGAGGATGATTTAAAGCCGTTTCACGTCCTGCGTTGCAAAATCGATGACCCAGTCGACTTTCAAGCTACCGAGTCCCTCAGAAGTGCAACGGAAGCGACGGTTTTGATCGAGATTTTCGGCGAAGAGGAGCTGGTCGCCGCCAGCGGCCAATGTCCGGTTCATGCCGTGGATAACGCCATGCGCAACATTCTGGAAAAACACCATTCGCAGCTCACCGAGGTTTGCCTTGAAGCGTTCGACGTGCGGTTGCTGCACGGCTCGACCCAGGATGACGACGAATAAGGTGCGGCCGCGTTAGTTCGGGGGTTATCCATTTTCTCAGACGGTCGAGAGAGATGGGGAACCGTCGGCGTCGCCGCCGACATTCTTCAGGCGACCGTCGAATGTATCATTGATGGACTTGAGTGGAAGCTTCGCGGCGAACACAAACATTAATAGCTCCGCGATACCGGCGCGCATTTTTTGCCTTGGCTATCGAGTCAATTCGAAAAGGGGGCCAGCAACTAATTCTTTAGCGGGTGTCGTCCATGCCTTACTTTTTCCGCTCGTTCTCTTTCGTTGCTTTGTCATTATTGCCCGCCGCTTGCAGGATGGAAGACAGATTCATTTTCTATCCCAGCGCGACCATCGAGCAAACACCGCGGCAAGTTGGACTTGACTTCGAAGATGTCTCTTTCTCGACACGAGATGGCGTTCGTCTCAACGGCTGGTTCATTCCTCATCGCGAGGCTCGATCCACCTTGGTTTGGTTTCACGGCAACGCCGGCAACATCAGCCATCGGGTAGAGAATATCAAACTCCTGCACGACAAGGTGAAAGTCAGTATCTTCATCTTCGACTACCGTGGCTATGGGCGGAGCGAAGGGCGGGCCTCTGAGGAGGGTACCTACCTCGATGGCGAGGCGGCGATGGATTTTGTCCACAAACGGCTCGGCGGCGATCCCAAAAAAATCATTCTGTTCGGGCGATCCTTGGGCACGGCTGTGGCCGCGGAGATGGCAAACCGATTCGAAAGCCAGGGACTTATCTTAGAAAGTCCTTTTGTGTCGATCCGCGAAATGGCCCGTGTCGTTTTTCCATTCCTACCGATCGGGCCCTTACTCCAGACCCGTTACGATGTTCAGGAAAAGATCCGGAAAATCAGAACACCTTTGTTGGTCCTGCACGGCGACCGCGACGAAGTCGTGCCGTTCACGCAGGGTAAGATGGTTTTCGATGCGGCGCCCGAGCCGAAAAGATTTTTCACGATTGCCGGCGCCGGGCACAACGATACGTATCTCGTCGGCGGCGAGCGCTATTTTCTACAGCTGCAGAATTTCATTGACGGACTATCTTCAACCCGCCAATAGAATAGTCGAGTGTCTTTCGCTCGCAACGAAGAGCCGTCGACCGGCGTCCGTGATCCTAGTCGAGCGGCTGCACGGCCAGGTCACGGGCGGCTGCATAGGCATTTCTCACGTACTGCGAAATCATGCGTTGAGTGTTGAAATAAGAGCCGTTGAGGGCAATCGCTGAACGCATCATCTGCGCAAAACGGTCGGGCTCCGTGTAGTAGAGAGGCAGAATGACTTGCGCGAGTTTTTCATAAAGGGAAGAGGCCTCCGCGACGGAATCGTTTTCAACCCCGCTGGCCTCGCCAATCGACCAGCCGGTCACTCCCTCAATATGGCCTTCGATCCACCAACCGTCGAGGACACTGAAGCTAGGCACTCCATTGAGCGCGGCTTTCATGCCGCTTGTGCCGGAAGCTTCTTGTGGCCGAAGCGGCGTATTGAGCCAAACGTCGACACCAGAACAAAGCAGCTTACCCAGCGCCATGTCGTAATTTTCGAGATAAACAACGCGAACATCGTTTGCAAGGGCTGCGGCCGCCTCGAAAATGCGCCGAATGATCGCCTTACCGCCTTCGTCGCGCGGGTGGGCTTTACCGGCGTAAATGACCTGCATCGGCCCCGCATGGCGAGCGATCTGTTTGAGCCGTTCGAGATCGGTAAAAAGTAGATCGCCGCGCTTGTAACCGGTAGCGCGGCGCGCAAAGCCGAGAGTAAAAACTTTCTCGTCCAGTTGCGTACCCGTAAGCCAGCGAATCTGCCGCAGTAACTCTCTTTTCGCTTGCGCATGCGCTTGGCGCATCGCGTGTAGCGGTATGCCGACGGCATAACGCAGATAACAATTATCGCGCCGCCACTCGGGAAGGAAACGATCATACAAATCAGCGAACGGCGCGGCCGTCCATGTGCTCGCGTGTACGCCGTTAGTAATCGCTCGGATACTTTGATTCGGAAACATACCGCGTGAAATCTCGCCGTGACGCATTGATACGCCGTTGACAAAACCCGAAAGCCGCAGTGCGAGTTCCGTCATGTTGAGCGAACCATCCATTAGCTGGAGTTGGGCTAATGTGGTAGCGCGGGTTTTTCCAAGCACTTGGTAAACCAAGTCGGCAGGGAATCGGTCGTGACCGGCCGGCACCGGAGTATGCGTCGTGAAAACACATCGGCGGCGGATCGCGTCGATCTCGACTTCGGAAAAACCCGATTCCGGCAAAGATCCGGCCTGCTCTTCCATAAGCGCGAGAGTCGCTAATGCTGAGTGACCTTCGTTCATATGAAAAACTCGGATGTCGTCATAGCCAAGCGTCCGCAGCATCGCCACCCCGGCTAACCCCAAAATGGCCTCTTGGCATAGGCGATAACGCTCGTCGCCACCATACAGAAAGTCGGTGAGGCCCCGGTCGGCTGCGTTGTTCTCCTCGAGATCGGTGTCGAGAAAAAAAAGCGGTACAGAGCACCCAGTGACGCCACGAAATATATATTTCCAGGCCCCCACGCACACTTCGCGACCTTCGAGGGAAAGGGTAACTTTCGTCGGCAGACGCACGAGATGCTCTTCTGGAGACCACTTCGCCGGGCTCTCCAGCTGGTTGCCATGCGAGTCAAGCCTCTGGTCAAAATAGCCTTTGCGGTGGATTAGGGAAACCGCAACCATCGGAATTTCCAGATCGGCAGCGGAGCGCAACATGTCACCGGCTAAAACGCCCAAGCCCCCACTGTATGTAGGAATTTTAGAATCGACAGCGACGTCCATGGAAAAATAAGCGATAGTCCCGCTAGGGGGCGATGATTTCTTCATAACGGCTTTTATTTTACGCTCTTTGGAATCAATCGATGAAGCAAGAAATTGAAAGGAGTCGAACTGCTGGCAAGCATCCCCGAAGTGATACAATTTATGTTTATGCAGAGCATAGCACCTTTCCGTGGATAATTGACGCAGGCCGCAGCAACCTCCTTAACGCAAGGACAATGCCACTAAAATCTCGAAGCGAGAATTACAGCGAGGTTTTGGCAGATTACCGAACAGCTTGGTAAAATTGCGCGCAATGGTCCGTGGCGACATCGCCCATTCTTGTGCGCATTTTGTTATTCTTGGCAAGCTAGCGCAAATTATAAGTGTCACGCAACTCCTCCCAGGTTCCGTGAGCACTCAAACTGCGCAGTACCATCAACGTCGGAGGCATCAAGGGAAAATTATCGGCTTGCGCTAGGTCAAGAGCCGCCTTCGGAGAAAGCCACACGCTTTCCGATACCTCCTCTGCGGCATCGAGCGGACTTTGGTCCGGCGGCAGCGCCGCCAAATAAAAACGCGTGTCGAATCGAACGCGATAATGTTCCGGCGTAATACGATGAAAGAAATAAGTAAGCCGAGCTAAATCACAACGAAGCCGCTCGGATACAAGAAGGTCGGCAAAATCAATTTCTCCTCGCTGCAGCGACATCCGTTTCGCGGCCATGCGATCGAAAAGTTTATGCTGCGACGAAATAGTCTCCGAATTTCTCTGGGAAACAAAAAAGTGAATTCCAACTTCTTCGAAAAGTTCTCTTACTGCCGCGACCCAGTAGCCCAAGCAGCGTTCCGGTCGATCTTCGACGCCCAGTTTCTTTTGCGCCTCAACTGGCGTTAGTCCTTGAGTTAGACGGATCATTCCCGTCGACCAGTCGCTCTCTTCAACTCTTCCCCCGGGGAAAACGTAGGCGCCGCCGTACGTATCCATCTGTTTCGGCCGACGGTTCAAATAAATTTCGAAACCATGGTTTTGGTCAGGTCGAATGAGCACGACCGTGGAAGCAGGAAGAGGGATCGCGGATTGCATCATAAACTATTTCGTCTTCAACAACTCGCTATTGAAAACCTAATTACGTGAAGGATCCGGATTTCTTTTGAACTCGAAACAACAGCGCCAATCAGTTTCTTGGCGACGCTTTGCCAATATGAATATGAGCGCCCGTCGCTGCCCCGGGGACAGCGTTTCTGAACGCGATAAAGGGGATACCCACTTGGCGAAGATAACCTAATAACGTCGCCCTTCCGTGCTGTCTGGATGCAGCGCCACATCGATGACATTGCGATGATCTAACCGCAAGCAGTCGTGAGTCGCTCTTTGACCTAATGCGCTGATTGGCAGCGGCCGACCAAAGGTTTCGAAAAAAAATTTCTCGATCTTGGGCGTGGATCCCGGCGTCCATAACGCTCCGCTATTAAAACACAGGAGCATGGCGGTCTCGCTATACCACCTATGGCTAAGCGCGGCAGGCGAAGAAGCTCGTCGCGCAACGTCACCTCAGCGATTGCCATGTCGGTTTCCACCAAGCGGCGCCGATCGTCTACTCGAACGCTGACCTCTGTCATAGTATGCTCAGCTTGGAGTGCGTCATTGTGCGCGATCAGGCCCTGATCGTAGAGCTCGCGGCGCCGCTCGCATTCTTCCAAGGAACGCTGTCGGTCGTTTTCGTGAAGTCGGAGGAGCCTTTCGGCACCGGCACGGGTTTCTTTGACCTTTTGAATCACATCGGTGCGCGATTTCGTCAGTTCCGATTCGCCGGGATCGGCTCGTCGGTTGCTGGCGAAGGAGCTGGTCTGTTCGTCAAATTGTCCTGCGCGATGCCAATGTCGACAGACGCCAGCAGAGGCGCGACGAACGTTACCAGAACCGTAAGCTTGAAAAATAGTCCTCGTCTCATTTCACTACGGCTAAGTTTCTCAGAGTGTAGGAAGTAAGGAACTCTTGGTCAAGACAGTGCTACAATCAGAACGTTGAATAGTAACAATATTCGTGTCGTTGGGAGGGGACCGCGGAATCATATTACGAGCGTGGGCCGCGAGCTCACAGCGAGATTGTGAAAATTTAGAACGTTAGACTTGGCTAAGGAAGATTGCAGCGCATTTTCCGCCACCGTCGATACCATTGACCTGAGCTGGGCGAACCTTACGTGCTTTATGGCTTCCTGATCGAGATGTCTGTGGGCGTCAACTTGGTAATGTATAAAGCATCAGTTTCAGCTGTTACGTTTGGCGCATGCAACTACGGTCAAACTACCTGGATTAGGCCGGTCTTGAGGACTACGGGCACTATGGCCTGACTGAAGCCTTCTGCTGCAACCCACTTCAAGCACCTCATCAAATTCTGCATTAGAGGCTCATCGCAGCCGTAGTTGCTGACGCCACTCAGGGCAAGTAGGATGCGACCGTGGAATACGCCCGGTGCTCTTTCAGATCGGACCGAAATTCAAGCCCCTGTTAACGATCAAAGACTTAAGAGCTCAGTTATTATTGTGGTGAGGGGTATGCTTTCGTGCAGCGAGACTGCTCTGAAAATGCAATACTCATCGAGCATTCTAACGCTCGGGTATTTAGATCACTCGAAAAAGCATCGACGCATTCGACCGTGGGTTGATGATGCAGTCAACGTCGCCGCTGCCAAACCGCGGGGTGGCGCACAAAACTACCAAGGCATCTAAAGAATTAATTTCGACCAGTTCCCGTTTTGGCAGGAGTTAAATTCCGCTTTAATACTCCAACGACTCCCGCGTTGTTCTTTCATGATCGCGTTGGTCTTGAGAGTCCGCGAACGACGATCCGCCACGCATTAACACTCGAACCTTCCATTTGCCGGCACCTTCAGCGAATGAGGGACAGTAGAATCGCAGCGAAGATGAACCCAAAGATTGCCAGCCATATGATTGATTTGGTCGACGCCGATTCGCTCTCTAAAGGGTTTCTCCGATGTTTATGATCAACATTCTGGGTGATCTCCATAAGCGTGTTTCTCACGGTTACCAATTCCTCCTGAAGCGCGTTCTGTTTCTGCTCGCTCAATTGCGACCGTCGAGAGGCGTCAAATCGCGACGCTCAATGACGGCGGCCCGCACTTCGTCGATTTTCGTGCGCTGGAGTTTGCCCGATGCCGACGGTCCGCAAGTCGCAATCATCCTTTCCAGTTTGTCAACTTCATCTAAGAGTCCTTGAATCACGTTGGGTTCTATGTGGGCCACCTGTGTTGATCCTTTCCCCTAACCGCGAATAAGATTCCAGCGTCGCTCAGACTCACGTATGTGATGAACATTGAATGATCCAAGTTTAATCACGCTCATTTGATATCTTGCCATGCGGCCGCAAAGCCGACTTGAGGTTGCCAGATCCAACTCGATTGCCTTCGGCGTCAAAAACTTTTCTGATCTGGTACAGTCTCCCGGTTGGTTCCAAGTAACTCACCGTAAACCTTGCAACCCAAATTGGCCTGCCACCAACAAACAATCCATTGTGAACATTAACTATCATTGTTGGATCGTTCGATAACGCAACCTCAATGCCAGTAATGTTACGGCCGTAATACAGCGCAATCGGCGAGAGCTTGATGGAGCCCGCGAGCCAATATGACAACACTGTTGACAGAGAAGGTTACTATTCGCGCCGAAACAGCGAGCAACGTGGAGCTTAGGTCACTGTCAACTTTGGTTCACGGAAAAGCGCCAGAAGTTTACAGCTGAACGAGGGAAGTCGAGTGAAGGCGCTCGGAATCTATTGTTTGAAGATCAAACGATCCGGTCAGCAGTCGTCAATAGTCTCGAATGAACGCGACCGGCTGCGAATTTAGTGGCGCACAAGTCGCTCAGAAGGTCTTCCAACGTGGATGTGCGGGCCCGTGGATGCGCCGGGCACAGCCTTGCGAAAGGCAATGAACGGAATTCCGGCTTTACGAAGGTGATCGATGAACGCCTTGCCTTCGGCGCTGTCAGGATGAAGCGCCACGTCCATCGAATCGTGATGATCGAAACCTAAACGATTGTGCGTGTCTGATTGTCCCATGGCAGTTACCGGCAGGTGGCGGCCAAAGGTCTGGGCGAAATATCTTTCAACCTGCGGTGCATCCTTCAAGGACCACTTAGAGGCCCCATTAAACCGCTTCAGATCTGCTGTTTCACTGTAACCGTTCACCGGCAGCTCCGGCATGCGCAGCACCTTTTCTCCTAACACGGCTTCGGTGATCGCAATATCGGTCTCAACCACGGCATGACGCATTTCATACACTCGGTTGACCGCAGTGATATAATCTCGCTCGGCTTCTTTGATTTGATCCTGCGAAATCTGACCATCCTGGTGGAGCTTGCGCCGTCTGATGACTTCCGCCCTCAACTTGGTTTGGTCGTGCTCATAATTTGACAGGAGCGCTCGGTCTTTGGCCAAAGCTTCTTGCATCTTTGTGAGCACATCTGATGGTCCGCCTTGGCTACTGTTTCCGGTAATATTAACCGGATGGCTTTGTCGCAGGGCAACGAATATCACCGCCGCCAGAGGCAGGACTAGGGCCGCTATCAGGAAACGTCGGGATTTTGCCAACTCAGAAAACATGAGTCTCGAAGTCTAAGGGCTTACGGCACAGCGGTCAAGCCAAAGCAAAGCCCGTAACGGACGAGCCGTTACGGGCAAATAATCTGCTCCTCGAGTTGCCTACTTCAATTCGGCGATCGCCTTGGCCTTCACCCCTGCCCGGGCCCCAGTCGCCACTGGAGCTACGCCGACGCCAACAACCCCCTCTGAATAAGGTCTTGCGCCATCTTCACCTTGTAGACGTTGTCTTTGAGAGGTTTAGCGCCCTCAAGGGCGATCTCACCGGCTTGTTTCGCCGTCGCTTCATCGATTCTCTTGCCATGCAGAAACTCTTCAGCTTTTGCCGCGCGCCAGGGAATCGGTGCGACACCGCCCATGACCACGCGCGCCGCCCGGACGACGCTACCGCTACTTTCAACGATCGTGGCCACGGCAACGATGGCGTGATCCCAGGCAAGTCGCTCACGCACTTTGTGGTAAAACCCTTTACTGCCGGCCTTTGGAGTGGGCACGAAGATCTCCGTGACGATCTCGGCGGGATTGAGAATATTCTCGCGCTTGTAATCCACTGAAGGCAAGACGAAAAATTTTTCCAGAGGAATCATCTTCTCACCTGTCGGTCCGGCGATTTTAATTTGCGCGCCCAGCGCAACCAGTGCTGGCGCCGTGTCCGAGGGATGAACGATATAGCTCGGTCCCGCGCCGAGGATCGCATGAAAGCGGCCGTCGCCGGTTACCGTGTAACAAACCTGCCCGCCTTTACGCAGACAAGTAAAATTCGACGAACGGAAATACCAGCAAAACGGCCGCTGGCAAAGATTCCCGGCGATCGTGCCGGCGTTTCGGATCTGCGGCGAGGCGGCTTCTCCCGCGGCGCTGGAGAGAATGAGCAGTTTTTCGCGGACGGCGGGGTGTTCTTCGATTTCCACCAGCTTCGCTAGAGCGCCGATACGAAATCCGCCGCGCTCTTCCTTGATATAATCAAGGCCGGGAATCGATTTAAGATTGATGAGGTAGTCCGGTTCGACAACGTGGTCTTTCA
>Ga0075423_10005364_pt1 | contig 11970 bp, 7 predicted proteins | sample SoiMethybrSBSTD2_FD_80114 | JGI IMG/M metagenome (GOLD analysis project Ga0075423, IMG submission 80114) | Bulk soil microbial communities from a Populus tree surrounding site in Tennessee, USA - Soil MetaG P. TD hybrid SBSTD2 | ecosystem: Environmental > Terrestrial > Soil > Tree plantation...
GATGCAGGACGAATACATCTCGACTGAGCATCTGTTGCTGGCGGTCGCGGATGAGAAAACTGGCGACGCCGGCAAACTGCTCCGTCAGCACGGCGTGAATCACGATGACCTGCTGAAAGTAGTCGAGCAGATGCGCGGCGGCGCCCGCATCACTGATCAAAACGCCGAGGCGAATTACCAGGCCCTGGCGAAATACGCCCGTGACCTGACCGATCTGGCGCGTCAAGGAAAGCTCGATCCGGTAATTGGTCGCGACGATGAGATTCGGCGCACCATTCAGGTCCTTTCGCGCCGCACAAAAAACAATCCCGTGCTTATTGGCGAACCCGGCGTCGGTAAGACCGCGATCGTTGAAGGCCTGGCCCAGCGAATCGTCTCCGGTGACGTTCCGGAAACCTTACGCAACAAGCGGCTGGTAGGCCTCGATCTCGGTTCGATGCTCGCGGGCGCAAAGTACCGCGGTGAATTTGAGGATCGGCTGAAGGCAGTTCTGAAAGAGATTGAAAACGCGCAAGGCCACATCATTCTTTTCATTGACGAGTTGCATACCCTGGTCGGTGCGGGCGCGGCGGAAGGCGCTATCGATGCCTCGAACATGTTGAAGCCGGCCCTGGCGCGAGGCGACCTGCGCTGCGTGGGCGCGACCACGTTGAACGAATACAAGAAATACATCGAGAAGGACGCGGCGCTCGAGCGTCGTTTCCAGCAAATCTACGTCGGCGAACCAACTGTCGAAGACACGATCGCGATTCTGCGCGGCCTGAAGGAGCGTTACGAAGTACATCACGGCGTGCGCATCAAGGACTCGGCGATCGTGGCTGCCGCTACCCTTTCGAATCGTTACATCACGGACCGCTTTCTGCCGGACAAGGCTATCGACTTGATTGATGAAGCCGCGTCGCGTCTGCGAATCGAAATTGATTCGCTCCCGCAGGAGATCGATCAGCTCGAACGCGAGATCATGCAACTTGAGATCGAGCGCCAGGCGCTGCAACGCGAAGAAGACGAGCGTTCGAAAGCCCGGCTGCGCGAGATCGAACAGCGCATCGCGGACCTAAAAGAGAAGGCTTCCGGGATGAAGGCGAAGTGGCAATCGGAAAAGGAAGTCATTGAACACATTCGCACCGCCAAAGCCGAACTCGAGCAACTGAAGGTGCACCTCGATCAGGCGCGGAATGCCGGTGATCTAGGGCGCGCCTCTGAGATTCAATACGGCCAGATCCCGGAATTGGAGCGAAAACTCGAAGCTGAACACACGAAACTCGGCGAGATTCAGACCGACGGCGTCACTTTGAAAGAGGAAGTTGACGAAGAAGACGTCGCCGAAGTCGTCGCCAAATGGACCGGTGTGCCGGTGTCGAAAATGCTGGAAGGCGAGATGCACAAGTTGCTGACGATGGAAGAGCGTCTGGGGCAACGCGTGATTGGTCAGGACGAAGCGCTCGAAGCCGTCGCGAACGCGGTGCGTCGGGCGCGCGCCGGCTTGCAGGATCCGAGTCGGCCGATAGGCTCTTTCATCTTTCTTGGTCCGACGGGTGTCGGAAAAACAGAAACAGCGCGCGCGCTGGCGGAGTTTCTTTTCGACGATGAACGCGCGATGGTGCGACTGGACATGTCTGAATACATGGAGAAGCACGCGGTCGCGAGAATGATTGGCGCGCCCCCCGGATATGTCGGCTACGAGGAAGGCGGACAGTTAACTGAAGCCGTGCGGCGGCGTCCATATAGCGTGATTCTGTTCGATGAAATCGAAAAGGCGCATGGCGACGTCTTCAATGTCCTGCTACAAATTCTGGACGACGGCCGCTTGACCGATTCGAAAGGCCGCACCGTCGATTTCAAGAACACAGTCTTGATCATGACGTCGAATCTCGGCTCGCGCGAGATTCAGGAAGTCAGCGACGATGAAAAACAGGTGCGCGAAGCGGTAACGCAGGTTTTGCGCGAGCACTTCAAGCCTGAATTTCTCAATCGGATCGACGATACCGTGATCTTTCATCGTCTGTCGCGCGAACAGATTACGCAAATCATCGACGTTCAGCTCGAACGTCTGCGGCAGATGCTGCATGAACGGAACATTTCGATTGTGCTGGATGATTCGGCGAAAGAACTGCTGGCGCGCGAAGGGTACGATCCGAATTACGGCGCGCGGCCGCTGAAACGCGCCATTCAGACGATGGTTCAGAATCCGCTGGCGATGAAGCTTCTGCGTGGTGAAATCCAGCCGGGCGAAACAGTTACCGTCTCAGCAGCGAACGGGGAAATGGTCTTCGATACGCGCACCGCCGCGGCCGCTGCATAAAGTTCAGCCGCGCGTCGCGAGTTTGTGAGAAACTGATCGCTGGCAAGCGAATTGCTTGCGGGGTGGCGGGAATATTCCTGTTGCATGGAAACGCAACGGCGAATATTCTCTCGGCATCAAATTGAAGCTTGATCGAAACAATTTCGATTAAGCTGGGGTATTTAGAAAGAGGAATCAGCAAACCAGATGGTTGATCTTGGTGCCTATAAAGATAAGTTTGGAGACAGTGGCCAGCGTGTACTCGAGAAGGCGTTGGGCGAATCGCGGCGCCGCGACCAGAATTACATTACCGTCGAGCACATAATTCATGCCCTGGCGCTTGAAGAGTCGGACCTATTTAACTCCACCATCCGCAGCCTGGCAGTCGATCCGGACGCCGTTACCCAAGCCATCAATCAGCGGCTGGACAATGCCCGGCAACACGTCGGCAAAGGCTTCCGCATCGCGCCTGATACGACCGACTTATTCAAACGTGCTATGGAGCGGGCACGCTCGCGCGGTCGCAAGACGATCGAATCAACTGACATTTTCGAAGTCCTTTCCCGCGACGATAGTTTGTTCGTGGAAGTGTTGCGCAGCCTCGGCGCGAAACCCGACATGGTGGCAAACAGCGTCAGGACGAACATCGACGAACGTGAGCGTCAGGACGAACAGTATCGAAAGAAGTTCGAGCTGCCGGCCTACCTGAAACACTTCGGTGTGTCGCTGAATCGCCTGGCGCGCATGGACAAGATTCCCCCGACCATCGGTCGCGAAAAAGAGATTCAGCAGATCATCGAAATCCTTTGCCATCGTGAACGCGCCAACTCGCCGATGCTCGTGGGCGAGCCGGGTGTGGGAAAAACCGCAGTGGTCGAAGGCCTCGCGCGGTTGATCGAACTGGAGCCTCAGAAAGTTCCGGCGCGTCTGCGCAATTCGCATATCGTGCAGTTGCAGATGGGTGGCATCGTCGCCGGCACAATGCTGCGCGGCATGTTTGAAGAGCGAATCAAGGGCATCATCGACGAAGTCAAAGAGCGCGACAATCTGATTCTCTTCATCGACGAAGCCCACACAATCATCGGCGCCGGCGCCGCGCTCGGCACCTCGTCGGACGCCGCAAACATGTTCAAGTCGGCGTTGTCAAAAGGCGAATTGCGCATCATCGGCGCGACGACGTTGAACGAATACAAGGAATATATCGGCGAAGATGAAGCGCTGGCGCGACGCTTTCGGCTGGTGAAAGTGGAAGAGCCCTCGATCGGAGAGACGCGGGAGATTCTGCTGGGCGTGCGCGCGCGTCTCGAGCGCAACTACTCGGTGCAGATTTCCGACGAGGCCATCAACACGGCGCTCGAAATGGCGCCGAAGTACATACGCAACTTGCATCTGCCCGACAAGGCCATTGGCTGGCTGGACACGGCGGCGGTGAAAGTCGAAATCAACGAGCCGCACGCAATGATTGTGAAGCCGGAGCACGTGATCGAGGTGATCTCGCAGGAGTCACGGATTCCGCGCGACATGATCTTTCGCGACACTAGCGATCGCTTCGCCTTGATCGAAGCCCAACTGGCGCAACGCGTTATTGGACAAAAGGACGCGATAAAAGCCGTTGCCCAACGGCTGCGTCTGAATAAAGGTCCGCTGAAGGAATCGCATTACAAACCGGACGGCGTGTTGTTGTTCCTCGGACCTACCGGTGTGGGCAAGACGGAACTTGCCAAAGCCGTCGCGGAATTCATGTTTGGCGACGACCAAAAGATGGTTCGCCTCGACATGTCCGAATACAGTGACGGCACCGTCAGCATCGAGAAACTGATCGGCATGCCGCGGGGCATCGTCGGATCGGAACGCGGTGGCATCCTGACTGAGCAACTGCGCGAGAACCCGTACACGGTCCTGCTGCTGGACGAAGTTGAGAAGGCGACGCCCTACCTGATGAATCTTTTCCTTCAGGCGTTCGACGAAGGATGGCTTACGGATGGTCGTGGCCGGCGCGTTTACCTGTCTGACGCGATTGTCATCATGACGTCGAACCTCGGTTCCGAAAGCTTCAAGAGGTTCGAAAAGCCGCTTGGCTTCGGCACCAAGACGACCAGCGACTTCCGCCAGGTCAAAAAAGAGGTGATGAAAGCTGCCGAGACCCGCTTCTCGCCGGAGTTCCGCAATCGCATAGACGAGATTGTGGTTTTCTCGCCGTTGACGATGGATGAAGTGAAGCAGATTGCCGCGCTTTATCTCGATAAGACGCGGCGGCAAATGAAGCGTCAGCGAAAGACTTTCGAAATCAGCGAGGCGGCCATCAATCACGTCACCGAGAAGGGCTACAGCACGCAATACGGCGCGCGGTTCCTCAAGCGCTACATCGACGAGTACGTGAAGCTGCCGATTACCAACATGTGGAAACAGGCGTCGAGATTTGTCGTCGACGTTGAAGACGGCGAGCTCGTCGCGCGTGCGACCGACGAACCGGCGGTCGAATCCAACGGCGGCTAAGTTCACTAAAGCGACTGGTCAACCAAAGCCCAGGAGAGAGCCTCAGATTTCAAGTTTGAGGCTCTCTTCAGTTTATGCTGTAATTCGTCGCGCAGCTGCGCACCCATCATGTCTTATCGCCGACTGACTACGATCCTACTCACCGTTTTCCTGGTCGCGGGTATCGCGCAAGCGCAATCCGAAACGGCTGCGCCCACGACAGACGACAAGGCCGAACAAGTCGTAAAGAAAGCCATCGACGCTCTCGGCGGTAACGCTTACTTGAGCGTCCAGACGGTAGTGGCGCGCGGCCTCTTCACGGAATACCACGATGGCTTTTCCGGCTTGCCCATGAAGTTCGTCGATTACATCGCTTATCCCGATCGCGAGCGCACCGAATTCACGGGCGGCGGCAACCGCATCATTCAGACAAATTTTCAGGACCAGGGCTGGATGTTCGACGCAGCGGCAAAGACGTTGAAAGACCAGACCGCGAAGCAGGTCGAGGATTTTCGCACCACCATGCGGACGAGCCTGGAGAACCTCTTGCGTGGCTGGTGGCGCAAAGAGGGCGCGACGCTGAGCTATGTCGGGCGGCGCGAAGCAACTCTCGGGCGACGCAACGAGACTGTAAAGCTCACTTACAGCGACGGGTTTGCGATTGAATATGAGTTTGCGGCAATCGAAGGCACGCCGGCGAAGGTGATTTACAAGAAGAAGCTCACCAATCCAGACACCGAAGAGGTTGTCGAAGTCACTGACGAGGATCGATTCTTCAGGCCGATTTCACAGTCAGGGGTGACGACGTCGTTCGTGATCGATCATTTCCGTAACGGCGTGCAAACCAGCCGCATAAACTACGAATCGATCGAGTTCAACAAACCGGTCCCTGACTCGCTGTTCACAAGACCAGCAAACATTAAAGCCGTAAAATAATTCGGTTAGTTACTTAAACGGATTTCGTTCCGGCGGCTCCTCGTGTGTGATGGTGCGCAGAGGCCTGCGCAGGATCAGAGGTTGCGGGAGCAACGACTTAGTTGGAATTATCGGGGGCCTTTCTTATAACCCCGCTCACTCACTCGGCTCAGCGGCGCTGGCAATGACTCGGGCGAGGGTCGAAGGAAGTTGATCTGCGGCTTGCGCCTTCTCGACAAAAGCGTCGACGCCGGCACGCCAGGCTTCCTTCTCTACGTTATCGCCCGAAAGCATGATGATCGGCAGGTTGCGGCGATGGCTAAGACTTCGCGTCCGCAGCACGAGCTCGAGTCCGCTGATTCCCGGCAAGTTGTTGTCGACAATCAGGGCATCAACCGGCGTCTCAGTCTTTAATAGATCAAGCGCGGTCACACCGTTCGCGTAGGATTGCACGTGGTAATCGGCGCCGAGAACGTCTTTCACCATGCGCGCGACCGGCTTGTGATCTTCCACATGCAGCACCGAGAGCTGATTGGCGGCTTTTCCGGGCGCCGCTTTCCGCTTGGTTCGCTTTGGCTGGGAAAAGAGATGATGCCGCCGCCGTCTGACGACCGATCGCTGAGTGAGCAAATCGCGGTGGCGGCTGTTAATTAATCCGATCAAGCTCTGGTGATGTTTGAAACCCAGGAGCTGGGATGCTTTGGTGACTGAGCCGCCGCCATCGCGAAGCGCACGTTCAATTAGCAGCTTTTCAATCTTTCGCACTTCACGGCGCAGTGAAAAGCCGTCCCATGAAGTCACTTCCGGAGCGGAAACGTCTCGCGACTCGTTCGCAAGCAGCGCATCAATCACTGCGCGCGCGCCCGCTACGAGTCGTTTGTTCGTCGCCGGATCCTGTGATCGATCGAGCAGCTCAATCGCCGAGGTGTAGATTTCCGCCAACTGTTTCAAGGGCGTGTGCCCACCAAGTTCTTCTACGATCGTCAGATGCGCACGACCCGAGCCTTGACGATCACCGGCGGTCTCGGCAATAACAATCGCTCGCTGCAACAGGTATGTCGCCCGCGCGTGATTCCCCATACGCGCGGTGATCGCGCCGTAAGTGGTGAGCGCTTCCGCAAGGAGAGCTTGCTGGCCTCCGCGTTCGAGAACCTTAACCGCAGATTTGATCATGCGCTCCGCTTCACGCAGCCGGCCCTCAGCGAGAAAGGTGCGCGCGCGCGTTTCGTCAACGTACACCGCCGCGGCGAGATCTTTCAGTTGCAAGAACAAACTGCGCGCGCGGTTCAGGTGTTCGTGCGCGTCGCTGTAACGTCCGATCGCGAAATAGAGAAACCCAAGATTGTTTTCCAGCAGAGCGAGGGCGCGGACATTGCCAACCTGTTCAAAATGAAAACTAGCAGCTGCGTATTCAATCAGCGCCCTGTCGAAATAGTCCTCACGGTTTTCGGGTGTTGCCAATCGTCTAAAGGCCATTCCAAATTGAGCGTGAAAAGTTCCCTTAATCCAATGATCTTCGATTTTTTCAACTAAGGGGGCCGCTTCATCGTACCGCCGCAGGGCTTCGTGCAGCCGGCCGGCGTCTGCTTCCACCAGGCCGCACCAGATAAGAATGACCGCGCGCAATTCAGGACGATCATTATCGCCAGACGACTCTAAAGCTTCGCGCAGGTGGATGCGGGCCTCGTCGAATGCACCCTCGCGCCAGTAGCAAATTGCGAGGTCTTTGTGGGCTTCGGCAGATCCGACCGTGTCTCCCTGCGCCTCAAAAATCTCGATGCTGCTGGTGATGAAATTTTTTGCGGTTTCCTGCGAAATGGTCTGGGTGGATCCGCCTAGCCATCCGGCTAAAGCCCCAACCCGCAACAGGGCTTTGGCCTTCGTAGCTTCGTCCAGATTCTCCAGGGCTGGCGATTCTGACCGATCAGGCCAGAACTCGCTTAGCGCCTCGTAAGCCGCCTCATATTCGCCGGTTGTTTCCAGCTTTTTCGCCAGGCGACACGCAAGGCTCGCCCGCTCAGCAACAGGTAGTTTTTGGTCCCGAACGCCCGCAAGCTCAATGGTTAAATTCATGTGAGGAAAACCTTTCTACATGAGTGATAAGATACTTGCGCCACGGAGCACAGGCGTCCGAATTCGATCGGCATGCAATCAGTCATGGGCTGAAACTCGCTTCGTTCTGGTTTTTTTGAAATGTCCACAACTAACTAACTGACCTGAGGAGAAAAGCATGAACCTGAAACGACTAGCTCTCTCTTTTACCTTGATGTGTGTTCTGTCTGGCGCAGCGCTCGCCGGCGAATCCCCGATCGGTCCCTGCCCATCCGGGGAACCCCCGACTCAGCCTTGCACTTCTCACAGCGAGACGAACGACAATTCGATCAATCCCGGAGAAGCCCCCACGTTCCCAGCCTCGGTCACAGCCGACTTAATTGGTCTTACCGAGTCGCTGCTGCTTGCTTTACAGCTGTTCTGACCTGGGTCTGCTAGCGACGACACACGAACGCTAGCTGTTTGAAACAACGAATACTCTTTGATCGCCACTGAGGCTCGCCCGGGCGACACAATATCGGTGTATCTGGATGCCCGTTGAAAGTCCGCCTTCTAGCGGAGCGCTGCCAGAATGTACGAAAGCCGCGGCAGAATAAACCTACGCTCGTTTTCACGCAACCGAAAGCGAACGGTTTTTGGTTAACTATCTGACTACACCCGACATGGGCGCCGTTGCAACTAAAGTGCAGAATGAACTGCCTCCGGAAATGCAAGCCACAAACCCACGCCTTTAAGCACGATAAAAGATTCGCTCAGAATGTTGCTGGATAGGCGAGTTCTTATGCCGAAGCGGTGCGACTGAGAGCTTTTTCTTGTTTCGTAGCTTCAGTCACGACTTCTTGCGGATGGCTGCGCGGCAACAAAGGCTTGCCGGCCATGCGGGCAAACAGCTCCTCGTATTGACCGACCACGTAGTCCCAATCATAAACTGCCCGGACGCGTGCCTGCGCGCGATTGCGATAGGCGTGAACTAACGATCCGTCGCGCAGCACACGCTGCAGCTTTTCCACCAGGTCGATTTCGTCGGTATAGGTGATGCCGGCGTCGCCGACAGCTTCGATATTCTCCGGTGCTGCCAGCGTCAGGACGCAGTTCCCAAAACCCATTGCCTCCAACAGGGCTGGATGCGTACCGCCCACTTCGGTGGCGTGCACGTAGCAGTAGGCATTCTGCTGCAGCGCTCGGTAATCCCGGCCGAAAACGAAGCCCGTAAAAATGATCCGCTTGTCGCGGCGGGCGCGCTCTTTCAAGTCGTTAATGTATTCGCGAGCGTACGGCGCATCGCCGACAATCAGCAGCTTATGCGCGGTGCGGACACGCTTAAATGCTTCAATCACGAGGTGCGCGTTGTTTTCGGGCTCCAGGCGGGAAACATAAAGCACATAACGATTCGGCTCGACGCGCCAACGACGCACCAGTGGATCAGGCCGCCGTTCGACGTCGGCACCATAGGCAATCATTGTCGAGTCGGCGGCGTAACGCGCCCGGTAATAATCCTGAATAACGCGAGCATCGGTCACGATTTCGTTTGGCAGCACTGTCGCCAGCCATTCGGCCAGCCGATAATAGCGCCGGCCAATCCAATTCCATTTCTTTCGTTTGTGCTCCAGGCCGTCGACATTAATCGCCACGGGCGTGCCCGCTAATCGCAAAACCGGAGCAAACGGCGCATTCGCCGCGTTGCAAATTAGCGCTGCGTCATACCGATCAGGCGCCGCAACCAGCGCAGAAAGGAACGTATGCACCACCGTGTCGAGATATTTGTGACGAATCGTGGGCAGGACTCTCAATCGCACGCCCTGGAACTCGAGTTCTCGCGGGCTGGTGTAGTGAGCACGGCAGTAAACTGTGACTTGATGTCCGCGCGCGACCAGCCTCGTGGAGAGATGTTCGGCGAACGTTTCAAAGCCGCCATAGTTCGCGGGAATTCCACGCGTTCCGAGAATCGCGATGCGCATAACGAATTCAGGTGTAAGGCGCGTTACATCAAAACACAAAAACGAGTGGCAAGTCGAGAAAAAATCGCCGATTACTTAATTCAGTCGGGCCACTCTTGATTGGCGGGATTCCGACGCTGCCTGTTCGTAAGCCTGCAAAGTAAGTCGCGCGGTCGTTTGCCAATTAAAAGTTTTCGCTCGCTCGAGACCTTTGACGCGCAACTCCGCGCGATAGTCTGGCCGCTCGATTAGCTGGGCCAACGCTCCGGCGATTGCCGATTCATTGAGTGGGTCGACAAGCACGCCGGCGTCACCGACCACTTCAGGCATGCTGGTTTTGTTGCCCGCCAGGACCGGCACGCCGCATTGCATCGCCTCGATCAACGGCAACCCAAACCCTTCGAAGTATGAAGGGTAAACGAAACATGTCGCGCCGCTATAGAGTACCGGAAGGTCGGCATCGGGAACATATCCAGTGAACAGAATATCTTTCGCGGCCGCGCTGTTTTCCGCGGCGCGAATCGTATCATCCTCCAACCACCTTCGCCCTCCGGCCAGCACGAGCTGCGGCAATGCTTCTTTGCCGGTTTCCCAAAGGGATGAATAAGCCTTAATCAACCGGACCAGATTCTTGCGCGGCTGAATCGAGCCGAGCGCCAGAATGTAATCGCGTTCGATGTGGTAAATCGTGCGAATTCGTCGCAGTTCTGTCGCGTCACCTACCGGCGCGAAATGCGCCGACGCGGCCGGCGGAGTTACCACCACACGTTCCCGGTCAGTTTTATAAGTCTCGATGATGTCCTGACGCGAAAACTCGGACAGGGTGAGAATTCTTGCCGCCTTGCGAGCTGTGCGTCTCACCGTCAGTCGAAGTTGTGCGCGACTGCGACGATTGAAAGTTTCCGGCAAATGCTCGAACGAAAGATCGTGAATCGTTGCCACGACTGCACAAGGCGTCAGTGGCGGCGCCGTGTATTGCACGTGAAGGACGTCAACTGGATTCTTGCGAAGTTCCGCCGAAAGGGTCAGCGGGATGCGTACCAACGGCGTGTGCGGCAGCGTCCGTCTCACCTGAAAATTTGCCCAGCGATTGGCAAAGCGGTCGACGGCTGACGGTTTTGTAACGTAAAGGGTGTATTGATTGGTCTGATCGATCACGGCGAGGGCTTCGATCAGGTTGACGGCGTAAGTCTCGTTGCCGGCGAGTTGCGCTCCGACCGAATGCGCGTCAATGGCAATGTGCATGTCAGAATCCCGACAAGTCGGGATAGCGAGCGGTTGATCCGGGGACGTGAGGCCCCACAGTCATTAACCACCCGCTACCGCAGGTGGTCCTGACACTATTCTTTTCCTTCAGCAGCTTCGCCGCTGCTACCGACGGCCGCGGCTTCAGCAACGTCAGCTGACTGCCGCGTATCGCGTTCGCGAATGCGTGCCGCTTTGCCGCGGAGATTGCGCAGGTAATAAAGCTTCGCGCGACGGACATGTCCCTTTTTCACTACGTCGATGTGGTCGATGATCGTCGCATGGAGCGGAAAGATTCTTTCGACGCCGACGCCGAAACTGGTCTTGCGCACGGTGATGGTTTCGCGCGCGCCGCCATGCTTCCGCGCAATGCAAACGCCCTCGAAAGCCTGCAAGCGTTCTTTTGTTTCTGATTCCTTAATCCGCACGTGTACACGCACGGTATCGCCCGGTTGAAAATCGGGAATGTTATTGCGTAATTGCGTCTTCTCGACGGTGTCTAAACGATTCATGACTAACTCCAAAAATTGTGCGTTTCTTATTTCTTCAAAAGATCCGGTCTATTCCTTTTTGTCTTCTCTGCAGCAGCGTCCTGGCGCCATTTCGCGATCTCGGCGTGATGACCGCTGAGCAAAACTTCCGGCACTCGCATGCTTTCAAATTCCGGCGGCCGCGTGTAATGCGGATAATCCAGCAATCCGTCGGCAAAAGATTCGGTCGCGGCGGATGTTTCACTACCTAACGCTCCCGGAATCAGTCTCACAACTGAATCGACAACGACGAGCGCCGCGGGCTCGCCCCCTGACAGTACGTAGTCACCGATGGAAACCTCGTCCGTGACTAACGCATCGGCAACGCGCTCATCGACGCCTTCGCAGCGACCGCAAATCAAAATGAGCTGCTCGCAGTCCGCAAACTCGCTCGCTAATGACTGCGTGACCTGCTTGCCTTGCGGCGAAAGCAAAACGACGCGTTTGCCGTTTGGCACATCTTCGCGCCGTCGCGCGCCTGCTAGTGATTCCACTGCTGCAAAGATCGGTTCCGGTTTCAGCACCATGCCATCGC
>Ga0075423_10005365_pt1 | contig 11970 bp, 11 predicted proteins | sample SoiMethybrSBSTD2_FD_80114 | JGI IMG/M metagenome (GOLD analysis project Ga0075423, IMG submission 80114) | Bulk soil microbial communities from a Populus tree surrounding site in Tennessee, USA - Soil MetaG P. TD hybrid SBSTD2 | ecosystem: Environmental > Terrestrial > Soil > Tree plantation...
CTCGCCTACCCGCTCGGCGACATCGCGATGCTGGCGATGGTCGTCGGCGTCGTCGCCCTCACCGGCTGGCGGCCGGGGCGCACCTGGTCGCTGCTGCTCGCCGGCCTTACCGCCCTCGTCGTCGCCGACATCGCCTTCACCCTGCAGCTGACCGAAGAAGCCCTTCCCGGCGGCAGCTGGGTCGAACCCTTCTACCTGATCTCCGCCGTCTGCCTCGGCGCCTCGGTCTGGCAGCCGGCCGAAGCGGCCGCGATCACCTCGCCCGAGGAGGGAGAGCGGCGCCGTGAGATCGTCGTTCCCGCCGTCTTCGCGAGCGTGATGATCGGCCTCTTCGCGATGCAGTACTTCAGCGCGACCAGCGGTCTCTCGACCGTACTCTGGGCGGCGACGATGACCGCCGTCATCGTGCGGCTGGCGATGAGCGACCGCGAGAACAAGGCCCTGCTCGAGCAGGTGCGTACCGATCCGCTCACCGGTCTCGCCAACCAGGGGCGGTTGCAGGTCGACCTGCCGCTCCGGGTCGAAGGGGCAAGCGAGGAGAGCCCGGTGATGCTGCTGCTCTTCGACCTGAACGGGTTCAAGCACTACAACGACACCTTCGGGCATCCTGCCGGCGACCAGCTGCTGGAAAGGCTCGGCGCCACGCTGTGCGCCGCGGTCGGCGAGGACGGCATCGCCTACCGCATCGGCGGCGATGAGTTCTGCGTACTGCTCACCTCCCCGCCGGAGCGCTTCGACTCCGTCGCCAGGGCGGCGACGATGGCGCTCACCGCCACCGGGCCCGGCTTCGACGTGAGCTCGGCCCGCGGCGCGGTCCAGATCCCGGCTGACGAGAGCGAGCCCTCCGCGGCGCTGCAGCTCGCCGATGTGCGCATGTACGCGCAGAAGGAGTCCCGCCGGCTCGCGCACAACGACGACGAGCCGGTTAAGGTCACCCAATGGCCTCAGCCGACCAGCGGCAAGAGTTAGAGCTTCCCGCCGGGACCATCCGCTATCGCGAGGCGGGCGAGGGCGAGCCCGTCGTCTTCGTCCACGGCTACCTGGTCGACGGCCGCCTCTGGGACGGCGTCGTCGACAGCCTCTCCGACCGCTTTCGCTGCCTCGCCCCCGACTGGCCGATCGGCGCCCAGCAGGTGGCGATGAAGCCCGACGCCGACCTCACCCCCTACGGCATCGCGGCGACGATCGCGAGCTTCCTCGAGGCGCTGAACCTGAGCGACGTGACGATCGTCGGCAACGACTCTGGCGGCGCGATGTCGCAGGTGCTCGTCACCCGCCATCCGGAGCGGATCGGCCGCCTCGTCCTCACCAACTGCGACACCCACGAGAACTTCCCGCCAGGGGTCTTCAAGGCGATGCCGCCGATCGCGGCGCTGCCCGGCGGCATGACCGTGCTCGCCGCGCCCTTCCGCATCGGCGCGCTTGCCCGCGCCGCCTTCAAGCCCTTCTCAAAGAGGGGAATCCCGCCCGAGCTGATCGCTTCCTGGATGGAGCCCGCACTCCACGACCCCGGCGTCAAACGCGACCTCAAGAAGGTGACGGCGGGGATGAACAAGCGTTACACGCTGGAGGCCGCGGAGAAGCTGCGCGGCTCCGAGCTGCCGATCCTGCTCACCTGGGCGCCAGGTGACCGTTTCTTCCCGATCAAGTACGCGGAACGGCTCGCCGCCGGCACTCCGAACGCACGCGTCGTCGAGATCCCGGATTCGAGCACGTTCGTGCCGCTGGACCAGCCGCGGCGACTGGCCGACGAGATCGCCTCGTTCGCGCAGAGCAAGTAACGGTTCGCGCAAACTGCGCGCTTTTTCGCTAATTGCATCCTTTTCGTCCGATCGAAGCGCGATCGTTATGTCAACGCCCCCTACAGGACGGAGAGCCACGCATGGCAAAGGAGATCTTCGACCAGGATCGGCCCCCGAGAAGGAGCGCGATGGCGCGGCGCCTCGACGAAGCCTTCGCCGGCTGCGAGCAGTGGACGCTCGCGCCGCCGGCTCAGCGGCGCAGCGAGACCGCCTTCAGCCCGCGGTTCTCCAGCTCCGCGAGGATGATCGGCAGGGCCGCGACCGTGCGCGCCCAGGAGCCGGGGGCGCTGTAGTAGTCGGCGTCGTGCAGTAGGACGACGTCGCCGGCGCCGACCGAATCGGTCACGCACCGGGCGATCGACCTCGCCGTCGCGCTCCCCCGCCAGTCCCTCCCCCACCTCGACCAGAGAACCGGTCGCCAGCCGCGACGCCGGCAGGCGCGCAGGGCGCCGCCCGTGTAGACGCCGTAGGGGGGGCGATGATCGGCCACCGCCTGGCCGGTCGCTTCCTCGATCGTCGCCCGTCCGCGCTCGGCGTCCTCGACGAACCGATGCGTCGTTAGGCGCAGGGCGTTTCGGTGCCGGTGGCAGTGCAGCTCGACCCGGTGGCCGGCCGCGACGATCTCGGCCGCCAGCGAAGGGCGGCGTTCCACCTGCTCGCCGGCGAGGAAGAAGGTCGCGGTGGCGCCCGCCTCGCGCAGGACCTCGAGCACGAGTGGCGTGCCCTGCGGATGCGGCCCGTCATCGAAGCTGAGCGCCACCCCCTCGGCGGACTCCTGGTGCCGCACGATCCCCAGCCACGCCGCAACCCGCGGCGAGTGCGGCGCCAGCGGGGCCGCCAGCTCCCTCAACGGCCGCTTTTCGCGGCCGCCTGGCTGCGGTGAGCGGTGTCGCTCCCGCCGACCTGCTGCCCTTCCTTCACCACCGCCGCCGCGGCGTCTTCGTCCTTGCCGAAGTGGATGCGGCCCTCGAGCGGCTTGGCAACCACCTTGTAGGGCGCTTCCCGGTCGATCACAGTCAGCAACAGCACGAGTGCCAGAGCGGCGACGCTGATCGCGGTCGCGACCCGCTCCATCCGCAAGCGCCACACCGGCTGGGGCTTGATCCGTGGTCGCGCGGTGAGCACTCGCGAGGCGATCGACGGCAGCGAGGCGAAGGACGAGTCCGGCGAGCGGCGTTCGCGGGTCAGGTGGCGCAGGGTCGAGGACAGCTCGTGCTCGGAGCGGGCCACCTCGGCCAGCCCGAAGCGCTCGAAGGCGGCGTTGTTGGCCCGCAGGTGGCCAACTGAGAAGCCGTAGGAGACGACCGGGCAGCCGCGGATGTGGGCCTCCAATACGGTCAGGCCGGCGGTCGAATGGACCATCGCGTCGGCCGCCGCCATCCAGTCGCTCATCTGCTCGGTAAAGCCCAGAACCCGGACGCGCTCGTTGCCGGCGTAGCGCTGTTCGAGCTTCTCCCGCGCCGTCTCGTTGCGGCCCGCTATGCAGACGACCTGCGTGTCCTCGGCTGTCAGGGCCGCGTCGATCGCGCCTTCGAGGTCGCCGATCCCCCAACCCCCGCCGGAGACGAGAACCAGGCGGGCGTGCGCGGCCACGCCGAGAGCCTCGCGCGCGGCGGTGCGCGTACGCGGCATCAGGAAGTCGCGAGCGATCGGCGGGCGCATCCACTCGACGCTGCCGGGTCCGACCAGCCGCTCCACCTCCTCGATCGACTCGGGGTGGGTGACGTAGTGCAGATCGACGCCCGGGTGGGCCCAGTAGCGCAGTCCGGCCAGGTCGGTGATCGCCGAGTGCACCGGGACGAGCAGGCGCCGGTTCTCGCGCAGCATGCCGAGCACCGCGGTCACGCCGGGGTAGGTGGAGACGACGAGGTCGGGTTGGTGTTGCTCGACTACCCGCAGCAACCCGCGCGCGCCGAGCACGTAGCTGCCGTGATGCGTCAGCCAGCGGGTCGGCCCGAATCTCGTGATCAGCCAGTACTGCAGATCGAACAACCAGGGCATCCAGCGGAAGGTGAAGCGCGAGCCGTCGCGCGCTACCGAGGAGGAGATGCGGCCCATCGCCTGCAGGCCATCCACGATCTCGACCGTCGCGCCCGGGATTTCGCCCTCGACGTCCTCTTTGATCATCCGCGCGGGCAGGTCATGCCCCTCGCCGATGTCGGCGGTCAGCACCAGCACCCGCGGCGGGCACTCGCCTGTCGCATCGCTCGCGCCCTCCAGCAGCGACCCTGGGGCGCGCCCGTTGCCGTTGCCATCGCTGTTGTGGCTGAGCACCGGCTTCAGCCCAGGAATCGGATCGGGGAAGCGAGTGCTGCTGCGCACCCACTCGACGTAGCGGCGCACCCCGTCGCGAAAGCTCGTCTCCGCCTTCCAGCCGATCTCCTCGAGCGCCCGCGCGTTGGAGATCTCCTTGCCGGGGAAGTCACCCGGCCGGGGCGGCGTGTGAACGATCTCGCATCCGCCGGTCATCTCCTGCACCGCCTCGGCGATCTCGAGGATCGTCACCACCTCGTCGCCGGAGAGGTTGTAGATGCGGTTTGCCGCGGCCGGCGCCAGCGCCGCGACGATCCCGGCGGCGAGGTCCTCGACGTAGATGAAGCTGCGGCACTGGCTGCCGTCGCCGGCGATCGTCAGCGGCTCGCCTTCCAGCGCCAGGTCGGTGAACTTGGCGACGACGCCGGCGGCACGTGCCCGCGGTCCGTAGGGGATGCCGAAGCGGAGCACGGTCGACTCGAGCTCGAACAGCTCGGCGTAGCCGGCGCAGTAGGTCTCGCCGGCGAGCTTGGTCGCGGTGTAGAGGTGGCGCGGTGCCGGGATCGGCGTGCCCTCGTCGACCGCCTGCTCGGCGCAGTCGCTGTATACCCAGGTGGTCGAGCCGTAGACGACGCGGCCGACCTCCGCCCGGCACGCCGCCTCCAGCACGTTGAGCGTGCCCCGCGTGTTGACCTCCTCGGCGAGGACCGGGTCGGCGTGGACGTGGGCGACGTCGGCGACCGCGGCGAGGTGGATCGCAGCATCGCAGTCGCGCATCGCCAGGTCGAGGTTGGCCGGGTCGGTGATGCTGCCGGTGAAGGTCTCGACTTCGAGCGGCGAGTGGTAGGGCGAGGCGCTGAGGTCGAAGATCCGCGGTGTGTGGCCCTCCGCCATCAGGCGATCGACGACGTGCGAGCCGATGAAGCCGCCCCCGCCGGTCACCAGGACCCTCACGCCTCCTCCCCCTTTAGCGCGGCTTCGCGAGCCTCCGGCCGGTAGTAGAGCGGCACGCACCAGTGGCTCTCGGCTACCCACTCGGTGTTGGGGAGGTCGTCGTCGCGGCCCATGATGCGGTGACAGGGCTCTTCGTAGACCCGCCCGGTCGACTTCTCGATCTCGTCGAAGACGATGTACTTGTAGAGGCCCGAGGTCATCCCCTCCGGCAGCTCGATGCGGGCCGGGTGCAGCGGGTCGAGGTGCTCGCGCGCGTAGGCGTTCTTCCAAGCGACGATCTCCTCCATGCGCTCAGCCTGGACGAGGCCGAGGGCGGCGGTGAACTCGCTCATGCGGAAGTTGAGACCGTCGACCTCGTGCTCGAGCTTGCCGTAGTTGCGGAACTTGGCGGCGTGCTCGATCAGCTCGGGGTTGGAGGAGACGAGCACTCCCCCCTCTCCGGTCGAAACCGTCTTCGTCGCGTACAGCGAGTAGACGCCGGCATCGCCGAAGCCGCCCGGCTTGCGGCCGCCCCACGCGGCGCCGTGGGCGTGCGCGCAGTCCTCGAGCAGGAAGATGTCGTTCTCGCGGCAGTAGGCGGAGATCCGCTCGGCATCGAAGGCGATGTGGCCGCCGATGTGGACGAGGATCGCGGCCCGCGGCTTGATGCGCTCCGCCTTTCGCTCGAAGTCCTCGAAGGACATGCAGAGGTCGTCGCGACGGCAGTCGACGAGCTCGACCTCGGCGCCGGCGTTGACCGCCGCCAGCGGCGTCGCCATGAAGGTGTTGGAGGGACAGAGCACGGTCTCGCCGCGCACGCCGGCGAACGTGAGCGCCGCCAAGGCGCCGCCCGCCCAGCTCGACAGCCCCAGGCTGGGCAGGCCGTTCCACTCCGACCAGCGAGCCTCGAACGCCTCCAGCATCCGGCCCTCCGACCACTGCTCGGAGTCGAGCACCTCAGCCCAGAGATCGAAGAGGCGAGCTCGATCGCGATGATCGAAGCCGATGGCGAACTTGCTGGCGTCCAGGGGAGGGCTGACTGGGGATGCCAAAGCCGCGCCAGGCTACCAGCGAGAGGGGACCTGACGCGGCAAATATCTGCGTCCTCAGTCGCTTGCGTGCGGAGCACGCGGCGCTCCCTGCGTCCTTGATCTGCTTGGTCAGGTCCCCTCTCGAGCGGATTCAAGAACAACCCCGACCGAACGGGAACCCGCGAGGAGGACCGTGCCGGCGATGGCGACGATCATCGAGGCGACGAGGACGGCGCCGCCGAGCGGCGTGTCCGCCCAAGACTCGCCGAAGATCAGCGGCGCCAGCAGCACCGGGACGATGATCTGCACGGCAAACATCGTCGGCGCGACATGGGTGGCGGGGCGCCGCTGCAGGGCGCTCATCTCGCTGAGCAGCGCCAGGCCCTCGGAGGCGGCGGCAGTCCCGAGCCAGGCCGCCGCGACGACAACCGCACCGACCGCGAGCTCATCGGTCAAGAGCTTGCTCGCGATCGCCGTCCAGGCGTAGCCGCAACCGGCGCTGAGGACCGCCAAGAAGCCGACCGCGTTCGCGTATCCGACTTTGACCGCACCCTGAGCGGGTGAATCTCCGATACGCGCGCGCAGCGCATACGGCGCGAAGACGGGGATCGCGACCAGCGCCAGGGCGAGCGCGATCGCTCCCGCGCCGGCGTGGTCGATCGTGCGCTCCGGCGCCGCCAGGGCGACACCCGTCACGCCGGCAATTATCGCCGCGACGGCGAGCCCCTCGCGCGCCCCGGGCCTCTCCCCGAGCCGCGTAGCCCCAAGCCACAACAACAAGATCAGCCCACTGGCCAAACACGGCTGCACAACGGTCAGCGGCGCCAGCAGCAGCGCCCCAATCTCCAACGGCCACCCCGCCAACCCCAGCGCCGTAGCCCCCAACCACCGCCGATTCCGCACCAACCTCCCCAGCAACGACACCCGCAGCGAGTGCTCCCCCGGCACCTCCCGCGCCTCCAGCGCCTGCCGAGCGATCGAGCAGTTGTAGAGCAAAGAAGCTCCAACCGCCGAAGCGATGCCGAGGGCAACCACGCGCCGACCCTATCCGGAGAATCCGAGGGGTCCCGCAGGAGGGCCGGGTGTCCCTCCCCAGGAGGCTCCCAGACAAGCAATCGAACCCTGACCTCGCGACCAGCTGCGCAACGGCCTCATGGGGAGGGACACCCGGGCCTCCCCGCTGCGCAACGGCCTCATGGGGAGGGACACCCGACCCTCTTGCTGCGCAACGGCCTCAGGAGGAGGGACCCCGGGCCTCCCCCTCATGGGGAGGGACACCCGGCCCTCCCCCACTCCACCGCTCAGGTCTCCTGGTAAAGCGGCCCGTCGCCCCCCTCAGGCAACGTGAGGCGTCCGCCCTTGGCGGTGATCGCCCCGCACTGCACGCAGTTCGACGCGTTGACGTGGACGTCGACCTCGGCGGCGCCGTTCTGCAGCTGCTCGTCGGGGATCTCGTAGACCTGGGCCGGGCACATCGAAACCCACGTCTGGGCCAGCTCGCGCGGCACCTTGGTCTGGATGCGAACGTGGTTGGGCGCGTCGTCGCGGGTCGCGTTGCCCGATAGGAAGACCGAGTCGAGCTTGTTGAAGGTGACCTCGTTGTCCGGTTTCGGATAACGCTCGGCCGCCTTGCCGATCTGCATCGCCGGCTCGGCGTTGTCCTCGACCTTCATGTGACCCGGGGGGAAGTTGCCTTTGCTCGCAACCAGCATGTTGGCAACGATGCCGCCGCGGATCAGGCCCTTGCTCAGCGGCTGCTTCATGTTGCGCGACTTGTAGAGGTCCTTCTCGATCACCGAGTTGCGGATCGCCGCGTCGTAGCTTTCGAAGTTGACCGAGTCGATGTCCTGCTTCAGCGACTCGACGATCGCTTCCGCCGCGTACATGCCGGCGTGCATCGCGTAGTGGACGCCGGCGAGCTCGGCGATGTTGACCATCCCGGCGGCGTCGCCGGCGACCAGCATGCCGGGCACCGAGAAGCGCTTCGGCAGCGCCCAGTAGCCGCCCGAGGGGATCGTCTTCGCGCCCCAGCCGACCCGCTTGCCGCCCTCGATGATCTTGGCGATGAAGGGGTGCTGCTTGAAGCGCTGCAGCTCGTCGTGGACCGAGAAGGTCGCGTCGGTGTAGTCGAGGCCGACGACGAGGCCGAAGCAGACCTTGTCCTCGCCCATCGGGTAGATGAAGCTGCCGCCCGCCTCCTTGTATTTGCCGCCCCAGCGCAGCGGCCAGCCGAGGGTGTGGATCACCCGGTCGAGCGGCTTCGGCACCTCCCAGATCTCCTTGACGCCGAGCTCCCAGGCCTGCGGGTCGCTGCCCTCGCGCATCCCGAAGTAGTCGAAGGCGGCGTAGGTGAGGTGGCCGATCGTGCCCTCGGCCAGCACCGTCGCCTTGGCGACGACGTCGGAGCCCGGCTCGAAGTTGCCCAGCTCCTCGCCGTCCTTGCCGCGGCCGCGGTCGCCCGAGCGCACGCCCTTGACGATCCTGTCCTCGACCAGCAGCTTGGTGGCGGCGGTCTCGGAGAGGATGTAGACGCCCGCCTCTTCGGCTTTGTCGGCGAGGAAGCGGCCGAGTTTCGCGATCGAGAGCGTGTAGGTGCCCTCTTTGCGGAAGTTGGGTGGCGTCGGCTTCAGCGGGATCGCCGCCTTCGAGGTGAGGAAGTAGGTGGCGTCCTTGGTCACCTCCTGGTAGACCGGCGGCCACTCGCCCGGGTCCATTTCCGGGAACAGCCGGGTCATCGCCGAGGGATCGACGTTGGCCCCGGAGAGCAGGTGGGCGCCGGCGACTTTGCCCTTCTCGATCACCGCCACCGGGACTTCGCCGAGCTTCTCGGTCAGCTCCGGCTCGTCCTCGAGCAGCTGCATCAATTTGTTGGCGCAGGCGAGGCCCGCCGGTCCGCCGCCGACGATCGCGATCCCGACCTCGATCCGATCGTCGGCCGGATCGGTCGGCGGGCCGATCACGTCGGCCGAGTCGAACGGCGGCGGGAACTCGATCGGCTTGACTGCGGGCATCGCCTGCTACCCCTTCTTCGCCTTGATGGCTTCCGTCAGCTTGGGCACGATCTTGTGCAGGTCGCCGACCACACCGAGATCCGAGAACTCGAAGATCGGCGCGTTCTGGTCCTTGTTGATCGCCAGGATGTTCTCCGAGCTCTGCATCCCGACCTTGTGCTGGATCGCGCCGGAGATGCCCGCGGCCAGGTAGAGCTTCGGCGCGACCGTCTTGCCGGTCTGGCCGATCTGGGCCGCATAGGGGTACCAGCCGGCGTCGACCACAGCGCGGGTGGCGGCGACCGCTCCGCCCATCGCCTCGGCCAGCTCCTCGCACTGCTTGAATCCCTCGGCGGCGCCGAGGCCGCGGCCTCCGCCGACGAGGATCTCGGCGTCCTCGATGTTGACGTCGGCGCCGCGCTGCTCGCCGCGCTGGACCATCGTCGCCTTGGTCGACCAGGGCGAGAGCTCGACCTCGACGTCGACGACCTCGGCGCTGCCGCCGCTCTCCTTGGCGTCGAAGGCGTTGAGGCGGCCGATGATGATCCCCGGCTCGCTGACGTAGCCCACGTCGGCGATCTGGGAGTCCTGCAGGATCGGGCGCTCGGCGACCAGCTTGCCGTCCTGCACCTTGACCTGCGTCACCTCCATCGTCACGCCGGCGTTGAGGCGGGCGGTGAGGCCGGCGCCGATCTCGAAGCCGAGCAGGCCGCCGCCGAAGAGGGCGTATGAGAAGCCCTCGTCCTGGATCACCTTGGCCATCGCGTCGACGATCGGCTGGGCGAGGCCCTCGGGGACGCTCTTGGCCCGGTAGACCTTGGCGGCGCCCCAGTTGCCGAGCCCGGCGCAGGCGTCGTCGGAGACGTCGCCGACCACCAGCGCGGCGGCCTCGCCGCCGATCTCGCCGGCCAGCTTGGCCGCCTCGGAGATCGCCCCGAGCGAGTTCTTGTTGAAGATGCCCTCGTCGTCGTGGAGGGCGTAGGTCAGGATGCCTGCCATCTAGATCAGCTTCCTCTCGTCGAGCCAGGCGACGATCTTTTCGACCGTCTCGTTGGTGTCCTCGTCCTCGATGATCTCGCCGGCCTCCTTGGGCGGCGGCGGGTTCAGCGCAAGGACCTTCGTCTTGGAGCCCCCCTCGCCGACCGCGCCGGCTTCGATGCCGACGTCGCCGGTCGCCTTGCCGTCGAGCGGTTTCTTCTTCGCCCCCATGATCGCTTTCAGGCTCGGGTAGCGCGGCTCGTTGATCGCGTCGCCGACGCTGATCACGGCCGGCAGCTCGACCTCGACCGTGTCGTAGCCGTACTCGGCCTGGCGCTCGCAGCGCAGCTTGCCATCGGCGACGTCGATCTTGATCACCTGCGTCAGCGAGGGCATCTGCAGGTGGTCGGCGACGACCGCGCCGATCGTGTAGCACTCGCCGTCGTCGGACTGCTGGCCGAGCAGGACCAGGTCGGGGCTCTCGGACTCAAGCACTTTGGCGAGCGAGTAGCCGGTAGCGCAGACGTCGGAGCCCGACAGCGCGTCGTCGGAGAGGTGGACCGAGCGGTCGGCGCCGAGCGCGACGGCCTTGTGCAGCGCGCGGACCGCCGAGTCGGGGCCCATCGTCACCGCGACGACCTCCTCGACCGGGATCGCGCCGCCCTCCTTGATCTGCATGGCGGCCTCGATGGCGTGGGTGTCGAACGGGTTGAGGTTTTTCTCGCCGCTACGGTCCAGGCGCATCGTCCCGGGGTCGATGCGCTTCTGGACGGCGGCGTCCGGAACCTCCTTGACCAGGACGCAGATCTTCAACTTTCAAGCCTCCTTGGCTGTTGCTCGCTCTTGCTTCGGGCGGGTTTGATCAGGTGGTTGACTGACCAGTCAATCAGTCTATCTATACATCAGGACATGTGCTATTCCGCGTGACCTCGATCACGCAGTCATACAGACAAACAGGTCGATGGAGCGATTGCGGGAGCCATGGACCCCAAATCGCTCCATCGGCGGGCGGTCACGCTTCGTCCCGCTCGTGGCGCTCTTCGGCGCCCTCGCGGATGAAGTCGACGATCTCGTCGGTGCCCGCGCCGGGGGTGAACACGGCGGCCACCCCGAGCTCCTTCAGCTCGGGGATGTCCTCGGCCGGGATCGTCCCCCCGACCGTGACCAGGACGTCCTCGACGCCCTGCCCCTTGAGCAGCTCGACCACTTTGGGCACCAGGGTCATGTGGGCGCCGGAGAGGATCGAGAGGCCGACCGCGTCGGCGTCCTCCTGGATCACCGTCGCGGCGATCTGCTCGGGCGTCTGGTGCAGGCCGGTGTAGATGACCTCCATGCCGGCGTCACGCAGCGCGCGGGCGATGATCTTCGCGCCACGATCATGCCCGTCGAGGCCCGGCTTGGCGACGACGACGCGGATCTTCCGTGACGATTCCATGTGTGTCAGGCCAGCACCGTACGGTGCTGGCAGCCGCAGGTGCCGTTCATGGGTTTGGAGCTTAGTGCCGGGCGGCCGCGTGGACGCGGATTATGTGCCGGGGAGCGTCCAGGAGGCGAGCAGCGACGTGATCACGATGACGGCGACGATCACGGCGAGCAGCCCCAGCAGCGCGACGGCGTAGACCTTCACGCCGCGGCCCGTGTCGTCGATGCCGTGGACCTCGTCCTCGTGGACGACGACCTCGCCGTCCCCGCCCTCGTCGGCAAGGAACAGCTTGGCGGCCTCTATGGCGCTCTCCCTCGTCGCGGTATTGGTGAGCGACTGCGGATCGTCCTCGCGGATGACGTCCCAGCCGTCGACTTCGTCTCGAACGACGACCAGATTGGGCATGGAAACCGGATACCCCCGGCGGGGCGTCAGAAAACCGGCTGCTCCGTGTACCGCCCGAAGACCTCCTGGAGCGCCGCGATCATCTCCCCCTCGGAGGCCCGAGTCCGGGCTGCGTCCAGGAAGTGCGGCATGAGGTTCTCGCCCTCTGTCGCGGC
>Ga0075423_10005366_pt1 | contig 11968 bp, 9 predicted proteins | sample SoiMethybrSBSTD2_FD_80114 | JGI IMG/M metagenome (GOLD analysis project Ga0075423, IMG submission 80114) | Bulk soil microbial communities from a Populus tree surrounding site in Tennessee, USA - Soil MetaG P. TD hybrid SBSTD2 | ecosystem: Environmental > Terrestrial > Soil > Tree plantation...
GTAGATCTGCGTGCCGTCCTTGGTCGTGACCATGCTGCTGGTGTGTTCGAGTGCGAGCGTGCTCATGGTGATTCCCTCCGTGGGGGGGTCTGGTTTCTCAGCCCGGAAGATCCTCCGGGCGCTTGGCGGCGAGCTTGCCCTGCCGCAGGCCAGTGGACTGGCCGACTTCGATGAGGTATCCGTCCGGGTCCCGCATGTAGCAGCGTACCTCCGCTCCGCGGTCGATCGGCGGTGTCAGGAACTCTGCGCCCTTCGCCTTCCATTGCTCGTAGCAGGCCTGAATGTCAGCGACCCGCAAGTTCAGGAAGATCGAGGTGGTGTTGTCGGGCGCGTAGTCGACCACCGAAATGCCGGGCTTGTCGGGCGTGGGCGGCCCCCCTGGGTTCATGATGATCCACGAATTGGACAGCCTGACCATGCACGGGTTCTCCTCCAGGACGACGGTGCCGCCCAGAACGCGGGAGTAGAAGTCGCGGGACCGCGCCACCTGGCGGACGGTGAGGAATAACGTCACCAGAATTCCCTGGGCGGGTGCGGGGAGGTTGGCGAAGTCGATGCGGGGCGCGGGTTCTGTCTTCATACCGTGACCCTCACCTCGCGACCGCCGGCAGTCCTTGAAGCAGGAGCTCGATCAAGCGGCCCCGCGGCTGGAATCCGGGGCTGGCAGACCGGATCGATGCCGGATCGCGATCCAGCAGCGCAATCACGACCTCGGACACGATCCGGCCGCCGACCGGGCCGAGCCTCTCGCCGGACGTCGTCACCGCCGCCTCGCGAAGAATGTAGAACCAGAGCGGCGTCTCACCCCTCCATCCCGCGGCGCGGAGCCCGACGTCCTCGGCGGTCAGCGGCTTCGCGCCGAGGTGTCGCGCGACGGCCTCCCCCGACGGCAAACCCACGCCCTGGCCCCGCTGCAGGTCTCGAGTCGCGAGCGAGTGGTAGTCGTCGCCTTCGACCCCGCCTGCGATCGCGCTGGGAAGCTGGATCAGAGACCGGACCAGCTGGCCATCGATCTTCTTGGCCCGCTGCGCGCTCCGCGTGCCCGGCGCGTCGAAGAACAGGGTCCAGTCGACCGCTCGCGTCGCCGGAACGGGCCGGAATCCCACGAGGTCGGGGAAGAGCGGAACCGGCGTCGAGTCACGGTTCACCAGGTAGCGGTGGCGAATCTGGGAGTGACCGTATCGGTATGCGGCGTCGGCGAACTCGAGCGGAATGAATGCTTCGCCCGGCGGGAACCACCGGGGCCCTTCGTGGGCGATCTCATCGACCAGGGACGGACCGACAAGAGAGGGCAGGAACTCATGGAGGATCACCCATTGATAGTGCCACTGCGTTTCGCGCACGGCGGACTCGAACACCTTGTCCTCGGCCATCCCGCCCCGGCGGGCGCCGTCGACGAAGGCGTTGTGGACGTTCAGCATCGCCAGGTGAAGCTGCGCCATCAGCATGTGGGAATCGTTCCGAGGATCCCCGATGACGGCAATGCCTTCGCGATTGCGCGGAACATCGGCTCCGCTCTCGTGGAGAAGGAACTTCGCGGGGTCGTCGCGCTGGTAGAGGAACGGATGGCCCTGGGGTCCATCGCCGTAGAGGCACTCCAGGTTCATCTTCGGAGTCCGTGCGTTCGGAAGGCCGCGAGGATCGACATGACTTTTGAGCGTCGAGCGGTCGGCGGTGATGTCGTGCGCGACGAACTGCCCGAAGATCGGCCAGCCGGCCTCGACGTTGCTGAGCGAAGCCGAAGTGTCCGCCTCATCGCCGCAGTCGCAGATTCCGCCGGCACGGCCGATGGCGTGCAGGAATGCTTCGTCCGCCTCGAAGGAGGGCAGCTCGGGGAACATCCGGGCATATCGGGTGGGTCCGATCCCCACGCGAGCGCGCGACGGGGACAGGCAATGGGTCCTGGGGGAGGACGCTTCTTCCCTCGATGATCCCTTCATCGCATTTACCTTCCGCTCGTGGGTTGGCTGAGCCCGATGAGTCCGGTCCCACCGATCACGACGACTTTCACGGTGTCCCTCCCTTGGGGGCTGGCGAGGCGGTTGAAGCGACGCGGGAGTGCCCGAGCACAGGACATGCCAGCGAAGCCGCAGGCTGCCGCCCCGGCGATCGGTGCTGGAAGTCCATGGGAGATTCTGTTCGATGCGGCAGCGGCGGGTTCGCGGCGTCACGACATTTCGTGAGGTGACGAACGGTCGTGAGCCCGGCTGACGAGCGTTCGTCAGCGGTCAGGGAGGGGTACTAGCGGGGTCGCTCGATCCCGAAGCGCTTGAGCCGCGAGGTGAGCGTCGTCGGCTTGACACCGAGGATCTCGGCCGCTCCTCCCATGCCCGAAACCCTCCAGCCTGCCCGCTTCAGCGCGGCAATGATGTTGTCGCGTTCGTGCCGGCTCAGCTCTTCTCGCGACAACACCCGATTCGCTTCCGCGGCGTCCGCCTCCGGTCGCGCCGGCCCCTTGCGGGCCACCGGCCCGCTGGTCCCGAGCACCCTGTCGATCCGAAGGGGACCATTCAGGGACAGGATGACGGCGCGCTCGATCACGTTACGCAGCTCCCGGATGTTTCCCGGCCAGTCGTAGGCCGTGAGCTGCTCCAGGGCTTGATCCGTGAGCCGCACCTCGGGCCGGTTCAGGCGCCGCGCCACGAGGTCCACGAAGTGCGCCGCCAGAAGCCCGATGTCCTCCGGACGGTCCCGCAACGGCGGCAGCTCGACCGGAAACACGGACAAGCGATAATAGAGGTCCCTGCGGAACCGGCCGGATTCGCATTCACCCTTGAGATCATGGTTCGTGGCGGCAATCACGCGCACATCGAGCTGTCGCACGTGATCTTCGCCGACGCGCTGGACCTTCTGGTCTTGCAAGACGCGCAGCAGCTTGCCCTGGAGCTCGAGGGGGATCTCGCCCACTTCGTCGAGGAAGATCGTTCCCTTGTCGGCCAGCTGGAATCGCCCCATCCGGTCGCGCACCGCGCCGGTGAACGCCCCACGCACATGGCCGAAGAACTCGCTCTCGAACAGCTCCCGTGGGACGGAGGCGCAATTGACCGTCACGAGGGGCCGGTCGCGCCGCGGGCTCTGTTCATGGATCGCCCGCGCCGCCAGCTCCTTGCCGGTTCCCGACTCACCGGTGATCAAGACCGCCGCGTCGGTCCCCGCGACCATATCGATCTGCTGGAGCACCTCCTGGAGCGCCGGGCTCTCGCCGACGATCTCACCGAATGCCAGCCGTTCTTTGACCTGTTCATGCAGGTAGGCGTTGTCCAGCTCCAATCGCTTCCGCAGCTGGTCGAGCTCCTCGAACGCGCGCGCGTTTGCGATCGCGACGGCCGCCTGGTTGGCGAACGTCCCCAGCCAGGCGAACGCTTGCTCATCCAGGGGCTCGCGGGTAAGTGTCGCCAGCACGCCCAGCACCTCGTCGCGAGAAATGAGGGGAAGCGCGGCGATGCTGCGGATGCCCTCGCGATGGACCCACTCGGGTCGCTCGAGGTGCAGGCTCTGCGTCGCAACGTCCTGGATCAGAGTGGCCTTTCCGGTGGCACCAACCACTCCGACAATGAACGAGTTGAGGGGGAGTCGGCGAAATCGTCCGTTGAGGCGCGACCAGTCCTCTCCCGGCGAATGGAGGGCAGTCCCGGCGCTCGCGACCAGATGAAGACACCGCGTGCGATCCCGGCACCAGTCCAGCAGGAAGCACGAATCGCAGATGTCGCCAGGTGCGTGCTCCCAGATCCGCGCCAAGGCAACGCCAGGCTGCGACGCGAGGCCTTGAACGATGGTCTGTAGCACGCCCTGGAGATTGCGTTCGGCCGCCACTGCGACCGAGAGGCTCAGCAGCCGTTCAGCTTCCATCGAGAGAGCTGCTCCAGAATGCTTCAGCGATGTGCCACGACGCTCTGAACCCCGGATTGTAGTCTCTTCCGACTGCCCTGTCAGTATCGGGGAAAGCCAGGGAAGAGTCGCTGACCTGGCACAAACTGGCGCTCAGGAATGCGCCATAAAGCCTGCCTCCACGTTACACTGGGCAACGCCGGACAGGTAGTTGGCTGTGGGAAAATGCTGAATTCTCGTCCTGAATGGGGGAAGCTATCTGGGGAGTTCCGCACGAGATGTTGCTCCCGTCCGCCGGAGGCTCGCCGTTGATGCTCGAAGCGACAGGTCGGAAAACCGCACCCGAAGATCATGACGCCCTCAAACGGGCGTTGGACGACGTCCGTCGCTCGGAGGACCGGCTCCGCACCATCATCGACACGATTCCCGCCCTGGTCTGGTGCTTTCGCCCCGATGGCACCATCAACTACTTCAACCAGCGCTGGCATGAATACACAGGCATCTCACGAGAAGAGGCGTACGGAGCCGGCGACCTCGAGAGCACCGCCAGGGTCTTCCGAACCATCCTTCACCCTGACGACGGCCCCCGAGTGCTCGCCACGTGGCAGGAGGAGATCCTTTCGGTGGGGAAGCCGGGCGAGTTCGAAGTTCGAATGCGGCGCCACGACGGCGAGTACCGCTGGTTCATGGTCCGACTCGAACCCCTCCTTGATGACTCCGGCAGGGTGACGCAGTGGTACGGCATCAACACGGACATCGAGGATCTCAAGAGAGCCGAAGCGAAGCTGCGCCGGGATGAAGAAGAGCTGCGCCGGATCGTCGACGCGATCCCGCAGACAATCGTCGTCCTGAGCCCGGAAGGGCGCGCGGTCTACGCGAATCGAGCGACGCTGGAGTACACGGCGCTCAGCATCGATGAGGTCCTGGCCCCGGACTTCCGGACGCGCGTCTTTCATCCTGAGGATGTGGCTCGACTCGAGGATGAGCGTCGGCAGGCCCTCGCCCTCGGCGAACCGTTCGAGAACGAGCAACGGGCGCGCCGCGGGGACGGCCAGTACCGCTGGTTCCTGGTCCGCTACAACCCCCTGCGTGACGAACAGGGCAAGGTGCTGCGTTGGTACGCGACGGGGATGGACATCGAAGATCGCAAGAGGAACGAGCTGCGGGTGAGGAGTGAGAACCTGGCCTTGAGGGAGGATATCGACGCCTCCTCGATGTTCGAAGAGATCGTCGGCTCGTCCGCGGCGCTGCGACGCGTGCTCGCGGACGTGGCGCGGGTGGCGCCCGTCGAATCCACCGTGCTCATCAGCGGAGAGACCGGGACCGGCAAGGAGCTGATCGCGCGAGCGATTCACAAGCGGTCCGCCCGCGCGAGCCGGGCGTTCATCCGAGTGAACTGCGCGGCCATCCCGCCCGCCCTCATTCCCTCGGAGCTGTTCGGACACGAGAAGGGCGCGTTCACCGGAGCGACGCAGCGACGCCTCGGCCGATTCGAAGCCGCGGACGGGGGCACCATCCTGCTCGACGAGGTCGGCGAGCTTCCCCCCGAAACCCAGATCGCCCTCCTCCGAGTGCTCCAGGAAGGGGAGATCGAGCGGATTGGCAGCAGCGTGCCGGTTCGCGTGGATGTGCGCGTCCTGGCCGCAACCAATCGTGACCTCAAGGCGGCCGTCGCGCGTGGCGCTTTCCGCCAGGACCTCTACTACCGATTGAACGTCTTTCCCGTTCGGCTGCCACCACTTCGGGAGCGCCTGGAAGATCTCCCCCTCCTGGTGGAGTACCTGGTGCAGCGATACGGGTCGAAGGTAGGAAAGAGGATTCGACACGTCAGCAAGCCGACGCTCGATTTGCTGCGGTCCTACTCATGGCCCGGGAATGTCCGGGAGCTCCAGAACGTGATCGAGCGTGCCGTCATTCTCACGGATGGCGAGACGTTCTCGGTGGATGAGTCGTGGCTTGCCGGCGAAGCCCAGCGCCCGGCCGCGTCGGCCGGGGCACTGGGCAGCACGATCGCCGACCGGGAGCGGGAGATGATCGAGGCCGCGTTGGCTCACTGTGCGGGCCGGATCGCGGGTCCGTCCGGCGCCGCCGCAAGGCTCGGGATTCCGCGACAGACTCTCGATTCGAAGATCGCCGCGCTCGGAATCGACAAGATCCGGTTCCGAGGCCACTGACCCCGAGCGACGATTCTTCGGAACATTCCGAATTCTCGGCACCCCGCCGGACCCACCCCTATTGGTTTTCAACAAGTTGGGCATGGCCCGAGGCTTGCGGTTGCGTGAAGCCTGGGGACACTAGCCATGACGCTGAGGATGCAGAAGGACTCGATTGGGCGTGAGCCGGGCCTGCGCTTGGCCGGCCGCATGCGTGCGGACGATCTCGACTCCGTCTCGAATCACATCAGGGCGCTCGGCGCGACATGGCTGGATCTCGAAGAAGTGTCCCTCGTCGATGTGGAGAGCGTGCGGTTCCTCGTCTCGTGCGAGGCCGCCGGGGTGGAGCTGCGCCACTGTCCCCGCTACGTGCGGGAGTGGATGAGCCGAGAGGCCAACACCGGAAAGGAGTCGATCATGTCCAAGCAGAACAAGCCAAGTATCGTTTTCGCCCATGGAATCTGGGCCGATGGCTCGTGCTTCAGCAAGGTGATCCAGCCGCTGCAGGAGGAGGGATTCGAGGTGGTGTCGTGTCAGTACGGTCTCGACACGACCGCGGAGGACGTCGCCACCACCCGGCGAACGCTGAAGCGCGTCAGCAGCCCGGCCCTTCTCGTCGGTCATTCCTACGGCGGAAGCGTCATCACGTGGGCTGGAATCGACGATCGCGTCGCGGGGCTGGTTTATATCGCCGCGTTGGGCCCGGATGCCGGGGAGACGTCCCAGACCCAGCAGGACAAGTTCCCGAAGACCGATGTCTTCTCCCAAGTCGAGGTCGCCGATGGGCGCGTGTGGATGCTCCCCGTCGGCGTGGAGTCCTTCGCCGGGGACCTTCCCGAGGAGGAGAAGAAGCTGGTGTGGGCCACCCACTATGCGCCGGCCGCCGAGCTATTCAACGGTACCATCGAAGCGGCAGCCTGGAAGACCAAGCCGAGCTGGTACATCGTGGCCAAGAACGACCGCAGCGTGAATCCCGCGATGCAGCGTTTCGTCGCGAAGCGAATGGGTGCGACCACGCATGAGGTGGAGAGCAGTCATGTCGTGATGCTGTCCCACCCCAAGACGGTGCTCGACGTGATCCGTGCCGCGGCGAAGGCGGTTCAAGAAAGCACGGCTGCGGTGCGATAAGCGGAGACTTCGGCCGACGGGGAGCGGGATCCCGCTCCACGTCCGATGGAGGCGGCAAGCATGCCCGAGGTGCAGATGCACCTGAGAGTGATCGAGGAGACGTCGGCCTACTGGAGGGTGGTGTTCGACAGCCCGCCCTTCAACGTCGTGGACGCCGACATGTTCGAAGGCCTTCAAGACGTGCTGGCTCGGATGGACGCCAGCCCGGGTCTGCGCGTCGTGGTATTCGAGAGCGCGAACCCTGAGTTCTACCTTTCCCACTTTGACCTGACCGGAAAGATCGGGAACATTTTGACCGCCGTCGGGCCTTCAGGTCTTCCGGTCCTGATCGACACGTTCGTCCGCATGACCCGATCTCCGGTTGTCAGCATCGCGAAGATCCGAGGCTGCGTCCGGGGCGTGAGCAGCGAATTCGTCCTCGCCTGCGACATGCGCTTCGCGTCGCTGGAGAACCTGCGACTGGGCCATCCCGAAGTCGGCGTGGGGTTGCACCCTGGCGGCGGGGGTACGGAACGCCTCCCACACCTGGTCGGCCGCGGTCGCGCGCTCGAGATCGTTCTGGGCGCAGATGATTTCGACGGTGACACCGCCGCCCGATACGGATACGTCAACCGGGCGCTTCCCGACGCGGAGCTGGACGGCTTCGTGGATGCCCTCGCCCGCCGGATCGCCTCCTTCGATCGGCGTGCCATCGCGGCGGCGAAGAATCTCGTGAACCAGGTTTCCTTGCCGCCCGCGGATCGGCTCCTCGAAGCCCTCACTTCCTTTCAGACCGCGCTCACGTGGCCCGAGGCGCAGCAGCGAGTCCAAGCTCTATTGAAGCGCGGGTTGCAACGGGACGCCGACTTCGAGAATCGGTGGCCGACCGTGCTGGGCACGCTCCTCGAGACCCGGTCATTGTGAGGCGCCGGCGAGAAGAAAGCCTCGAACGGCGACCGCCCAGACCAGCGTCAAGACCATGACGAGCAACAGCGCGAAGAGCCACGGCGCCGGCTGCGCCGCGCCGATCAGCAAGCTCACAACCGCCCCGATCGCCATCGCGATCTCGAGCGGTCGATACACCGCGGGCGGTCGAGCCGCGTCCGAGAGCGCTCGTGAGATGAGGATCAGGCCGATCAGACCTGCCGCGACGGCCCCGGAGAGCAGCCAGGCCGTGGGCGCGGGCGTGGTCCCATCGTGGGCATGGGCGATGAGACTCACCATGCCCACCCCCGCCGCCGCGATCGACAGGGTCACCGGATGGTGACCGAGGATCCAGTTCGCCAACGCGCGGCCATCCCCTCGTGGAAGGCGGCCTCCGACCACGTCGAAGTAGATCCACCAGAAACCGAAGCCCACCACCAGCGCGGCCATGCCGGTCACGATCGTTTCGAGGTCGCGATTGGCGAGCGAGAGCCCATCGACCACGCCGAAGACGACCTCGCCCAGAACGATGATCGTGAAGGTCCCGAACCGCTCCACCAGCGATTCGGTCGGGGTCATGCCGCGGCTCAAGCCGATGCGGGACCGCCCCATCAGCAGTAGCAGCAAGACCCATCCCAGAACCAGGACCGCCCAGACGATGAGCCGGGGCTGTGCGGGAAGATAGGCGCTCGTCGCCATGAGGGCCGCCGATACCGCCATGGCCACCACGTAGCGCCCGGTCTCTCCGACCAGCTCGGGGCGCTCGGTCACGTCCTGGCGCCGCACGGTGTACCAGAGCCAGGTCATCACGGCGAGGAACGCCGAGTAGGTGAGCGCGAACGCCGGGCCCGCCCGGCCGCCCGCGCCTCGGGCAAACACCGCGAGGATCGCGAGGATGCCCATCTGCACGAACACGTAGGTGCGGGTACGGCCATCCGAGCGCCCGTGCAGCTCGAGGTACATGGAGCCGTTGGTCCAGGCGATCCAGGTCAGCGAGAAGACGACGGCGAAATCGACCAGGCGCATCGGCGATATCCGCTCGGCCAGACCGAGTCCAGCCTGGGATATGACCGCCACGTAGACCAGGTCGTAGAGGAGCTCGAGCGGACTGACGCGGCGGTCGACGATCGTGTCGCCGTGCGGACGGGGCGGCCGCCAGAACCAGCTCTTGAAGAGTCGGAGAGCCTGCATCGGGCGATTCTACCGCCTTCCCCGGAAGTATTAGCTCGATATAATGAATCCTTAGCTAAGGGTATTGCATCCATGCCAATGTCGGACCTTCCGGGCAGGCGGCGCGCCTGGCCCGTAGGCACATGCCCTTGAGCCAGGAGGAGATCCACGATGTTCCGCAAGCTGATCACGACGGATGACAACCCGGCGACCCTCATTCTACGCTTGGTGCTCGGAATCGTCTTTTTCGCGCATGGCGCGCAGAAGTTGCTGGGTTGGTTCGGAGGCCCCGGCTTCTCGGGAACGATGGGAATGTTCACCGGTTACCTTCATATCCCCGCGCCCCTCGCGTTCCTGGCCATCGCGGCCGAGTTCTTCGGCGGCCTGGGACTCATTCTGGGATTCCTGACCCGGATCGCGGCGTTCGGCATCTCGGTCAACATGCTGGTCGCCATCGCGACGATACATCACTCCTATGGTTTCTTCATGAATTGGACCGGGTCGCAGAAGGGCGAGGGCTTCGAATACCACCTGCTGGTCCTTGCGATCACGGCCTATCTGATGATTCGCGGGGCAGGCGCGTTTTCGATCGACCGCTCGATCGCGCCAGCTTCGCCTCGCGCATGAACGCCGACGCCCCTGTGGAGGCGCCCGGCCTCTGGATCGTTCTGATGCGGTGCCATCACGCGCTGAGCAAGATCGCGCAGCGCAGCATCGAGGACACCGGGTTGGGCCTCACGGATTTCGTGGCGCTCGAGGCCCTCCTCCACAAGGGTCCGCAGACGATCACCGAGATCCAAGACAGGGTGCTGCTCGCGAGCGGCTCGATGACCGCGGCGGTCGATCGATTGGAGGAAAAGGGTTTCCTGAGGCGGACCTCGGCGCCGGGAGACCGAAGGATCAAGGTCTTGAAATTGACCCCGGCAGGGAAGCGGATCGCCGAATCGGCTTTCGGTCGCCATGCCGCGGAGCTCGAATCCGCCATGGCGGTTCTGACCCCGACCGAGAAACAGGAGCTCCGCGCCGTCTTGAAGAAGCTTGGGTTATTCGCGGCCGGTCTCGGCGCGAAGGAGGCGGCCGATGGCCATGCTTGAGGCCACGATCGGCCCGCTCGAAGCCCAGCTCCGGGCCACTCTGGACAAGATCCCGGCCTACACCTGGTACGCGAATCCCGCGGGCGGGCTCACCTTTGTCAACACGCGCTCCGCGGACTACCTCGGTCTCCCGGGCGACCATCCGCTTCGACTCGGCATCGATACCCACGCGGCGTGGGATTCGCATCTCATATTCGTTCATCCGGACGACGCCGAAGAGACGCGTCGCGTCTGGTCCGACTGCCTGAAGACCGGCGCTCCGGGCGAAGTGAGTTTCCGGGTCCCGAACGCCGCGGGAACGTACCGCTGGTTCCTCAGCCGCGCGGAGCCGCTCCGTGCGAAGGACGGCACGATCCTGCTTTGGATCGGGATCAATCTCGATATCGAGGACCGCAAACAGGCTGAGATCGAGCTCCGGCAAATGCTCGACTTGGCACCGCAGCTCATTGTTGTGCTCGGCCCCAACCAGGAGCGCCTGTACGCCAACCGCCCGGCGCTCGCGTTTCTCAGCGCCACGCTCGAGGAGTGGCGGCACCGCACCCCCGGATCCGAAGCCCATCCTGACGATGTCGAGCGGTGCCGAGCGATTGGAGCGCAGGCCATCCTCAGCGGCTCGCCGTACGAGGTGGAAGTTCGGTTGCGCGCCACCGACGGGACCTACCGATGGTTTTTGGCTCGCTACAACCCGGTGCGAGACGCCCAGGGGCAGATCATGCGCTGGTACCTGGCCTTCACCGATATCGACGATCGCAGGCGCGCCGAGGATCGGATGCGCAACGAGACGATCGCGCTGCGCGAAGACCTGGACCGCGCCTCGATGTTCGAGGAGATCGTCGGCTCCTCGCCGGCGCTGCAACGCGTACTGACGCAGGTGGCGAAGGTCGCGCAGGCGGACTCGACCGTCCTCATCCTGGGCGAGACCGGGACCGGCAAAGAGCTCGTCGCCCGCGCGATTCACAAGCGCTCGCGGCGTGCGGGCGGGGCCTTCATCCGGGTGAACTGCGCGGCCATTCCCCCCTCGCTCCTTGCCTCCGAGCTGTTCGGCCACGAAAAGGGAGCGTTCACCGGCGCGCTGCAGCGCCGCCTCGGCCGCTTCGAAGCGGCGGATGGCGGCACGATCTTCCTGGATGAAGTCGGGGAGCTGCCCCCCGAGGCGCAGATCTCCTTGCTGCGGGTGCTCCAAGAGCGAGAGATCGAGCGTGTCGGCAGCAGTCATCCGATCCGGGTGGACGTGCGCGTGCTCGCGGCGACCAACCGCGATCTCGAGGCCGCGGTGGAGCGCGGCACGTTCCGGGAGGATCTGTTCTACCGGCTGAACGTGTTTCCCATCCACGTGCCGCCGCTCCGCGAGCGCGCGGAGGACATTCCGATCCTGGTCGAATACCTCGTGGACCGCTTCGCCAAGCTGACGGGGAAGATCATTCGCACGATCGAGAAACAGACCCTGCGGCGGCTCACGGCCTACGACTGGCCGGGCAACGTGCGCGAGCTCCAGAACGTGATCGAGCGTGCGGTCGTGTTGAGCGAGGGCGAGACGTTCGTCATCGATGCGTCGTGGCTCCCGCGAAAGCAGCGCAACCCGTCGAGCAGCCCGGCCGTGACCACGTTGGCCGATGGTGAGAAGGCCTTGATCGAAGCCGCGCTCCGGGAGACCCAGGGCCGGGTTGCCGGCCCGCGAGGCGCAGCGGCGAA
>Ga0075423_10005367_pt1 | contig 11967 bp, 11 predicted proteins | sample SoiMethybrSBSTD2_FD_80114 | JGI IMG/M metagenome (GOLD analysis project Ga0075423, IMG submission 80114) | Bulk soil microbial communities from a Populus tree surrounding site in Tennessee, USA - Soil MetaG P. TD hybrid SBSTD2 | ecosystem: Environmental > Terrestrial > Soil > Tree plantation...
CGCTCACGAGCGACGCGATCGTCGCTTCCTCCAGCTCGAACGGCGGCGCGTTCTGCCCCTCGCTCTCGAGCCGCACGGGTGCAGTGGCCGTCAGTCCTGCAAGAGCAGCCAGGATCAGGGTGACAGCGCCGAGGTGTCGTGATTTCACGGTGCCTCCATGGTGGAACGGCCGTTACCCCTCGCATGTTAAGGTGATCCGATGGACGTGAAGGCCCTGAGCCTGGACGATCGGCAGGCGCTCGAAGAGCTCGACGCCAGGCTGAAGACCATCCTTCCGGAGAACTACCAGGAGTCCTACGAGGACGTGCAGCCCGTGCCGATGCGATCCGCGGGGCTCAAGTACGGCGCCGACGGCAGGGTGGCGTGGAACGAGATCTGGGCGTCGTTCTGCGATCTCGCGATGGCCGGCGGGCCGCCGCACAAGGGCACGCTTCTCGAGGCGGGACGGCCGGAGGCGATCGAGGCCCATCCGCATCGATACGCCGAGATCGTCGAAGAGATCTGCCGGGGCGTGATGATGACCGCCCTGCTCGACGCTGTGCCCGCGCCGAATCCGGGTTGGATCCGGGTGACGTGCCTGAGCGAGGGGATGGCCGGCTGGCTGCTGCGTGCCATCGTCATGGAGAACGTCGCCGCGCGGTTGGACGGCGTGGCCCTCGACCTTCCCGCGGCGCCGCACTTCCGGCTCGAGAAAGAAATCAAGAACGTCGTCACCGTCATCGCCAAGACGACGCACTACTGGCTGGAGCACATGCCGCGGTCGCAGCAGCGCGCCATCACCGGCCTGTTCGCGAGGCTGGCGGTCGAGTCGCCGCTCGTCGAACCGGCATCGGCCCACGACGAGGCCGACACGGCCGCAATGGCCGCGGCGATCGAACGGGAAACCAGCCTCCGGTCATCAGCTCACCGTTACACCGGATGGCTGGGCGTGCAGTGCCCGAGCGTCCGCCGTGCCATCTGGATGATGCGCGCGCTCGTCGCCGGCAACGTCCTGTCGCGGCGGGAAGAGACGGTTCTGTTCGTGCCGATCAATCCCGCGCTCGATCCCGGCGGCAGAGCCGTGGTGGAGGCGGTCTTGCGAGTCGATCGTCTTGCCAGGGCAAAAGACGTGCGCTGACTTTTGTCCCTTGTCCCTTGTCCCTTGTCCTGCCTAACCCGGGCAGGTCGTCGGCAGCCCGTTCAATCCCTCACTGTCCTTCTCGAACTCCGCCCGGATGCTGCCGTTCGCATAGGTGATGCGGACGATGTAGAGGCTGTCGTAGTCGCCGGTGGTCCATGCGGGCACCGCCGCGCCGTTGCCGTACGCGTTCATGATGCTCTGCACGACCTTCACCAGGTAGGCGTGCTCCCACGACACGAAGATGGTGGCGTTCGCCTTCGAGGAGGTCACGAGCAGGCTGCGCAGTCCGGCGACGTCGTTGTAGGGGCGCCCGGTGTTCACTGAACGGCCGGCGCGAATGGCGGTCGGCTCGATCGTCGCCAGTGGACGCACGTAGTAGAAGCTGCCGCCGGGATCGGAGATCTTCGTCGCGGGATTCGGCGCGTAGAGATAGTGCGGCGTTCCAAACCGTCCGATCAGCACATCGGGCAGCGCCAGCGCGCGATTGAGTCCCTGGCACGTCAGCTGCCCGAGACCCGCCGACGGCTTCTCGCCGTGCCGGAAGAAGACGATCGTTTCCTCGGCGAACAGCGGAGCGCTCACCGCTGACGCCAGCACTGCCGCACACAGGATCTTCCTGACCAGGCCGCGCATAGATGTGCCTCCACCGGGTCCACGGAGTTTACGGATGCACCGGATCTCAAGAACGGAGCAACGGAGCCCGCACAGTAAACGGAACCATTCAAATGTTTTCCGTTCTCTCCGTTGACTCGGTTGCTCCGTTTCGAGATCCGGTGCCTCCGTCTGTCTTATCCGTTCCCTCCCAGTCACTTCAAGCGCGGCCGTTCCCGGTTGTCGTCGCTGGCTCCTGTCGAGGTTGTCGAGGGCTCGCCACTTGAAGGCCTCCGCCTCCGGGTGTAAGAGTGAGTGTTGTTTTTCTTACGGAGGGTCGAAGATGAAACGTCTCCTCGTCCTTGTCTGCGTCATCCTGGCGCTCGGCAGCATCGGCATCGCCGCCGGGCAGGCCCAGTCGAAACCGGCCGCGCCGGCAACGAAACCGGCTGCGAAGCCGACCGCGAAACCGGCGGCCACCACTGCCAAGCCCGCGCCGCTCGACCTGAACACGGCCACCCGGGAACAGCTCGAGGCCCTGCCGGCGATCGGGACGGCCTACGCCCAGAAGATCATCGATGGCCGCCCGTACAAGATGAAGAGCGACCTGGTGTCGAAGAAGGTGGTGCCGCAGGCCACCTACGACAAGATCAAGAACCAGGTCATCGCCAGGCAGACGCCAGCCAAGTAAGGATCCCGCTCCCGGTTCCGCCGGCCCGGCTTGTCGAAGGCATCGACTCGACACACCGGGCCGGGGGACCGATCGCTCACGCCGGCAAGGCGCGGCGCGTGCGGGGGAACCACGTGGGGATCAGGAGAGCCGTCACTGTGCAGGCGGCGAGGATGAACACACCTGCAACGACGAGCCCGCGCTGAATACGACGATATGGCGCGAAGGCCTCGTCTCTCGATGCGACGACGATCACCGAAAGCAGTGGTGCTTTGGCGAGGCTGACCTCGCTGGCCGTGTAGCGCTGTCGCCCCAGGCGCACCTCGAGGGATCGTCCCGATCCGCCGCCGGCGGAGCGCCATTCCGAGATCGAATGCCACGGCGTCTGTGCTTCGCGAAGCGTCGAGACGACGGCCTCCCTGTCCGAGAGCAGAAGAATCTCGGTCTGCGTGGCCTCGCTCACCGCCTCCGCAAACGGCTCGTTCAGTGGTTCGCCGACCGCGAGGTAGCCGAACACGGTCCCTGCCGCCTCGAGCGGCACAGCCACTCCGATGCCTGGCCTGTTCCCGGCGGCAATCACCGCGACTTCGCCCGGCGACGCGGTCAGCCTCTCGAACCAGTCGCTCTGGCGCGTGGCCGACGCGACCACCCGTTCATCGACCCGAGCCAGTACGGTGCGGTCGGGCCCGAGTGCCACCAGGAGAGGCTCTCCGGGAACCCGTTGCTGATATCCGAGAAGGAAGTCCCGGATCGTCGCGAGATCGGTGGCGTAGATCGCCCTGAGCTCCGGGAACGACGAAATCAGCCGTGCGGTCAGTGCGACGTGACGGCGCTGCTCGTCGAGCCGCTGTCGTGTCATCCGTTCGGCGCGCAGGAGATCCGTTTCGACGATGTGCGCGACGGCGCGGTCCGTCGCGAGACCGACGTACGCCCACGCCGACGCGGTGAGCACGAGCAGACCCAGCGACCCGACCAGCAGCCGCGTGCGCAGCCGGCGAAACCAGGCCGCGTCGCCCGCGGCCGGCCTGGCGGCCGCGCCGCCGAGCGTGTCGAGAACGATCGCCAGATCGCGGGCAGACTCGGGGCGATGTGCGGGTCGTTTGTCGAGGCAGCGCTCGACCAGTTGAGCGATCGACGGCGGGATTCCCGGAATTGTGCGGACGAGCGGAACCGGATCTTCCCGCAACACCGCGGCCTGAGTCTCCGCTATCGTGGCCCGCTCGAACGGATGGGCACCGGTCAACAGCTCGTACAGCACGACACCGAAGGCGAACAGGTCCGATCGCGCCGTCGCTGGTTGCCCCAGGACCTGCTCGGGGGACATGTAGCCGACCGTGCCGAGGACGAATCCTGTCCGCGTGACCGGGGATGCCCTGCCGGTCCGATCCGGGAACGCTTCTTCGTACCGCGCGATGCCGAAATCGAGGATCTTGATGCGGCCGTCCACTGTGACGAACACGTTCTCGGGCTTCAGATCGCGGTGGACGATCCCTCGTTCGTGAGCCGCCGCGAGGCCGCGTGCGATCTGCACGCCGTACTCGATCGCCTTGCGGGGCGCGAGCCGTCCGTCGCGGCCGAGACGGCTGCGCAAGGTCTCCCCTTCGAGGAGCTCGGTGACGACGAAGTGAAGGTCGCCTTCGGTGCCGGTGTCGTGTATGGCGAGGATGTTGGGGTGACTCAGCGCGGCCACTGCCCTGGCCTCGCGTTCGAAGCGGGCGCGCGCATCCGGCGCCGGTGACCCCGAGGCGGGCAGCACCTTGATGGCCACATCGCGCCCGAGCCGGGTGTCGTGCGCGCGGTAGACCTCGCCCATTGCGCCGGCGCCGAGCGCGCCGCGGATCTCGTAGGGGCCCAGTCGTGCCCCGGCGGTGAGCGTGCGCGACTCGTCGAGCAACTCTTCCCAGAGCGGACCGTCGAAGGCTCCGCCCGGTTTGAGAAAGGTATCGAGCCGCAGGTCCATCAGCGACCCATCACCGTGGTTCGGGCGCGGACGGCTCCATCGCGTGTTTGAGCCACGCCCTCGCACGCAGCCATTCACGCTGGATCGTGCGCGTCGAGACACCAAGGACCGCGGCGGTTTCCGTTTCGCTGTACCCGGCGAAAAACCGGCAGTCCACGATCTGGAGCAGCCGGGGATCTTCCGCTTCCAGCCGCTGCAGCGCCTCGTTCAACGCGAGCAGCTCCTCGGCCTGAGCCCGCACCGCGGCCTCGTGGTGGCTGTCCGTCACGATCGCGCCGCCACCCCGCTTGAGCGCCTTCCGTTTGCGCGCGTAGTCGATGATCACCTGGCGCATGCCGAGTGCGGCAATCGCATAGAAGTGGTTCCGGTCGCGCCAATCGGCTTTCGACTGGTCCACGAGTTTCAGATAGGCCTCGTTCACGACCGATCCGGTGTCGAGTGAGATGCCGGGTCTCCACCGGCCAAGCTGCCGGCGCGCGATGCGGCGCAACTCCGGATAGACCAGCGAGACGAGCCGATCGAATGCGCCAGCCTCGCCTTCGCGATGGGCGGCGAGGAGAGACGTGAGCCCGTCGATTGCGCGCACAGCGCTACCTCAGGTGGTCGGCACGGGTCCAGGACGTTTTCAACACGTGCCGGGGTAGACGGCCGCGCGCCGGGTAGGGTTCCGCGTATTCGACGGCCACCTCAGCGGGTTCGCCAGGCGACTGCCTGGCAGCGGTGTCGGGTCTCACGAATCCTCCACGTATTCCCCGGCAAAGGCTCCACAAGGGGCCGAAAGCGCCCGTCGCCCCGGCGCCAGCAGGAGGACTTTATGAAGAAGCGTTGCATCGTGATCGCTGTCGCCGCGGCGCTGGTCGCAGGCGGCCATGCCCCGTCGAAGACCCTTCACGCCGCGTCGTCGTTCCAGGATCTCAGCCGGCCGATGCTGGCCACCGATCCGAACCGCGATCCGAACTGGGACTGGACCGCGGACGTGACCTACACGCTCGTGACCACCACTCGCACGTACGAAAACGTCAGGCTGCCGTACTACTCGGGGTCCGGCCCGGCCGCGGCGGCCCTCAACGTGCCGGACGGCCGCGACATCCGCCGGGAGGATGGATGGCGCCTGCTGCTGCGGGACTTCGGGCCCGGGGCGGAGCAGGCCTTCTTCATTCTCTACAACCGGAACCGCGGCATCCTGCGGGTGTTCTACTACCACTCGAACGCGATCTACTCGCATGCCGTCGGCACGCTGTCATTCCAGGATCCCACTCCTGACGAGTCCGCCGCGCACATGACGCTCGATGACCAGACGGACCGCTACGTGTCGAACTACGACCCGCACCGCACCCTCGTCTCTGTGGGAGCGATGGGCACCGGCTGGTGTTATCTGGACTTCCCGGTGACCGGGTTCGATCCGACCGTCCACCTCAAAGCGGATCCGAGCTTCGTCCTGCAAATCACCGGCGTCACGTCGACCCAGGTCGTGATGAGCGGAGAGATCAATCTGACGCAGCGAACGGCGTCGACGCACCGCCAGGGTGGAGACGGGTTCCAGGCCACCGACGTGATCGGCTACTACAAACACGTGTCGCAGCGGTTCAAGGACGTCAATGACGCCCGCGAACAGTTCGAAAAAATGGCCAAGCTCAATCCGGAAGAAAAATGGGCGGATTTCATCCTCAACACCATCGGTGACCTCGGCAACCAGAAGTGGCTGGGGGCGCTCGGACCGGTCGGCGGGATCGTCGAGCTGGCCATCGGCGGAGGTTCCGGGAAGCAGCCCGCGCCGCAACTCTACGACGGCACCTTGTCGTTGAACGGAGAGCTCACGACCGAGGCGCCGCTCTACCAGATCACGATGCGCGTCCCGGGCTCGCGTCACCTGGATCCGGTCGACAAGGACCTGAACGTGCTGCCGCTCTACGACCTGCCCCTTGGCATCTTCAATGTGGCGGAAGCGCCGCAGTACGACCTCTACAAGATTCAGACGATTGACGACTGGACGAAGAACCTGTGGAGGGGCTCGACCGTCAGCGCGGTGACGAAGCCGCTCATCGTCGAGGCCAACCTCCATGTCTTCCGGTCGGTGACGGCGACGGCCAATACCATTCTCAACGGATGGCTCGCTGGTCCGTACAGATCCGTGAGCACCTTCAACAGCTCGAACGTGTCGAATGGGTACGTCGCCGATGGCTTCGATGATCCGTTCGCATTCGGGTTCAACACGAGTGTGGGCGCCGCGAGACTGTCGGTACAGGCCACCCTGACGCCGATCGATGCGCCGGTCGGTGCCGAGCCGATTACGGTCATCAAGACCTACAGTCCACCGAAAACCTTGAAGGCATGGCCGCCGCCGGCGTTCAGCGCCTCCACGAAGCGACCGGCGCGCCCGTCGTCACTCGTCGCGACACCGGGCGCCACCGACGGCATCGACCTGAAATGGCTCGACAACGCCGGGAACGAGACCGGCTTCGTGGTGGAGGAAATCGTGTTCGTCTATCCGACGAACATGATCGTGAACATTGCCACGTTGCCGGCGAACACGACGTCGTATCACGTCGACGGCGGCATACCGGGCCATAAACGCTACCTCAGAGTACGCGCGACGAACGCGGCTGGCTCCTCGCCGGCCTCGAACCAGGCCGCAAGCGGAGCGGGAGGATCCTGCCGACCGGGCTTCCCGTGCTTTTGAGTCAGAGGGCTGGAAGGACTCCGGGCCTGGACGGCCCGGAGTCCTCTACTCTTACGCTGTCACCGCGAACGGATTCTCGTCGGCGGTCGGGCCGTAGACCGACGGCACCGACTGGTTCAGCAGGCGCAGATAGACGAGCAGCTGGCCGCGATGGTGATACCAGTGGTTCAGCATGACGGCGCGCACGAACGCCGCTCGCGGCATCGCCAGGATGTCGCGCCCACCGCTCTGCAGCCGCCACATCGCGCTCATCCTCTCGTCGTCGAATCCGCCGAGCGCGCGTCTGGCCTTGGCCACGCTCTCGGTCAGTGCGGGGACGAGCTCCGACACGCTGGCCGCCTCCGGCTGGACGAACGAGGGAGGTTCCGGCACGGTGTCCATCGCCGCGAGCTGGGCAACGCCGCCCGGCACCGTCGCCACGTGGAGGGCGAGCTGGCCGAGCGACATGGATTTCGGATGCGGCTTCCACGACAGGTGCGCCTGAGGAATCCGCTCGAGCACGCGCTGTGTCGTCGCGGCCTCCTGTTCCAGCTCCGCGAGCAGTCCGTCGATCATCTTCATTGCATCCTCCTAGATCGTCGCGGCTTCGGCCGCTTTCCTGACGCGCGCGTGCAGCGCCGCCCATCCCGTCGCCAGCTGGTACCGGTGTTCCTCCGGGAACGGGCCCACGAGCGTGTGAGTGAACTTGATCAGCGTGCCGTCCGGTGTTTCGCTCAGCCGGTACATCAGGTTCGACGTCGCGGCCGTCGACATGAACAAGGGGCCCCAGATCTCCAGCAGCACGGGGCGCTTGATGCTCTGCACGAAGCCCCACAGGTGTCCGTTGTCGCCGCCGAGCTCGCGATACCATCGGCCGCCGGGACGGGGCTCGAGGACCATGGGCAGCGGCGTGCCTTGCGGCGTTTCGTTGAGCCTGCCCATCTGCGCGATCAGCGACTGGAACGTCTGCTCCAGCGACGCGCGGACGGCAATCTCCTCGGTGATGGTGAAGGTCTGGGTCTCGGAAACCGGGGCTGTAGTAGTCGTCATCGATCTTCCTCCGCGTGGGCCTTGATGCGCCGGAGCTGTCCGCGCCAGTGCCTGGCGAACATCCCGCACCAGTCGTGAACCGTGCGCAGCGTGTCCGCGTTCGTTCGATACAGAATCCGCCTGCCGTCGCGCCGCACCGTCACGAGATCCACGTTCCTCAGCACCTGCAGATGCTTCGACACCGAGGGCTGTTCCAGCTCCAGGGCATCCGCGATCTCGTTCACCGAACGCTCTTCGCCGGCGATGAGCTCGAGGATCTGCCGGCGGCGGGGTTCGGCAATCGCGTTGAAGGGATCCGACGTGGTGGACGCGCGGGGCACAGGGTTCTTATACATTCCCATATGGGAATGTGTCAAGCGTGTCTAGAATGCTGCCACCTCATGACTCCCCCTGCGCTGGCGACGAGCCATCCACGCGACGGCCTCGAACAGAACCTCGTCCTCTGCGCCGACGGCACCGGCAATTCGTTCGACACGAACAAGTCGAACGTCGTCCGCCTGATCGAGTGTCTGGAGCTCGGCCGCGAGGCCGAGCAGCTCGTGTTCTACGATCAGGGCGTCGGCACCAGCCCCACCTCCGCCGGCGCCACTCGCGCCTTCAAGCGCGCGTCTCATCGTCCCGCACTCACCATCCTCGATGAACCCACCGTCGGCTGGTGGCCGGCGTCGACGCTCGCCCGCCTCGCGGGCCTCGGGTTCGGATTCGGGTTGAAGGAGAACCTCCGCCAGATGTACGAGGCCCTCGCGGTCGCGTACACGAGCGACGAGCGCACACCCGTGTTTCTCTTCGGATTCAGCCGTGGCGCCTTCACCGTTCGCGCGCTGGCCGCCGTCATTCACAGGTGCGGGCTGCTCCCGGGCGATCGCCTGGGCGCTTTCCGCGACGCCTACGACGCGTTCTTCGACGAGCGCCATCGCGAGCGCATGGCGCCTGAGGCCCGGCGCGCCTTCGATGCGCGGCTCGCGAAATTCAGGAACGACAACGGCGCGCGGGACTGCCGCATCCGGTTTCTCGGGATCTGGGACACGGTGAAGTCGTACGGCTTCATCTATCCGAAGAGCCTGCCCCACCTGCGGCACAACCCGAGCGTCGGCGCCGTGCGACACGCAGCAGCTCTCGGCGAACGGCGGTCCTACTATCAGCTCACGAGCTGGGGAGGCGTGGATCATCCCGTCTACCAGGATGCACGGCCGGACGATTCCCGCGACGTGAAAGAGGTGTGGTTTGCCGGGAGCCACTCCGACGTCGGCGGCGGCTACCCGGCCGCCGGCAACGGACTGGCGCGCGCGCCGTTCGAGTGGATGGTGCGCGAAGCGCAGCGGTTTGGCCTTCAGGTGTCGGACGCCGGACTCGACTACGTCCTGAAGGAGTTCGCGACCGATCTCACGATGCACGAGTCGCTGTGGGGCCCGTGGTGGATTGCGGAACTGCTGCCGCGTTTCGAGCTCGAGAACATTCCGTTCCCGGGTCAGCGGATGCTGAAATGGGGGTCGACGGGGACACGCGATCCGCTGAGCGTGATGCGCGGCAACCGCATCGCCGTGCACGGAACTGCACTCGATTGGTACGGTGAGGCGGGGCTGAGATTCGCCGGGGAGGGACTGATCGAGCGAGTGGAGACGCCGCCCGCGCCCCTTGCTTGAGCGGGGTCCCGCGCGTGATATGGTGCCGCCCCGCAGATTCCGCTTGACAAAATCCTACATAGGTAGAATAAACTCTACATAGGTAGAATTCAGCCGCATGAACCTCACGTATCCGACAACGCTCGTCCTCCACGCCCTGGCCAACGGTCTCCGCCACGGCTTCGACGTGATCGACGCCACCGGCCTCGCCAGCGGCACGGTCTACCCGCTGCTGCGCCGCCTCGAGCGCGAGGCCCTGGTGTCGGCCGCATGGGAGGACGCCGCGATCGCCCAGGCCGAGCAACGGCCGCCGCGGCGCTACTACGAGCTCACCGCCGCCGGACACGCGATCCTCGCCACGGCCGTCGCCCGCTATCGGGTGCCCAGGGCGATCGCGTCGCGGGTGCGCCGGCTTCGCCTCGAGGAGTCGTCATGATGTCCCGCCTGCCGTTGTGGATCGCCCTGCGGATCGTCAGGGCCGTGGCGTTCCTCGTGCCGGCCCCTTCACGCGCCGACTGGATCCGCGAGTGGGAGGCGGAGCTGCTGCATCGCTCCCGATCGCGGGGCACGGATCCGCGGGCGGCCCGCGCGGGCAACCTGGACCTGATCGCCCGCTCGCTCGGCGCGGTGCCCGACGCCGCATGGATCCGCCGTCAGTTCACGCTCGACGCCGATGCCGTCCACGATGCGGTGCACGGCGTTCGCCTGCTCCTCCGCACGCCGGGGTTCACCGCGATCGCCTTGCTCGTGTTCGCCGTCGGGATCGGCGCGACCACCGCCATCGTCAGCGTGGCCGACGCGCTCCTGCTGCGCGCGCTCCCGGTGCCACAGGCGGATCGGGTGATGACCCTGTGGCAGCACAACCGCGAGACCGGCGGCAGTCAGCTGGACGTCGCACCCGGAAACGCCATCGACTGGATGACGCGCACCCGCTCCTTCGAAGCGGTGGCCATGGCGGAGCCCTGGCGCGTCATCTCCATCGTCGAAGACCGCGAGCCGCAGCAGATGGCGGCCGCGCGCGTGAGCGATCAGTTCTTCACCGTGCTGGGTGTGCCGATGCTGCACGGCCGCGCGTTCCTGCCGCAGGAATACAAGAAAGGCGGCGCCCGCGTGGCCATCCTGAGCCACGTCACCTGGCGGGATCGATTCGGCGGCGATCCGTCGATCGTCGGCCGCGCGGTGCGTCTCGACAACGGCGACTCGTTCACCGTCGTCGGCGTGCTGCCGCCGGCCTTCGAGCTGCGGCTGTTCGACAATCGCGTCACGCAGCCGGAGCCGCTGGTGTGGCTGCCGAAGCAGGGGTTCGAGGCGTTCGAGCCGGCGTCGCGCGGCGACGGTTACTGGAACGTGCTCGGCCGGCTCGCTGACGGAGTCTCGGTAGAGGAGGCAAGAGCCGAGCTCGACGCGCTCTCGGCGCAGCTCGCCGCCCGGTTCCCTCGCACCAACGGCAGCATCGGCGCCGAGATCGTGCCGCTGCGATCGCATCTCGCCGGCAGCCTGCGCCCGGTGCTGCCGCTGCTGCTCGGCGCCGCGGGGATCCTGCTGATCGTGGCCTGCGCGAACGTGGCCAACCTGCTGCTCGCGCGCGGCGTCGGGCGCGGGCGCGAGTTCGCGGTTCGACAGGCCCTCGGCGCGAGCCGCGGCCGGCTGGTGCGGCAGATGCTCGCCGAGAGCCTGCTCCTCGCCACCCTCGGCGGCACGGCGGGACTCGCGCTGGCCCGGTGGATTCTCGACGCGATCGCGCGGCTCCGTCCGCTCGACGTCGCACGGGTCGACCACATTCCGATCGACGCCCGCGCAGCGGCCATCGCCGTCGGCGTGATCGTGCTCGCCGCCATCGTCGCGGGGCTGGCGCCATCGCTCCAGCTCTCGCGGCCGGCGGCTGCGCGCGCCCTGCACGACAGCCGGAGCAGCGCGCGCCACGGCGTGCGCCGGCTGCTGGCCGTGGTGGAGATCGCCGCGGCCCTGGTGCTGGCCGTGGGTGCGGGGCTGCTCGTCCGGAGCTTCCTGCTGATTCAGCGTGTCGATCCCGGGTTCAGCCGCGACCGCGTGGCGGTCGTGCAGGTCTTCGCGTCTCCGCGCCTCGACACACCGCAGAAACGGATTGGCTTCTTCGAGCAGGCGCTCGAGCGGATGCGCGGACTGCCGGGAGTGATCGCAGCGGGCGGGGTCACCTCGATGCCCTTCGGCGAAGCGCGGGTCGCCGTCCGCGCGCCGATCGCCATCGCCGGCCACGTGGCTGCCCCGGGTGACGAGTCGGTGGCGTACACCTCGTCGGTCGCCGGCGAGTACTTC
>Ga0075423_10005369_pt1 | contig 11966 bp, 4 predicted proteins | sample SoiMethybrSBSTD2_FD_80114 | JGI IMG/M metagenome (GOLD analysis project Ga0075423, IMG submission 80114) | Bulk soil microbial communities from a Populus tree surrounding site in Tennessee, USA - Soil MetaG P. TD hybrid SBSTD2 | ecosystem: Environmental > Terrestrial > Soil > Tree plantation...
CACTGTGTTCGTCGACCAGCTCCTTGACCAACGGATGCAAGGTGAGCTCGGGAAACTCGGCCAAGAGCACGGGCGACGCGGAGCGGGCCATGTTGCGCGCTTCCAACAAAAGTCGGGCTTCCACCTCCGCCGTGAGCGCGCGCCGCGCGTTGCGCTCCGCGACCGCACCCACACCGAGCATGGCTCCGGTGGTGATGGCGAGCGCGACCGAGGTCACCACGATGCGAATGCTGATCACCGTGCGCACGAGCTTCTGCGGTGTGGACGGAGGCTCGGTCGTCATGAGCATATCCAGCGCCATGACTAGTGCCCTCCGCCAAAGATCTCACGGGCCCGGCTCTGTTGCTGGCGTGCGCGTGCGAGATAGCCCTTGGCTTTTTCATCGGTGGGGTCAACCCGGAGCGCCTTTTCCCATAAATCCACGGCTTCATCGAGGCGGCCGGCCGCGAAGGCATCGAGGCCGCGCATGAGATACTCACGCTTCAAGTAATCGCGAAGTTGCTGGTAGTTGGGATCGATCGAAGCCGCCAGTTCCCAGTAGCGCAGCGCGTCGTCGGCCCGACCCTTCTCCATCGACGCCATGCCTTTTTTGTACAGGTCTTCCAGCTCATGTTCGGCTTCGGGCGTCGGGGGATGGTGCACGGTAGGCACGGCTTTGGAGGGGGAAGCGGATCGAGTTTGCTGGGAACGCTTGGCGCCATTGAGCGCGAGTTCGGCGCGCCGGACGGCCGGTGAGGTGCTGCCATAGCGTTTGGCCTCGGTGAGCGAGGCTTCGGCGTCCGCCAGTAGTCCGCCCTGCACGAGCTCGCCCGTCTTCTCCAGCAGATCCTTGATCCGGTTGTCGATCGTCTCTTCCGTCAAAGCCAGGATCGCGGAGGCTTCGTGATCGTTGGGCTGAATCTCCAGGATTCTCTGGAAACCGGTCCGAGCGGTAAGGAGATCTCCGGAAGAGAATGCATCCAATGACGACGAGAACACCCGTTGCACCGCCTCCGAACGCGCGGCGCGGCGGGCGCTTTCCTCACGGCAGCGGATGGCGTTTTCGCGGGCGACACTGTCCTCGGGAGCGATGTCCTGGAGCCGACCGTACGCGAGTGCCGCCTCACCGAACTGCCCTGCTACTTCCAGACTCCCTGCTTTCTCGCGCAGGCATTGCATGCGGGCTTGCCGCACGTTGGGATTGTCGGGGACCAGAGTCGCCGCCGCGGCGAGAACGTCGAGAGCCTCATCATACTGGCCGTTTTGGCGAGCCGTTTCCGCCTCGGCCAGGAGCTCGGTCACGCGGGTGGCCTCGCGCTCGGCGAACGCCTGTTCGAGACGGGAAGCGAGACGTGCTTCATCCGAGCGCAGGGCGGCGAGCCGGCTTTCTTCGACCGTCCGCCCGAACCCATACGAAATTCCGAACCGATGCACACTGCCTAGATTGTTGTCTTCGAACACGTAGTCGAAGCCGAGGTCCTTCCAGTTGATGCCGGCGCCGGCCGTGTAGCCGCCATCCGAGATCCCACTCCGCAGGGCGAAGAGGGGATGGAGGCGAACCTCGAGCCCGGCATGCAACGACGTGGGCACACTCGTTCCGCTTTCGAGATCCACGTCGAATACGGCGGACCGGCCACCCGAGAAGGGGTGGCGGTAGGAGGCGCCCAATCGCAGGCTGGCCGGATCGGAAACATCTTCCTGGTTGAGCCGCATCGATGAATTGAACATGTTGCGGAGCGCGCCGCCCAAGGCGACCCGCTGCGACCATTGCGTTTCGGGAGCGATGAGCATCCCCGGGTAGGCAAGCGCTCCGATATCGAGGCCAAACGCGGCGTCGCCGTATCCGGCTATGCTTTGCTGCTCGAGCTTGATCGTTCCGCCTACGCTCACGATGCGGCCGAGCGGCCGCCCGTAGGAGAAGGTGAGCTCCATTTGCTGATTGGACAGGGAGGGATCGGTGATGCTGTTGCGATCATCGCGTCCTTCAATGCCGCCTACGCCGAGATGACGGAAGGTCAATGCCAGCGTCCCGTAACGCCAGTCGGGAAGTACGATGCCGGCAAATGCTTCCTGCACATCCAGGCCGTAGAGCGAGGCGCCCGTGGCCACGATCTGCCGGCGGGGAACGAAACCCAGTCCGCCCGGATTCCAGAGCGGTGCGCTTGGATCGTCGGCCAAAGCGGTGAACGCCCCACCCAAGGCCAGTGCGCGGTTCCCGGCCCCGAACGAAAACATGGAACGCGTTCCGCCGTCTTCCGCGGCGAAAACCGGGTGGGCCAAGAACAGTGCGCCGATCAGGAAGGCGGCTCGCCTATGCGTTCTCATCGCACGACCGCCACTTTCCGGAGCAAGCGTTTGCTCTGGCCGTCCTCGAATGCCACCACGAGCTCGGCGAGATACACGCCGTTCAGCACCGTGTCGCCGGAACCGTTACGTCCGTCCCAGCCATCCTCCTGGTGGAGCCCGGCGGGTCGTACGCCATCCTTGATGACTGTCGCCACCGCATCGCCGCGCAGCGTCCAGATGCGCAACGTCACCCGCCCGTTTTGCGGGAGGTAGTACACGAACGCAGTGTGTTCACGTCCCGCGGCGAACGGATTGGGGAAGTTGGCGTAGCTCTTCTCGAGACTCATCACTCCGAAGTTGCCGGTCTCGGTCCAGAGCGGGAAGGTTTGGCTTGGTTCGGGCACGAGTGAGATGGAGAGCGCAGCTCCTCCGGGTTGCACGACTCCAACATCCGCGCGATCGAAGCCGAGACGGAGACTGGTCGCGGAAGCGGCAGCGGAAAGCGTCGTGCGGAGCTCCAGTGTTTCCGTTTTTCCCGGCAGCACGGAGAGCTCGGAAGGAAACCCGATCCAGGCGCCGGTTGAATCGACGGTGAGCGCGGCATTCTCGGCCCACAGCCCACCGTTTCTAAAGAGCGCCACCCCGGCCGCGGCAAGACCGATCGCTTGCACGTTGCGATTGCGATCGGCGGCGGCAATGCGAAGCGAGCGAATGCGAATCCCCGTGGAACCGTCTGCGGCCGGATTACGGAAGGTAATGCGTGCCGCCTTGATCTCGCTCGAGTCGGCGGCGAGTACGGCGGGAAGCAGACTCTCGAGTCCCACCCAGAGTTCTCGAGAGGGGCTGCGAATCTGGGTGATGCCCGACGTGAATGGGAACACCGCACCGGTCAGAGGCAGCACTGAAACAGCGGTTTGGAGATTGGCGTCCTTGGCGACAATACCATCCTGATGCAACATGATCTGGAATGGGATAGCGGGTGCGCCGGCATCGATGTCGACCGTGATGGAGACCGCGGCGGTTTCGCCAGGAGCGAGCGTCACGCCGGGCAGGGCGACGGTGACGAGCTGCGGCGTGGCGGGCAACAGGCCCACTGCGGTGACTTCTTGTCCTTTCCAAATGACGGCGACGCGGTCGAGGATGGGCCCCGGGGCCAAGAGCTGGCCGCGGTCATCGCGCAGGGCCAGGGTTAAGGAGTCGACGGCGATGTGGGCTGTTCCCGCGCTGGCCGAGTGGACGAACTCGAGCCCGAGGGCCGGAACGTTCTTCTCGCCGACGGTCGTCGTGGAAGTGAAGAGCGGAGTTCCGCTCACCCGAAGGTCGGTGGCACGGTTTTCCAGCCACACGATATTCCCCCAGCATGGCGAGGGGAGATAATTCACCGCGACGGGGTTTTCCGTGTTCACATCGCGTGCGTCCAGTGAGGATTCGGCGCCGAGCCGGTAGCGAATGCTTCCGGCCGATCCTGGATCGGCCATGTGGCCCAAGAGCCGCATTTGAATGGGGGCGCCTTCGACCAGCACCAAAGGCGGCGACAAATCAAGTCGCAGAGAGTCGCCGGTCGTGGCGTTCAAGCTCATCGTGGATACGATCGAGCCGCCGGCCTCCAACGAAAGGGATGCGCAGGAGGTATCCGGCCGGGCGAGCGGGAGTCCGGCGAGATCGCACGCGCGCACGGTCAGGGATCCCACCCGAACCGTCGACGGAGCCCCGGATCCGGGGACGTTTTCCAGAGTGAAATCGAGCAAGGTCACATTCGGCTGGCCGGGGCCGACCCGAACCGTGTCGGGATTGGCGGCTCTGGCGCGGACGAGCATGGCCTCGGATACGATGCTCGCGAGACCGGTGCGCACGGGAAAGCTTCCCGAATCGAGGCTCACCGTGACCGGGTGATCGCTCACCGCGTCCTTGGCCGTCATCCAAGTGGCATCGAGAATCACGATCCGGAACTTGGCCACCGAAGTGGCGGGGTGAATGTGGAGCTGGACGCTCAACGTGACGGGATCACCGGGGCTCACCCGTACCCGCGCGAAGGGAGGCCCCAGATCAAGATCCACGGTGCTACCCGCGGTTTCGATCGTCTGCTCGTCGGCGAAGATGGTTTGCCCTTCGCTGATGATGATTTCGGAGAGGAGGGTGGAGGGCACGATGCCCGCGCCCGTTTCATCCTCGACCCCGATGCGCAAGGCGCTCAACGAAACCGGAGAGGTCAAGCCATTCCCCGGGTTCGTGAAGGTCAAGTTGAGCGGTACAACACCACCCTGTCCGACCGTGACGGAATAGGGCATGAACTCGAGCGCGCTGACGTGAAGAGTCGTCGCTTCCTGGAAAATTTCATGCAACGTTGTCGAAACAATCAGTGAGCTTCTGGGAAGCAGGCTGGTCTCGCCTGTTCCGGCGGCACGCGTGGACAACGTCACGTCGCCCGCCTGCACAGGATTCAACGTCCATAGGAAGGTACCGGTTGCCCCTGGGGCGAGGTTTCGGGACGCAGGCACGGGGAGGCCGGCGGAAAAAGTGCCTCCTCCACTCTGCGTCAAGGAGCTGGGGGTCACACCGTTCACGGTTTCCGTGCCGCGGTTCTGTACGGTCAAGGTTGCCGTCACCGTTTGCCCTGTGGTGCTGGGATCCGGTGCGAGGGCGAACTGAGCCAAAAGCGGGGCATCGCTCAAGGCGATCACCTGTCCGCTTTCCACCTGAGCGTCCAGGGGACCATCGTTCCCCGAGGCAACGATCACGCCGTTCACCGGCAAGGCCAAGGCGACCTCGGCCGAATCGGTAAAGGTCGGGGATACGGTGGTCGAGACGAAGAAGCGAGTTCCAGCGGGGGACAAGGGAATCGACATGCTGAGGCTCTGCCATGCGTTGACCTGCAGTACCAGAGCGCCCAAGTCCGTGTCATCGCCCGCGCCGGCGTCAAAGGTGCCGTTTCCGCCGTCTTTCCACAATCTGAGCTCGCTCAAGTCGGCCGGCGTGGCGTCGCCGAGATTGACGATGCTGATGCCGTTTAAGGCATCGCTTTGGTATCCATTCCCCGGCAGCTGAAAATCGAACGCAAGCGCTGGCCCGCTTCCGGGCCCCAGGGTCGCCGCTCCCGCGGAGAGCACGGGAAGCTGTGCGGCCACCATTCCGTCCACCGTCTGCCCTCCCCCGGAGTTGGCCGGCCACGTGCCTTCCACGACGGTGGGTTCCGCAAATTCGAGATCGAGCGGGGAACCGACCTGCGCCCCCACGATGTCGCCATCGCGCGCGGTGAGGGACACGTCCGCAGTCAGGAAGAGTCGTTCCGCGGTGCCGGCGGGGATCACTGCGTCGAACCCCTCGAATCGCGCGAGGCCGCTCACGAACGAGGCCGTGCCGAGTAAGGGATCCGTGGTGAGATCATCGAGCTGCCCGTTGTGATTGGCGTCCCACCGCACATGCAGCACGCGAACGTTTCCGTCTTGCTCGGCTGGAGTTCCGGGGCCGGAGCCTGCTCGAGCAAACGTGATCTGGTTGAGCGTTCGAACCGCGCTGTAGGTATTCGTGGCGGTGAGATCGAGCAGAGTCAAATTCTGCTCACCGGGAGTCGCCGTTCCCGCCGGAAGGGGATCCGCTACCACGGTGACACGATCGGGAATCGTGACGAGCAGGAAACTCGGATCGCTCACTTGCACGTCGAGGGGCCCGCTGTTCCGGCTCACCATGCCTACGCCCTGGTCCTCCCCGGAAGGAATGGTGAACCGGATCGTGCTCGGGCGCGTGGTGTTGGGGGCGATATCCGCCGTCACGAAAAAGCGAGCCCCGGCAATGGGAATGGCCTCACTGAGACCGGTGATTTCCCACCGTGCCCCGGTGAAGTTCATGGTGCCGATCAAGCGATCCTCGGTCGCACTGAATCCCGGAGTACCCAGATCGCGCCAGAGCTCCACTCGAGCAAGATCCGCTCCCGCAGTGGCCGTTCCCAGATTCGCAACGTTCATGCGCTGAAGGACATCCGGCGCGTAGCCATTGCAGGGCAGGCTCACATCGAGCAGAAGCTCACGCCCGTTTCCCGGATGTAAGTTGTGAACCGGTACCGGATGCAACGTGATCTGAGCCGCGGCCATCCCGTTCACCGTGAATCCACCCGTGGGATCGATAGGCCACGTGCTTTCGAAGGGCATGGAGGGGAATAGCGTGACATCCCCGTTTTGCAGGGTGAGATCGAGTACATCTCCGTCTCGCGCAGTGAGAGAGATGCTTCCGATCACGAAGAGCCGAATGTTGGACTGCGACGCGATGGGGACGTTCGTGGAAAAGGTCGCGCTCCCGGCCGAGAACGTGGTCTTCCCCAGCAAGGTTTCGGTACCCGCGATGTACGTGCCGTTTCCGTCGTCCACATACAACGCGAGGGTATCGAGCTCGGCGTCCCGCTGTGCCACCGTGCCGGGGCCGCTGGTTGTGTTGTTGAAGGTCAGTCCGGTCAACTGCGTGGCATCGATCGAGCCGTTCACCACGTTCAACGCCAAAAGCTCGATACCCTGCTGGCCGGGTCGAACCGAGCGCGCGTTTTGAGTCGCCTCTAAAAATGCGCCGGACCCGCTGATGCTGAAGGCCAAGGTCGTGTCGGCGGAGAGGTCGGCGTAGGCCGTGCCCGAATTGGCGTCCAGGACAATGAGCTGCCCATCTGCGGTCAGGGGTCCGGGGATGGCGCTCGGAAGAACGTCGACGAGGAGGTTCAGAACCTTCTCCGAGCCGGCAAGCAACGTGTCCGGGTTGCTCGGATCCGCGCTGATCTGGAACTCCGGATCGGCGTCCCCAGGTTGGGAGCGGGTGAAGATGAGGTCGGCGGTATTGATAGAGACCGTGGCCGTGCCGCTGTTGCGGACCCGCATGTGGAATAAGGCGTCGTTCTGGCCGGGTGAAACGCTGGACGGCCCGGTTACCGACATCACGCGCACGCTCGTGCTGGTCGTGAACACGGTGACGACGAGGTTGTCGCCGTTGCCGGGAATGCCGTCTGCGTTTTGCGGCCACACGGACTGAAAGCCCGCCGCGCTGGTCGAACGCCGCAGGAGCACCGGCACCGCAAACTCGCGCGCCGCGATGCCTACTTGCACGGTGGCGTGGAAGCGGATGACGACGCGATTCGACTGAGTCACCGGCTGGGGGAGTTGGATCGTGCAGCCGGTCGCGTCGTTGACAAACGTCACTGAACCGATCGGTATCGAGGTGCCTCCCACCGATACCGCATCCAACCCCGTGATGAGCAAGGACCCGGCGTGGGCCAGGCGGATCATGTCGAACCCGGTCGGAGTCCCCGACGGCGTCGAGCCGGACAGGTCCTCTTCCAGGTACAGTGTGAAGAAGGCGCTCTGGTACTCCGCGGCCTGATGCGGCTGGATCTCGGCCCAGGCGCTCGCGACCGGGGGAGGCAGGTCCGTCGAGGTGATTTCCAACAGTGGGGCGACTGTGGTATCGGCGAACTCGCTCGATCGGAAACGCACTTCTCGGTCGGGAGTCGTTCCGTCTGCTTTGAGCAGGAAGCCGCTGCCGGAGATACCGAACGCCCCGGTTTGGTAAGCGGACAGGATCGGTCCCACTTGCCAAGAGAGGATATTGCCGGTGGTGGAATTGGAAGCCAGCACGCGATCCGACCAGTAGGGAGCGTGTGACCCGCCGGGAGTCGCCCAAGGGATCCCGGCACTCCGCTCGTTCCAGGTCACTTGGTTTTCAATCCAGTTTTGCGTAACCGGATAGACGCGAATCGTGCTCGGTCGAGGTTTGGAACCGTAAAACTGGCGCAATCGCAACCATGCCTGAAGTACCGTGCGGCCGGTCAGATTGGGAAGATTGAAATCGAGCACGACGTTGCTGCTTTTCATCGTGTTCTTGGCGTCTTTGAGGTCGAGCTCGGTCGCGGTGCCGTTACGCTGGTTGGATGGGCTGGCGACGAGGTAGGCATCGCGAGCCGTGAGCGTATCGCCGCGGACGAGCGTGGTTGTGGTTCCGGCCAGGGCCGGCGACAGGAACGCGGCGACGCCTAGAAGGGAGGCAATGGTTGTGAATCGAACATGCATGGATCCGACCTCGATGGGACTGAGCGCTAATGGTTATCGGTCGGATGCCTGAACAGGCTTAATGATAAAGAGTTATGTCCACGGAGCGTGCAATCAGCGGTGTGTTTGGGTCAATTCCCCCACCCCGCTGGCGATTACTCGTAGCTCGGGATTCCGAAGCAGCATTTCCTGGGCGAGAGCGCGAACGGCCTCCCGTACCCCTCGGGTCGGACGGGGGAACCCGATCGTGGAGGGCTTGAGCAGCCACCGGCCTTCGGGCCGGCGGGTGATCGAGAGGGCGAGGAGCTGGACGAACCCCTCCTCGTCGACGCGACCCTCCACGAGCCATTCTTCTAGATCGCTTCTCTGGTACACGCTCATGAGCTGAATGCGAAGACCCTCGAGGCTCACCGTGATCGGGTTGTCGGCGGAAATGAGCCCGGACCGAAGCATCGACTCAGGGGACGGACCTTCCAAGAGCACGTTAGGCATGTCTTCCACCCTCATGACGCGCGCCGGCGCCGGACACGCATCCACAGTTTTTTCCCACACGAAATAGTGAATGGTCGAACCTACCGCCAGAGCCTTGCGCTCATAACGCGTCGGCGACCGCCCCGGAAGCTCGTGCACGCGCTCGGTGGGAAACACGGATCCAAGCTCGGGCGTGCGAGACAAGGCCTTCGCGATCCAGTCCGCATAATCCGCATGGTCCGTAACGATGACCGCGCGTCCCGTCCTGGAGAGCCGGCTCGCCAGCACGGAGAGAAAACGGGACTCGACGAGGCGCCGGTCGTGGTGGCGCTTCTTGGGCCAAGGATCCGAATGATTCACCGTGATCTCGCGTAACGACTCGTCGGAAAAAAGCCGACCAAGCACGAAGGCCGCATCTCCTTGAACGAGACGCACGTTACTGAGGCGCGTGCGTTCGAGCCGCCGCAGCATGCGCCGCAACGAAAACCAGGAGACTTCCACCCCCACCCAGTTGGTCCCGGGTTCTTGGGCGGCGCGTTGCTCCAGATATTCGCCGTCGCCAAAACCCAGCTCGACATGAAGGGGCGCATCGCGGCCGAAACACGCGTTCCAGTCCACGGGCCAGTCCATGCGGGTCCAGGGGACGAGGCAGTCCAGGGTTTTGAGCGAAGCCGTCATCTATCGCGTTCTCCTTGGCGGATCAGTGTATCGTGATCCGGCGGAGCGGCGTTGACCCCGCTTTGTGTCCATCCGTACCCTCCACGCTTCGCGTTTACCGAACGGAGGCCCACATGATCGTTTTCCGATGGTCGCTTCTGGCCGGGTTGGTCCTTGCTGGGGCTGCGACCGCACAGACCACCGAGCCTCCCGATGCCGCCAAACTCCTACCGCCGGAGCTGCCCTGGCAGGGAAAGAGCGCGGCATTGATGGTCAAGGCGGGAGACCCCTGGGAGACCCCGTTCGAGGCAAGCGGTGGCATCCGGACCCCTCGTTACGACGAGACGGTGGCCTGGCTCAAGAAGTTGGCCGACGCATCGCCCCAGGTGAGCATGGTGTCGCTGGGAAAGAGTCCGGAAGGACGAGACCTCTGGCTCGTGATCGCGAGTGCCGGCGGCGCCCAAACGCCGGACGCCTTGCAAGCGGAAGGAAAGCCCATTCTCTTTGCCCAAGGAGGCATTCACTCCGGCGAGATCGACGGCAAGGACGCGGGCATGATGTTCCTTCGCGATTTGACGGTACGGGGGACCAAGAAAGAGCTCCTCACCCGCGCTTCTTTTTTGTTCCTGCCCATCTTCAACGTGGATGGTCATGAGCGCTTTTCGCGATTCGGCCGCATCAATCAGCGGGGGCCCGTAGAAAGCGGATGGCGAACCACGGCGCAAAACTTGAACCTCAATCGCGACTATACAAAGCTCGATGCTCCCGAGATGCGGTGTTTGATCGATGCGCTCAAGGCGTGGGCGCCAGACCTCTATCTCGATATCCATGTCACCGATGGGCAGGATCAACAATACGACATCACCTGGAGCTATAACGGCCCCTACGCGTGGTCTCCCAACGAGGCGGCGTGGATGGATGCGGTGTTGAGCCCCGCGCTCACGCGTGACCTGCGCGGGATGGGTCACATTCCGGGCCCTTACGCCGGATTCGTGAAAAACAACGATCCGGAGAGCGGCATTCACATCGGAACCTCGAGTCCACGCTTCTCCGACGGTTACGGATCTGCGCGTCACCTCGCCGCCGTTCTCGTCGAAACGCATTCGCTCAAACCCTACCGCCAGCGGGTGCTGGGGACATATGTCTTGCTCGAGAGCGCGTTGCGCACGCTGGGCGCTCATGGAAAGGAACTACGTGAAGCCCGTGTCGCCGATCAGAAGCTCCGGCCGGAACAGATCACGTTGACCTGGAAAGATGGTCCGGCGGAAAGCGAACCGATGGATTACCTGGGTGTGCGGTTTCGGCGGGTTCCCTCGGAGGTTACGGGAGGTATGCGAACCGAATGGCTCGGTCAGCCGGTAACGCTTCGGATTCCCCGAGTGATCGAATCGGTCCCCGACAAAACCGTGTCCCGGCCTCGGGCTTACTGGATTCCTCCGGTGTGGCCGGAGGTAATCGATCGACTAGAGCGGCACGGCATCATGCTCGAACGTCAAAAGGAAGGGCATGAGATGGCGGTAACCATGTATCGCATCAAGAATCCGAAACTGGCCAAGACGGCCTTCGAAGGCCACGTCGGCGTTTCGGGAGAAGCCATACCCGAAAAACGAAAAGAATGGTTTCCGCCCGGGAGCGTGCGCATTTCGACCGATCAACCCTTGGGAGACTTGGCGGTGCTTCTCCTCGAACCGGAATCCGTGGACTCGTTCTACCAATGGGGGTTCTTTCTCTCTACGCTCCAAAACACGGAGTACGTAGAGGACTATGTGATGGAACCTCTCGCTGCGGAAATGTTGCAGCAGAATACGGATCTGGCCGCCGCGTACAAGCAGGCCCTTGTCGACACGGCATTTGCACATGATCCAAAGGCGCGTTTGGAGTGGCTCTATCGGCGGTCCGGCTATGCGGATGATCGATGGAACCTCTATCCGGTGGCGCGAGAAGAATGACGGAACGTCTTCCGGTGTCTCTGGCCTTGGCCGGAGGAGGGTTGTCCGGGGCGCTCTACGACTTCGGGGCGGTATGTGGGCTCGAAGCTGGGCTCCCAAATTGGCGCGCGGTACGCTCGGAGCGGATCGTGGGGACGAGCGCGGGGGCGGTCGTGGGAGCGATTCTGGCCTTCGGCATGGATCCCGCCCGCGTTTCGGAGGGATTCCAGAACGGCGGCAAGCACTCGCTGCGATTTGGAAGACGAGATTTCTACGGAGTGCCCTGGCGGGAGCGGGGAGCCGTGCTCTCCGGCGCGTTTACGAACTCCGGTCTCGAGCGCTTCATCGAACGCGCGGCGGCGATGGCCGGTTGCTCCGATCGGTTCGAGGACTTGAAAGCCCCGCTTCTCATCCCCGCCACCGATCTCGATACCGGAGAGCGGGTCGTGTTCGGACCAGTGGGCGACAACCTTCCGCCGGTTTCCAGGGCGGTGCGCGCATCCACGGCCATACCGGCGACATTCCGGCCGGTGATGGTGGGAGATCGTGCGTTCATCGACGGACAACTGCTCGATCCCTTGCACCTCGACTTGACGGTGGGCCCACAGACTCGAGCCGTATTTGC
>Ga0075423_10005370_pt1 | contig 11962 bp, 11 predicted proteins | sample SoiMethybrSBSTD2_FD_80114 | JGI IMG/M metagenome (GOLD analysis project Ga0075423, IMG submission 80114) | Bulk soil microbial communities from a Populus tree surrounding site in Tennessee, USA - Soil MetaG P. TD hybrid SBSTD2 | ecosystem: Environmental > Terrestrial > Soil > Tree plantation...
GGACGCCCAGAGGAATGGGGTCGCTTCATCAATGCTTGGCAGGAAGCACTAGCGTCGGAACCAACGATTAAGTACTTCAAGAATCACGAAGCACTGTCATTTGAAGGACAATTTACTGCCTGGTGTTGAGGAATGTCGTGTTCGCGCTCTTCGAAACAGCCGATGAGCTTCCGTACTCGGGGAGTCCGTCCGGCCGCCTAGCAACGCTTGATGACGGAAGCACCCTTTTAAATATCAGCGCGATTTTCTGACGCGTCAGAACGCCGGAGTCGACAGTTTGGCCCACACGTGAAATGGCGTTAAAGTACATTTCGTCGCCAGTAATTTCCGCAGCCATGAATGCCAAGTCGGTATCGAACCCCTTTGCTGTGAGGCCGGACTGTCGATCGATGTTGCCGGATGCCAGCTGGCCACCGGAGCCTACCACAAAATACTGAATGCCGTTTTGAGGCTTCACCCGCTCGTAGAAGTGGTCGTGGCCGTTGAGCACCACACTCACGTTGTACTTGAGGAAGAGGGGCTCGAGAACTTCTCGTAGCCGCAAATCGGAACCGTGGCGCCCGCCGGACGAGTACAGCGGATGGTGGAACACCAGGATCTTCCAATCGCTGCTCGACGCCTTAAGCTCGTCCTCCAGCCACTGAATCTGTTCTGGCACCGGGTACGTGCTCTCCAAAAAGATGAACTGCAGCTCCGGTTTCGGATTGAACGTGTAATACAGCTTTCCGTTCATATTGAACAACTTGTAATACCGTTGCTCTCGCGCATCATGGTTGCCCAGTGAGCCGTAGAACTTCACTCCGGCATCGAGCAAAGGCTTATATGGGATCTCAAACTTCTTCTGGAAATCCTGCGGGCGCTCAGACCCATATAGATTGTCGCCGACCATCACCACGACTTCGTACTTGAATCGTTCGTGGAGCTTCGCCATCTGGTCGGCGAGCTCATACTGGGAGCGAGCGCCAGTGCCGAAATCACCGAGGACGCCGAACTTAAAGGAGCCCTTCTTATTCGGCAGTGCCACCACTGATTCGTCGGATTGCTGCACGTCAGCGGCAGCAATGCGTTCAATGGTCGCGACTTCCTGGCAACCGGTTGGGAACAGGACGGCCAGCAACAGAAGTCCTGCGTGGGGCAAATGCAGCGAACGCATTGAGGATCTCTTCTCTCTACTGCGGGAGTGCGTCATCGATAAAGTCTGCGATGACATGCGCGTGGGTATCCAGCAGGATAAGTCGGTCGCCGATAAAGCGATACTCCATGTCCTCGGATAGCTTCGGCAGTGTCTGCAGCACCTGAGGCGGGACGCTGGACAGAGGCACCGTGTCGGGATACCGGCCGTTGACGGAGATCCTGATGCCGACGGTGTTCTCATCCATGATTGACGCCTTCAACTGTCGCCCGTCAGGCCCACCGAAGACGGTGGCGAGCAGCCGCTTGATGACGGGACGCGCCTCCGGCGTGAAAATATCGCCGGGCTTCGCCCTCGCCCGGGCGTTGCGCACCAGAGCTTCAAAAGCCCGTTGGTTCTTATCGATCTCTTGGGGCGTCGCGTCCTTGGGAAGTCTTGGAAGTGAGCGCTCAAGTTTCGTGTGCAGGTCGATGTAGTCCTTCAACCGGTCGTTCATGGTTGCCAGCGCCAGTGCGTCGGCCGGGCTCAGCGGCCCAACGACACGTTCGGTCGGAGGCGCCGTTACGGGGGAGGCGGATGTAGCGGGTGGCGCCGCAGGCTTATCGCCGTCTTGGCACGCGCTGAGTGTTACAAGCGCAAGGCCCACGAGCACGACGACGCCATTTGGTTTTGCAAACATCGTGCCTAATAGAGTACCACGGTGGGCGCCTGGTTCTCCAGGCTTTCGAATCGCGCTAGCTAACGTGAAGCTCTGGGGGTGATCGGGGCGCAAACTAGTATGTAAGCCTGACCGAAAGGAGTTACATGATCAGTCGACAATCGAAATTGGAATACATTGCGACCTCCTTGATCACTTAAGAAACCGGCGCAGTTCCGGCTCTAGAGAGTCTTGGCGTGTTTTAAGGGCATCGCTACTGCGAGCTACGGAGGAGAGCCCGGTAGGTTTGCTTGAAAAGCTCCTTCGGCGCGGGTCTTACATCTAACACATTCATCGCCTCTCAAAGACTTGATTTGGGAAGCGCCCACAGTGTGATCAATAGGGAAACGACAAAACGGAATTTCTTGTCCGCTGGGAGTCTCTGCATAGAGATGCGGTGTCCGCTTATTCTTGGGCGTGTACCGAAATATTTTCATCGTCTCTGTCATAGTAACTTGTTTCGCGCGTGACGGTGATTGGATTGCTAAGAAGGGCAAGAAGGAGATCCGAACTAAGCCTATGCGTGATGGACCACCGCCCAAGCTCTTCCTTGGGCAATCCCACGAGACCTCGCCGAATCTCCTTAGAATTCAATGGTACCAGGCTGCTTGATCCAGAACTGTTCAAAAGGAAACATCTTGCTTGGTCGACGAGAGCTCTCCACCATACCTGCAGCTGTTCACGGAGCCGCTCGATTTCGGTAAAGAACCCGCTGTTGGCGATGGCCGTTGCCGCGTGGTCAGCCAACATGCGGAAACAACGACGAGAGGAATGGAAACGATTCGGTCGGCATTTGGTTGAACAACTGTTTATGGAACTCTCGACGTTGAGACGAGGTTTTGCTGCCGGTAGCAGGCGATCTTGAGAAATGACGTATCCTACACAAGGGTTGCGGGCGGTTCAATGCATAGAAGGTTGTGCTTTGACTACGGCGTGCATTTTCTTCCGAGCCAGAATGTCGCTAATCTCCGCCACTGTGGTGAAGAAGGCATCACCCATGAACCGCAGGCTCGCCAGTGCTCGCTCTCCGGCTTCCTGATGACCGGCCCCACATGCGTCCGTGACGACGATGGGGATGTAGCCTAGATCAGCACCATGCCGAACGGTCGGCTCGATCCCGATCTCAGTTGCCACGCCGACGATGATGAAAGCGTTGATCCCGCAATCGCGGAGGGCGATGTCCAACGGCGTGCTTTCGAAGGCTGACATCGTCATCTTGTCGAAGATGGCCTCTGAGGAGAGCGGAGCCACCTCCGGCACAAGTTGGAACCCGGGCGAGTCCCGCAGGAACCAAGGCTGAACCTCCTCGACGCTGCCTACCCGCTGCCACGCCATCGCCATGCGGAGTTGAAACACCCCCGAGAGTTCCTTGGGCAGCGACAAGTGGCGCATGAAGAACACGCGCACGCTGGCGTCACGAGCGACCCGGAGCACCTCGGTGACTTTCGCGGTGATCTCGGCGCCATTCTTCATCTGGCGCAAGATCCCGACCTGCATATCGTAAACGATGAGGCCGAGACGCTGCGGGTCGCAAGTCTCTTCCAGAGTCTGAGGTATCTCAAGTCCGTACGCTTTTTCCAAAGTTTTCTCCTCCTTCCAATGGATGGGCTTATCGGTGCTTCCGCAGTCTACTGTTGGTGACTCGTCAGCAACTCCTTCCTGCAAAGCATTTGCTCCGGATTTGGAACTATCTAGAATTGGTGAAGCCATATTTCTCGCCGACCTATTGCTAACTAAATCTTTAGACTAATCTTACCAACAATTGATGACGGAAGCACCTGTCGCTGACCTAATTTTTGCCACGGCAACCGAAATCCCTGAGATGATCTTTGGCGTCGCGCTGTGGGGGTCTCACATAGGATTCAGCCAAGGCCTTCTCGCTGCGCTGGTCGCCGAAACGGCACCCAGCGACGGTCGTGGAACTGCATTCGACCTCTTCAATTTGTTCAGTAGTATCACGCTTCTTCTATCCAGCGTCGTTGCAGGAGACCTTTGGGACCGAGCAGCACCGAAGGAGTAATCGCACACAAAAGATTCCTAGTAAGATAGCGTGGAAAACCTTAGCCGTAATCCAGTGGCGGGTACAGAGAAAATGAACCTTTTTAATGCTCTTTGTCGTAGTTAAAAGAGAGGAAAATCTCATGCGGCGTCTAACCAGCCCTCTTCTTGGGGCAACAGACTTTGCCTTGGCATTAATCCTGTTGTCTTCCCTCGTCCATGGTGAGGAGTCGAACTGGCCCCAATTCCGTGGGCCGGAGGCGAATCCAGTGAGTGCCCACACTCAGCTCCCCGAACACTGGTCGAAGACAGAGAATGTGGAATGGTCTGTCGAGATTCCAGGCCGAGGGTGGTCCTCCCCGATTGTTACGGCCGGAAAGGTCTTCGTGACAACTGTCATCACGGAAGGGAAGTCAAAAATGCCGCAAATCGGAACCGAGTACAGCAACGAGTACGCCGCCGAGCTTCAGAAGCAAGGACTCAGTGACGCACAGATTCAGGAACGGGTTATGGCGCGTGATTTCGAGATGCCAAACGAAGTCATGCTCCACTACTTCGTGTACTGCCTGGACCTCAAGACAGGCGTTACCCTTTGGAGAAAGGAGATGTACACAGGACGACCGCCTGGCGGCCGTCACCGCAAGAACAGTTTCGTTTCTGAGACCCCCGTGACCGACGGCAAGTTCGTTTACATTTACGTAGGCAACCTTAAGCTATTTGCCTACGACCTGAAGGGCGAACAGGCGTGGGCCACGCCGCTCGAAGCTTATCCGATTTACCTCGAATTCGGAACGGGCGCCTCGCCGGCCCTGCATAGCAACCAACTGTTGATCCTCAACGACAACGAGAAGCAGCAATTCTTGGCGGCATTCGACAAAGAGACTGGCAAATGCTTATGGCGGACAGATCGGGACGTCAGAGAGGAAGGAGAGACGCCACGACGCTCCGGCTGGACGACGCCGTATGTGTGGTCGAACAGACTGAGAACGGAGATTGTGACGATCGGTCCGGGCGTGGCGGTGAGTTACGACCTGGCGGGGAAAGAGCTATGGCGGCTCTCAGGGATGTCGGTGATCCCGGTGCCAAGCCCCTTTGCTTACGAAGGACTACTGTACATAGACGCCGGCCTCTCAGGTGCGCTGTTTGCGATCCGCCCCGGTGCGTCTGGCGATATCTCACTGACTAAGGCCGACAAGGCCAACGAGTATGTGGTCTGGTCCGAACCTCGTGCCGGAACTTATCTCCCTACGCCGGTCGCCTACGAAGGCGGTTTGTATCTACTCTCCGAAAAGGGGATCCTGAGCCGCTTCGACGCCAAAACGGGGAAGCTGAATTACAAAGCACGAATCGGTCCGGAAGCGGGCGCTTTTACGTCATCGCCCTGGGCCTATAACGGGAAAGTCTTTTGTCTGAGTGAGGAAGGCAAGACGTACGTCATCGCCGCTGGAGAGACTTTCAAGTTACTTCAGGTCAATCCGCTGGATGAGATGGCCCTGGCGACGCCAGCCATCGCAGGAGAGCGACTCTTGATTCGAACGGAGAGCCGGCTGTACTCGATTCGCCAAATGTGGCCTCATCGATGATTCGTTCACCCTCGAAGGGCTTTCGACGGGCTATTTCCGAGAACGTATCTTCAGATCCTACCTGACAGACTGTCGAAGTCGCCGAAGGGCTTGAACGATCCACAGACTCGCTTGGAACGCCTCGTCGCCACGTCCTGCGTAGAGAGTCTCCGCGGTGAGATGCTGTGGGCCTATTGGCCAAAAGGATAGCATTGGCCGGACTGCCGTGTGGTAGTTCTTGATGATATTATCCGGATTGATGTTCTTCTGCCGTCGCCATCGCGATCCCAATTGATTGTCTAGCGGCTGGTCTACCGGCGAGTTCACTGACGCGCGGTTGCGCATCCGCTGTAGCCTCCACATAGTTCTGCGCGGTGCTCTGCGTGGACCTATAGTAGCGGCGCAATCCTTTCTGCGGCCTCTTGCGATGTGACCACCGGATAGACCTCGAAATGGACGAGGTCACTCCACTTCGTCATCCACTCATCGAGCAGCCCACGGTCATGCGTTTCCATCACCTGGTAGCAACGCTCAAGCTTGTGATCGACCCAACTTGAGACATACACCAGACCCTGAGGCGCCATACGCCCGCTATCGCGAAACCGGCGATATACGGGCACGGCATCTTTGTTCTTGAAATGCTCTACCACCATGTACAGCGTCTTCGGCATCGACAACCTCCGTGTGCACAGCCCTCGGGACCCGCGCTGCCCCACTAGAAATCGACAGGATATGCTGATTTTATCGTGATCATCCTCAGTAATCCCAGGGGAAAAGGTTGATAAGTACGGTGAAGAAAAAGCTCCCCTGAAAATTCCCTGGGTAGTCCGGCGGATGTTCCATCCACCGCGCGGTCAATGTGGGGCATTGACCCTAGGTTGGTGTCAAAGTGGGAACCCGACAATGAAATAGGAGCCTCTTGTCCGGCGTTCACCTCTGATGTAGTCTTAAGTGAGCCATAATCCCATGTGGTCACAGCCAGCATGAGACCATGCAGGAGGATTCCATGACAAACGTGTGTCTTTGCCTTTTCCCTCGGTCGGAAGGCTGCTCCTTTTCTCTCCTGGCAGCCTTTCTGACGATCCCATGTTTTGGAGATGGCCTCAAAATTGAACTTAGAGATTTTTCTGGTTAGGGGCCACTGCCACCGCGGCAGGCTGGCGGACCCGGGCGCAGAGGCAGGAGATCATGCCTCGATGTCACGTCGAGACCGTCAATTTCGTTCCAGACCCACTGCACTGGCTATCGCGCGGAATAGCAATGCTGCCGAATATGGAGGACGGGCTTACCTCTTTTCTGGTATCCAGGCAGGGAAATTTTATCGGCTGACAGCTTAGGGAGGAACTTATGAAACTTCAACGCAGGCAGCTGGAGAGGGAGCCGGGCGGATTACGCCAGCTCACAATCGTCGTTACTGCAATCGGCACGCTCGCTCTATCGCTCTCGGTCTCATCGGCCTGGGCGGCCAGTGCATTCGTGCGGGTGAACCAGGTCGGCTACCCCGCGGGCGGCGCGAAGCGCGCGTACCTCATGTCGAGCGTCGCCGAGACAGGCGCCACGTTCAGCGTCAAGAACTCGACCGGCGCGACGGTGTTCTCGGGGCCGATTGTAGCAAACCTCGGCTCCTGGAGCGGTACCTACGCGTTCGTCTATGCGCTCGACTTCGGCAGCCTCACGACGGCAGGCACGTACACGGTTTTGGTCAGTGGCCCGGCTGCGGCTTCCTCTCCGAGCTTCAAGATCGATACGGGTCAGAACGTCTACAGCGGCGCGCTGGCCAATGCGCTGTCGTTCTACCAGACCGAGCGTGACGGCCCGAACTTCATTGCCGGCGCCAACGGGCTCCGGACGGCGCCGGCGCACCTCAACGACCAGAACGCGCAGGCGTACCTCACGCCTCATGTGAACTCAAGTGGACGCTTCTCAGGCGATCTGACGCCCATCCCCGGGGTGCACCTCGATGGCTCAGGAGGCTGGTGGGATGCCGGCGACTACATCAAGGGCGTTGAGACGCTCAGCTATGCGACCGACCTGTTGCTTGCCGGGGTTCGCGACTTCCCGACCCAGATGGGCGCAGGCTCGGCCACGTCAAACTTCACGGCCGAGGCGAAGTTCGGAACCGACTGGCTCCTCCGCATGTGGGACGACGCGACGAATTCCTTTTACTACCAGGTGGGGATCGGGACGGGCAACGCCAAGACGATCGGTGACCACGACATCTGGCGGCTTCCGGAGGCCGATGACACCTATGGCGGAACTGACCCGCTGTATCGGTACATTCGCAACCGCCCGGTGTTCCGGGCTGGAACCCCGGGCTCGCTCATCAGCCCGAATCTGGCCGGACGCGTCGCGGCGGCATTTGGCATGTGCTTCCAAATCTACAAGACGAGCGATTCGGCGTTTGCGAACAGGTGTTTGCTCGCAGGTGAACACATCTTCGACCTCGCCAATACGACGTCAAACGGGAACCTGACCACGTACGTTCCCTTCAGCTTCTACCCGGAGACCGAATGGCGAAGCGACCTCGAGCTTGGCGCAGTTGAGCTCTACTTCGCGGTGGCGAGCGGTGGGCTACCGGCAGGCCTCCCACACATGGACCCGCTCTTCTATCTACAGCAGGCAGCTCACTGGGCCAAAGCCTACATCACGAGCCCGGAGGACGCAACGGACACGTTGAACCTCTACGACGTGAGCGGACTCGCCCACTATCACCTACACAAGGCGATCGGCCAAACGGGGAACCCGGCCGGACTTGAGATTACGCAGGCCGACCTCCTGGCCGACATCAAGAAGGCCCTGGACCGGGCTCTGGCCCAGGCCGCGACCGACCCGTTCCAGTTCGGCTTCTCCTGGGCGACTTGGGACACGGCCTCCCACGGAGCCGGCCTCTCTGTCATGGCCAGCGAGTACGACGAGCTCTCGGGCACGAACACGTATGCGGACTGGAGCGGCCGCTGGCTCGCCAACATCCTCGGCGCCAACGCCTGGGGCACTTCGTTGATCGTCGGTGACGGGACGACGTTTCCGCACTGCATCCACCACCAGGTGGCGAATCTCGTCGGTCGCCTCGACGGCACGCCGCCGATCCTAAAGGGTGCAGTCGTCGAAGGCCCCAACGGCACGCTCTACAAGGGATTCCTGACAGGAATGAACCACTGCCCGCCCGACAACAGCGACGTCTTCGCGCAGTTCAACAACAACCAGGCCAAGTTCAGAGACGACATCGAGTCGTCCTCGACCGTCGAGCCGGCCGTTGACTTGAGCGCTTCCAGCCCGCTGGCGTTTGCCCGCCAGGCTGCGGGGCTGTTCTAGCGAGTGGTCGAAAGATGCTTCGACGCAAGAGCGGCCTCTGGTCGAGGAGTGGGAAACACACAGGATCCTTGTGCCGTCAGAGTTTCTATCTGTGCACCGAAAGCCCACCCTGTTTGAAACACGATTAGTCGTGGCTATCTACTACCCACCGTCAAATCCAATCGATGTGTCAGAATGCGGCGCAGTCGGGAGCTGTTCAACCATCAGACACAGAGAGGAAATCCGCGGATGACGCTTCTACGCTTGACCGCTCTATTGCTTATCTACGCCGGATCAGAATTCGAAAACGACTGGCCTCGATGCGCGGGAAGAGTGACGATGGCATGGCCCGTGGCGATGGACCTTTCGGGGCAATGCTTGCCGACCACTCGGGAGTCAAATACAGACTCTACCTCTGCATTGTTAATGCAGCCACGGAGTTGCCTTGCTCGCCCTACGCGAGTTTCATATCGACCATCCCAGCGCCCGGGATTCAAATTGCGTGTTCATTGCTCATCCTTCACCTGTGCCCGTAATCCGTGAAAACGTAATCTCTTGTCTTCACCTTCGTGTGGCACGCGAACCCGCACTTGGCGTCGTTCCCCTGCGGCGGCTTGTCAGCCAAGGTGCCGGGCGTGAACGTATCGGATGCAGCGTCATAGACGAACACGGCCCATCCCCACCCGCCGCTGTCCGCGAACCTCTTGCTGTCCTTCACCATGAAGTCGACGTCATGCTGGGTGCCTGGCACGGTCGCTTCAGGGAACGTCTCCATCTTTTTCGGGTTCCAATGGATCTTCCCCATCTTGGCGCCGTCGGGGAAGGGCTTGCCGTTGCCGGGAACGCCGGCCAAGTAAGCCTTGATCATCACAGGATTAGCGAGGATCGCAGCAATAAGGTTTCCGTCCTGACTGATGGAGACAACCTGCCAAGCCTCGTATCCTCTGAACTCAGAGAACGCGAGCCCATTCGGCACTTTCACGGTGTACTTGTCCTGCGCGGAAATGGCCCAGCCGCTCACGACGGCGAGCACTCCCGTAATAATCACAATCGTCAGCATCCTTTTGCCTTTCATCGCCAGCACCTGCTTTATCAAGTTTAGCGTCCTTACTTCTTTGTTTACCAGCGTACTTATTTATCCCAAGGTAGGGCGATTTTCCCCCTTTCGGAGCCGGCTGATAAAAGAGGAATCGGGTGAGTGGCGGACAAACCGTTCTTTTTCATAAGCTAGAAGTCGTAGCCCCGCCTTTGGCTGCCAGGTTGCTGCTTCCATTGCGAGGAACGCTTGAACGGTGATTGAAAGCGCCAACTTCCGATCACTAAATCGAGGCGGTATGGCAAGTACAACCATTCTCAATGCGATTCTTGCACTGAAGGAAAGCGACCGGAGCGATGGGCTTTTCCGGCCCATAATAGAAACCGAGGATCTGGCGTGGCATTTTGAAATTAGCGAGTTTGATAAATTAGGGCTCCTGTTGAATCACATCGAGATCAAAGCCTACACCCCTGCTTCACTTCTTCTCGAAGGACACTTCGAGCAAGTACAAAATAAAATTCGCTCTCTTCAGGATTTCAAACTTATCGAATACGACCGCGCGAATGCCACGATGCTCCTGCGAAGCAGAGTTCCCAAAAAACTTGGCGATGTAATTAAGTACTATGAGATTGTATTACAGCGCGGCGACCAATTACGTTTCACCCGCTACGAGTTTGATCAGGCGAAAGGCAGAAGGCGAGTGATTCCCGCCAATCTGGCGAGAGAGACGTTCGAGGAACTGCTGGTTGATTTTGAAGCCATTTTTTCAGCGCCAACCTCTCACGAACGGGCTGCATAGCATCTCCAACAAAGTCACGCCCCACCCAGCAAAAAACGACGATGAACATTCCGAAAGCGAGCTGCCCGGTGTGCACCCTGTGCAGTGAGCCCCTGGAGAACTTTGAGCACCTAACCCACATCTTTGAAGACAAGCAAGGGCGACTCATCAACTCCTATGTTGCTTTCTGCCACGGAGACCGACAACAAGCCATCTATGTTGCTACCGAAGACCTACCTCTCAAGTTTGGACCGGCCTTCAGCGGTAAATCATTCTTAACCTGACCCGAAAGCCGCGCTCCGCAACCCAGCCCAGATTCGAAAAGGTTAGGCTCCTTTGACAAGTCCGAATCGAGGTCTTGTAACAAGGCACGGACGGAGTTAATGACCCGTCGACACTAAGGAGGATTAAACAATGCTAGCGTTGGCGAGAAGTTTGTTCGATGATTTCTTTCCTTTCCAGCGCGTTTTGGATAATTTCTTTGGCGAAAGCCTATGTCTTAGACCGACGATTTTTGCTGATCGATTCTTTGGGCCGGCAACCGAAGTGTATTCGAAGGATGGCAGCCTGGTCTATCGGGTTGCCCTTCCGGGAGTCGATCCAAAAGATGGTGACCTTTCGGTGAAGGATCATACGGTGACTTTGAAGGTGGAGCGCAAGACCCCTGCCGATGTCAGAGAGGGTGATTGGCAGGTGAAAGGGTTCAGCTATGGGAAGTACCAACACTCCTGGCGGCTGCCGAAAGAAGCGGATACGGAGAAACTCAACGCATCCTATAACAATGGAGTGTTAGAGATTACCGTTCCGGTCGCCCAAGCTGCTCTGCCAAAGAAAATTGAAGTCAAAGCGCTGGCTGAGTAGCAGTGTCATGTGTAAATGAAAGGGTCGCAACCCTCAATACTACCTTTTCGCAAGAGAAGAGAGGCCGCGACCCCTTTTCAACAAAGCCGTACCTCATGCCTTAGCAAGCTCGGTTCTTCTAGACCGCTCCATCTGGAAGAAAATTCCTCCGCTTTCTAAACCAAAGCTGTTTGCAAAGAGACCGGTACTCAGCGGTCTCTTTTTTGGAGGAACCCAAGATCAGCTCCTGACGCTTGGCTCGGCAAACAGTAATGCCCATCAAAGCCCACCGATAACAACCTGTCCGACGAAAAACTTTTAGCAAACGAGGAGGACGGTAACTTAGAGGAGGGAAAACCGTCCAGCCGAAGCCTTCTATGAATGGGTGGGGCCGAAACGTAAAAGACAACCTCTTCATATCTCGCGGCGTGACGGACAGTTTCTCTCCATGGCAGGTAGTGGCGACGCCTACGCGGATAAGATCATTGCCGGACGGGTAAGCCAGTCATTCGGGAGGGGGGTCAACAAGCTGGAGAGGCTCTGCTACGGGTGTGATCGTCATCAGTTGCTCTTTGGTCGTGGGCTTCTTCTCAGGGGTCGACGGTGTCGCTTGGCTGAAGCTGAGGGA
>Ga0075423_10005371_pt1 | contig 11961 bp, 10 predicted proteins | sample SoiMethybrSBSTD2_FD_80114 | JGI IMG/M metagenome (GOLD analysis project Ga0075423, IMG submission 80114) | Bulk soil microbial communities from a Populus tree surrounding site in Tennessee, USA - Soil MetaG P. TD hybrid SBSTD2 | ecosystem: Environmental > Terrestrial > Soil > Tree plantation...
CGCGCGACATCGTCCCGTTCGCGACGAGATCGTCGAGGGTCAGCGACACGGGCTCGAGCCTACGACGAGCTAGAGAGAGGGCTTGCGGAGGGGACGACCGCCCGGTGTACCCGGACGCGGTTCATACGTCGCGATCCCGGTCTCTTCACGTCGTCCGGGCACAGGCTCGATGTTGGTCACGCGATAGGTCTTCTGGTTGACGTCGATGAGGCTGCCGACGACAGCGCCATACGACACCGCCGACTGGCCATCGAAGGGTCCGCCGCGAAGACGTACGGTGACGCTCGCGGCGGACCGCTTTCGAATGGTTACGACTTCGCCGTTAGTACCGGCCGCCGCCGCGAGACGAGCCGCGCATCTTCTCGAAGCAATCCGAGCAGTACACGGGCTTGTCGCCGCGCGGCTGGAACGGGACACGGGCCTCACGGCCGCAGTTGCTGCACGTGGCGCTGAACATCTCGCGTGCGCCACCGCCACCGCCGCCGCCGTAACCACCGCCGCCGTATCCGCCACCACCACCGCCGCCACCGCTCGCGCGGCGCGCCGCGCGGTCGGCCGGGCAACGGCTCGGGGCGTTCTGCAGGCCGCGGCTCGCGTAGAACTCCTGCTCGCCGGCGGTCCAGATGAATTCCTGGCCGCAGTCACGACAGGTCAGGGTCTTGTCTGCGAATGACACTGGGTCTCCTCCAAATGCGCTGTGCCGTCGATGTCGGTTCTCCCAGTAAGCGCGGAGGAGATCCCTCGCGTGCACTTGGTCGGTCCTTGGTCGTTCGGCGCCTCTTCGGCTTTCTCAGTGTGAGGCTTTCGGGCCTTCGCTGCGAGGGGTTTCCTTCTAGACTTCCCGGCTCATGCGCGTCATCTCCCTCGGTGAGACCGAGTCCCTCGATGCCTCAGCGGTGGGCCACAAGGCCGCCAATCTGGCCCGTTTTGCCGCGAAATACCGGGTCCCGCCGGCCTTTTGCCTCTCGACGAGCGTCTACGCCGAGCTGCATGCCGCGGTCTTGCCCGCCGGGACGGCCGAGCGGGCGGCGCTCCGTGCGGGTGTCGCCGACGGCTACGAGCGCCTCGCCGCGCGCATCGGGGAGCGAGAGCCCCGGGTCGCGGTGCGGTCCTCGGCCACGGGCGAAGACAGCGCGGAGGCGTCGTACGCGGGCCAGCACGAGACCATCCTCAATGTGCGCGGCGTCGACGCCGTCGTCGAAGCGGTGCTCGAGTGCTGGCGGTCCGCTTCGAACGAGCGCGTCGCCGCCTACCGCAGGGAGAAGGGCATCGACGTGCCCGTCTCCGTCGCGGTCATCGTGCAGGAGATGGTCGACGCGGACGCGGCCGCGATCGCGTTCGGCGCCGACCCGGTGAGCGGCGACGACACGATCGTCGTCATCGACGGAGCGAAGGGACTCGGCGACAAGATCGCCTCGGGCGAGATCACCCCAGATCGCTATCACGTCCAGAAGAAGACTCTTGCGGTCTCGCTCAAGGAAGGCGACGCGTTGAGCGACGCGCAGGTCGGAGAGATCGCGCGTCTCGTGCTCGAGCTCGAACGCGAGAATGGACACGCGGTCGACGTCGAGTGCGCGTTCGCGGACGGCGAGCTGTACCTCTTGCAGTGCCGCCCGATCACGACGCTCGCTGATTCCTTCCCGGTCGTTTGGCGGAAGCCCGGTGACGAGCGACTGCATTGGCGTCGCGATGACGCGCACGGCGGCAAGCCACAGCCACGTCTCGTCACGGATTACACCGAGTACGGACCGAGCCGGGGCTTGCAGCGTCGCGCCGAGATGTACGACCTCCCGCTGCGCCCGCGCCTCGAGATGTTCTGTGGCCGCATCTGCACGACGGCGGAGCGGCGCGATCTCGCGCGCGACCTCGAGGAGCATCAGCGAACGGGCATGGCACGCTTCCGCGCCGACGCGCTCGGCGCTCGCGAGCGCTGGGACAACGAATACCTCCCCGCTCTGCGCGCCCACTATGCGTGGCTCGAGGCGACGACCGCGGCGGCGGCAACGCTCCCGCGCGATGAGCTCGCGGCGCGCTGGGACGAGACCTGGGACCGCATGGGCGAGATCTGGCTCATCCACATGCTGACGGTGTGGTCCGGATTCGTGATGGGCGACGCCCTCGCGGAGACGTACGAGCGCCTCGTGGGTGGAACGTCGCTCGAGGCCCTGAAGCTCACGCAGGGCTATGCCCACACGCTGCAGCAGCTCGAGCGCGATCTCCATCGACTGGCGAGGCTCCGCGCCGCGCGCGATCGGTCGTTCGATGACGCGATGCGCGAGTTCCTCGCGTCGCCGCACGGCAATCTCGGTGGATCAGGCGACGACATCACCGCGCCGGTGTGGCGGGACGATCCGGCGCTGCTCCTCGCCGAGCTTGACCGCCGCAACGCGACGTCGTCAGAGGCGCCCGATGCGCGGCACGCCCGGCTCATCGACGAGGGCCGCGCGGTCGAGGCTCGCGCGAGAGAAGTGCTCCGCGACCGGCCGGACGACCTCGCGCGATTCGCGGAAGCACTGAGGCTCGCACGAGACATCGCGCCGCTCACCGAAGAGCACAACTACCACCTCGACCGGCAGATGCAGGCGATCATGCGGCGGCTCTGGCTCGCATTTGGCGCCAGGCTGACGACCGACCATCAGCTCGAAGCGCCGGAGGACATCAACCTGTTCCACGTTCAAGAGATCGCCGAGGCGATCCGAGACGGGCGCGACCTGAGTGCACTGGCGCGCGGGCGAGCGGCGGAGCTCGCATCGTGGCGACGCCTTCGCTCACCGAAGACCATCGGCGCGCCGTCCGGTCCGCTGCACGCGTTCTCGGCGCGGACCGATCTCAACTTCCGCGCCAAGCAGGACGAGGCGGGCGTGCTGAAGGGAGTGCCCGCCTCGGGTGGGCGGGTCCGCGGACGTGCGTGCCTCGTGCGTGGCATGGGCGACTTCGGAAAGCTCAAGGGCGGCGAGGTCCTCGTGTGCCGCTCATCGAACGTGTCATGGATCCCGCTGTTCACGATCGCGGCGGCCGTGGTGACGGACGTCGGCGGATCGCTCTCGCACGCGGCGGTCGTGGCGCGCGAGTTCGGCGTGCCCGCGGTCGTCGGGACCGGCGTCGCGCTCGAGACGCTGCGCGACGGTCAGCTGATCGAAGTGGACGGCGATCGCGGGACGGTGCGCTCGCTCGACTGACCCGGCATTCCGAGCGAGGCAAGCGACGTCAGCACGCCGCCGGACGCGAGGATCGCGAAGAGCGTTGGCCCGCGCGTCGCGGCGGGGAGCGCCGTGAGCGTGGCACCGGCCACGATCGCTCCGACCATGCCTCCGAAGTAGCGGCTCGTCGAGAGCACGCCTGACGCGAGCGCGACGTAGCGCTGGGGGACGGCGTCGACGGCTGCGACGCGCGTCGCGGGGAATGTGAACGACACACCCGCGCCCATCACGAGCAGCGCGAGGAGCAGCAACGCGAAGTTCATGTTCGCGAGCACCGACGCGGTCGCGAGCGCGCCGGCGGTGATGAGAAGGCCGCCGAAGGCCGGCGGCCACTTGGCGCCGAAGCGATCGATGAGCACGCCGACGAGCGGGCCGAGGACGGCCATCGCGGCCGAGAGCGCGAAGAGCGCGACGCCGGTCTGCACGGCGGTCGAGGGGTCGCTCGCGAGGAGCGCGGGGATCGCGAGGAGCGTCGCGTACAGGGTCATGTTCGACGCGGAGATCGCCACGTTCGCAGCGGTGAACTCGCGGATCGTGAAGAGCATCGGCGGGAGTGCGGGGTCGGCGAGACGCGACTCGTATCGCACGAAAACGACGCCGGCCGCGACGACGAGCAGCGCGCCGACCACCAGCGCCGGGTCGATCCCCTTCGCGGCGGACGTGAGGACCCACGCCGCGCCCGTGAGGATCGCGCCGAGCGCGAGCACGCCGACGATGTCGAAGCGCGCGTCGCCGCGGGCGGTCTCTTCGGGGATGTTCGCGAGCGCGAGGACGAGCGCGACAAGGACGACCGGCACGTTCACGATGAACACGAGCCGCCAGTCGATCGCGACGAGGACGCCTCCGAGGAGCGGCCCGACGGACGCGGCCGTGCCGGAGATCGCGCCGATCATCCCGAAGTGCATCCCCGCGCGGTCCCCCGCGGCGCGCCGCAGGATGCCCAGGCCGTTCGGCACGATGAGCGCGCCCGCGACTGCTTGCTGCAGCCGGAAGAACACGAGCGGCACGAGACCCTGGGCGAGCGACGCGCCGATCGAGGCGAGCCCGAAGTAGGCGAGCGCGCCGAGCATGAGCTTCCGCCGGCCATACCGGTCGCCGATCCGGCCGCCGATCGGCTGCAGCGCGGCCATCGCGATGAGGTATGTGGTGATGAGCCAGGAGCCCGTCGCGAGATCCGTGCCGAAATCGCGCGCGATGAACGGGAGCGCGACGACGAGCATTGTCGAGTTGAGCGGGACCAGCGCGTTCCCGATCGCGATCGATCCGATGAGGGACAGAGCCGCGCGGTTCACCCGCAAAGACTAGGTCGGCAACGGCGAATGGGGTGAGGCCGCACACTGGAGAGAGCCGCGTCGCGGCCGAAGGAGATTCATGGGAAAGCAAGCCGGTCCAAAGCGCACGAAGCAGAAGAACAATCGCATCACGGCGATGAAGGCCGAGAAGGATCGCAAGCGGCGCAGCTTCGACCGCGGCGCCGACCGACCGCCGCGCTGACCTGATCGCGGCGACGCGATGACCACGCCCGCGTACGACGTCATCGTCATCGGACTCGGCGCGCACGGCAGCGCGGCCGCGTACCACCTCGCGAAGCGCGGTGCGACGGTGCTCGGGCTCGAGCGGTTCCCGCGAGGCCACACGCTCGGCTCGAGCGGCGGGCTCTCGCGCATCATTAGGGTCTCGTACTACGAGCATCCCGATTACGTGCCGCTCCTGCAGCGTGCGTGGGATCTCTGGCGCGAGCTCGAGACGGAGTCGGGTGAGGCGCTGCTCACGCAGACCGGCGGCCTGTACCTCGGCCGGCCCGACGGCGATCTCGTGACCGGCGCGCGGCTCTCCGCGCGGACGCACGGTCTCGCGCACGAAGAGCTCGACACGGCCACGCTGCGCGAGCGCTACCCGCTCTTCCGCGGCGACGACGGATGGATCGGGCTCTTCGACGTCCAGGCCGGATGGCTCGCGCCCGAGCGCTGCATCGAGACGCATCTGCGCATGGCGGAGCGTCACGGCGCTGCGCTGCGTTTCGAAGAGCCCGCGCGCTGGGAGAAGGACGGCGACGGCGTCCGCGTCACGACAGATGGCGGCACGTATCTCGCGGATCGCCTGGTGCTCACCGCGGGAGCGTGGATGCCCGAGCTGCTCCCCGACCTCGCACGGCACCTCTGGATCGAGCGCAACGTGCTGTTCTGGTTCGAGCCGCGCGAACGCATCTTGGAGTTTGCCGCACTACCGGTGTGGATCCTCGAGGACGACGACCGCATGTACTACGGCTTTCCATACGACGCTGCGCACGGATTCAAGCTCGCCGGTCTGCACTTCGGCGATCGTGTCGATCCAAACACGGTGGAACGCGACCCGCGCGCGGTCGATGAGGAACGCGTGCGCTCGTTCCTTCGCCGGCGCATCCCGTCGGCAGACGGGACGCGTCGCCTCGCGAAGGTCTGCATGTACACGAACGCGTCGGACGGCCACTTCGTCATCGACAGCGTGCCGGGATCGAACGTGACCTTCGCGTCCGCGTGCAGCGGGCACGGCTTCAAGTTCGCGAGCGCGATCGGCGAGCTGCTCGCGGCGCCCACGCCGGACGTGCCCCCGCTGTTCCGTAGCGAGCGCTTCCGCTCACGCGCTGCGAGCCGCTGACCTGCGTCGCTAGCTGAGGTGCTGGAGAGCCTCGCGGCCGAGCAGCGCCATGTGCAGCGCGAGCCGGTCGTCCGAGCTGGTCAGATCCGCGCCGGTGAGCTGCGAGATGCGACGGAGCCGCTGCCGCACCGTGTTGCGATGCAGTGCCTGGTGTCGCGCGACCGCGTTCACGCTCCCATGGAGCCGGATGAACGCGTCGAGCGTCCCGATGAGATCGGCGTAGCGCTCCTCATCTTCCAGGAGCGCACCGAGCGCGCGTTCGGATTGCGCCTCGATGTCGCTCTCCGGCTGACCGAGCACGAAACGGAACGGGCCGAGGTCCTCGAAGTGCGTCGTCTTGCCGCGTCCGCCGTTGGCCCGCTCGAGGGTCACGGCCTGCTCCGCCTGGAGCAGCGCGAGATGCGCCCCGGTCGCGCCGCGTTTCGGCCCGCTCACCGCGACGGCGAGATCGGGATCTGACGCCTCATCGGCGACGATCCTCCGCAGCCGCTCCCCCTCGCTGCGCGGATCGATGTCGTCGTCAACCTCGTACACCGCCGCGACGACGTCCTGTCGCGTGCGAACGACCTTCGCGCCGACGGGTGCAGCCTCGGTGACCGCCGGTCGCAGATGACCGTTCGCGGACTTGCTTGCGAAAGCCACCGCCAGGTATCGCGTGTCGCTCATCTCCGAACCTCCCGGAACTGAAAAAGCCTCCCGATTTCGGGAGGCTTTGTGTCGCGTGACTGGCCGAGCTGACTAGCTGCTGCCTCCCGAAACGAAAAGACCCGTCGCACAGACGCAGGTGCAACGGGTCATTCGCATTGCCATCGGGTGCCAGCTGCGCGTCATCGAGATGCACGCTACCACCGGCGAACGCACCGTCAATGGGTTTCTGAGAGGATTGCCGGACCTCATGGCACGTTCCCATTCCATCGCCGTCATCGGTGGTGACGGCATCGGCCCGGAAGTAACGCGCGCTGCACTTCGCGTCCTCGACGCGTCCGAGCGCAGGTTCGGTTTTTCCACATCGCGCGAGGAATACAAATGGTCGTCCGCGAGTTATGTCGAATTCGGACAACGCGTCACAGCGGCGGACATCGACGGACTGCGCAAGCACGAGGCGATCCTTTTCGGCGCGATCGGCGATCCGCGCGCGCCGCGCGGCGTCGTCGAGCGCGACGTGATCCTCGGCCTGCGCCGCACCCTCGACCTCTTCGTGAACCTCCGGCCGATCGTCGCGTACGACGACCGCCTCGTGCCGCTGAAGGCAAAGACGGCGAAAGACGTCGACATGATCGTGGTGCGCGAGAACACCGAGGACGTGTACACGCAGACCGGCGCGATCACCGGCACGGGTCGCGATCAGGTCGCGGAGGTGCCGATGCGCTTCACGCGCCCCGGCATCGAGCGCGTCGTGCGCTACGCGTTCGAGCTCGCGCGCTCGCGACCACGGAGGAAGCTCACGCTCGTCGACAAGGCGAACGCGATCACCGTGCAGCAGCTCTGGCGCGACATCTTCGACGAGATCGGCGCGGACTTCCCCGACGTCGAGCGCGACGCGATGTACGTCGACGCGACGACGATGTGGATGGTGCAGAAGCCGGAGCAGTTCGACACGATCGTGACGACGAACCTCTTCGGCGACATCATCACGGACCTCGGCGCGGCGCTCGTCGGCGGGCTCGGCATCGCGGCGTCGGGGAACATCCACCCCGGCGCGGTCTCGATGTTCGAACCGATCCATGGCTCGGCGCCGAAGTACGCGGGCCAGGGCGTCGCGTCACCGCTCGGATCGATCGGTGCGCTGGCCATGCTCTTGCGGCACATCGGCGAACGTGAGGCAGGCGACGCGATCGAGAATGCGATACGCGACGGGCTGCGCAGCGGCCGCATCAAGGGCGTCGAGGCGGGCGCGCAGAAGACGAGCGATGTGGCGGATGTCGTCGCGCACGCACTGGACTAGCTGATGCGCATCTTCCCGCAGTGGCTCACGCGCGATCAGATCATCGGTCTCATCGTCGTCATGACGGGGATGGCCGTCGCGGCGCTCGATTCGACCGTCGTCGCGACCGCGATGCCGACGGCCATCGCGGATCTCGGCGGCGTCGACCGTTACTCGTGGGTCTTCGCGTCCTACCTCCTCGTGTCGACCGCGACGACGCCGGTCTTTGGACGCTTCGCCGATGTGCACGGACGCAAACGCGTGTTCCTCACCGCGCTCGTCGTGTTCGTCGGCGCCTCGATGCTGTGCGGGCAGGCGCAGAGCATGGACTGGCTCATCGCCGGGCGCGCGCTTCAGGGGCTTGGCGCCGGCGCGCTCATCTCGACCGGGATCACGATGCTCGGCGATCTCTTCGACGTGCGGCAGCGCGGGAAGGTGCAGGGCTTCACCGCGTCGGTGTGGGCGACGAGCGCGATCATCGGTCCGACGATCGGCGGCATCATCACGCAGACGCTCTCGTGGCGGTGGACGTTCTACGTCAATCTCCCGATCGGTCTCATCGCGATCGCGCTCCTCATGACGCTGCACGAGCGTGAGGAGCACCGCGGCGGCGGGATCGACTGGATCGGCGCGATCACGTTCGCCGCGGCGGCGGCGCTGCTGCTCCTCGGCGTGAACGGGACCTATCCCGCGATCACGCTGACCGGTGCGCTCGTGCTCGCGATCCTCTTCGTCATCATCGAGCGCCGCGTCGATCAGCCGCTCGTCGATCTCACGCTGCTCAGTAACCCGGTGATCGGCATCGGGCTGATGCTCAACGTGCTGCTCGGCGTCATGCAGTTCTCGACGACGACCTTCGTCCCGCCGTTCGCGCAGGGCGTGCTCGGGCGGACGCCGCTCGAGGCGGGCCTCGCACTCGGCGCGATGAGCATCGGCTGGCCGATCGGTTCGACGACGACGGGGTGGTTCCTGCTCCGCATCGGCTACCGGCGCGCGATCCTCGCTGGCTCGTTCGTGGCGCTCCTCGGTGCAGCGGTCCTGTCGACAGTCGAAGCCGACGCATCGCTGCTCGTGCTCGTCATCGGCTCGGCGCTCATCGGCATCGGGATGGGCGTGACGGCGACGCCGCTGCTCGTTGGGGTGCAGACCGTCGTCGCGTATCAGCGCCGCGGGATCGTGACGAGCCTCACGAACTTCTCACGCTCGCTCGGGGGCGCGGTCGGGGTGGCTGCACTCGGCGCAGTGATGAACGCGGCCATCGGTCCGCGCGCGACCGACGTCGAGGCGCTCCTCTCGCCGGGAACGCACGGTCCCGTCGCGGCCGCCGGCGCGGCGCGCGATCTCCTCGCCGCGGGTCTCCATACGGTCTTCGTCGTCATCGTCGCGATCGCGCTCGCGAGCCTCCTGCTCGCGACACGCCTCCCGTCGCACGATCTGGAGGCAAAAGCCGCCGAGGCGGCGTGACCGCGCGGCCGCGTGACCCGGGTCACAGTCCGCGAGACGACATCCGCTGACAATCGGACGGTGGAAGCCGCGCATCCGCGATGGCAGCGCACCGTCCAGGCGATCGCGGGGACGCAGGTCGCGATCCTCATCGGCTTCAACTTCTCGTTCCCGTTCCTCCCGCTGCTCATCCAGGAGATCGGCGTCACCGATCGCGCGGAGCTCTCGCTGTGGACCGGCGCGATGGTCGGCGCCAGCGGGCTCGCGATGGGCCTCGTGTCGCCGATCTGGGGCGTGCTCGCGGACCGCTTCGGCCGGAAGCCGATGCTCGTGCGATCGATCGCCGCCGGCTCGATCCTCCTGTCCATCCAGGCCGCGGTCACGAACGTGTGGCAGCTCGCGACGCTCCGCGTGCTCAACGGCGTGTTCACGGGAACACAGACCGCCGCATCGATGCTCATCGCGGGCATCGTGCCGCGCGACCGCACGGGATTCGCGCTCGGCCTCCTCAACACCTCGGTGCAGATCGGAAACCTTGCCGGTCCGATCATCGGCGGCATCGCGATCGCGACGATCGGCCTGCGCGAGTCGTTCCTCGTCGGCGGCGTCATCCTCGCGATCTGCACGATCGTGACGGTCGTGATGGTCGAGGACGTACCCGTCGCGCCGCGCGAGCGCGGTCGTGGGCTACGCGGCGTCGCAAGCGACATGGTCACGCCGTTCGGATGGACTGGCCTCCGCGGCGTCCTCCTCGTTGGGACGGCGGTGCAGATCGTGTCGAGCGGGACCGTGGCGCTCATCGCGATCTACCTGCAGGACCTCGCACGCCCGTCCTGGCTGTCGCTCGAGCTCACCATCGGCCTATCGCTCGCGGTCGGTGCGCTCGCCGCCGCGATCGCCATGCCGTTCCTCGGCAGCTACGCCGACCGCCACGATCCGCGCGTGCTCTTCGCGGTATCGCTCGCGGTCATCGGCGTCGCACTCGTTCCGCAGGCGCTCGTGTCGAGCGCGGTCGTGTTCATCCTCATGCGCGCGCTCATTGGGCTCGGGCTCGCCGGCACGACCTCGTCGATCGCCGTGCTCACACGGAGTGCCGCGCCTGCGGGCGGCGAGGGACGTGCGTTCGGCGCGCTCGCGGCGGCGCAGAACTTCGGTTGGGGTATCGGGCCGGTGCTCGGTGCATCGCTCGCCGCGATCGCCGGCATCCCCGCGCTCTACCTCGGGGCCGCGCTCATCGTGCTCGCGCTCGTGCCCATCGCGATCTCACGATCGTGGCTCGCGAGGCCGGTCGAGCCGCAGGGCGCGATCCGCGGCTAGCGAGGCGGATACTCGGGGCGTGCGACGCGCGCTCCTGTTGACCCTCGCGCTCCTCACATCCTGCACGTCACCGGCGATCACCGGGCCGACGCCTGTCCCGTCCATGACGGACTTCGTCATCCCGACGCCCTCGCCGAAGCCGTCGCCGACGGCGTACACCGGTCATTACGGATTCCTCGTCGCCACCGGCGCGGGGTACATGATCCGGGGCGAGAGCTCTTCGGCGTCGCTCGGGACGATCGACCTCGATCCGATCGCGGTCTCGCCTGACGGTCGTTTCGTCGCCGGATGGACGCGCGCCGGCGACGAGCTGCAGATCCGCGAGGTCACGAAGCCAACGACCCTCGTGCGGAGCACGAAGCTCGCGACCGGCGAACGCGGGACGTTCGTGACGTGGTCCGTCGACGAATCGGGGCTCCTCTTCGCGCTGAACGGACCGGGGTGGAGCGCGCTGCGCACGCTCGACGTCACGTCGGCGACCGCGACGCCGAAGGAGGTCACGCGGATCGATCGGGTCACGCTACGTCCGGTCGTCTGGGACCGGCTCGGCGGCGATCTCGTCGCCGGGCTCATCGTCGAGGGCGGGAACGCGACGGAGTACGTGCTCATCCGCGGGACCGAAACGCCGGTGCGCAAGACCCTGCCCGACAAACGCTGGCAGGAGGCGCCGGCGGTGAGCGGCGACGGCCGGTTCGTCGTCCTCGCGGCGCAGGCCGAGCCGCTGGTGCGCACGTTCGCGTCCGACGATCCGACCTTCGTCGTCGAGACGCACGGGGTGAACGCGACGACGGGCGCGTCCGCGATCGGACGCCCCGGGACCGGCCAGCTCGGTGTCGTCCTCGATCGCCAGTTCTACCTGTGGGATCCGACGGGGCCGCGCGACCCGTTCTCGACGCAGCCGATCGTGAGCGTCGTGTGCTTCCGCTTCGATGGCAGCGCCGCGGTCGTGCGGACTCTCGACGGGCTCGCGCTCCTCGATGTGACCGCGAAGACGTTCGCTGCCCTCGCCGACGACGTCCGCTATGGCATCGCGCTCCCATAGGCCCGGCCGTGCGCGCGAGTGTCACGCGGCCGTCGACGTACCGAACGCGGCCCGGTCGCGGTCACCACTCGACGAGCTTCCATACCTCCGGCTCGCTCGCCTCGCCGATCTCCGAGAAGAGGCGCACCGCACGCTTCAAGTGGCGCATCGCCTCGGCGTTGTTGCCGAGCGCGCGATGGATGTCGGCGAGGTTGTTGTGGAGGGCCGCGTTCCGATGGCGGTCGTCGAGCGACTCGCACTCCGCCAGCGCCTGTTCGGTGAGGTCGCGGGCCCGCTCGAGGTCACCGGCGCGACGATGCGCGAGCGCCAGATTGTTGAGCGCTGCGACGAGTGCTTCGGGGTCTCCGAGCTTCCGCGCGAGCGCGACGCTCGTTTCGAGGTGGGTCCTCGCCGATGGC
>Ga0075423_10005373_pt1 | contig 11959 bp, 7 predicted proteins | sample SoiMethybrSBSTD2_FD_80114 | JGI IMG/M metagenome (GOLD analysis project Ga0075423, IMG submission 80114) | Bulk soil microbial communities from a Populus tree surrounding site in Tennessee, USA - Soil MetaG P. TD hybrid SBSTD2 | ecosystem: Environmental > Terrestrial > Soil > Tree plantation...
GCTCCGGGAGAGTGACAGCGGGTAGCGGCTCGTTCTCGGTGGGTGCCACGTTCCCGACGATCCGGGCGAGCCGCCAGGAATGACCACCCGAAGAATTTCTCCCGCGCGCCACCCGAGTGGTGCAACCGTTCCTGCGATCTCGCTCGCGGGCGCATTCGCGGTGGAGGCGGCGTACTCGGCGATCCTCGTGTTCGTGATCATGGGCGTCGCGACGCCCGCGCGCGCCCCCCGAGTGTGACGCCATTCGCGTTAGGCGCGGCGGTGGTCGCCGGCGCGCTCGCGACGGGCCGCTGACGGGCGGATCCTTCAACCCCGCGCGGAGCATCATCCGGCGTTGGCCGGGGGCGGATGGACGGCGCACTGGCTGTACTGGATCGCACCGATCTCCGGAATGGCGATCGCCATGCGAATCTACGAGATCCGACGTCCGGCGCTGGCGCCGATGAGGCTTCACGTAATCGCACCGCGGGTGGCGGTCGACCCTAGCGAGTGCTATGAACTTCCGAACAGCTTGACTGCGTCTTTACCGGCTCGGGTAGAACCTTGTACATGAGCACGAGCCAGCATTGCTGCTCCGCGGAGCATGAGGTCCTGGTGACCGTGGAGCGGCGGTAACTTATCCTTCGTTACGAGCCGGCGAAGCGCGAGCCACCGCGCCGCACCAACGGCGAAAGAAGAGCCTCACGGATGATCCACGACAGCGCACTTCCCGTTATACGAGACGCGACGTCGAGCAGCGCTCCCCTTACGGCGCGATGACATCATCCTCCCTCTCAACGCGCGTCAGTGCTGGGAGCAGGGCTCAAACTGCGTGGCATGCACTCGCAGCGCCCGACGCCTTGGCGACGGTCGGCTCGCAGCCAACCGGGCTCACGTCGGCCGAGGCGACCGACCGCCTCCAGCAAACCGGCCGCAATGAGCTGCGGGGCGAGAAGCGCGAGACCTGGTGGGAGGAACTTCTCGAGTCGCTGCGCGAGCCCCTGCAACTCCTCCTCATTGCAGTTGGCGTCCTGTACGCCGTCTTCGGGCGGCTCAAGGACGCGGTCACGATCTTCGTGGTGATCGTTCTCGTGAGCGTCATCGAGGCGGTCAATGAGTCGCGGGCCAAGAAGGCGATCGCCTCTCTTCGCACGCTGAGCGCACCACGAACCGTCGTGGTTCGCGCTGGTTCGGCTCAAGAAATCGAGTCGCCCGAAGTGGTCCCAGGCGACATCGTTCTGCTTCAGCAGGGCAGCCGCGTGACCGCCGACCTCAGGCTTGTCGAGAGTGCCGCGCTCCGGATCGACGAATCGAGCCTGACAGGCGAGTCGGCTCCCGTCGAGAAGAATGCGGACCTCGTGCTCGGACCAGAGACGTTGCTTGCCGACCGTGTGAACATGGCCTACACGGGCACCTCGGTTACGGGCGGGCGTGGGCGAGGCGTCGCGGTCGCCACCGGACCGGCCACGGAACTCGGGCGGATCGCGGGACTGACAGCCCAGGCGCGCGAATCGCGCACACCCCTCCAGCGTCAGCTCGGCCAGCTCGCACACTGGCTGCTATGGGTCGCAGTCGCGCTCAGTGCGTTAGTGCCGACGCTCGGGGTCCTCATCGCGCACCAGCCCGTCCGCGAGATGATTCTGTCGGGCCTAACGCTTGCCTTCGCGACCATCCCCGAGGAACTGCCGATCCTGATCACCATCGTGCTCGGCCTCGGTGCGTACCGCCTCGCGCGCGAGGGAGCCATCACTCGACGCCTCGAAGCAGCCGAGGCGCTAGGGAGCGTGACACTGGTTGGTACCGACAAAACGGGCACGCTCACCGAGAACCGCATGCGGGTCGCCGAGATCTTCGTCGATGGTGCAACGCGACCGCCGGATGCCCCGAGTGTCGACGCGCGTCGTGTGCTCGAGATTGGCGCCCTCGCGAACGAGGCTCAGGAAATTCGCAGGGACGGCGCTGTCCAATTTGCGGGCGATCCCACCGACACGGCGCTACTCGAAGCGGCGGAGAGGATGAGGGTCGAGACGACGGGATCGGTTCCCGACCTTCGCGTCGTGCAGCGCGTCCCGTTCGACGAGTCGCGCCGGCGAATCACGGTGGTCTACGAGCAGAATGGTGCGCACTGGCTCGTGACCAAGGGGGCGCCAGAGATGGTCCTCGGTCTCGCCGCTCACATTCGATCCGGCGAGGGCGTGCGCCCAATGGACGACGGCGCCCGTTCAGGAGTCGTGGTTGCTGCCGAGCAGATGGCGGCGCGCGGACTCCGCGTCCTGGCGTTTGCGGAGCGCGCACTGACGAGGGGGGACTCCGTCGATGCGGTCAAAGCGGAGACCCGCCTAACGCTGGTTGGCCTCGCGGGACTCGATGACCCACCTCGCCCGGAGGCCGCGCCCGCCATTGCAGCGCTCCGAGATGCCGGCGTGCGGACCGTGATGATGACGGGTGACCATCCGTCCACGGCACGCGCGATCGCCGGGCAGGTCGGGATCGACGCGGCACGGGTGGTAACGGGTTCTGAGGTCGAGAGCACCGCGGATGCCGCGTTAGGCAGTCTCGCGGAGTCAGCCTCGGTGTTCGCGCGCATTACCCCCGAGCACAAGCTGCGCATCGTCCGCGCGCTCCAGACGGCCGGCGAGGTCGTCGCGGTGACCGGCGATGGGGTGAACGACGCACCCGCGCTGCGCGAGGCCACCATCGGCGTCGCCATGGGCCAACGCGGCACGGACGTCGCGCGCGAAGCGGCCGATGTCGTCCTCGCGGACGACAACCTCGCGACGATCGTGACGGCGGTGCGCGGTGGGCGGGTTCTCTACGAGAACCTGCGGAAGGCGGTCCGGTTCTACCTGGCTGCGAAAGTGGCGCTCGTTACCGCGACGCTCGTCGCCGTGCTCGCCCAGGTGCCGCTGCCGTTCTGGCCCGTCCAGATGATCGTCCTCGAACTCTTCATGGACCTCGGTGCCTCCACCACGTTCGTCGTGGAGCCTCCTGAAGGCGACGTCATGGCGCGGCCTCCCCGCGACCCGAGGCGGCCGTTCATGGACGGGTCGATGATTGCAGGCATATTCGCCGGCGGACTGTCTCTCGGCGCCGCGGTGACGGTCGCGTACCTCTGGACCCTGAGCCTCGGCGGCGACATCGGGTCCGCGCGCACTGCGGCATTCGCCGCGTGGATGATCGGCCACATCGTCCTCGCCGCCCACATGCGTGCAGAACGGCAGCCAATCTTCGCTGGTGGATTCGCGCTCACGTGGCCCTTTGCGCTTTGGAGTTTCGGCGCCATTCTCCTGGCGATCTTCGGGTCGGCAGTTCCGCTGCTCCATCGGCGACTCGCGCTCACTGCGCTCTCGAGCTCCGAGTGGCGAATCGTTGCATTGTCCGCGTTGCTCTTTCCGAGCTGGATCGAGGTCGCAAAGTGGTTGCGCTGGCGGGCAGGTCAGCGGACGCGGCCACCCGCACGCCGCGCGGCTGGCTCCCCCTGAGGTCGAGCCGCGTTTGGTCGCCCGTCTTGCCGCGCGCTACCAGCGAAACTGGGCGCCGATACGCCCCGGCGCGATGAACGGCGCGACTTGGAGTGGCGCCTGGTGCTCCCCTGTTGGTAGCGCCGAAGCTCGGGATGACGACGTTCGTATGATCGTGCGACCACGATCCACGACAACCCTGCCGACGCTTCCACCGATGGCCAGTGCCAGGGGATAGTCGCTCGCCCAGTGCACGCCGTTGTTCACCATGGCGAACGACAACACGCCCATCGTTACATAGCCCAGTGGCCAGATGAACTTCCGCTCGGGGTAATTGAGCGCAACGACGGTAATCGTCGCCATCGTACTCGCCAAGTGACCCGACGGAAACGCGTCGTACGCCGGTACGTTTGCCGCGTAGTCGTGAAGGCTCGGAAACGGCTGCCAGCGGCCACGCGGCACGGTCGCCTCTGACGGTGTCTGTCGACCGGCGACATGCTTGAGCACCTGCGTGACGACTCCCGAGGCCAGCAACGCCTCGATGACCTCACTGGCGGTGCGTCTGGCCCGTGTGTCGTCAGCAATACTTCCGCGCGCCGCCAGGCCGGCCGCGACGAAGACACTCGTCATGCCATCGCCGAGGAAATAGAGACCCGAGCCTAACGTCGTCGGGAACGGCTGCTTCAACGGGCCGAGTCGCAAGTCTGCGGAAGGATGGTTGGGCGGCAGCCCAATGCGCTGCGCTGCGCGCCGCGACTCGGCGAGGATGGCTTCATCGGCGGCGATGAGCGCCAGTGTGCCGGTCGCGGCTGCCGCTAACAGGGGGAGGTGACGGGCGCGAGCCGATTCGCGGATCGCGATGCCTAACGTCTTCGGCACGCCGAGTATCGCTCGAAACGGGCGTGGCCGAGTGTAGACGAACGTGGTCACGGAGTCGTAGCGCACCAGCTGCCGCCGGCTGGACCTCGCGACCGAAGCGGTATCGGCCGGTGAGCCGCCCTGCGCTCGAAGTACGAGCGGCATGAACGCGAGCAGTGACAGCGCCGGGAGAAGAATGACTCGCATTCGAGACCCCAACATCACTGCCACCCAACCCAAGTCAGCGATGTCACCGCAGCGCCCAACCGAGCGCGATGCCCTCGCGATTCGGTTGTAGCGAGAGATGCGACAACAATCCAACGCGGATCCGGGAGCGGTCTCCCCGGGCATGGGCCACGACCTCGTAGCCGGTTATCGCGCCTACCGCAGCTCCGACGACGACGTCGCTGGGCCAGTGCTGACGATCATAGATCCGGCCAAAGCCCACGAGCGTCGCGCCGCCGAACAGCAGCGGATTGATGAACCGCCGTCCGCGAGGATGCTTCGCGTTCAGCTCACGTGCCACCACTGTGGCCGTCGCGAACGCCGCACTCGTGTGGCCTGACGGAAAGGATGTGAGCGCAGAATTCGTGAAGCCACCGCCGGGATCGAACTCATCGGCGTCGCCCGGCGACGCGAACGGTCGCGCGCGTCCGACGATGCCCTTGGCAACCGCCGTCAGACCGCCGCTCACCAACACCGCGCGGATGACTTCGCGCCCGAGATTCGCCGTAAAGGGATGATGTACGGCGCGGCCGGTGGCATAGAGCGCCACGCCCACTGTGATCGGCACCGGCCCCCCGACGAAGTTCCCAATGGCGGAGGTCCGTCCAAGACCCCTTCGGTCTTCCCACCGCTCGGTCCCCGCGACCAATCGCGAGTCGAACAGAGATACCGCGAGTCCGGCCCCCGCGGCGCTCGACAGCATCACCCGCGTATTCCGTCCGAACTCGGGACGCTTCGAGACCGCGTGTCGGGCGTCTCGCGCATCACGAGGCGAAGCCGTGTCGGCAGCCGTTGATTGAGCGCGGCCGGTCGCCGCGAGTACGCAAGTCAGTGCTGCGGCGAAAGCTGCGGCGGAATCGCGCACGAGGGCCTGTGAATGGAGTCTGAACCAATTCTGACAGCCTGAAAACGCTTGGTGACACCTGCAAGCAACGTGGAGCGATTCGCTCTCGCTCTCGGCCCGAATCTCCGTGTTCCCATGCAGAAGGGTGCCAACGCGGCCGCGTTGCGCTCGCGTCGGCGCGGGTGACACGCGGTCGCCGATCCGCGCGCGTTCAGGTGTCCACCTGACGCGCGGGCTCCCCTTTCTCCGTCAGCCGGCGCCTTCGGGCGACCTCGACACCCGTTATGCAGGCGACCAACCAGACCGCGCCTGCCGAGAAGCCACCGACTACATCGGTGAAGTAGTGCACGCCCAGATACAGTCGGCTGAAGCCGATCGCGAGAACGAGGAGTGCCGCGGAGGCCACGATCATCACGCCGGCCTTCGTGGATCTCGTGAAGAGGACGCCCAGGTATGCGAGCATCCCGTAGGCGATCAGTGAGCCCATGGAGTGCCCGCTGGGGAAGCTCCAGCTGTGCCCCACCAAGAACTGCCAGGCGGTGTCAGGCCGCGATCGCCGGAAGATGGCCTTGAGTACCCAGTCGAGCATGCCGCCGCCAACCAGCGCGGCCAGCCAGCCACTGAGAAGCGTTCGCTTCCCTCCGACCAGTAGTGCGACCGCCACCACGACTCCGAGTAGGGCGATGGTAAGCGGTGAGCCTGCAAGACTCACGGTGCGAAAGACAATGAGCCCCGATTGCGTCGCGTGGCCGCGAAGGGCCACCGACAGCCTGTCGTCGACAAGCGCGAGCTCTTCGCGATCCAGAATGTCTTCCGCGACCGTACCAAAAAAAACAAGCGCAGCGACGCTGAGCAGAAGGCCGAGCGTGAGGTGCAGGCCAAGGTATCCCTGCGGGGAGAGTCGCGCTGCGACGATGCGCCAGGCCCGCGGATAGCGCCGCCTCGCGTGCTCTACGATTCCCGAGCTGACGACGATTCCCCATGCCGACCCGGCGAGCTGCCACAGCACGTCCCGATGCCTGCGGAACCAGCGTGCCGCGAGAGTCAGACCGGCGAGCAGCGCGACGAAGAAGCCGACGAAGATCGCCGCGCGCGCGTACGGACCGAGGTGCACGACGAGACGCAAAGAGATCACCCTGCGTCCGCCGACATTGCCCGCACGACGACCTCCAGGGGCGCGACCATCGGGCTTTTCATCAACGCCATGTCGACGTCGGGCGGATGACGACGGATTGGGCGACGTCGGGACGGCGTGGCGGCCAGGATCCTCGCCAGCCGTCGAACAACCATACCTGCCGGGTTCGAATGATGCCGGCGCCACGCCGGAGCGAAACACGACCGACCGGGCGGAGGCTATCGAAGTGCGCCCGCAGCGTCTCAACCAGTGGATGAGGATCCGGCGCCACGCCGAGCACGAGCACGAGATCGTCACCACGCCGCGCGAGGTCCGCGAATCCAGGCCACAGGTCGTACTGATTCGGTCGCCTAACGAGGTTCACTGACAGCACTGGTGGGTGATCCGTAAGATGGAACGCGAGCTCCGAAGCGTCTTCGTATCGGTCCGACGCGACCCATGGCCTTCGGGACTCATCGACCGAGAGGTTATCCGATAACGCCGAGACCTGCGTCGCGAGCGCGTCCCATCCATGGGCGCGAGCGATCGGGTCCTTGCTGGGCTCGAGTGGCAGGAGGGGGAACGCCGCCTGCGCGTACAGCGCGAGCACGCACACGCCCCCCAGTCCGCACGCGACCTTGAACCATCGATTCCATCGCCTTTCTCCGGCGGAAACCGCGACGAGCGCCGACGCGGGGATGTAGAAGATCGACGGCCAATTCGACTGCACCGGTCGACGGAGCGCGCTAAGCGCAAAGAATCCAATCGAGACCATCGCGACCACGGCCAGCATGAAATGCGGGCCGCCACGCGGGTGGCGCAACGCAGCCGCTGTCGCCGCGATCATGACGGCGAACAGGAGCGGTGAGGCGAGGCCCATCTGCGTGCCGAGGAGCTTCAGCTCCCGAACGATTGCCGACCCGTGCGGCGTGCCCAAACCGTGCGCGATCTGAAAGCGGAACGAGATCCAATCATGATGTGCGTTCCACAGGATCACTGGACTGACAACGAGCAGCGCGATGGCTAGGGCAGCGTACGGTCCAGGCGCCGCGAGGTGCGGACGCAGCTTCCTGTTCGTCGCCAATGCGACCAACACCGCGACGGGGAGGAGGACGGCGGTGTATTTCGAGACGAGCGCGCCTCCCAGGGCAGCTCCGCCCGCGAGCCACCACATTAGAGAGGAGACGCTGCGCACCGGTGATGACGTCGCGCGCACCACGGCGAACAGCGAGACGCCGAGCATGGCGAGGAGCGGTGCGTCCGGTGTCGCGAGACCGAGGCCGCCGGCGGCGACGGGGAGGCACGCCAGGAGGATCGCGGCGCGACGCGCTGCGCTATCATCTCCGATGGACCGGGCGATGAGCAGAACAGAAAGTGATGTTATCGCACCAACGATCAGTGGCACGAGCCGCACACCGAGCGTTGTGTCTCCCTCGAGCAGCGTTCCCAACCGGATCAGGAGCGCGATCGCGGGCGGGTGGTCGAAGTAGCCAGCCGCGAGATGGCGCGACCAGCCCCAGTAGTACGTCTCATCGGGGAACAGAGGGACAATCACGCCGACGATAGCACGAATCATAGCCGTCGCGATGATGAGCGCGACAGCGTGTGGCCACGGTCCGGAGAACCGGCGTGGCAGCAGCGCGTCGCTGGACGGATCAGTCCCGGTCAGGGTCACGCCGTCGGCGTCGACGCGCTGGGCCGCGCCTAACGATGCGAGCACGGTCCCGTCACGAGGCCTCAATGTGCCTCGGCCGGCTGTGCGGAGTTGACCCTCACTGACTCCTCGGGATCCGAATCCTTTCGCCGATCCCTCCGGCCTTCGACCCACGCATAGAGCGTCGGAAGCACGAGCAGCGTGAGTAGCGTCGACGTGACGAGGCCGCCGATGACGACCGTCGCCAGCGGCCGTTGCACCTCGGCACCCGTGCCGTGAGACACCGCCACGGGAATGAATCCGATGCTCGCCACGAGCGCGGTCATGAGCACTGGGCGCAGGCGCTGGCGAGAGCCGTTCACGGCCGCCTCGCGCGCCGTTGCCCCCGACTCGCGCGCGCGCTGAACCGTCGTGAGCAACACGAGCCCGTTGAGTACCGCCACGCCGAACAGCGCGATGAAGCCAATCGACGCCGAGACGCTCAGATGGAGCCCGCGCAGCCACAGTGCCGCGACACCGCCCACGGCGGCGAACGGCAGGTTCGCGAGCACCAAGACGGCGAGCCCCCAGGACCGGAGCGACACGTACAGCAGCAACGCGATGAGCGTGATCGAGAGCGGCACGACGAGCTTGAGCCGTCCCATCGCGCGCTCCTGGTTTTCGAACTGTCCGCCATAGGTGAGGAAGACGCCAGCGGGAACGCGGACCTCGCGCTCGACGGCGCGCTTGACGTCGGCAACGAACCCGCCGAGATCACGATCGTCGACGTTCGCCTGCACCACGACGAGGCGCTGCCCGCGCTCGCGCCGCATGAGCACGGGGCCGGGCTCGAGCCGGATGTCGGCGATCGCCGAAAGCTGGACGCGCGATTCGTTCGCCCCCGGCAACGTGATCGCGCCGAGCGCGGCGGACGAGGAGCGCAACGACTCCGGGTATTGCACCACCACGTCGAGCGCGTAAGCACCATCGACGACCTGCGACACCGGCGTGCGGCTGACGGCGCTTTGCAGCACCTGCTGGGCGTCGGCCATCGGGATGCCGTAGCGCGCCATCGCGTCCCGGTGAAGGCGCACTTCGAGGTAGCTCTGTCCCTCGGTCGCCTCGACCTGGACCTCCGACGCGCCGGGCACATGCCTAACGACCGCGGCGACCTGCTCGGCCACGCGTCGGTTCTGTGCTGGATCGTCGCCGAAGACCTTCACGGCCAGATCGGCGCGCACCCCACTCACCAGCTCGTCGAGGCGCATCGCCATCGGTTGCGTCATGCGCACGGCGATTCCCGGGATTCGCTCGCTGAGCTGCCGCTCGATCTCTTCCTGGATGTCCTCTTTCGTCAGGCCGAGCCGCCACTGGTCGCGCGGCTTGAGCATGACGAACACCTCACCGCGGTCCACGCCCATCGGATCGCTCGCCACTTCCGGTCGGCCGATCTGGCTCAGCACCGTTGCGACTTCGGGAGTCATACGCGTCACGCGTTCGAGGTCCTGCTCCATAGCGAGTGACCGCGTGAGCGATACGCTGGGATCGCGGAGCGCCTCGATCATGAGCGAGCCCTCGTCGATCTCGGGCAGGAATTCGGTTCCGAGTCGCGGGACGAGCAATAACGCGCCGGCGAAGACCGCGACGGCGATCGCAAGCGTGCGCGCTGGGCGCGTGATCGTGCGCGCGAGGAGCGGCGCATACCGCGCATCGATCCAGTCCGCGAGCCTGACGGCGAACCCCGACTCGCGGGCGCCACGGCGGAACACGAGCGTCGCCGCGGCCGGGATGAACGCGAGCGCCAGGAGTAGGCTCCCGAAGAGCGCCATGGCCACGGTGAGCGCCATCGGCCGGAACATGCGGGCCTCGAGTCCCTGGAGCGTCATGATCGGGACGTAGACGAGCATGATGATGAGGACGCCAAAAGCGATCGGCCGCCCTACGTCGTGCGCGGCGCTCATGAGACTGTTCGAGAGCGGCTCGCCAGGCATGGGGCCCTCACCTCGCTCCTCATCCTCATGGAGCACGCGCACGAAGTGCTCGGCCATCACCACAGAGCCGTCGACGATCATCCCGAAGTCGATCGCGCCTAACGACATCAGGTTGGCCGAGAGTCCGAGCCAACGCATACCGACGAAGGCGAACAGCAGCGAGAGGGGGATCGTCGCCGCGACGAGGAGCGCGGCGCGCACGTTGCCCAGGAAGAGCAGCAGGATCGCGATGACAAGAAAGCCTCCCTCGAGCAGGTTCGTGCGGACGGTGCGCAGCGTCCCGTTGACAAGGTCCGTCTGGTCGTAGTAGGGGGCGACACGAACGCCGGCCGGGAGCGCCCGGTTGATCTCGGCGATCCGCTCGCGGATGCGGGTAACGAGCTCCCGGCTGTTCACACCGCGGAGCGCCATCACGACGCCGGCCACGACTTCGCCGCGCCCATCGCGCGTTGCGGCCCCTTGTCGGAGCTCGGGCCCGTACCCGACCGCCGCGACGTCGCCCACGGTGACCGGGACGCCGGCTTGGCGGGTCCGGATGATCGTGCGCCGCACATCATCGGGCCCGGTTGGTTGACCGATGCCACGGAGGATGTACTGCTCGTCGCCGTGCTCGAGGTACCCACCTGCTGGCACCCCGGCGTTCGCCTCAACGGCCTCGACGACGTCGCGGAGCGTGAGGCCGAATGCCGTGAGCTTCTCCGGCGACACGGTGACCTGCACCTGCCTAACGAACCCGCCGAAAGCGTTCACCTCGACGACGCCCGGCACACTCCGCAGCTGCGGCCTGACGATGCGATCCTGCAGCGTGCGGAGCTGCATGAGATCGAGGTCGCCGCCCTCGATCGTGTACTGATAGAGCTCCCCGATCGCGCCGGAGAGCGGCCCGAGCTCCACGTCGACGCTCGGCGGTAATGTTGCACGCGCGGCCTGCACGCGTTCGGCGATCTGCGTGCGCGCGAAGTAGATGTCGACGCCATCCTCGAACACGACCGTGATCGAGGAGAGCCCGTAGCGGCTCAGCGAACGGATTTGCGTCACGCGCGGAATGCCGTTGAGTGAGATCTCGAGCGGGTACGTGACGAGCCGCTCGACCTCCACCGGCGTGAGCCCCGGAGCCTCGGTGAGGACGTTCACCTGCACGTCAGTGAGATCAGGGAACGCGTCGACGCGAAGCGTCCGCAACGCCCACGTTCCCGCGCCGACGAGGGCCGCGACGAGGAAGAGGACAACGGCGCGATGTCGGATCGCCCACCCAATCAGTCGGTCGATCACCGCTAGCCCTCGCTCTCGCCGAACGCGGCCTTCGCGAGCTCGGACTTGAGCACGAAGGCGCCGCGGATGACAACACGTTCTCCCGCCGCGAGGCCGCTGCGCACCAGGACACTGCCGCCGGAACCAACACGTACGGCGCTAGACGGCGCCACTTCGATCGTTCGCCGCTCGAACGTGCGAGGAGCAGTCTGGATGAAGACGTATCGCATCTCACCGTCGGTGACGACCGCCGATTCCGGAATTGCGATCGCTCCTCGCCGGGTCGTGTCTTCCAACCCGAGCGCGGTGGTAATCCCGCTCAGCTCCACGCTCGCGAACATGCCGGGCTTGAGGCGCAGCTGTGCGTTCGGCACAGCGATCACCGCCTTCCCGGTTCGCGTGGTTGGGTCGAGCTCGTCCTTCGTCCGCACCACGCGACCGGCGAAGCGCTCGTTCGCGTACGCGTCGACACGGACGGTTGCGCGAGCGCCTGGCCGCACCGCGCCGAGCGCTCGTTCCGGCACGTCGCCGACGACGTTGATCGACGACAGGTCGGCGACGGTGAAGATCGGCGCTCCTGGCTCGACCGCCATTCCGGCGAGC
>Ga0075423_10005376_pt1 | contig 11954 bp, 12 predicted proteins | sample SoiMethybrSBSTD2_FD_80114 | JGI IMG/M metagenome (GOLD analysis project Ga0075423, IMG submission 80114) | Bulk soil microbial communities from a Populus tree surrounding site in Tennessee, USA - Soil MetaG P. TD hybrid SBSTD2 | ecosystem: Environmental > Terrestrial > Soil > Tree plantation...
CTACATGGGTCACGAGCGGTTCATGCCGTTCGAGACGATGCTGGCGAAGCATCCGGAGCGCGTGATCGAGAAGGCTGTCTACGGCATGCTGCCCAAGACCGCGCTCGGTCGCCAGAAACTTCGTGGCAAGCTCCGTGTCTTCGCCGATGCGAATCACACGCATGCCGCGCAACAGCCGAAAGTGCTCGACCTCAACAAGAAGAGTGAGCGTTAATGGCGGAGAAAATGGATACCACTAACACGCACACGATCGGGCGGCGCAAAGAGGCCGTCTGCCGTCTCTACATCAAGCCCGGCTCGGGCAAGTGGTCGGTGAACGGGCGCACCCTCGGAGATTACTTTCCGCGCCCTGCGCACGTCTCTGCGATTCAGCAGCCGTTCACGATCACGGATACGCTCGGTCGATACGATGTGAAGGCGAAGGTCGAAGGCGGTGGACTCACCGGACAAGCCGGTGCGCTGCGTCTCGCAGTAGCTCGTGCGCTGGTTCAGCTCGACGAATCTCATCGCCGCAAGTTGCGTGATCTGCAGTTGCTGACCCGCGATGCACGTGCGGTCGAGCGGAAGAAGCCCGGCCGTCCAAAGGCAAGAAAGAAATTCCAGTTCTCGAAGCGCTAAACCAAGGAATCACTATTTAATGGCTCAGCCAAACCTGGAGCAGCTACTTGAAGCGGGTGTCCATTTCGGACATCAAACCCGCCGTTGGAATCCGAAGATGCGTCGTTTCATCTTCGCCGAGCGCAACGGCATCCACATCATCGATCTGCAGAAGACGCTGCGTCAGCTGGAACTGGCTCAGAAGCTCGCCCGCGAAGTCATCCTTCGTGGCGATAACGTCCTCTTCGTCTGCACCAAGCGTCAGCTCGTGAACATCGTCAAGAGCGAGGCCGAGCGTTGCGGAGCGATGTACGTGACCGAGAGATGGCTGGGTGGCTTGTTGACGAATTTCCAAACCGTAAAAAAGCAGGTACGGCGTCTCAAGGAATTGGAAGCGGGGTCAGAAGCAGGCGGTGATTTCGAGAACTACACCAAGAAAGAGCAGCTGATGATGAGTCGTCAGCGCGACAAGCTTTCGAAGAACCTTGCTGGTATCAAGAACCTTACGAGACTGCCCGGACTCATGTTCGTGATCGACTCCAAGAAGGAGCGCATCGCGGTCAATGAGGCGAACAAGCTGGGCATTCCAATCATCGCGCTGGTCGATACGAACGCGGATCCGGATTTGATCACCGTTCCAATCGCTGGCAACGATGATGCAATCCGCTCGGTGGAGCTGATGACCAAGTCGATTGCCGATGCGATCGTCGAGGCTCGGCGCGAGGCTCCGGTGCGCGAGGAGGTCGAGGAGGCCGAGTCGTACACCTACAGCTCGGACCGTGGCGCGGAGCCCGAAGAGGGCGACAAGAGAAGGAAGAGACGTCCGCGGCGCAGACGGGCCAAGCCCGAAGCGATTGCCGCGCGGCTCAAGACAGGCGGCGAAGAAAGCGGCGGTTCCGAGGAACACGCCGAGGCCGAGCAGGAAGGTTAACTTTCACGCCGCCGGAAATTTCCGGCGGCGTTTTAACGAGATAGGATCATGACAACGAAAGAGAAGTTCACGGCGAAGGATGTGCAGACGCTGCGTCAACGTACGGGCGCCGGCATGATGGAGTCGAAGAAAGCGCTCGAAGAGACGGGCGACATGGAGAAGGCGATCGAGTATCTCCGCACCAAGGGTATCGCGAAGGCGGAGAAGCGAATCGGCAAGCAGACCAGCGAGGGCATGGTCGGCAGCTACATCCACCACAACGGCAAGATTGGCGTGCTGGTGGAAGTAAACTGCGAGACCGACTTTGTCGCGCGCACGGATGATTTCAAGCAACTGGTTAAGCAGATCGCCGAGCACATTGCGGCTGCAGCGCCGGTGGCAGTGGACAAAGACCAGGTGCCCGCCGACAAAGTGGAGAAAGAGCGTCGCATTTTTGTCGAGCAGGTGAAGGAGAGCGGCAAGCCCGCTCACTTGATCGACAAGATCGTCGAAGGAAAAGTCGAGGCGTACTATAAGGACGTCGCCCTCGTGCATCAGGCCTGGGTTCGCGAGCCTAAGAAGACGGTTGGCGACCTGATCAAGGAAGCCTCGGCCAAAGTCGGCGAGAACATTCAGGTGAGGCGGTTCGTTCGGTTCCAGATGGGCGAGGAGTAGTTTCAGGCACTCCCTAACTCTTCGAACTATTGCCCGACCTTAAGTACAAACGCGCCCTGCTCAAACTGTCCGGCGAAGCTCTCGCCGGACAGAAGGGCACCGGCTTCGACTTCGACATTCTGAAGCGCCTGGCCACCGAAGTCGCCGACATCGTGAAGATGGGCGCCAGCGTCGGGCTTGTTATCGGAGGCGGGAATATTGTCCGCGGCGCCCAGCTCTCCAAGATGGGAATGGAGCGCGCCGGCGCCGATTACATGGGAATGCTCGGCACCGTCATCAATGCGCTCGCGCTGCAGGATGTCCTCGAGAAGGAGAATCTCGAGACCCGCGTTCAGACTGCGATTGCGATGGAGTCGATTGCAGAGCCGTTCATCCGGCGGCGCGCCATGCGGCACTTCGAGAAAGGGCGCGTCGTGATTTTTGCCGCCGGCACGGGCAACCCCTACTTCTCGACTGATACTGCCGCCGCTCTCCGCGCAATCCAGATCCACGCCGACGTGATCATCAAAGCCACGAGCGTCGACGGCGTTTATACCGCAGATCCGAAGCGCGATCCCGACGCCAAGCGGTACGAGACAATCAGCTACCGCGACGTGATGGTCAACGAGCTTGGCGTGATGGATCAGACCGCGATCACGCTCTGCAAAGAAAACAAAGTGCCAATCATCGTGCTCAACATTCACCGTCACGGAGAAGTTGCGAAGGCGCTCAAGGGTGAGCGCGTCGGAACGATCGTACAATGACGACAATTCCTCAGATCACGAAGGACTGCCGAACCGCGATGGAGAAGTCGTTCGAGGCGTCCAAGCGGGAGCTGGCTTCGATTCGAACGGGGAAAGCAACGACAAACCTGCTCGATACAGTGCGCGTCGACGCGTATGGGCAAACGATGCCGATCAATCAGGTTGCCAGCGTCGCGGTGCCCGAGCCGCGGATGCTGACGGTCACTCCATGGGACAAGGGGCTCACCCACGCGATCGAGAAGGCGCTTCGCGAGTCGGACCTCGGGCTCAACCCGCAGACCCAATCGGGTGTGATCAGGGTTCCACTGCCGGCGCTGAACGAGCAGCGTCGAAAAGAGCTGGTGAAAGTCGTGCACAAGCTGGCGGAGGAAGCGCGCATCGGCATCAGACACGCTCGCACGTCAGCACGCGATCACCTCAAGCATCTCGAGAAGACGTCCGAGGATGAGCAGAAGCGCGCTGAGAAAGAGCTGCAGAAGATGCACGACGATTACATCGCCAAGATCGACGACGTCCTGAAGGCCAAAGAAGCCGAAATAATGGAAGTCTGACGTGTCAGAGTTGACACGGCGAATTCTGTTCGCGGTGATCGCCGCACCCGCGAGCATTGCCATCGTGTACATAGGCGACTGGGCGTTGACGATACTGCTCTCGGTTTTGGCCGCGCTGGCCGCCTGGGAGCTGTTCCGCATGGCGCAGCTGGCGGGGTCGTTTCCGTTCGATCTCGCCGGAATTGGCCTCGCCGCGCTTTTTCCAATTGCGGTTCACGCCCAACGTCGCGGAGTCTACAATCTCTCGCTGACGCTGGTCGTCGCGATGGTGTTGCTCCTGTTCGCCAGCGCGATCTGGCTGCGCGGGCCGAGCGGAAAGCCGTTAGCGTCGGTGGCGATTACCGCATTCGGCGTGATGTACGCCAGCCTCTTCTCGTACATTTACCTGCTGCGCTACCACGATTACGCGGTTGGCGCGGGCGCCGGAACGATCCTGGTGCTGCTCCCGGTGGTGCTCACCTGGGTAACAGACATTGGCGCCTACATCTTCGGGCGCACTTTTGGTCGCAGGAAACTGATTCCATCCATCAGCCCCGGCAAGACAGTCGAAGGCGCCATCGGTGGACTCGGCACAGCGGTGGTAATTTGCCTCGTATATGTGCGATTCGTGCTCATGCCATATGCACAGCTCGGACTGACCGTGCAAGGCGCGGTACTGTTCGCGATCGTCGTCAGCGTTGCGGCGCAGACTGGCGACCTGGCTGAATCACTGCTCAAGCGGGAAGCGCGTCTGAAGGACAGCTCGAGTATCATTCCCGGTCACGGTGGAGTGCTCGACCGATTCGACAGTCTGTTGTTCGTTCTGCCGATCGCCTTTCTCCTGCTCAAGCAGTTACTGCTTCCGGTTCCGCAGTGACGCACGGTACGGGGACCAAGGGCGTGGCGGTCCTCGGCTCGACGGGCTCGATTGGGACGACCGCACTGCGTGTGCTCGAGCGCCAACGCGATCGTTTCCGCGTCGTCGCATTGACAGCGAACAGCAATCGCGCGCTCCTCAGCGAACAGGTGAAGCGGTTCGCTCCAGCATTCGTCGGGATGGTTGAACAGCAAGGCGATGCCGACGATTCCTGGAAGAGTGGCTCCGATGCGCTGATCTCCGCGGCAACGCGCGACGATGTCGACATCGTGCTCAACGCTATCGTCGGCGCGGCGGGACTCGACGCAACCTTGGCTGCGCTCGAGAAAGGAAAGCGCGTCGCTCTCGCCAACAAGGAGACACTGGTCATTGCCGGCGACGTAGTTAAGCAGGCGTGCGCAACCGGCTGCGGTGAGGTCGTTCCTGTCGATAGCGAGCACAGCGCGATCCTGCAGTGCATCACAGGCCATCCCGCATCCCAGGTGCGACGAGTGGTGCTGACCGCCTCAGGCGGACCATTCCGCGGTTGGAGCGAAGAACAACTGGCGAAAGCCACGGTCGAAGACGCATTGAGACATCCGACGTGGCAGATGGGTCGAAAAATCACCGTCGATAGCGCGACACTCGCCAACAAGGCGCTCGAGGTGATCGAGGCGCACTTTCTCTTCGATCTGCCGTATGACCGTATTGACGTAGTCGTGCATCCGCAGAGTGTCATACACTCGTTTGTGGAGTTCATCGACGGCAGTGTCGTCGCACAGATGAGCGTTCCGACAATGGAGCTTCCCGTTCTCTACGCGTTGACGCATCCTGAACGTGTCTCAGACGTCGGTGTACCACCGTTCGATCCAGTCCGTCTATCGCCGATGACCTACGAGCCAGTCGATCACCAACGTTTTCCCGCGCTTCGCCTCGGCATCGAGGCAGGCCGCGCCGGCGGATCGGCGCCGGCGGTGTTCAATGCCGCGAATGAATGTGCCGTGGCGGCGTTCCTCGCCGGAAAGATCCGATTCACTGATATCCCCCGCGCAATCGCGGCGGCGCTCGACACATTAGGCGACATGCCTGCTGGCAGCAGAGAGAACTTGTTGGCCGCGGACGGTGCCGCTCGCAAACACGTCAAAGAGATGTTCCAGTGCTGACCTGGATTGCGCCGATTATCGTCTTCGGGCTTGTCGTGTTCGTGCACGAGCTCGGCCACTTCCTCGCTGCCAAGCTGACCGGAGTCTACGCGCCCCGATTCTCGATCGGCTTCGGACCGGCGTTGTTGAAGAAAAGAGTCGGCGAAACCGAGTACATCCTCGCGGCGCTGCCGCTCGGCGGCTACGTGCGAATGGCTTCCCGCGAAGACGAAGCAACCGCATTTCTCGAGGGCGGCAACGAGAACTCGGCGACCCGCGCCGGGAATCCAAAGGATGGCTGGGATCCGAACGCGATGATTCCGTTCGGCCCAAAGCCAATCCCGGAAGCGCGCTGGTTCGAATCGAAGCCGCTCGTCGCTCGACTGTTCATCATGCTGGCTGGCGTGACAATGAACGCGCTGCTCGCCTACTTCATTTACGTCGGGTTGATTCTTCACTCCGGGTTACCGACCGTAGTGCCGGTGGCAGCGGTCGTAACGCCGGGCAAACCGGCCGCGGCGGCGGGCATTCAGGTCGGCGACAGCATCGCAACTCTCAACGGACATCCGCTCGACCGGTGGGAAATGCTGCTGGACACGATCGGCGCATCGGCAGGGCGTCGTCTGGACCTGGGAATTGTGCGGGGAGGCCAACCGATTCACGTCGAAGTGACTCCGGCCGCCGAGAAGGCGCCGGATCCGCGTACTGGCGCTCCGCGTTCGCTGGGCAGAATCGGCATGGTGGCGAGCGAACGATTCGTTCCGATCTCCGTTGGTCAGGCTTTCGGAGAGGCCTGGAGTCTCACCGTCGATAACGGTAGCAAGATTTTCGCGGCGCTTGGCGGACTGATACACGGAGTCGGCGTCTCCGATCTCGGTGGTCCGATCGCGATTGCCACGGTATCGGTTCAGGCGGCGCGCGGCGGAATCGAGACATTGTTGTTGCTCGTTGCCTTGATAAGCATCAACGTCGCGGTGTTCAATCTGCTCCCGATTCCGATTCTCGATGGAGGGCAGATTCTGCTGAACGTTGCAGAGACGATCAAGGGAAGCGCGTTCAGCACTCAAACTCGCGAGCGCATCCTCAAAGGCGGCCTGCTGATAATCGGGCTGCTGTTTGTGACAGTGATGTTCAATGACATCAGTCGGAACATGCAGAATATCGTTCGCTTGCTCGGTAAGCTGTTTGGAAGATCTGCGTAACGAGCTGTCCACGCGCGCGAATCAGGACGCTCAGTTAATTGAGAACGAGCGTGCTACTCGCGCGGGCGTTGTCTCCTTCCTGAGCAGCAACGAACGCGAAGGTCGTTGGCAGCTGCCGCGGCGTTATCGCGCGCTAGCTGTCCTGGGGAACGTCGAGCTCGATCTGCGCGAGGCTGAAATCGGTTATGGGATGTCGCTGATTGAGGCAGTCGCGGTGCTCGGCAATGTAGAGATCAAGGTGTCGCCGGACGTTGCGGTGGAATGCGACGGTGATTCGCTCATGGGAACCTTCACCTTGAGATACGAAGGTCGGACCAGCCCTTCGATGGCGAATCGTGAAAGGATTCTTCGTGTGACGGGCAACGCCTATGCGGGTGCGGTGACCGTGATCGTGAAAGGTCCGGACGAAGACTTTTTCACTCGCATTACCGGCGGATTCCGCCGCGGCTGAGCGGCGGCACGTATAGCGAACGGCTGAATTGAAGCAGCCTCGACGCCCGGCTAATTTGGACGCTATGGCTTTTCCGGGCCTGGCGGAGCGTGTAGCCGATGTGCGGGCCAGGATTGCCGCAGCAGTTGAGCGAGGCGGACACGGGCAGCAAGTCACCATTGTCGCGGTGACGAAGACCCACGGTCCGGATGCAGCACGAGCCGCGTACGAAGCGGGTCTGCATGACGTCGGCGAGAACAAAGTACAGGAAGCGCTGAAGAAGATGTCGGATGTCGACGTGCCGGTCCGATGGCACCTGATCGGGCATCTGCAGCGCAACAAGGTCAAATCGCTCGATCGGTTCGTTCTACTCCACTCTCTGGACAGCAGTCGACTGGCGGATGCCGTTTGCGCCTACGGCATCGAGCGAGGCCGAGCCGTGGACGTTCTGGTGGAGTTGAAGCTTTCGGGAGAACAGTCGAAGGGTGGCTACAGCCTGTCTGAACTGCTGCCGGAGGCGGAGCGGTTGACAACTTTGTCCGGTTTGCGCGTCCGCGGAGTCATGACAATGGCTAGTTTTAGCGCGAGCGAGAGCGAGCTTCATCGAACGTTCGCGGAGGCACGCGAGGGACGGGCAATGCTGGTCGACGCCGGCCATCCCGCCGAGGAGCTGTCGATGGGCATGTCGAACGATTACGAGATCGCAGTGGAAGAAGGGGCAACGATGGTGCGGATTGGAACAACCCTCTTCGGAGTGAGGGCCAAATGATCGACGAAGCATTTCATCTGACGCCTCTCGATGTGCGGCGGTATGACTTCGGTCGCGCCCTGCGCGGATATAATCCGGCGCGGGTCGATCAATTTCGCGACCAGGTGGCGGAGGAACTCGAGCGACTCACCAAGATCAATCAGGATCTCGACGGGAGGGCGCGCAGCTTCCACGAGCAGCTTCGCGCGTTCCGTGAGCGTGACAAGGCGCTCAACGACGCGCTGATCGCCGCCCAACAGCTGCGCGACGATGTGCGCGGGCAGGCGGAGCGTGAGGCGCAACTGATCATCCGCGAGGCACAGGGAGAAGCCGAGCGCATCATCGAAGCGGCAAAGGCAGACGTAAGGCGGATGGAAGAAGAGCTCGACAACCTCGATCGCTCGCGCCGCACCTATCTGGCACAAATGCGGACACTCATCGCGCGTCAGCTGTCGGAAGTAGAAGCCTCCGATTCGCAGGTCATCGCCAACACGCTGCGCGGCGCGGGCTCAAACTCGTCGGGGCCCAACAGAGAATGACAGCGGTTCGCCCCGTTTCCGCGGGAAGCGGGAAGGTGGAAGCGGGAAGCGATGGGATGGTCAAGCGGTTCCGGTTGCTGCCCACCGATCGCTCGCCGGACGACCTCGAGAATGAAGTCCTCGCGCTTTGGCGCGAAGAGAAACTGTTCGAGCAGACTCTGGCACAGGCAGAGGGGAAGCCGGAGTTCGTCTTCTTCGAAGGTCCTCCGACCGCGAACGGCCAGCCCGGCATCCATCACGTATTCGCGCGCACCGTAAAGGACTTGTTCTGCCGCTATCGCGCCATGCGCGGTAATCACGTCGCCCGCAAGGCTGGCTGGGACACTCACGGCTTGCCGGTCGAGATCGAAGTGGAGAAGCGGATCGAGACGGACTTCGGCATCCGCACCGCGAAACAGCAAATCGAGAAGATCGGCGTCGAGCGTTTCAACGAGATGTGTCGCGAGAGCGTCTGGCGCTACAAGAACGACTGGGAATCGCTGAGCGAACGAATCGGCTACTGGCTCGATTACAGCGATCCGTACATCACGTACTCGAACGACTACATCGAGAGCGTCTGGTGGGCGTTGGCGACGATGTTCCGGCGCGGACGGTTATACCGCGGGCACAAAGTGCTTCCGTACTGCGCGCGTTGCGGTACCACACTGTCCAGTCACGAAGTCGCGCAAGGCTACAAGGATGTAAAGGATCCGAGCGCGTTCGTCGCGCTGAAGCTCGTCGACGAGCAGTCGGCTGGCCCGCGACGGATTCTTGTCTGGACGACAACGCCGTGGACGCTGGTCTCGAACGTCGCGCTCGCGGTAAATCCCTCGCTCGAATACATCGAGCTGCGCAAGCGAAAGGGCGATGGCAACGAGACTGTGATCGTCGCACTCACGCGCGCGCCCGCCGTGCTCGGCGATGATTTCGCCGATCGCTGGGAGACAGTGCGATCTTTTCGCGGTAAGGAGCTTGTCGGCAAACGCTATCACAGACCGCTTGACTGGGTTCCGTACAAGGACGGCAACCACGAGATAATCGTCGGCGAAGATTTTGTGTCCGCGGAAGAAGGAACGGGCGTGGTGCACATGGCGCCAGCTTTCGGCGCGGATGACTACGCGGCCGGTCAGCGCAACGGACTCGCCTTTCTCCAGCCGGTTGATCTGCGCGGGGAATTTCCCGCCGACATGCCGCTCGTAGGCGGCAAGTTCGTCAAGGACGCCGACCCGATCATCATCGAAGAGCTCAAACGCCGCGGAGTGCTGTTCAAGGCGGCCGCGTTCGAGCACGCGTACCCCCACTGCTGGCGCTGCGAGACTCCGCTGCTGTACTACGCGCGCACATCGTGGTTCATTCGCACCACGGAGTTCAAGGACTCGATGCTGGTGCGCAACTCACGAGTGGACTGGCACCCGCCGGAGATTGGCGCGGGCCGGTTCGGCGAATGGCTGACGAACAACATCGACTGGGCCGTCTCGCGCGACAGATACTGGGGCACGCCGCTGCCGATCTGGGTGTGCGACCGCGACAGCTCGCACGCCGAAGCAATCGGTGGTTACGACGAGCTGGCGAAACGCGCCGGTAAGGCGCTTGGCGACGGTTTCGATCCGCACAAGCCGTTCATCGATCGCTACACCTGGAAATGCAGCTGCGGCGGGACGATGACGCGCACGCCGGAAGTAATCGATGCGTGGTTCGACTCCGGCTCAATGCCTTTTGCGCAGTGGCACTTTCCGTTCGAGAACAGGGCGAAGTTCGAGCGCTATTATCCCGCCGACTTCATCGCTGAGGGAATCGACCAGACCCGCGGCTGGTTTTACTCGCTGTTGGCAATCGCGACCGGGCTCGGCGACGCGCTGCCCAACAACCAGCTCGCACACGAACTTGGTTCCGCGACGACCGCTACGCCCGCGAGCGGCGAGAAGGTCGCCGTCGATACCGCGCCGTATCGCGCCGTGGTGGTGAACGATCTGGTGCTGGATGCAGAGGGTCAGAAGATGTCCAAGCGCCTTGGCAACATCATCGATCCCAATACTGTGATTCCGCGTTACGGCGCCGATGCGGTGAGACTGTTCCTCACGACATCGAGTCAGATTTGGACGCCGCGGCGCTTCGATGAGGCGGGCATTCGCGACACTGCTGGCCGGTTCCTGCTCACGTTCAAGAACGTTTACACCGGCATCTTCGCCGAGTACGCGAACTTCGGTTGGACTCCGTCCGATAAGGATCCCGCTCCGAAGAACCGGCCGTTGCTGGATCGATGGGTTCTCTCTCGGCTTGCCGCCGTCGAGCGCGACGCAAACGAGATGCTCTCACGGTACGAGGCGACGAACGCCGCCAAGGCCGTGATGATGTTCTTCGACGAGGACGTCTCGAAGTGGTATGTGCGTCAGAGCCGGCATCGGTTCTACGACGTGGACGGGGAGGACAACCGCGCGGCGTTCGCCACGCTGCACGAGATCCTCGTCGTCACCTGCCGTTTGTTGGCGCCCTTCGCTCCGTTCATCACGGACTGGGTGCACCGCGAGCTGACAGGCAAGTCCGTGCATTTGTCGCCTTTCATTCGGGAGCAGCCGGGAGTGATCGACGTCGACCTGGAGCGCGCAATGTCTCACATCCGCGTTTTGGCGACCCTCGGCCGTGCCGCCCGTGAGGAGGCAAGCGTCAAAGTACGGCAGCCACTATCGCGCCTGGTTTGTGTGGTGCCTTTGCACGGTCAGGTTCCGACCGCTGCGGAAAAGGCGACGGAAGGGCGACTGGGCGAGCTCAGCCCGCTGCTCGCCGCGGAGCTGAACATTAAGAAAATCGAGTTTATCACAAGCGCCGACGACCTAGTAACTTTAAAGGCTCGACCGAATTTTCGGGCGCTGGGTAAGAAGTTTGGCAAGTCGACGCCGCTCGCGGCCGAGGCCGTACAGGCCTTGAGCAGCGAGGCGCTGAGAGAATTCGAGGCGGGCAAGCCGTTGTACGTGTCTGTTGAAAATGAGTCTCGCGAGCTCAGTGGCGACGATTTTACTATCACACGCACTGCAGCCGGTGAGCTCACCGTAAAGGAGGAGGCCGGCTATTTCGCGGCCCTCGATCCGGAAGTTACACGCGAGCTGAGGCTGGAAGGCCTTGCCCGTGAGCTGGTGAGTCGCGTCCAGCGACTGAGGAAAGAATTGGGTTTCGCCGTCAGTGATCGTATAACGCTTTCGGTCGCTGGTGATGCGGAGATTGTCGAAGCGGTAAAGGTGTTTCAGGGATGGATCGCCAACGAAGTGCTCGCCGTGAAAGTGATGGTGGGCGAAAAGAACGAAATACACGCGACGCACACGTTCGACCTCGATGGACTGAGCGTTCAAGTCGCCCTCGCGAGGGTTGGTTAGAGATGGCTACAGCAGCTAGCAAAAAGCCAAAAGCGATGCCGAAGAAGAACCTTCAGCATTTTGAGAAGCGCCTGCTCGAAGAGAGAAAGCGCGTGCTCAAGGAGCTGGGGCATTACGACGAGACCTTCGGATCGACGCCGCAAGGCGCGGACGGCGATCTGAGCGCGTATTCATTCCACATGGCCGATCAGGGCACAGATGCAATGGAGCGCGAAAAGGCGTTCCTGTTTGCCAG
>Ga0075423_10005377_pt1 | contig 11954 bp, 13 predicted proteins | sample SoiMethybrSBSTD2_FD_80114 | JGI IMG/M metagenome (GOLD analysis project Ga0075423, IMG submission 80114) | Bulk soil microbial communities from a Populus tree surrounding site in Tennessee, USA - Soil MetaG P. TD hybrid SBSTD2 | ecosystem: Environmental > Terrestrial > Soil > Tree plantation...
AGAGCCCGTGAATCGGGAAGATCTGCTCGCGGATGCTACGCACCTGGCGCGCCGCGAATTCCACCGCCCAGCGCCGCGTGTCGGGCTCGAGGTCGGCGGGCGGATCCGACAACGTCAGCGATTCCAGCCCGAGCGCCCGGAGATCGTGGTGCAGCGAAGCTGGAATGGGGTCGGGCAGCGTCAGGTCGTTGATGGCCGCCCAGGCCCCCGTCCACGCGCGCGCGACGTTGGCGATATCGTAGCCGCCGCCGCCCAGCGCCACGACGCGCGGGGCGAATTCCAGGAGCCGGCGGACCGAGCGGAGAAAGCCCTGGATGCTGAGCGCCAGGTGCGTGAGCGGATCGGTGCGGTGGGCGTCGATCCCGAGCTGGATCACGAGGGCGTCCGGGGCGAAGGCGCGCAGCAGCGGGGGCACCACCGCCTCGAAAGCCGGCTCGTACACGGCGTCGTCCGTGAAGGGCTGGAGCGGCAGGTTCACGGAGTAGCCGACGCCGGCGCCCTCGCCCACCTCCTCCACGAACCCGGTGCCGGGGAAGAGCCGGTCGCCACGCTCGTGGGTGGAGATCGTCAGCACGGTCGGATCGTCGTAGAACGCGAACTGCACGCCGTCGCCGTGATGGGCGTCGATGTCCACGTAGGCGACCCTGAGCCCCCGCCGGCGCAGCGTCATGATCGCGAGCACCGCGTCGTTGACGTAGCAGAAGCCGGACGCGCGGTCGGGCATCGCGTGGTGGAGCCCGCCCGCGAAGTGGAACGCGCGATCCACCTCGCCCTCGCTCACGAGCTGCGCCGCGAGGATGGAGCCGCCCGCCGCGAGCTGGGCGGCCTCCCAGAGCGCGGGAAAGATCGGGTTGTCGCCCGGACCGAGCCCGTAGCGCACCGCGTGCGGCACCCAGTCGCCCGCACTGACGGCGCGAAGAATGTCGAGGTACTCCCGCGTGTGGAAGCGCGCGATGGCCTCGAGGCTGGCGGGCTCCGGCGCCACCACCTTGGCGTGCGGCAGCGCGGTGAGGCCGTAGGCGTCCATGAGCCGCCAGGTGAGGCCGAGACGCTCCATGCGGAGCGGATGCTCGGGCCCGTAGTCGAAGCGCCGCCACTCGTCGGAGTGGATGAGGGCGGTGCGCACGCTCAGGCCCCCGTCCTCTTCCAGGTGCCGGACTTGCCGCCGGACTTTTCGATGAGGCGGAGATTGGTGATGGTGACGCCGCGATCCACCGCCTTCACCATGTCGTAGACGGTGAGGCTCGCCACCGCCGCCGCGCTGAGGGCCTCCATCTCCACACCCGTCTTGTCCACGGTGCGCACGCGCGCCTCCACCGTGATCGTCGAGGCGCGGGAGTCGAGCGCGAACGTGACGTCGACGCCGGTGATGCGGAGGGGATGACAGAGCGGGATGAGATCGGGCGTGCGCTTGGCCGCCATGATCCCCGCGGTGCGGGCGACGCCGAGCACGTCGCCCTTGGCCATCTGGCCTGCGCGCACCGCCGCCAGGGTCGCGGGCTTGACCTTCAGGGTCGCGCGCGCGACCGCCTCACGGGCCGTCTCCGCCTTGGCGGAGACGTCCACCATTCGTGCGTCCCCCGCGGGGGTGAGGTGGGAGAGGCCGCGGAAGCCCGCGCTCCCCCGTGAGGAACCCATGTGAGCCCGCGAACGCCTGGAGCGCGGTCAGGCGTGCGCGGAGGCGCGGTACTGCCGGACCATCGCCTCCATGCGATCCTTCGCGATCAGCTTGAGCTTCTTGAGCTCGCTGACTCGCCAGTGCTGGTCGGCTGAGAGAAAGCCCCGGCCATTGAGCATGACCAGCTCTTCCTCGTATTTCTTGTGCTCTTCGCGGAGCGCGCGGAATTCGTGATTGTCGGCAGTCAGCCGGTCGATCAACGGTTCCGGATCAGGCATGGAGGACCTCCCAGGCAGGGGCAACGGCGTGGACGTTACGGGTGCTTCGAGGCGGGGCGGCGCACGGGACCGCGAATATCAACTCTTCAGACACACCCATCGGGCCTCCCTCTGCCTCGCTGTTCCTTGCGGGCCGAGTATTGCGGGGCCTGCTTCTGTCTTCGGCTTATACCTCCGTGCGCGTGGCGCTGTCAAGGCTCGCTGCGCCGCCCGCAGGCGCGTGATCGGCACGCAGCAGATGCGGCGCCTCGGGCGGGAACGACACCGTGACCCGCATCTCGGGCTCGAGGCCCAGCTCGGCGGCCGCACGATGCGTGACGACCGCGATCACGGGCACGCCACAGTCAATGACGACGCGCACATGCAGCGGCGCGGGGATCACGTGCCTGACCCAGCCGACCAGGCGGTTGGCGCCCGGGGGCGCCTCGCCGGGGGGCGCGAGATTCAAATCCTCCGGACGCAGGGCGACGAGCACGTGCTCGCCCGGCGATGCCCGCGCCGTCACCTGCAGCCGACGGCCGGCCGCCTCCACCACGGACCCGCCGGCGTCGGTCTCCAGCACGCGCGCCGCGAGGATGGTCTCGAGGCCCACGAAGCGCGCCACCGCCTCCAGCGTCGGAGCGCGGAACACCTCGCTGGCGGGGCCGATCTGGAGCACGCGGCCGCCGATCAGGACCGCGAGCCGATCGCTCACGGCCAGAGCCTCGCCGCGATGATGGGTGACGAGCACGGTGGTCACCCGATCGGCGCGGAGCACGCCACGGAGGTCCTGGATGAGGATCTCGCGCGTCGGCTGATCGAGAGCGGAGAACGGCTCGTCCAGCAGCAGGAGCTCGGGCTCCAGCACGAGCGCGCGCGCGAGGGCGACGCGCTGCGCCTCGCCGCCCGAGAGGGTGCGCGCCGGCCGCCGGGCGAGGGGCGCGACGCCGAAGCGCTCGAGCCAGGCGAGCACGCGGCCGCGCTCGGCCGCGCGCGGCACGCCACGGAACCGGAGTCCCATCGCCACGTTGTCGAAGACGGTGGTGTCGGCGAGCAATGGGTCCTGGAACACACTCGCCATGCGCCGACGCACGGCGAGACCGCGCGCGGCCGTGATCGCTTCGCCCCGGAAGCGCACGGTGCCCGCGTCGGGGGTCTGGAGCAAGCCCAGGACGCGGAGCAGCGTGGACTTGCCGGCCCCGTTCGGTCCCATCACGCCCAGCGTCTCGCCCTCGCGGACGGCGAGCGAGGGAATGTCCAGAACGGGATGGCCGCCGTGGGCCACGCGCAGGCCGTCCGCCTCGACCACCGGCCTCCCGAGTCCGGTCGTCATGACGAGGGCAGCACGTGGATGGAGCCGCGGTGAATGGAGAAGCGCCAGTGGCGGTCGCGCTCGATCTCCAGGATCTCGTAGACGAGGCGCGGGACCTCGACCTCGAGATCGAAATCGCCCTGGGCGGGCTCCCCCGGCTCGTCGAGCCGGATCTGGAGCGTCCACGTCGTCCCGAAGTCGATCTCGCGCACGACCCGCCCCGTCATCACGTTCATGTGATGCGCAGGGTCATGGAGTCCGCGATCTTTCCGGATGAGTCGCACGTACTCGGGCCGAACGAAGAAGCCGAGCGGGCTGTCCGGTGCGGGCAGGTACGAGCGGCTCGGCGAGTTCACCGCCTCGAGGCTCTGACCCCGCCAGCGGAACTGAATGCGGTCAGGGGAGGCCTTGAGCACGGTGCCCTCGAGCACGTTGACCAGCCCCATCACGCGGGCGACCGCGCGGGACGCCGGCTGCCAGAGCAGCTCGGCGCGCGGTGCCGCCTGGATCACGCGCCCGTCCTCGTAGACCACGATGCGGTCGCCGAGGCGATAAGCCTCGGTGAAGTCGTGGGTGACGAGCACCGCCGCGGTTCCCCAGGCAGTGAGGATCGTCCGGAGCTCGTCGCGCAGCGCCCGCCGCAGCGGCAAGTCCAGGGCGGACAGCGGCTCGTCGAGCAGCAGCAGCGCGGGATCGGGCGCGAGGGCGCGCCCGAGCGCCACGCGCTGGCGCTGGCCGCCGGACAGCTCCCCCGGATGGCGATCGCCGAGGCCCTCGAGCCCGAGCCGGACCAGCACCTCCTCGGTGCGCCGCTGCCGCTCCGCGCGGGGCCGGTCACGCAGGCCGAAGCCGATATTGCCGGCCACGGTGAGATGGGGGAACAGCGCGTAGCCCTGGAAGACGTAGCCGACGCGCCGCTGCTGCGGCGGCACGCTCACGCCCGTGTCGGAATCGAACAGCACGCGGCCGTCCACCACCACACGCCCGGCGTCCGGACGCATCAGGCCGGCCAGACACTGGAGCGTCACCGTCTTGCCCGCGCCCGACGGGCCGAAGAGCACCGCCACCCCGTCGCCCGCCTGCCACTCGACGTCGAGCTCGAAGGCCCGGAAGCGCTTGCGGAGGCAAACTTGGAGACGCGGGCTCATATCGTGCGCGGGCCCAGGCGCCCCGCCGCGACGAGGACCACGCAGGACAGCGCGGTGAGCAGCCCCACGAGGAGAAGGGCCTCGCCCCGCTCTCCCGTCTGCACCGCGGTGTAGATCGCGAGCGGCGCCGTCGCCGTCTTGCCGGGAATGTTGCCGGCCAGCATGAGGGTGGCGCCGAACTCGCCGAGCGCGCGCGCGAAGGCGAGGACGAGCCCGGCGATGAGGCCGTTCCGCGCGAGCGGCAGCGTGACCTCGAGCGCGGTGCGCCACTCGGAATGGCCCAGCGTCCATGCCGCGCGCTCGAGGTCGCGATCCACCGACTCGATGGCCGCGCGCGCCGTGCGCACGAGCAGGGGCAGCGCCATCACGGTGGCGGCGACCACCGCGGCATACCACGTGAACGCGATGGACCAGCCCGTGGCCTCGTAGATCGGCTTCCCGAGCAGGCCGCGCCGGCCGAGGAGCACGATCAGGTAGTAGCCGGTGACGGTCGGCGGCAGCACGAGCGGCAGCGTGACGAGGAGGTCGACGAGCCCGTGGCCCCAGAAGCGGCGGCGCGCGAGCACGTAGGCGATGGGGATGCCGAAGAGCGCGTTGAGGACGGTGGCCGCCAGCGCCACCTGCACCGACAGCGACAGCGCCGAGAACAGCTCCGGGCTCATGGCCGGCATCAGTATGCCACCGGGCGGGCGAGCGACGGCACGCACACGCGGGTGCGCCCGCCCGCCGGCCCCTCGACCTGGGCGATGACCACGCTGACCCCGTAGATCGCACCCAGGCGCTCCGGTGTGATGACCTCCTCGGGCGCGCCAAGGGCGACCAGCCGGCCCTGGCTCAGCAGCGCCACGCGATGCGCGCAGAGGAACGCCTGGTCGGGATCGTGGGTGGAGAAGATGATGGCGATCCCGCGCCCGGCCAGCGTCTCCACCTGGGTGAGCACGCGCACCTGATTGCCGAAGTCCAGGCTCGCGGTGGGCTCGTCCATCACGAGCACGCGCGGGTCCTGGGCGAGGGCGCGGGCGATCAGGCTGAGCTGGCGCTCGCCGCCGCTGATCTGCGTGTACTCGCGGTCGGCGAGATGCGCGATGCCGAGCGTGGCCAGCGCGGCGTCGGCAGCCTCGCGGTCGCCACGCGACGGCACCGCAAAGGGCCCGATGTGGGCGGTGCGCCCCATGAGGACGACCTCGCGCACCGTGAAGGGAAAGCCGGTGAGCTGCGCCTGGGGCACGTAGCCGAACGTCCGCGCCAGGCGCGGGCGCGGCCAGCCCGCGACGGACTCGCCGTCCACACGAACTGTTCCTGCCCGCGCGGTGAGGAGGCGCAGCACGGTCTTGAACAGCGTGGTCTTGCCGCCCCCATTGGGGCCGAGGAGGCACAGCACCTCGCCCGGCTCCACCGTGAAGCTCACCCCTTCGCCTACCGGCTTCCCCGGGTAGCCGAAGGCCAGATCTTCCACGGCGAGCCGCATCGCTACTGCCAGCCCCGACGCGAGACCGCGAGCAGCCAGACGAACACCGGCACGCCTACGAACGCGGTGAGCACGCCGGGTGGCACCTCGATGGCGGCAATGGTGCGCCCGATGGTGTCGACGGCAAGGAGATAGCCGCCGCCCAGCAGCATGGCCGTGGGCAGGAGCCGCCCGAAGTCCGGCCCCACGAGGAGCCGCGCCGCGTGCGGCACGAGGAGCCCGATCCACCCGATCACGCCGCTGACCGAGACCACCGCCGCCGTCATGAGCGTGGCCGCGGCGATCACGATCAGCCGCATGCGCCCGGTATCGACACCGAGCGCACGGGCCTCCTCGTCGGGCAAGGTCATCACGTTCATGCGCCAGCGGAGCAGATAGAGCGGCACGAGGCCGGCGGCCACCGCGGGGAGCGTGCTCAGGAGATCGCGCACGGTGAGGCCCGACAGGCTGCCCAGCAGCCAGAACGTGATGGCGGGGAGCTGATTGTAGGGATCGGCGAGGTACTTCACGAGCGAGACGCAGGAGCCCAGGAGCGTGCCGATCAGGACCCCCGCGAGCACGAGCGTGAGCAGCGGATCGTGGCGCCGGAGGAACGCGCTCACGAGATACACCGCGGCGACCGCCGCCTGCCCGACGATGAAGGCGAGCGCCTGGATGGCGATCACATTGAGCGAGAGATAGATGCCGAGCACCGCCCCGAACGCCGCGCCGGCCGACACGCCCAGGATGTCGGGCGACACCAGCGGATTCCGGAAGAGGCCCTGATAGGCGGCGCCCGCGGCGGCCAGCGCGGCGCCGATGGCGAGGGCGGCGAGCACACGCGGGCCGCGGATGCGGAAGACCACGGTCTCCACCGCGGGCGGCAAGTCCGAGGGCGCGCCGGTCGCCTTGGCGGCGAGGAGCCGAACCAGGGAGGTGGGGCCCACCGGGAAGCGGCCCACGGAGAATGAGACGAAGGTCAGCGCGATCAGGAGTCCCGCGGCGACGAGGATGCCGAAGGCGGCCCCGCGTCGCGTCCGGCCGCCCGGCTCGCCGGAGTCGGTCAGGGGCCGCTCCGCCCCGGCGCGCCCAGGAGAACGTCGAGCTGGCGGTCGTCCGGTGTCCGGTGATAGGCGAGCGAGTAGAACGTGCGCGCCTCGACGCGGATGTCCTCGGGGAACTCCGCGGGATAGAGCGCGCGGCCCAGCCACCAGAGGCCGATGAGGCGGTTCACCGAGGGAGGCGAATCCACCCACGGGAACGGGAGCAGCGGCGCCAGGTACACGCGGCGCTCACGCACCGCCTTGATATCTTTCCAGAGCTTGTCACTTTTGATGGAGGCCGCGAAGCCCGGATCGACGGTCACGATCACGTCGGGATTCCACGCGAGCACCTGCTCGACGGAGACCGACCCGAGCCGGGCGTGGCCCGCCTCCTCGCCGGCCACGTTGCGCGCGCCCATGCGATCGAGGCTCTCCACGTTGATCGAGCCCGGCGCCGCCGTCTCGAGGCCTTTCGGGCCGCGCGCGTAGTAGACGCGCGGCCGCTTGTCCGCGGGCACGCGGGCGACGCGCCGGTCCACCTCGCCGAGCGTGCGGTCCGCGTAGCGGGCGAAGTCGCGCGCGGGCCCGCGCGCGTCGAGCACCTCGCCCAGCGCCTCCGTCACCGCGCGCACGGCCGAGAGGCTCCCGTCATACAGGAGATACGGCACGCCGGTCTGCTGCTGAACCTGATCGGCGAGGGACGCGTAGGTCGGATTGATGGTGCCGTAGTCGACGATGACGTCCGGCCGGGCGGCGAGCACCACCTCGACGTTCGCGGTGTTGCCGCGGCCGGTGAGCCGACCCAGCGCGGGCAGCGTGGCCGCCCGGTCCGGCAGGAACACGCGCTCCTCCGGGCTCGGCGCTCGATTCCAGCCCACGAGCTTCTCGGGCGCCAGGGCATAGACGAGCACGCTGGCCGGCCCGCCGGCGGCGAAGACGCGGTCGACGCGCGCGGGAATCTCGACGCGCCGGCCGGCGGAGTCCGTGACGACACGCTTGTCCGCCGCGCCGGCGCCGACGGGGGCGCCGATCGCGATCAGCGCGAGCAGCAGCGCGACGAGGAACGAGACACGCCGCCAGCACTCGTCCGCCGGTCGACGGCGGCGCATCAGTCCGTCGCGACCATCACGTCGGAGGCCTTGATCACGGCGTAGGCACGGTCGCCTTTCTTGAGCCGCAGCTCGCGGACGGCCTCGTTGGTGATGGAGGCGGTGACGATCCTCCCGCCCCCGATGTCGATTTTCACGTGGGCCGTCGTGGCCCCCTTGGTGACCCGCACGATCCGGCCGGGCAGAACATTGCGCGCGCTGAGCTTCATCTGAGCCTCCAAGGGCGAAGGGACGCCCCGTGTTACCGTAGCGGTATGCGACGAAATGCTACCGAGGGCGTCGGGGCCCTTCAATCGGCTCACGAGAGCATAGTGGCGGCCCAGCCCAAGACCAAGATCTGGCTGGAGCACGGCGGCCGCTTCATGATCGGGGACGGCGGGCTTCACCTGCTCGAGGGCATCGCCCGCTCCGGCTCCCTTGCCGAGGCGGTGCGGGAGATCGGCTGGTCCTATCGCCATGCCTGGGGCTATCTCCGCCGCGCCGAGTCGGTGCTGGGCGCCCCCCTCCTGGTCACCCGGCCGGGTAAGGGCTCCGCGCGGGGCACGAGCCTCACGCCGGCGGGGCGCCTCCTGCTCGAGCGGCTCCGCGCGCTGCGCGATCGCATCGACGACGCGCTGGGCCCCACCGGCCCCACGCGCGACGAGATCGCCTCCCGCGGCCGTGCCCGCGCCCGCGCCCGGGCCAAGACCACCCGCCGCCGCTGAGCCTCCTCGCGGCGGCGCGCCTCAGCGCCGCTGCTGTATCGTGGTCAGCGCCCAGTTCACCAGGAAGGTGATCGCGAGCAGGATCACCGACAGCGCGATCGCGATGTCGAAGTTCCCCTTGCTCGTCTCGAGCACGGTGGCGGTCGTCAGCACCCGCGTCGAGCCCTTGATGTTCCCGCCCACCATCATGGACGCGCCCACCTCGGAGATCACGCCGCCGAAGCCGGCCATCATCGCCGCCAGCAGGGGCAGGCGGGCCTCCTTCACCAGCACCCAGGTCATCTGGACGCGCGAGGCCCCGAGTGCCAGCACCTGGAGCCGGAAGGCCTCGGGGATCTGCTGCACCGCGGCCATCGTGAGGCCGGTCACGATGGGCGCGGCGATCACGAGCTGCGCCAGCACCATCGCGGCCGGCGTGTAGAGTAGCTCCAGCGCGCCCAGCACCCCGTTCCGCCAGAGCATGATGGTGATGAACAGGCCCACGACGACCGGGGGCAGGCCCATTCCCGTGTTCACCAGGCTCACCACGAGGCCGCGGCCCGGGAAGCGCGTGAGCGCCAGCGCGGTGCCGGCGGGGATGCCGATGGCGAGCGAGAGCAGGGTCGCCGCGCCGGAGATCTCCAGGGACAGCAGGGTGATCCGCCAGACCTCGGGGTCGCCGCTCAGGAGCAGCCGGAATGCCTGGAGGACCCCCTCGACGATGAGCCCCATGGCGTGGCCCCGCTGCCGAGGCTAGAAGTCCTCGTCCTTCTTCCCTGCGATGGGAACGAAGAGGGCCCGGCCGTACTTGTCGACGCCGAAGGTCTTGATCACGGCCTGCACCTCGGGCGAGAGCATGAAGTCGGCGAAGGCCTTGCCGCCGGCGGCGTTGACGCGCGGGCCGTTGGTGGGATTCACCTCCATCACCGAGTAGATGTTCAACAGCGGCCGGTCCTTCTCGACCATGATGGGCAGGGTCACGCGCTTCTGGAACGCGAGCCAGGTCCCCCGGTCGCTGATCGTGTACGCCTGCCGATCATTGGCGATCCCGAGCGTGGCGCCCATGCCCTGCCCGGACTCGATGTACCAGGCGCCCCGGGGCTCGACGCCCGCCCGCTTCCACAAAGCTTGCTCGAGCAGATGCGTGCCCGACTTGTCGCCGCGCGAGACGAAGCGCGCCTGCGCCGCGGCGAGGCGCTTGAGCGCGTCCGCCGCCGAGGACAGGCCCCTGATCTTCGCCGGATCGTTCTCCGGCCCCACGATGACGAAGTCGTTGTACATGACGAGGCGGCGGTTGAGCATCTTGCCGTCCTCGACGTACTTCTTCTCCAGCGCGGGCGCGTGGGCCAGCGTCACGTCCGCCTCGCCGCGGGAGGCGAGGGCCAGCGCCTGGCCGGTGCCTACCGAGATCGTCTTCACGGTGAGCCCCGACGTTTTCTCGAACATCGGGACCAGGACGTCGAGCAGGCCGGAGTCCTGGGTGCTCGTGGTGGTCGAGAGGATGACGGTGGACTGGGCGCGCGCGGCCTCCGGCGGGGCGCTGGAGGTCAGGACGACCAGGCCGGCGAGAGCGAGGATGAGACGTCGGATCATCGGGCCATCTCCCTTTCGAGGCCGTCAGTGCACGGGGCCGGCCGGCTCGAGCTCCACCACCAGGCCGTCACCCCAACCGTACTTCTTCTCCGAGCGCGTCCGAATCTCCCGCACGAGCCCGGGCTCCTTGCGGGCGTCGACCACCCGCGCCCTGGCGGGGAAGTGCGACTCGCCCACCCGCACCTGCACATGGGCGTTGGCGCGGAGATTCTGCACCCACTGGGTCTTCTCGCGGTGCTCGGCCACGAGGTAGTAGCGGCCCTCGTACCGCGTGAACCAGATCTCGATCTCGCGCGGCCGTCCGGTGATGCGCCCCCGCGTGGTCAGGTAGAGATAGGTGGGCTCGGTCACACCGGGGCGCGCCTCGCCTCAGGGCGTGAGCACCCGGCCGGCCGGCAGCGCGTGGAAGCGCGGCCCGTCCACCACCACCCAGCCGTTGACGATCACGTACGGGATGCCCGTGGGATGCTGATGCGGCGCGGGGAACGTGGCCTCGTCCTGCACGGTGGCGGGATCGAACAGCGCCAGATCGGCGGCGTAGCCGGGACGCAGGAGCCCCCGGTTCTGCAGGCGCAGCTTCGCCGCGGCCATGCCCGTCATCTTCTGCACTGCGGTCTCCCAGGAGAAGAGCCGCCGCTCGCGCACGAAGCGCCCGAGCACGCGCGGGAACGTGCCGTAGCTGCGGGGATGCGGCATGCCGCGATGGGGGCCCGGCCCGGCGTGGAGCGACAGCGAGTCCGAGCCGATCATGGAGTGCGCGTAGGCCGTGGCGTTGGCGACGTTTTCCTCGCTCTGCGAGAACGAGATCATGGCCACGGTGGCGTGCTCGGAGAGGACGAGATCCATCATGGCGTGGGCGGGCTCGCGGCCGGTGCGGCGCGCCAGCTCGGCGAGGGTCATGCCCTCGAGCTCGCGCTTCGCGCAGGTCGCGATCAGGATCTCGTCGAATCCGGTCGAGCCAGACGCCGAGCCCCAGCGCTCGCCGCCCACGAGGCAGTCCTTGATGGCGCGCTCGCGAGCCTTGGGGTCGGCCAGGCGCTCGAGCAGCTTGGCGATGCCGCCGTCCTGCATCCAGCCGGGCAGGAGGCTATCCATCTTGGTGCTGCCCGCGGGGTATGGGTACACGTCGCCGGTGACGTCCACGCCGCGGGCGCGGGCGGTGTCGAACATCCGGAGCGCGCGGTCCATCTTGCCCCAGTTCTCGCGCCCCGCCGCCTTCACGTGGGCCACCTGCACCGGGATACCCGCGGTCTCGCCGATGCGGATGGCCTCTTCCAGGGCCGTCTCCAGCGTGCCGGCCTCGCCGCGGATGTGGGAGAAGTAGAGCCCCTTCTTCTTCGCCACCGCCCTCGCGAGCGAGATCAGCTCGTCGGTGTTGCTGAACACGCTGGGCGCGTACACGAGGCCGGTGGAGTAGCCGAACGCGCCCGCGTCCATGGCCTCGTCGAGCAGGCGCTCCATCTGCTGCTGCTCGTCCGGCGTCACCGGGCGCGCGTCCGCGCCCGCGGTGGCGAGACGCAGGGCGCCGTGACCCACGAACTGCGCCACGTTCACGGAGAGCCCGAGCCGACGCAAATGCTCCAGGTACTCCGCGAACGTGTGCCAGGTGGCGTGCGGCTGCTCGCCGATGCCGCCCAGCCAGTCGACCACCGTTTGCAGCCGGCCGGGGGCGATGGGCGCGGGCGAGAAGCCGCACATCCCCACCACCTCGGTGGTCACGCCCTGCCGCACCTTGGACTCCGCC
>Ga0075423_10005380_pt1 | contig 11950 bp, 10 predicted proteins | sample SoiMethybrSBSTD2_FD_80114 | JGI IMG/M metagenome (GOLD analysis project Ga0075423, IMG submission 80114) | Bulk soil microbial communities from a Populus tree surrounding site in Tennessee, USA - Soil MetaG P. TD hybrid SBSTD2 | ecosystem: Environmental > Terrestrial > Soil > Tree plantation...
CGCCCGCCACACGGGCCGTTGGGACATGGCGGAGTCCGCGCGGACGATATGGTCGATGCACCCAGCGAGCCTGCTCCAGGTCCTCGTGCCGCTCCTCCCGGCCGACCTTCCGCTGACCATGTCCGCCCGCACGGCCCTGTTCGACGTCCCCGTCCCTTTCGTGAACTCGTTCCACCTCGGCCTCCCGGTCCTGGCGCTGGCCGCGGCGGCCTTCGCGAGACCGCGGCCTCCGTGGACCCTGGGCTTCATCGCGCTCGCGGCCACGCTCGTCGCCCTCGGACGGCACACCTGGGTCTACGCGGTGGCGGCGCAGCTGCTGCCGCCGCTGCGCATCCTGCGCTATCCGTCCAAAGCCATGGTGCCTGCGGCCCTGGCCTTCGCGCTGCTGTGTGCGTGGGGATTCGAGGCGTGGAGCCAGGCCGAGGGCGGGCGGCGCAGACGATGGCTGCTGCTCGTGGCGCTGCCCACCCTCATCGGATGCGCGGTCACGTGGTCGGCCCTCTATCTCGCGCTCCATCCGGCGGAGTGGAGTCGCGGTGTGCTCGAGCCGCCGACCGGAGGTCTCGACCTGGCACAGGCCCTCGCTCCCGCGGTCCGCAAGGTCGTCGTCGCCGCGAGTGTTTCGGCGGTGGTCCTGGTGCTGGCCGTCGCCGCGGCGTGGACGCGCCTGTGGCGCCTCACGGCGAGGGCGGTCGCCACGCTGGCGGTGGGCAGCCTGCTCTGGGCCCACTGGGACCTCAATCCCACGGCGCCCGCCGCGTTCTATCAAGAGCGGCCCCCGATCCTGGACGTGCTCAAGGCCCATGGAGCGCGGCGCATCTACGTCTTCGACTATCTCTCCCGCGTGACCGGCAAGGACTACCGCAACCGTATCGCCGCCGATATCTTCTCCGCCGGGCCCTCGACCCCGCTGGAGACCGCCCGCGGGCTGCAGCAGTACCTCATACCGATCACCGGCAGCCGCTGGGGACTGTTCGGCAGCTACGAGGCGGACCTCTACTCGCTGTACACGCCGCAGCTCCGGAGCCTGACGCTCGTGATGCGCGCGGCGGAGGAGACGCCGCTGTTCGATCGCCTGCTGCGGATCGGGGCCGTGGACCACGTGGTGGCGCTCCATGAAGAGGGCCTGGAGACGCTGGAGCCGATCGCGACCCTGCCCAGCCCCTTCGCCGCCCCCATCCGCGTGTTCAGCGTCCCGGGTGCCTGGCCGCGGAGCTACGTCGTTGCCGGCGTCCGCGTCGGGGACGGCCCCCAGGCCTGGCGCATCCTTTCCGATCCGGGATTCGATCCCGCCCGCGAGGTCGTGCTTCCCGCCGGCGTCGAGATCCCGCCGGCCGGCGAGGCCGTGGGCGGAAGCCGCATCCTGGAGCTCCGTCACGACAGGGTCCGGCTGGAGGCCGACCTGCGACAACCGGGATACGTGGTGCTGAGCGATACGTACGATCCCGGATGGACGGCCACCGTCGACGGACGGCCGTCGCGCGTCGAGCGGGCCAATGGCGCCTTCCGCGCTGTGAGGCTCGAGGCGGGCCGGCACCTCGTGGAAATGGTCTATCGCCCCGCATCCGTGGTCGCGGGCGCCGCGCTCTCCGCGGTGAGCCTGCTCGCCGGCGGCGTGGCGGGGGCGGCGCGCTTCCTGCTCTCCCGATGACCACCGATACCGCGATCCACGACGAGGTCCGGCGGTTCTACGAGACCCACCACGACGGCATCGAGCGCTCCCGCAGGAACCGGAGGTACTTCTACGATTACCTGACGCGGGTGCTGCGCACGCGCATCCCTCCCGGCCAGCGGATCCTCGACATCGGCTGCGGCTCCGGGCACCTGCTGGCCGCGCTGGAACCGTCTTCAGGCGTGGGGATCGACCTCTCCGCGCCGGCGGTGGCCGCGGCCGTCGAGAGCTATGGCAGCGGCCCCCTCCGCTTCCTCCACGGCGATGCCGCCGACCCCGCGGTCCTGGCGCGAGCGGGCGGCCCCTTCGACGTGATCCTGCTGGTCAACGTGGTCACGCACCTCGACGACGTGCAGGCCCTCTTCGAGGCCCTGATCCCGCTCTGCCACCGGCGCACGCGCATCTTCATCTACAGCTACAGCCGTCTGTGGCAACCCATCCTGCGCCTGGCGGAGATGCTGCGCTGGAAGTACCGCCAGCCCCCGGAGGCCTGGCTCCCCCCGGAAGAGATCCGCACGATGCTTTCCCTCGCCGACCTCGAGGTGGTGCGCAGGGACTCGCTGGTGGTCTTCCCCGCCCACGTCCCGCTGCTGTCCGACCTCCTGAACCACTACATCGGCCGGCTGCCCCTGCTCTCGGGGCTGTCCCTCATGTACGGCATGATCGCCCGGCCTTCGCCCGCGCTCTTCGCTCCGCACGGGCCCGCCCCTTCCACGAGCGTGGTGATCCCCTGCCGCAACGAGGCGGGCCACATCGCGCCCCTGGTGGAGCGCCTGCCGGACCTCGGCCCGGGCAGCGAGTTCCTCTTCGTCGAGGGCAACTCGAAGGACGACACGGAGCAGGCCATCCGCGACGCCATCGCCCGCAACCCGGAGCGGCCGCTCCGGCTGCTGAAGCAGACCGGCCACGGGAAAGGCGACGCCGTGCGCCTCGGCTTCGATCAGGCGAAGGGCGACGTCCTGGTCATACTGGACTCGGACATGGGCGTGAGCCCGGAGGACGTGCCCAAGTTCGTGAGCGCGCTCGCCCGCGGCAAGGGCGAGATGATCAACGGCTCGCGCCTGGTGTACCCCATCGAGGGGCAGGCCATGCGCTTCCTCAACCTGGTGGCCAACAAGATCTTTGCCGTCCTCTTCTCCTGGATCCTCGAGCAGCAGGTGCGCGACACGCTCTGCGGGACGAAGGCGCTCTACCGCGAGGACTACCTGCGCATCGCCGCCAACCGGTCGTACTTCGGCGAGTTCGACCCCTTCGGGGACTTCGACCTCCTGTTCGGCGCCGCGCGGCTGAACTTCAAGATCGTCGACGTCGCGGTGCGCTATCACGAGCGGCAGTACGGCGAGACGAACATCTCCCGCTTCCGCCACGGCCTCCTGCTGGCCCGGATGAGCCTCTTCGCGGCGCGCAAGCTGAAGTTCGTGTGAAGGACGGAACCGCCCGGCTGGCCGAGCACCGCCGCATCTGGGAAGGCAAGCCCGTGCTCTCCCGCGTCTACTCGGTCTGGTTCGACGCCCTCCTGGCCAGCCTGCCCCCGCAGCCGCGCGTGGTCGAGGTGGGGGCGGGCCCCGGCTTCCTCTCCAGCCACGCCCGCCGCCGCGTCCCGGACCTGGCCTGGGTGTCCACCGACATCCTGGAGACGCCGTGGAACGACGTGGTGGCCGACGGCTTGCAGCTTCCCTTCCGCGCGGGTGCCTTCGAGGCGGTGGTGGGCCTCGACCTCATGCACCACCTCGCGCGTCCGGCGGCGTTCTTCGCCGAGGCCGCGCGCGTGCTCCGGCCCGGAGGGCGGATCGCCGTGATCGAGCCCTGGGTCTCGGCCCTGTCCTACCCGGTCTACCGCTGGCTGCACCAGGAAGGGTGCACGCTCGGCCTCGACCCTTGGAACCCGTTCGGGCACGAGGCCACGGACGGAAAGGATCCGTTCGAGGGCGACGCGGCCGTGCTGTGGCGGCTGGTGCGGGCTACCCCCGCCTCGCGCTGGAGGGAGCTGGGATTCGCGCCCCCGCGCGTGACGCGGCTGAACGGGTTCGCCTACCTGCTGAGCCTGGGGTTCCGGGAGGCGTCGCTCCTGCCCGCCAGCCTGGCCGCCCCCATCATCAAGGCGGACCGGGGCCTGTCCCCGCTGTCGGGTTGGCTCGGGATGCGCGCCCTGGCCGTGTGGGAGAGGCGGACGGGCTAGGGCCGGAAGATCTCGCCCAGGCGGATGGGGTCGATGATGCCGATCTGGGCCTCCTCGACCTTCCCCCCGGCGCCGATGCGGATGGTCATCGGCGCGCGCTGGACCTTCCAGGCCTCCAGGAAGCCTCGGCCGGGCGACCGCACGACCGGGAACGCGATCCGCGTGGCCTCGAAGAACCCGGGCGGCTCGCGGTCCATGAGCACGCCGACCACGTTCAGCTTGGCGGGCTTGCGCTCGAAGGCGCGGTTCCACTCCGGGATCATCTTGTGGCAGGTCGGGCAGCCGCTCAGGAAGAAGAGGACCACGGTGGCCGACCCTTTCGGGAAGTCGACGTGCTTCATCACGCCGTCGAGGCCCTCAGCGTCGAAGGGCTGCACCATCTCGCCCGAGGCGAGGGGGGCCTTCAGCGGGGGACCCGCGGCGGCGGGCGGGACGAGGGCCGCCGACAGCACGACCGCCGCCGTCCACGACGCGGCCTTCTTCGCGATCCCTGCCATCACAGGTCGGGCCTCCAGAGCTGAGAGTGCGGCGAGACGCGCACCGTGCCGCTCTGGGGATCATACAGGAAAGGCGCGCCGCTGCCGTCCACGGGCGGCCGCCGAAGCAGGCCCGCCTGGCGCAGCTCATCGAGCGTCTCCGGCCGGCGGCCGGTCCGCCGCTCCACGCCGGCCACGAGCGCCTGGATGGCCTCCGCCGCGTCATAGGCGTCGAGCACCGCGATGTGCTGGCGCGCGTTGTCCTTCATCGGCCCGTCGGACTGGTCGTAGATCCTCCGCCAGATGGCGCGCGAGGCCTCGCGCTGTCCACCCTTGGCCAGGCACATGGCGGCCAGGTTCTTGAGCCAGAACGCGGCCCCCGGGATCTTCGAGGCCTCCATGAGGACGGCGGCGGCCCGCTCCGGGTCGCCGCGGAAGATGAAGTGGAAGAAGCCCAGGTCCTGGCGCAGCCTCCAGTCGTCCGGCATCACGGCTACGCCCTTCTCCAGGACCGCGATGCCCTGGTCGCAGCGGCCGGCCCCTTCCGGCGGCCGCTCGCAGAGGAAGGTGGCGCCGTACTTGTAGGCGATGACCAGGCGCGGGTCGAGCGTGGTCGTGATCTCGATGAGGGGGAGCAGCAGCTCGAACTTCTTCTCCCGCGCGAAGAGACGCTGCCCTCCGAAATACTGCACCGTGCGCAGCCAATAGATGTCCGCGGCCAGGCCCTCGAATCCCGGCGCCAGGCGCCGGACCTCCTGTCCCGACCAGAGGTAGAGGGCCTCATCCTGGGCGCGGTAGGCCCCGAGCTGCGTGTCGATGCGGTCCTGGAGGAGGGGCAGGAGCGGCAGGAGCAGCAGCGCGAGCAGCCGCGGCCCCATCAGGAGAGCTCCCGCGACCGGAAGGCAGAAAGGCCGAGGAGAAGCACCACCGCGATGTAGACCGCCGCGTATGCGGTCACGGAGCCGAGCGCCGCCAGCGGCACCGGATCGCCGTAGGCGACCCGGTCCTTGAAGTCGAAGTTCCGGAAGTTGGGCAGCGCGTAATAGAGGAAACGGACGAGCCAGGTGGGGGCGCCGGGCGCCACCTCGCGCATGTTGCGCACCACGTCGGAGAAGCGGCCGGCCACGACCATGCCCACCGTGAAGACCGCGGCCAGCGCCGAAGACGAGAGCGTCGAGAACAGCAGCGCCAGCGCCACCACCAGCAAGAGGCCGAGGTAGATCGGATAGACGGCCTTCGCCAGGTTGGGATCCACCCGCCGGCCGGTGGCGAACAAGGTGATGGCCAGGCCGGCGGCCATGACCAGCACGTTCACCAGCAGCGTGAAGCCGAGGCCGGCGAACTTGCCCAGGAAGAACTCGTCCCGCGTGAGCGGCTTGGCCAGCAGGGGATGCAGCGACCGCCGCTCGATCTCCTTGGCCACCAGCCCCACGCCGATGAAGATCGCGATCAGGGTGCCGAAGAGCTCCATCGCGGCCAGCCCGATGTCCTTGATGATCTTCTCGTCCTGGCGGATGGACAGCTGGCGCATCAGCAGCCCGGCCAGGGTCATGATGATCGCGAAGAAGACGAGGTTGTAGAGCACCCTTTCGCGCACCGTCTCGCGGAAGGTGTTGGCCGCCACCGCCCACACCCGGCTCAGGCTGCCCCGCCCCACCTCAGCCCTCCAGCTCCCATTCCGCCTCCGTGCGCGCGGCGCCCATCTCCTTGATGAAGTAGTCCTCGAGTGACTGGCGCACGGGCTGTATCGAGAGGACACGCCCGCCCGCCTCCTCGACGGCCTTCACGATGGGACCCAACGACTCCTCCGCCGCCTCGAGCCGCCACCGCTCCCCGAGCGCGCGACTGGCCTTGAGCGTGGGGGCCAGGCGGCCCACGGCCTCGGGCGAGAGCCCCGCGACGAGGATCTCCATGTGCGAGACGTCCGTCCCCAGGATGCCCGCCAGGTCTCCCACCCGCAGCAGCTCGCCGGCGCGGAGCAGGGCCACGCGGTCGCACAGCGCCTCGGCGTCGGACAGGATGTGGGTGGAGAAGAGCACCGTTTTCCCTTCTCCCTTGAGGCCCAGGATGATGTCCCGCACCAAGCGGCGGCCGATGGGGTCCAGGCCGGACATCGGCTCGTCGAGGATCACCAGCTCCGGATCGTTGATGAGGGCCTGCGCGATGCCCAGGCGCTGCATCATTCCCTTGGAGAAGCGCCGCAGGGGCACGCCGGCCGAGCGCCGCAGGCCCACCGTCTCCAGGAGCCGCGCGGTGCGGTCGCGGCGTGCGTCCGCCGTCATCCCGAACAGGCGGCCCGCGTAGTCCAGGTACTCGCGGGCGCTGAGGTAATCGTAGAAGTAGGGCTGCTCGGGCAGATAGCCGGCGCGGTGCCGCCAGGCGGTGTCTCGCAGCGGGAAGCCGAGGATGGTGCCGGTACCGGCGTCGGGGAAGACGAGCCCCAGCAGGATCTTCAAGGTGGTGGTCTTGCCGGAGCCGTTGGGCCCGAGGTATCCGAGGATCTCTCCTCGCTCGACGGTGAGGTCCAGCCCCTTCAGGGCGGTGTGGCGCTTCTTGCGGAACAGGCCCGTCGTGTAGGTCTTGGCCAGGCCACGGACGTCCAGCGCCGGCCCGTTCGTCCGGCTAGCGGCAGGGGTCAAGACCGGGAAGGTTACGCGACTAGCGGAGGGCCTGGCAACCGGGGGCCATGGCGCCGCCGGTCCCGTCGAGCGGCACCGGGCTCCCGTCGGGCGTGAAGCAGATGATGCCGCTGCAGTCCCCCGACAGGCCGCGGACGCCCGTCTTGTCCTGGGAGCTGGGCGTCGTCTGATAAACGAAACAGCCCAGGCCGCCCGCGATGGGAAGCCCGAAGAAGGTGCGGTCGTACCCGGACTTCGAGGTCAGGGCGGCGATCTGGCTGTCGATGAACGTGGGCGCGGTGACGGAGTAGGCCGGGATGCAACCGGCACCGCTGGGCACCAGCAGGCACAGCGGCGTCCCGTACAGCCCGCCCGCGGCCGAGTGGTAGGCCGCCTCGGCCGAGATCACGGAGCGGATGTCGCCGATCGTCGCGGCCTCGTTGGCGGAGACACGGGCGCGCAGCAGGCTGGGGATCGCGATGGCGGCGATGATCCCGATGATCGCCACCACGATGAGGAGCTCGATCAGCGTGAAGCCGCTTTCCGGGCGGCAGCGCCCCATACGCTACTCCTTCCGGGGGAGGGTTGGCTCTTCGCCCGGCTGGACAGCATTTGCGCAAGCACGGAAGGGGAAGGCAGAGAGGGGGACGTAGAGTCCCCCTCCCTGCAGGAACGGCGAACTACCGAAGGACGTCGCAGCTGCCGGTGGTCGGAGTGACGCCGCCCGACGCGTTGGGCGGGGGGCAGCCCGTGCCACACGTGCAGATGATCCCGGAGGTGTCACCCGCGAACCCACGGACGCCCGTCTTGTCCTGGGAGCTCGGGGTGGCGATGAACACGACCGCGCCGGTGCTGGTCGCGGAAGCGCCACCGGGCAGGTTCGCCGGCGGACCAGCGTCCGAGCCCATGGTCCGGTCATAGCCCGACTTCGCGGTCATGGCCGCGACCTGGCTGTCGACGAACGTCGGGGCGCCGGTCGAGTAGGTCGCGATGCAGCCGTTCGGGTTCACGAGGCACGAAGGCATGCTGTCGTAGAAACCGGCGTTCGAGGACTGGTAAGCCGCCTCGGCCGAGATCCACGTCCGAATGTCACCGATCGTCGCCGACTCGTTCGCGGAGACCCGAGCCCGAAGCAAGCTGGGGATCGCGATCGCGGCGATGATGCCGATGATCGCGACGACGATCAGCAGCTCGATCAGGGTGAAACCCTTCTGATTCTTCATTGACTCTCCTTGTGCCTCTTGAGGCACTGCCCCCCTTATTACGCAAGAAGCGTTCCTCGGATCAGCGGCCGTAATTTGTTGATTTTATTGGCCTAACAGTGACCGACCGCCCAATCGTGACCGGACACTTTTTGTCGGGGGTCAATTTTTGTCGCTGATCGGTGGATCGCTCAATCCATGTTTTCGCATCAAGTAGCGGAGCGATCGCGGCGTGACGCCCAGGCGGCGCGACGCCTCCGTACGGCTCCATCCTTCCTGCTCCAGCGCCTTCCGGACGAGGTCCAGCTCGATGGTCCGGAGGTGCTCGTCGAGGTTGAACCCGTCGCCGATCGCCGGCGCCGCCGCGGCAGGGGCAAGGGCGCCGGCTCCATCGGCCAGCAGGGCCTCGGGCAACCTCTCCGCGAGGACCGCCTCGTGCGTCTCGAGCGCCACCGCCCGCTCGATCACGTTCTCGAGCTCGCGCACGTTGCCAGGCCAGGCGTGCCGCGACAGCCGGTGCATGGCCTCGGTCGAGATCTTGACCACGTTCTTTCCCATCTCCTGGCTGAAGCGGCGGAGGAAGCTCTCGGCCAGCAGCGGGATGTCCTCGCGCCGCGCGCGCAAGGGCGGCAGGTGGATGGGGATCACGTTGAGCCGATAGAAGAGGTCCTCGCGCAGCTTGCCCTCGCGTAGCAGGGTCTCCAGCGGCCGGTTGGTAGCGGCCACCAGCCGGACGTCCACCTCCGTCTCCTCGGTTGCGCCCACACGGCGGATCTTCTTCTCCTGGAGGGCCCGCAGCAGCTTCACCTGCATGGAGAGCGGCGTCTCCCCCACCTCGTCGAGGAACAGCGTCCCCCGGTGGGCGGCCTCGAACAGGCCCTTCTTGTTCTGGTGCGCGTCGGTGAAGGCGCCCTTCATGTGGCCGAACAGCTCGCTCTCCAGCAGGTTCTCGGGCACGGCCGCGCAGTTGACGGACACGAACGGCGCGTCCTTGCGCGGCGACAGGGCGTGGATGGCCTTGGCCACCAGCTCCTTGCCCGTGCCGCTCTCGCCGCTGATGAGCACCGTGGAGGCGGTGCCGGCCACGGAGCGCACGAGGTTGAAGACCGCCCCCATGGCCGGCGAGACGCCCACGATGCGGTCCAGCCCATGCTGGGTCCGGAACTCCGCCTTGAGCAGCAGGTTCTCCTGCTGGAGCTGCTGCCGCTCGAGGGCGTTGCGGACGACGATCTTCAGCTCGTCCACGTCGAAGGGCTTGATCAGGTAGTCGTAGGCCCCGAGCTTCAGGGCGGCCACCGCGGTCTCGGTGGACCCGAAGGCGGTCATGACGATCACCACCGTCTCGGGGGCGGCCGCCTTCACGTGGCGCAGGATCTCGATGCCGTCGCCGTCGGGGAGCTTCACGTCCGTGACGATGAGATCCACCGGGCCGCGGGCCAGGACCGCGGCCGCCTGCGTCCGGCTCTCCGCGGCCACCACGTCGAAGCCGTCCCTGCGCAGCATGATGGCCAGGAGCTCGCGCATGGATTGCTCGTCGTCGACGACCAGGACGCGCTTCACGACGCCGGATGCTAGCGCGGCGCCGCGGCCCGATCAACGGCGGCGGGCACGGGCACCAGGGGGAGACGCACCTTCACCTCGGTGCCCTGCGCGGGCGTGCTGTGGACGGTGATGTCGCCGCGCTGCTCGCGGATGATCTGGTAGACGATGGCCAGGCCCAGGCCGGTGCCCAGCGGACGCTGCGACTGGAAGGGCTCGAACATGCGCCGCATCTGGGCCTCGCCCATCCCTCGCCCCTGGTCCCGGATGGTGAGGACCAGGTCGTCGCCCTGCGCTCCCAGATGGACGGAGAGCACCCCGCCGTCGGGCATGGCCTCGAGCCCGTTGCGGGCCAGGTTCCAGAAGACCTGCTTGATGCGGTCGGGGTCGGCCCGGCAGAGGAGCGGCCCCTCCTCCGCCTCGAAGTCCACGCGGTGGGCCGCGCCTACCTCGGGGCCGTTGCGCAGCAGCGTGACCGCTTCCTCCAGCACCGGCCGCAGGTCCACGGGACCGGCCGGCGGCCGCGCCGGACGGGCCTGGTACAGAAACTGGTTCAGCGCGTCGGACAGACGCTGGGACTCGCGGCGGATGATGGTCAGCAGCCGCTCGTGCTCGGGCGAGATCCCGGCCTCCCCCATGAGGATCTGGGCGGAGCCGCTGATGGAGCCCAGCGGGTTGCGGATCTCGTGGGCCAGCTGCGCCGCCATCTCCCCCACCGCGGCCAGCTTCTCCTTCGTGCGCACGTCGTGCTCCAGGCGCTTGATGTCGGTCAGGTCCTGGAAGATCAGCAGGTGCCCGCCCCCGCCCGTCCCCGGCCAGGCGTCGGTCAGGGGCGAGATCGAGATCCCGAGGTCGGCCGTGGATCCGTCGGGACGCGCATACGACAGCTCCAGCCTCTCCAGCTCGCGGCCCGCGGTGCGCGCCCCCAGCGCGGCGGCGTCGAACAGGCGGGTGCGGAACACCTCGGAGAGCGGGCGACCGCGCACCTCCGCCACCTTCTGCCGCAGGATGCCGGCCCCGAACTCGTTGAGGTAGAGGACGCGCGCGGCGGCATCGGCGGTGATGAGGCCGCTGTGGATGCTGCTCACGATCACCTTGTTCAGCTCCTCGAGGTCGGCCACCTGCTCCACCGTCTCCTCGAGCCGCTTCCCCACGCTCTTGAGGCTCTCGGAGAGGTAGGACCCGATGAGGGCCACCGTGGTGCAGGCCACGCCGGTCACGAAGATGGAGTAGACGAGGGCCTTCGAGGAGAGGTACGGCACGTCCGAGAGGCCCTGGGGCGGCGCCCACCCCTCGCGGACCGCCCAGACGATGGCGGCGTAGAACAGCGTGGCCAGCCCGGCCAGGACGATCCCGGCCCGCCGATAGAGCAGCACCGCGCCCGCCAGCACCGTGATCGGGTAGAGCAGCATGAAGCCGGTGCGCACCCCGCCCGTGACGTAGACGAGCCCGGTGGTGATGAGCAGGTCGCCCACCACCTGGCCGAAGACGAGCGGCACGGGCCGCGCCACGAAGCGCAGGGCCACGGCGTGGATCACGGTGAGCGCGTACGTACAGACGATGAGGAAGTAGAGCGGGTTGATGGGAAGGAGGTTCTCCGACACCGCCTCCACGTAGACCGCCACGAGCAAGAGGGTGGTCACCATGACCAGCCTCATGAGCATGAGCAGCTTCAGGCGGCGGTCGAGGGTGGCGTCCATTGTCGCGGACGACCGGGGGCCCGCCGCCGCGTGAAGCGGCGGCGGGCGCGCGGCGGGCCTACGTCAGCTTGCTGATCAGGTCGAACAGCGGCAGGTACATGGCGATGACGATGCCGCCGACGGTGGTACCCAGGAAGAGGATCATGACCGGCTCCATGAGGGTCAGGAGGTTGGCCACCGCCTGGTCCACTTCCTCTTCGTAGAAGTCGGCGATCTTGCTGAGCATGGCGTCCAAGGCGCCGGTCTGCTCGCCGACGCCGATCATCTGCACCACCATGGGCGGGAAGACGCCGCTGTCCTTCAGCGGCTGGGCGATGGTCAAGCCGCCCTCCACCCCCTTGCGCACCGCCATGATGGCGTCCTCGATGATGGCGTTGCCCGAGGTGCGGGCGGTGATCTCCAGGCCGTCGAGGATGGGCACGCCCGAGGAGACGAGCGTGGCCAGCGTGCGGCAGAAGCGGGCCACCGCGATCTTCTGCATGAGGACGCCGATGATGGGCAGCTTCAGCACGATGCGGTAGATGACCCGGCGCCCTCCATGGGTGGAGTAGTACCTCTTGAAGA
>Ga0075423_10005381_pt1 | contig 11950 bp, 10 predicted proteins | sample SoiMethybrSBSTD2_FD_80114 | JGI IMG/M metagenome (GOLD analysis project Ga0075423, IMG submission 80114) | Bulk soil microbial communities from a Populus tree surrounding site in Tennessee, USA - Soil MetaG P. TD hybrid SBSTD2 | ecosystem: Environmental > Terrestrial > Soil > Tree plantation...
ACCGGTGGCGGCTGGGACAATGCTCCGGCCGACAGCGTCGTCTGCTTCCAGACCTCTTTCCGCAGTGCCACTCTCGTAAGCGCCCACAACTCGGGAGTTGAAGTCCTCGATGTCGACGACATTGATACGGATGTCTTCGATGAGTTCCTCGACTGGGATATCGAATTCTTTCATTGTTGCGTTGCTCCTTCTGTGAATTACACGCTTACGGTGGCAGCACCTTTGCCGGGATTTGCCAACATCACGTCTTTCGGAATTTCCATGAGCTCGCGGTAACCGCGAGATACAGCCTTGAGATTGTCCTGCACGACACGCTCACCGCGTTTACCGAAATACTTTCTGAGTGCTTTCTCCACGCCCTTGAACAAATCCTCATCGCTAATGCCGCTTTGGACGGTAAAAGGCGTCACGCGCAGGAAGACGCCAAGCAGTACGATACCCTGCATGCGTTGTTGCAGATCCGCCAACGACGACACTTCTTTCGCGATCTTGACCGTGTCGAGCGCGAACACTCGCGCATTCTTCTGAATCAGGCTTCGTCGCGCCCATGCGGGAATGCCGGCCCAGATTTCGCTCGTCTCCGTTTTAGGACTTTGCACGAAAACCATTCCGTTGTCAGACAATCCAGCCAGTGGGTTTTCAAGGTTGAAAGCATTGACGTCATTAAGGGGGATAAATTCGACGTGCTCGAGTTCGGAGTGTACGCGGATATGATCCTTCGCAATCGTCAGATAGTACGTCGTGGGGAGTCCCTTCTTTTCCGATCCGTACTTGGGATACGCCTGCACATCCATACCGAACACTTCACCGCCGATTGTAGCGATAACCTTATTCGTCGTTACTGATCCGTAACCACCTACTGAGTGGCCGCGCATCGAAAACGAACCCGGCGTTCGTACATCGGGATCGAGGGATACGGGCAAGGCGGTTTCATGCTTGATGCCGACGGTGAAGTACGTGCGAGGACTTTCACTGCGCATGTTTTCGACAATAGCGATGAAGTCACCGGCGCGGACATCACGGCTTCCGAGACCGGCTGAGCCGCCGAAGAAACGTGGAACTCGATCGAGCTCCGGATACCCGGGTGTTCCGGAGACTGCATCGGCGAAAGCGGCCTTCATTTCACAGAGCAGCGGGTTGGACTGCATCATTGGAACATCGAGCCGTTCAACCACGGATACCGCTTTGACATGGCGCAGCGCTTCAACGACCTCGATCGCAGGGAATGGCCGCCAGCACGTAATGTGAAGCAGTCCGACCTTGACCCCCATCTGATCACGAATGTAATCCACGGCTGCTTCGGCCGTTTCGATCATGCACCCTGAGCCCACAATGGCGTAATCCGCGTCTTCCAGGCGGTAAGGCATAACAACGTCATACTTGCGGCCTGTAAGCCGCGAGTATTCGTCCATGACCGCTTTCAGGGTCGGCAGCACTCTGTCGTACCACTTGCGTTGAGCGATCTTTCCTTTCATGTAGCTGTCTTGGTTCTGGACCACGCCAGACATCAGCGGAACGCGGGGATCAAACAGCGCCCGCGTCCGTTCCGTTGGGTGACCGGCGAACTGCTTCATCAGCTCAGGTTCGGGTAACTTCACGTTTTCGATCGTATGGGTGGTGAGGAATCCGTCCTGCACATTGAGGAAAGGGGTTTCGGTTTCTTCGGCAGCGCGGCGGGCGATCAATGCAAGGTCGCCGGCCTCCTGGGCATTGCGGGCGAAAAGGACGCCCCAACCACAGTCCGCGACCCCGTAGACGTCGTCGTGTCCAGCGTGAACATTTAAAGATTGAGATGTGATGGCGCGAGCGCCTATATGAAACACCACGGGAAGCCGTTTGCCCGAAATTGTGTATAGGACTTCCTTCATCAGGATCAAGCCCTGACCCGACGTGAAATTGGTGACGCGTCCGCCCGATACGGCGAAGCCCTCGCAGGTGCTTGCGGCACTATGTTCGGATTCCGGCTCGATGAAAGCCAACTCCTCGCCCCACAAATTGTGTTTGCCATTTGCGACTTCAGCTTGGTACCCGCCACCCATCGTTGTTGAAGACGTTATCGGGTACGCACAGGCACCCTGAGTGATGTGCGTTTCGACCCAAACTACCATTCCTGCTCCGTCGGAAGTCGTAGGAATGCCAGGATATGGCGGCTTGTGCTCGGTCGATGAAGATTCCCGTTCCGTGGTTGGGGCCTGGCTGTTTAGAGTTGTGCTCACGCTACCTCCCTTACTGCTAAAAACTGTGCACTTAAAGCTCGGTAGCTTATCATAAAAAACCCTTGCCAGTCGGCGGTTTCTACTACTATTCTGGGCCCCCATTAGCATTTCGAATACTATGTAGCAGCCTTATCCTGACGAGAGGCAGGCTAGCGCGATAGGAAACACTCGAAACGTAAGGAAAGCCTTCATGCAACCAAATGCCGCGCGCTCTAGAGAGCATCAGGTCATTTTCTGTGGTCTTGAAGTTCTGAGACTGATAGGTGAGCGAATCGAGAGCAGCAGCGATGTCGATCGGCAAGATGTAGATGTGGTTTTAGGTTTTTTGCACGACGTCGCGCATAAGTGTTTAGAGAATACCGAACACATTCTTCGATCTGCATCACTGGAACGCAACGTTGCGAATCATCAATTAGCTCGAACGGCTTTTGACGAACTCAGCTGTTCGTGGGCGACGGATCAATTCCCCTCTGCGTGCAGGGCATACTCGGAGCTGCTGGCGAATTCAATCTTTGATGATCGCCGCTGTGTCTCGAGGCTCGACTGTGATCCGTTGGCCCTCTCCCAGTTTTACGAGTGGGAACGCGAGATTGATGAGATCTGCCGTCAATATCGGCAAACATTGCATCGCCTCGAAATAAAGTACACCCACCCGCACTGCATTTGACGGGTCGCGTTGTGCCTTTATCATAGCCGGCATGGTCATACAAGGATTCAAGATGGCAGCGGTTGCCGCCGGAATAAAAGGCAGGGAAGCACTTGACCTCGCGCTTATCCACTCCGACCGTGCTGCTACGGCGGCCGCATTGTTCACGCAGAATACTTTTATTGCGGCTCCATTGGTCATTTCAAAAAGACATCTCCAGGAAAGTGGACATCGGGTTCGTGCGGTATTGGTGAATTCTGGAAACGCGAACGCCGCGACGGGCGAAGCCGGGATTCAGGCGGCGCAGGCGTCGGCTGGAGCGCTAGCCGATACCATTGGGTGCATGCCTAACGAGGTATTGGTGTGCTCGACGGGAGTTATCGGACGGTCATTGCCAGTTGAAAAGATTCGGGCAGCCATTCCAAATCTCGTCTCTGGCCTGGGTTCGACCAATCTCGAATTGCTGGCTCGAGGAATCATGACAACCGACACCGTCCCCAAGTTTGCTATGGATGAAATGGGGGGCGCTCGTATAGCGGGCGTTGCAAAAGGGGCGGGAATGATTCATCCGGACATGGCAACAATGCTCTCCTTTATTGTCACAGATGCCGAGATTCCATTGTCCGATCTCGAGGACGCTTTGAGATTCGCCGTGCAGAGATCATTCAACGCTATTTCGGTGGACGGCGATACTTCGACGAATGACATGGTTGTCGTCCTTGCCAATGGCGCGTCCGGTACTCGCCCCGCTTCCGGTGAATTCCGCGAGAAACTTCTCGGAATTTGCACGCAGCTTGCAACAGCTATCGTCCGAGACGGCGAGGGCGCAACCAAATTCGTGGAACTGACCATAGAGGGTGCTCCCAGCGAAGAGGCCGCACATCGGATCGGCCGGGAGATCTCAAGGTCACCTTTAGTCAAAACTGCAATCTATGGCGCCGATCCTAACTGGGGTCGTATTGTGAGTGCGATTGGAAATTCAGGCATTCCTCTGGAGTCGGATCGAGTGGATATCTACATCAGTGGAGTTCTGATTGGAGAGAATACTCTCGAAGATGCTCGCCAAAAACTCCGTGAGAAGGAAATTCAGATACGAGTCGTACTGCATTCCGGCAGCGCTGCGGCACGAGTTTGGACTTGCGATTTGACCGAAGGCTACATCCGCATCAATGCGGACTACACATCATAGGCCCGTGTAAAAAAGCCGCGGTACGAGCGACTCGCGGCTTTCAGTCGGACTCCCAGTTTACTGGGCTCTCTTGGCGGTGAACTCTTGGGGCATGCCTTGGCCGCCTTCTGCTTGGCGAGTGAATTTAATTTCATCGCCCATGATGGTGCCGGTGTAATTCAAAATGATTTCGCCGCCACGTCCCATTTGCTTTTGTTTGAATTTAATCGTGTTTCCGCTGACGGTTCCTTCCTCGATCGGCACTGCGCCTCCGCGTCCCCCTTCGACGGTTCCTGTAAGCTTGCCTCCTTCGTTTTTCAGAGTAATGGTCACCATCTGCGGTCCTCGCCCTCCCTGAATCTCGGCAGTCCACTTTCCGTCAACCTTGGCCTGGGCCAGGACAACTGCGGCGACGGCAAACATGCAGATTAGCAACATACAGAACTTTACTTTCATGAAATCCTCCCTTGGTTTAAATAGTGGTTCGTCACTCCATAGGCTTGCTAAAACCGAGAGAAGATACGCTGAATCGAACTGGAACGTTACATTTGTAAAACGTAAGTACGTCATTCGATGCGAAGGATTTCCAATGCCTGGAACCATTCATTGCTGCCTGACAAGTTGAAGCCGACGAATTTGTAAAGGCCTTTTTCGTAGCCGTCTGAAACATGAACTGTTGTTTCTCCACGTTCATCCAGTCGCGCCGCCAGTGCGCGAATAGGGCTGCCGTTGAAGGTGTAGTGGAGAGTCACGTCGACGTTCGAGGCGCCGCTGACAGCCACTGAATAGCTTTGGCCGGGCATTACCGAGTCTGGCGTCACGTCGAGCCGATTTTCGCGGGGGGATACATACGACACAAAAGGCTCGGATCGTGCCAGAAACTCTCCCGTCACGTCCGTGAGGTGAAATTGGTGATACTTCATTACAACGAGCGCGCCACGGTCGAGCACACCCTGCGTGATGATTTGGTCCCATGCCCAATACAGTGTTTGCAGCGTCTCGTCGTTATACCCCATTTTGAAAATTGCCCCTTGCGACGTGTCCCAGGACAAGGAGGGTTCCTCTGCGTCACTGATGTAGATGGTCGTATTAGGCTGCAGTGTCGGATGCGCTTTCTTAACGTCCTTCAAGCTGTTCTCGGCGATGCGCGCCGATATGCCGAGAAGGCGGTTGTTGGCCATATCGCGGCGTGCACACACGGCGCAGATGCCGGCGAGAACGACTAGTGGGACTGCGATCGCAATTGCAGCGAAATGTGGATTGAACCGCGCCGCGCCGCGATAAGCGGCGTCTATAATCGTGCCCACAGCTATGGAAAAACCGACAAGCGGCATGAACAGATAGTAAGGAAGAAAGTGCTCGAATAATGGAAGCGCAGGACTCACAGCTATTAAGAACCAAAGTACACCGGCTATCATGAGACGGCGCTCGGGCCGAATCAAAACCCACAATCCTAACGCAATCGTTGCTAACCTAAAAAACTTCAGAAATCGGATAGGCCAACCGCGCAATTCCCTTGATTCTGTCATCCAGCCACGCGGAAGATTGAAGGCCCAAGTGAGTGCATAATCTGCGTTCGTTGCGATCGTCCGATCGAGCGCAAATCGATACGAAACCTCGGGTCCCGGTCGCTTCAGAATAGATGTGAACGCCGGACGCTGCACGCCGAGATACCCGATGATGAGCACGACATAGATGGCCAGGACGGCGAAGTGCACCCGGGCGGCTTTAAGAGCGTCGGCAACGCGTGTGCGATTCACAGCGACGTCGAGCACAACCAACATCACCGGAAGAGTCAGCGCGGTTTCCTTTGAAGCCAAGCTCCCGACGAAACATAGCACTGATATCAGTCGCAGACGCCCATGCTCGGATTGGCGGTAGCGCAAATAGGCGGCTGAAGCCGAAACATACAAAAGCGTGAAGACAACTTCCGGTGTAAACAGCACATCATAGCTGACCCATCCATTGACGGTGTGCACGGCAAAAAACAGCGTTCCCAGTGCCGCCGCCGATTTTCGGCGCGTCATGATTAGAGCTAGTTTGTAGATAGCGACAGAAGTGCTCAACAAGAGTACGTAATGCACCACGCGATACGGGAAAGGCTCGAAACCAAAAAACGGATAGAGCAACGACTGTACGGTGCGGGCTGTTAACGGCCGGTACCAACCGGCTGGATCGAGATGGATGAACCCGAGTAGGAATTCCTGAACGGATCGATATCTGAGATTAAAGTAGAGGATTGAATCGCCCTGAAAGAAGTGGCTGTTGGAATAAAAGTAAAAGAAATATTCGAGCAGCGCCAGCCCTGCGGCGAACGCGGCCGTGAAGATCATTCTTCAGTCTCCCGTACCCGATGAAACCAGTGTGCGAATGCGGTCACAGCAATCGTAATGACCGCCGCACACGCGTGTGCAATAGAGCGCGTGGCCCATGTGGCCCGCTGCGCGACAAACGGATCCTCGAAAATCATGAGCGCTCCCGTCCATGCGATGACCGCGGCTCCCACGTATGACAGCCAGCCAAATCGGTTGATCAAAGTAGCGACGATGCTACCCATCCACATCAGGATGATCATGCTCAAAATTAATCCGAACAACAGAAGTTGGACGTTACCTTCGCTCGCGCCGGCAACTCCGAGGACGTTATCCGTGCTCATCACCAAATCGGCCAAAAGAATTGTAAAAACGGCTTCTCTCATACTCGCCGCAACTGTTACGCCCTCATGGCTTTCCTCTTCCTGCTTGAGAAGCTTAAATGCGATCCAAATGAGGAGCAGACCTCCGATCAGCTGCAACACGGGAATCTTCAACAGGAGAGCAGCAACAGTTGTGAGTACGATCCTGAGCACGATGGCCGCGCCACCGCCAATCACAATCGCTTGCTTCCGTTGCCGCAGGGGGAGGCGATGCGCGGCCATTCCAATGACGACTGCGTTGTCCCCGCTTAACACCAAATCGATGATGACGATCCGGAGGAGCGCATACAGGAAGAGCATGGCGGCCCAGTATACGACGCGAAGCGAAGACTTACATTTTCGTCAGGCTTGGCGACGTTTTTGTAAGAAATGTCTTGACGCCATCCAGCTTCATCGCCTAAACCGAAGAACCAAATCGGTATTTTCTAATTAACCGAACTTAGGGGCTTTCACGACCGTTGAGTTTTAACAAGGAGTGCTCAATGAAACGCACCATACGTGTTCTCGCGTTAGTGTCTCTTGTCGCGTTTTGGAACCTACCGGTGTTCGCCCAAGCGGCAGACGCGCAACCAAAAATCGATACGGGTGATACCGCCTGGATGCTGACGTCGGCGGCGCTCGTATTGTTCATGACAATTCCCGGCTTGGCGTTGTTCTACGGTGGATTGGTCCGTTCAAAGAATGTCCTCGGCACACTGATGCAGAGTTTCATCATGGTTGGCATCATCACGTTGCAGTGGATCGTTGTGGGTTACAGCATTGCGTTTGCAGGTGGCACGTCGTTTTTCGGCAGCTTGAATTGGGCTGGTCTCAGTGGTGTTGGTCTGTCACCAAACCCAGATTACGCAGCCACGATTCCGCACCAGGCATTTATGGTGTACCAGTTGATGTTTGCCATTATTACTCCTGCGTTGATGACGGGGGCCTTCGCTGAACGCATGAAATTCTCCGCGTTTCTAGCCTTTTCGCTGCTCTGGGCAACTCTCGTCTATGACCCATTGGCACACTGGGTGTGGGGTGTCGGCGGTTGGTTACGAACGTTAGGCGCGCTGGATTTTGCAGGCGGAACCGTCGTACACATAAGTTCGGGGATTTCTGCGCTGGTTGCTGTTCTGATTATGGTTAAACGGTTGGACTTCGGCAAAGCGGCAACACCGCCACACAATTTACAGTTTGCGGTAATCGGTGCATCTTTGCTATGGGTGGGCTGGTTCGGCTTCAATGCCGGGTCTGCGCTGGGGGCGAACGCCTTGGCGACTAGCGCATTCGTCGCAACACACACCGCGGCCTCCATGGCGGCTCTAGGATGGATGGTCGCCGAGTGGATCACCGCCGGAAAACCAACGATGCTTGGTGCTGCATCCGGAGCAGTAGCGGGTCTGGTTGCAATTACGCCTGCCTCAGGCTATGTCACGCCGCTGTCGGCGGTCGTGATCGGACTTGTCGCCGGAGTCATTTGCTACACCGCCGTGATGATGAAATCGAGATTCGGCTACGACGATTCATTGGACGTTGTGGGCGTTCATGGAGTAGGCGGAATTTTTGGGGCGATCGCGACAGGAATTTTTGCATCCAAGGTGATCAATCCCGCTGGAGCGGATGGCGTAATCTACGGCAACTGGGCCTTGCTTCGGGCGCAACTTATCGCAGTCAGCGCTACCGTTGTGTTCGCGGTGATCGGGACGGGCGTCATTCTTCTCGTTTTGAAAGCTCTCATGGGCCTCCGCGTTACCGAAGAGGATGAACGTCTCGGGCTCGATCTTAGCCAGCACAGTGAAAGCGCATATGTCTTGAGTTCCGACTATGACGAAGCAAGTCCGGTGAACCGCTCCAGGCAGGCATCCCCAGTAACAAAGCACGCAACTTCATAGACGACAACGCTACGCCTCCCGTGCGTATAATTTAGCTTCGTTATCGAAGGGAGGCGTAGCAGGTGAAAGCAATTCGAGTCAGCGAATTTGGCGGACCCGAGGTTTTGAAGATCGCTGAGGTACCTGACCTGAAGCCCGATGCAGGTCAAGTGCTGGTCCGCGTAAAAGCAGCCGGCGTAAACCCGGTGGACGCCTACATTCGGTCGGGATCATATCCACGAAAACCAAACCTGCCTTATACGCCGGGCACCGATGCCGGCGGTGTCATCGAAGCAGTCGGCTCCAATGTCAAACGGTTCAAACAGGGCGACCGTGTTTATACGCTTGGCTCAGGGACTGGTGTTTCGGCGGAACTCGCATTATCTGACGAGTCTCGCGTCTATCCGCTTCCATCTAAACTTTCTTTCGCGCAAGGAGCCGCTCTTGGTGTGCCCTACGGCACAGCTTATCGCGCTCTTTTTCAGCGTGGTGGAGGCAGCCCTCACGAGACTCTCCTCGTTCACGGCGCCACTGGCGGAGTGGGGATTGCGTGTGTTCAATTCGCGCGGGCAGCCGGGCTTAAAGTAATCGGGACCGGAGGCACAGAAAAGGGCAGGGCACTCGTCAGCGAAAACGGCGCCCATCATGTGGTCGATCACCGCGCTGCCGATTATGAAAAGCAGATCATGGCCGTCACCGACGGACGAGGCGTCGACCTCATTATGGAAATGCTGGCAAATGTCAATCTGGCAAAAGATCTGACGATGCTGGCGACGCATGGACGTGTTGTTGTCATTGGCAACCGAGGTACGATCGAAATTAACCCTCGTGATGCGATGAGCCGGGAGGCGGACATCAGAGGGATGACCCTGTTTGGCGCCACTGAATCGGATCTTGCCGAGATCCACGCCGCGATTAGTGAGGGACTCGAAAACGGTTCGCTACGGCCAGTGGTCGGACGGGAGTTTCCGTTAGCCGAAGCTTCTCGTGCACACCAGGCTGTGATGGAGACGGGCGCCTTCGGAAAGATCGTTCTGGTTCCATAAACTCACTGGCATTCCATCGTGACTAAAATCGGTCTGATCCAAACCGGAGTATCCGGAAACCTCGACAAGAACCTCGCCAAGACTGCGGAATTCATAAAGGCCGCGGCGCGCAAAGGCGCGGAAATCGTTTGCCTTCAAGAGCTGTTCGCGTACCGTTACTTTGCGCAAACGAAGGATGACCGCTTTTTTGAGCTGGCTGAGCCTGTGCCGGGTCCACTTTCGCAGTTTCTCTCCGAGTGTGCATCTTCCAACCGCGTGTTTCTTATCGGTGGATCTATTTACGAACGCGGCGAGGATGACAACTTCTACAACACCTCGTTGATTTACGATCCACGTGGACGGCTTGTGGCGAAATATCGAAAGATGCACATTCCGCACGATCCGAACTACTACGAACAGCACTACTTCTCACCGGGCGACCTGGGTTACGTTCAGGTCAAAGCGGGAAACGCAACCATCGCGCCCCTAATATGCTATGACCAGTGGTATCCCGAGGCAGCTCGTGTGAACGCCATACAGGGCGCGCAAATTATTTTCTATCCGACCGCAATCGGTTGGTTCAAAGAGCTCAGGCGAGACGAGCCGTTCTCTGCGCGGCGATGGGAACACGCCATGCGAGCCCACGCTTCGCTGAATGGAGTCTTCGTGGCCGCCGTGAATCGCGTCGGCCGCGAAGGCGATTTGCGATTTTGGGGAGGCTCCTTTATCGCGGATCCATTCGGAGAGGTTGTGGCCCGAGCTTCGCGAGCGAAGGAGGCTGTGCTGCTTGCCCGCATTGATCTCGATCGCATCCGAGTATCGCAGGACGGCTGGCGGTTTCTGCATAATCGTCGCCCGGAAAGTTACACGGATCTCGTGCAATGAAGCAGCCCACCCCGTCACGCCTCGGCTACCGTATGCCTGCGGAGTGGGAGCCTCAAGCGGCCATATGGCTGACGTGGCCTCACAATGAACTGACTTGGCCGGATGGAATGCTGGCGGAAGTGCAAAAGGCTTACGTCCGGATCATTCAGGCCCTCCATACCGATCAGCGAGTCAAACTGCTCGTCAAAGACAAAGATGAGGCGGCGCACGTGCGCGGAGAATTGCGAGCGGCGGATGTCTTTCTGGATCAGGTCGAGCTTTTCGAAATCGCAGCAGAGGATTCTTGGATTCGCGATTACGGTCCGACTTTCGTCACGAACAGAGAATCGGGCCAATTGGCGATCATCAAGTGGATCTTCAATGCATGGGGTAATAAGTACGAGGATTTGCTCGCAGACAATCGCATTCCGCTAGAGCTCAACAAGCGACTCCGGTTAACCATCTTCGAAGCCGGTATCGTTCTTGAAGGCGGTTCCATTGAGGTCAATGGCTCCGGGACTGTGCTGACGACGGAACAGTGTCTCTTGAATGCGAACCGCAATCCGAATCTAAGTCGTGCTGCGATCGAGGAATACCTTCAAGAATATCTTGGTGTCTCGAACATTCTTTGGCTGCATGAAGGAATAGCTGGTGACGACACGGATGGCCACATCGACGATATTGCCCGGTTCGTGAGCTCGGACACGGTTATCTGCGCCTTTGAAGATGACCCCCTGGATGAGAACTACAGGCTTCTCAAAGACAACTACGAACGCTTGGTAAGCTTTGGCTTTCGGGTTGTAAAACTGCCGATGCCCCCGCGGATCGAGAGCGGTCAAGACCGGCTGCCGGCGAGCTATGCGAACTTTTATATTGGTAATGCAGTTGTAGTCGTTCCCGTGTTCGGCAGCTCCAATGACATTCGTGCGCTTGAAATTATCGGACAATCCTTTCCTTCGCGCCGAGTTGTAGGCGTCGATGCGACTGCGATGGTTCACGGACTGGGTACGATTCATTGCTGCAGCCAGCAAGAACCGCGCGTTAAGCCACAGGTTTAATTGGTTGGGGCCTACGGCCCGAATGAATCAGCGGATATCTTGCATACGGCCCTCTCCGCCGCCTATACTGCTTCGCTTAAGTCTCTAATAGTTGCACATACTTCACAGGAGGAGTTTGTATGAAGACGTCTATGCGTTCGGGCATCAGAACTGTCGCACTTTGTGCCGTTCTGATTGGTCTGTTCGCTGGTTTGGGGGCGTATCCGAGCAGCGCTTTGCTGCAATCTCAACGAAACGTTCCAGTGCCAACGGGCTACATTCAAGGTGTGGTTCAGAGTGAAAAAGGGCCTGAGGCCGGCGTTTGGGTAATTGCCGAAACCAAAGATCTGCTGACGAATTTCATAAAGATTGTCGTGACCAATGACCAAGGGAAGTTCATGGTGCCCGACTTGCCAAGTGCCAATTACAAAGTTTGGGTACGAGGTTAT
>Ga0075423_10005382_pt1 | contig 11949 bp, 9 predicted proteins | sample SoiMethybrSBSTD2_FD_80114 | JGI IMG/M metagenome (GOLD analysis project Ga0075423, IMG submission 80114) | Bulk soil microbial communities from a Populus tree surrounding site in Tennessee, USA - Soil MetaG P. TD hybrid SBSTD2 | ecosystem: Environmental > Terrestrial > Soil > Tree plantation...
CGGCTCGAGTCGGTCGCGCCGCAGATCCTGGAAGCGGTCGAAGCCGGGTTCCACGTCGTGTCCACGTGCGAGGAGCTCTCCTTCCCGGATTTGAAGCACGGCGAGCTCGCGCGGAAGATCGACGCCGCGGCGCGTCAGCACCGCGTCGCGGTGCTTGGAACCGGCGTCAACCCGGGCCTCGTGATGGATCGGCTCGCTCTCGCGGCCGCGGGCGCGTGCGTGAGCGTCGAAAAGCTGAAGGTCACGCGGGTCGTGGACGCGGCGAAGCGTCGCGGCCCCCTGCGCGCGAAGGTCGGGGCCGGCCTCTCGAAGGAGGAGTTCGAGTCGGGCGTCGAGGCGCGCCGGCTCGGTCACGTCGGTCTCTCCGAGTCGGCCGCCATGGTCGCCGTGGGTCTCGGCTTCCCGATCGACGAGATCTCCGAGACGATCGAGCCGGTGCTCGCGGACCGCGAGACCGAGGGGGTCGCCGCCGGCCGCGTGCGGGGTCTCCACCAGATTGCTCTCGTGAGGGCGATGGGAGAGATCAAGGTCGAGCTCGATCTCACGATGGCGGTCGGCGAGAACGCGTTCGACCGGATCGAGATCCAGGGCGACCCGCCGGTCAACCTCACGGTCGAGGGAGGGTTCCACGGCGACCGCGCCACGGTGGGATGCGTCGTCAACGCGGTCCCCTTCATCGTGCAGGCTTCTGCCGGCGTCCAGACCGTCGTGACCCTGCCGCTCTTCGGCCTCCTCCCGCAGCGCTAGAGAGAGCTCGATGCCCGCGAGCGCCCGGACGCCCGAAGAGCTCCACCGCCTCTGGTCGGATTACTTCGTCGCGGGTGACCTCGACGGCCTCGTGTCGCTCTACGAGCCCGACGCTTCGCTGGTCGCGCAGTCGGGTGCATACGTCACCGGCCGGCGCGCGATCCGCGAGGTTCTCGCCGGATTCCTCGCCCTGCGGCGAACGTTCGAGATCGAGATCGGGCGCGCGGTCCGGTCCGGAGACCTCGCGCTGCTGGTTTCCTCCTGGAAGCTTTCGGGAGAGCAGCGCGGCGCACCCTACGAGACGAAAGGCCGCACGGCCGACGTCGTCCGGCGCCAGCCCGACGGCTCGTGGCTCTATGTCATCGACAGCCCGTACGGGGAAGGGGCGTAAGCGGATTCGTTTCCCGGCGTTACGACAGATTTGCTTCGGCGATAGACGTTAAATCAATCTGTCCCCATGGACGAACCGCTCGCGCCCTTCCTCGAGGTCCGGCCCGAGGGCCTCTACTGCCCGGCGTTCGACGCCGCGGTGGACCCGCCGCTGCCCGCGCGACGCGCGATCGTCTCGCACGCCCACAGCGACCACGCCGCGCCGGGCCACGAGGAGGTCTGGGCGACGCCCGAGACGCTCGCCATCTACCGCCGGCGGAACCCGGACTGGACCGGCGCGGCTCAGGTGTTGCGATACGGCGAGCGCTTCGAGCGCCACGGCACGACGCTCGAGCTCTATCCCGCCGGCCACGTGCTCGGCTCCGCGCAGGTCTACTTCGAGCGCGAGGGACGGTCGCTCCTCTACACCGGTGACTTCAAGCGAGTGAGCTCGCGCACCTCGGTCCCCGCCGCCGCGCCGCCCGCCGAGACCCTCGCGACCGAGACGACGTTCGGGCTTCCGGTGTTCCGTTTCCCCGAGCGGCCCGTCCTCGAGGATCGGCTCGTCACGGCGTGCCGGCGCGCGTTCGAGGAAAAGAAGACTCCGATCCTGCTCGCGTACGCGCTCGGCAAGGCGCAGGAGGTCGCGCTCGCCCTGACCGAGGTCGGGATTCCGACGGTCCTCCACGGTGCGGCGTGGAAGCTCCTGCCCGAGTTCGAGGCGGCCGGACATGCATTTCCGACCTCCCGCGCTTACGAGACCGGACCGGCGCAGCCGGGTGAGGCTCTCATCGTGCCGCCGAGCTGCGCGCGAACGCCGGTCGTACGGAACGTGAAGCGCCGCCGGATCGTCTATCTCTCGGGCTGGGCCGCGCGGGAGGCGTCGCGTGCGGACTTCGACGCCGACGTCCTCATTCCCTGGTCGGACCACGCCGACTTTCCGGGACTGTTGCGGCACGTGACCGACGTCGGGCCCCGACGCGTCGTGACGACGCACGGGTACGCCCGCGATTTCGCGCGGATCCTCGCGACCCGCGGCCTCCCGGCCGAGCCGCTGCCCTCGGCTCGGGAACGCCTCTCGGAGGACGCCGGCGCGGCCGAAGAGGAGAGCGGCGCGTGACCGCATACCGCGTCCTCGCCGAGACGCTCGAGGCCGTCTCGAGAGAGCGCGGCAAGCTCGCGAAGATCGAGACGCTCGCCGGGACTCTCGGCGGTCTCGACGGCGACGAGCTGAAGATCGCCGCGCGGCTCGCCTCGGGAAGTCCCTTCGCGGAGTGGGAGCAGGCCGTCACCTCCGTCGGATGGGCGACCGTCGCAAAGGCGGCGGCGACGGTCACCGGGTGGGACCTCGAGACGATCGGCGCCTGCGCGGCGGCGATCGGCGACCTCGGCGAGGCGGTCGGGCTCCTGTTGAACGAGGACTCTCGGGCCGGCGAGATCCTCACGGTCTCCGAGGTCGACGCGCGTCTCCGAGAGCTCGCGCGCGAGCGCAAGGCCGCCGGAAAGCAGGCCGCCGTCGAGGCGATGCTCGCCCGCTCGTCGCCCGTCGAGGGGAAGTACGTGATCAAGACCCTCTCGGGAGGACTCCGGATCGGCGCGGACGTGACCACCGTCGAAGAGGCCCTCGCGCAGGCCTTCGGCGCGGACCGTGACGCGGTCGCGCGCGCGCACCGGGATTCCGGGGACATCGGCGAGACCGCGGTCGCGGCGCGGGCGGGAACGCTGTCCGAGATCCGGTTCCGCCTCTTCCATCCGATCGGGTTCATGCTCGCGACGCCGATCGAGACGGCCGACGAGGTCGCCGGCGAGCTCCCCGTCTTCGCCGTCGAGGACAAGTACGACGGCATCCGGGCGCACGCGCACAAGTCCGGCGGGCGGGTGGCGCTCTTCTCCCGCACGCTCGACGACGTGACCGCTCAGTTCCCGGAAGTCGCCGCGTCGCTCGGCAAGCTCTCGGGGTCGTTCCTCCTCGACGGCGAGGTCCTCGCCTGGAAGGACGGCCGGCCCGACTCGTTTTTCCGGCTGCAGCGACGGCTGGGCCGCAAGGCCCCCGAGGCGGAAGTCCTGGAGGAGTTCCCCGTCGCGTTCGTCGCGTACGACTGTCTCGCTCGAGACGGCCGGCCGCTCTTCGAGGAGGAGTGGACCGTGAGGCGTCGGGAGCTCGAGACGATCGCGCCCGACGGCGGGCTCCTCGTCTCCCCGGTGATGAGTGCCGGGACGCCGGCGGAGCTCGACTCGCTCTTCGACGAGGCGCGCGCGCGCGGCAACGAAGGACTGATGCTGAAGAGCCGGGACTCGACGTACCAGGCGGGCAAGCGCGGCCGCGCGTGGCGCAAGTACAAGAAAGCGCTCGCGACCCTCGACGTCGTGGTGACCGCGGTCCAGCAGGGCAACGGAAAGCGGGCGGGGATGCTGTCGGACTACACGTTCGCCGTGCGCGACGGGGAACGGTTCGTCAACATCGGGAAGGCGTACTCCGGCTTGACGGACGAAGAGATCCGGAAGATGGGAACGCACTTCCGAAAGATCACGGTCGGCCGGTACGGTCCGGTGCGCGCCGTCCTTCCCGAGGTCGTGCTCGAAGTGTCCTTCGACTCGATCCAGAAGAGCGCGCGGCACAAGTCCGGCTTCGCGCTGCGCTTCCCCCGGATCGTGCGCCTTCGCCCCGACAAGGCGCCGGCCGACGTCGACACGCTCGAACGGGTCGCGGAGCTCTACGGCCAGCTGATCGGACAGCCCGGGCGCAGCGCCTGAAAACGGGGAGAGGCCACGGTTCTCCATCCCGCAAAACCGGAGGAAGCGCTCACTCCCGGAACCGCGTCCGTCCCCAAAAAAGGCGGCCCCGACTCAAATGGTCGGGGCCGGGAAGGAAGGTATCGCGTGCTGATCTCCCCAACGCACGTTCGCTGCCAACTATTTCCAGATGTAAATAATTGCAAGAAGAAGGTTTAGCGAACGATCTCGTAGCGAGCCGCGGGGAGCGTTTCGTCGGGAACGAGCTCGACCCTGACCCCGAGCTCCTTCTCGACGCCGGAGAGGAGCTCGGGCTCCTCCTCGACGAGGAAGGTCGCCAGCCCCGGCCGGACCTTGACCCGCACGGTCGCCCCCGCCGGGAAGAGGACCGGCGGCGCCAGGAGCTCCCGGCGCAGCTCGAGCGCGGTCGTCAGATCGGTCTTGACCCGGCCGCTGCCGCCGCAGTTCGGGCAGGAACGCGTCAGCAGTTTCTCGAGGTTCCCACGCGAGCGCTGCCGGGTGATCTCGATCAGCCCGAACTCGGAGACGGGCAGCATCCGGAACCTCGCGCGGTCCCGCGCGAGCTCCGCCTCGAAGCGCTCGAAGACCTCGCGCCGGTGCGCCGGGTCGAGCATATCGATGAAGTCGACGACGAGGAGGCCTCCGAGGTCGCGGAGGCGGATCTGCCTCGCCACTTCCGGAATCGCCTCGAGGTTCGTCGCGAACACGGTTTCCTCGAGGTCCTCCTTGCCGACGTACTTGCCCGTGTTGATGTCGATCGCGACGAGAGCCTCCGTCTGGTGGATCACGATCGAGCCTCCGGACCCGAGCGGGACGCGGCTCTTCAGCGCGTTCTCGATCTCCGCCTCGACCCCGAATCTTTCGAAGAGCGGTTCCGGCTTGCGGTCGAGCTCGAGGCGCAGGGCGAGGGACGGGGCAACCTGCCGGAGCAGCTCGGCGAGCCTCGCGTGAGTCTCTTCATCGTCGACCCGGACGGCGGCGAAATCGGCCGTGACGAGGTCGCGAACCGCGCGCAGCGGGAGGTCCAGTTCCCGGTACAGCAGGGTCGGAGCGGACGAGCTGTCGGCCTTGCGCTCGATCTTCGCCGCCAGCTCCGCCAAGTACGCGTGCTCGGCGGCGAACTCGGCGCTCGGGCTTCCCTCCGCCGCCGTGCGAGCGATGAGCCCCCCGCCGCCGGGGAGCGTCTCGAGGATGCGGCGGAGGCGCTCCCGCTCGTCGTCGTCGGTGATGCGTCTCGAAATCCCGACGTCCCGAACTCCCGGCAGGTAGACAAGTGTCCGCCCGGGCAGGGAGATGTTCGCGGTGACGCGCGGCCCTTTCCCGGCAAGCGGGTCCTTCGTGACCTGTACGACGAACTCCTGGCCCTCTTTGACGAGGTCGTCGATGCGGGGACGGTCTTCGGGTTCGGCGCCCGGCTCACCGCCGCCGTTCTCCAGGCCGTCGGACTCGAGGTCCACCGTGCGCGGCAGAACGTCCTCGACGTAGAGGAAGGCATCGCGCTCGAGACCGATCGACACGAACGCCGCCTGCATGCCGGGCAGGACGCGGTGAACACGTCCGAGGTAGACGTTTCCGACGAGCCCCTGCCGGTCGCGCCGCTCGTGCAGCACCTCGACCGTCCGGCCGTCCTCCAGGATGGCGACCCGGGTCTCCGGAGGCGTCGCGTTGACGAGGAGCTCTTTACGCATGGAGGAGGGTCGGTTCTCGGCCGTCAATTCTCGGCCGAGAACTCCTCACGCATTCGCAAACCGCCGGTATTCCACCGCCAGAATCAAGCCGATCCCCAGGAACGACGTCGCGACCGAGGACCCGCCGTACGAGATGAGAGGGAGTGGAATCCCCGTCGTCGGCAGGAGGCCGATCATCATCGACGCGTTCACGACGACGGAGAAGAAGAGCATGGACGCGACGCCCAGGATCAGAAACACTCCGCCGCGATCCCGCGCCACCCGCGCGAGCGACAACGCTCGTAAGAGCAGCACCGCGAAGAGTGCGAGGACCACGCTGACTCCGAGAAACCCCCACTCCTCCGCGATCACCGCGAAAATGAAGTCCGTGTGCTGGACGGGCAGGAAACGCAGCTGGCTCTGCGTCCCCGACCGGAATCCCTTGCCGGTGAGCCCTCCCGACCCGACCGCGATCTTCGACTGGCGGACCTGGTATCCGGACCCCAGGACGTCCGACTCCGGGTTCAGAAACGTGCCGATCCTCTGCTTCTGGTAGTCCGCCAGCACGAACCAGCCGATGCCCGCGGCGAGCGCGACGGCGACGACGATACCGATCCACGCGCGCCCCGGAAGCCCCCCGAAGAAGAGCGCCATCGCGGCGAGCGGGAGAAAGGTCGCGGCCAGGCCCGCGTCCGGCTGGAGGAACACGAGCAGGAACGGCACCCCGACGATCAGTCCGACTTTCAGGAAGGTCGCGCCCTTCATCTTCGCGTCGTCTTCGTTCTCGAACAGGTACGCGAGGAGGAGCGCGGTCGCGATCTTCGCGAGCTCGGCGGGCTGGAACTGGAAGCTTCCGATTCGGATCCATGACTTCACGTTCGCGATTCGCTCGCCGAAGAAGAGGAGATAGACGAGCGGCACGAGGCTCAGGCAGTAGATGACGAAGGAGAACTTCAGGAGCACCCGGTAGTCGAAGAGAACGGCCGCGACGAGGCCGCCGAGCCCCACGAGGACCCAGATCGCCTGGCGCGTCGCCAGGCCATCGAACCGCCCTCCCGACGTCGTGGACGACACGAAGAGGATTCCAAGGATCGCGAGCGCGAGCGCCGAGGACAGCACGACGAGATCGAGCCGCCGCGGGACCGGAAGCACGCGCGCGATCACTCGGGCGTCTCCGCGGCGGGAGGGGCCGCCGTCTCGGGCTTCGTCGAGGCGCGAACGAATCCCGGCTCCCCCGGGCGGGGCGGCACTTCGACCCCGAAATACTTCGCGAGGAGCCGTCGCGCGATGGGAGCGGCGGCGGTCCCGCCGTGACCACCGTGCTCGACGAACACGACGACGACGATCTTCGGGTCGTCGATCGGCGCGAAGGCGGTGAACCACGCGTGGTCCTCGAGCCGGCTGCGGTCGACGCCGGCGCGCGGGACGGCGTCGCGCCGCGCGACTTGCACGGTGCCCGTCTTTCCGCCGAGCTCGACGCCCGGCAGCCTCGAGCCGAATGCCGTGCCTCCGGGCTCGTTCACGACCGCCCACATGCCGCTCTTGACGATCGCGAGATTCTTCGGATCGATCGCCAGCGACTGGCGAGGCTGCGCCTGGTAGCGCAGGCGAACGCCCGTCTTCGGATCCTGCGATGCGAGGAAGAGGTGCGGGGTCGGCAGCTTTCCTCCGGTGACGAGGGCGGAGACCGCGCGACCGATCTGCAGCGGCGTCATGAGCAGAGGGCCCTGTCCGATGGACACGGAGATGGTCTCGCTCGGGTACCAGCGCGCGCCGCGCTTCGTGCGGGCCCACTCCTCCGAGGGAACGAGCCCCGGCTTCTCGTGAGCGAGGTCGAGTCCCGTGGGCTCGCCGAAGCCGAACGCGCGCGCGATCTCGGCGATCCGGTCCACGCCCAGCCGGCGCCCGAGGTTGTAGAAGTAGACGTCGCAGGAGAGCTTGATCGCGTTGCGGAGGTTCACCCATCCGTGACCTCCGCTCCGGTGACAGCGGAACGTCCGGCCGTAGAACGTCGCGTGGCCGGGGCAGAAGACCTGCGCGTCCGGATCCACCCACCCGCGCGCGAGCGCGCCGTATGCGAGGAAGATCTTGAAGACCGAGCCGGGCGAGTAGGTGTTCTGGATCGCGCGGTTCTGGAGCGGATGGTCGGGATCGGAGAGCAGGCTCGTCCACTCCTCGGCCGTGACCCGGCGGGTGAACCAGTTGGGGTCGTAAGACGGCGACGAAACGAGCGCGAGGATCTCCCCGGTCTTCGGATCGAGCGCGACGGCGGAGCCCACCTTGTCGGCGAAGAGCTCCTCGGCCAGGTGCTGGAGATCGCGGTCGACGGTCAGGAAGAGGTTCTGCCCGGGCCGCGACTCGCTGCGGCTCTCCTCGGCGATCTCGCGGGCGTGCGAGTCGACGATCACGCGCCGCTCGCCGTTCACGCCGCCCAGGAGCTTCTCGTACGAGCTCTCGATTCCCTTCTGACCGATCCAGTCGCCGAGCGTGTGGGCGCTTCCCGACGCGCGAATCTGGTCGGGGGTCGCCTCGGCGAGGTAGCCCAGGATGTGCGCGGCGCTGCCCCCTCTCTTGTAGAGCCGCCGCTGGGAGACGGTGATCGCGAACTCCGGATGCTCGGGAGCGCGCGCCTCGATCGCGGCGACCTCCTCGAGCGTGAGGTTCTCGGCGATCGGAATCGGAACGAACTCCGGGAAGCGGCGCCCGCGCTCGAGCCGTGCGCGGATCGGGTCGATTTGCAGGCCGAGGAGGCGTACCGCGAAATCGACCGAGGCGTTCACGTTCTTCGACTCCCGGCGGTAGAGCTGCAGCGAATAGGCCGGCTCGTTCTCGACGAGCACCGCCCCGTTCCGGTCGAGCACGTATCCGCGCGGCGCGTTCAGCTTGACTGACCGGATCCGGTTGTTCTCGGAGAGCTCGAAGTAGTAGTCGCCGCGAACGATCTGGACGTACCAGTACGCGAAGGCGAGGAGGGCGAAGACGGCGCCGACCGCCACTCGCGCGATCTCGATGCGCGAGGAGAGGTCTCGGCGATTCTCGCGGACCTTCAGCATGACTCGTGGGGCGTGAGACGTGAGACCGGAGACGTCATCGCAGTCTTCGGAGTCTGCGCCGCTCGCGCCACTCGCGCCACGGAAAGCTCCAGGCGGCTTCGAGCGCCCCCGCCGTCGCGCCCGTCGCGATCGCACGCCACAGCGCGTAGGGCGTGCCGAGGACGATCGGCGAGCCGAGGAGGAGCGAGCGCAGGACCGCGACGATCGCGTCGTTCGCGAGCGAGCACAGCGCGAGAACGCCCCCCACCGCGAACGCCCCGCCGAACATCACCCGGACCGAAAAGAACGCGAGCAGATAGCCGATGGCGGCCTTCGCGAAGGCGTTCAGGCCCAGCAGACTCTCCGTCAGGGCGTCTTCGAGGAGACCCGCCGCCGCTCCCGTCAGCACGGACCGGCCGAATCCTCCCGAGCGAGCCACGATGGCGGTCCCCACGAGGAGCCAGTCGACCGGCCACGCGCCGCGATACGGCGAGCCCCCGAAGAGGAATTCGAGCGCCGTCGCCCCGGCGAGGATCAGGGCGATCCGCCCGAACTTCACCGCGCGGCACTCGGCCCTTCCGCCGGATCGCGCGCCGGAAACGGCGCGAGCACCAGGACGTCGGTCAGGCGCGCGAACGGCACCGTCGGAACGACGCGGATGTCGAGAAAGAGGTTGCTGCCCGGAGCAACCGAGGCGACACGGCCGATGGGAATCGCCCGCGGATAGATGCCGTCGATCCCGGCGGACTCGATCAGGTCGCCGGGCCGGACTCGCGACGTCGTCGGAATGTGATTCAGCAGCAGCGCGCCGCGCCCGTCCCCGCGCACGATCCCGAGCTCCCCGGTCCGAGCGATGCGGGCGCCCACGGCCGCCGACGCATCGAGCAGGAGCTGCGCGCGCGACATCGTGCGGCCCGACGTGACGACGCGCCCGACGAGGCCCTCCGGCACCGCCAGCGGGGAGCCCGTTCCGATCCCGGCCGCGGAGCCGATACCGATGAGGGCGCTCTGAAGTCCGGCGCGCCTCTCGACGAGCAGCACCGGAGCGCTCCCGACGACGAGGGGCAGGAACGGAGTCGCCGCGCGCAACGACTGCTCGTCACGCAGCTGGCGGACCTCGGCGCGAAGACGGAAGAGCTCCTGGTCGGTCTTCGCGACGCGCGCCCGCAGCCGCGCGTTCTCGTCGCGGGACGACCAGATCTCTCCGGCCGACGACGACGCACCCGACACTGCGCGGGAAACGCCCGCGACGGCGCGGACGGCGGGAGCGGCGGCCGTCAGGATCCACGACTGAAGGACGGAACCGCGATGACCGCGCGCGGGCGCCTGCGCGGACAGAGCGAGGACGCAAAGCACGAGGACGGAGGCCAGCAGCGCACCGCCCCGTCGGGGACGGGGAGTGACCTCCGCACGCACGCTCGGGAATCTCATTCTTCGGTAATCGGTAATCGGTAATCGGCAATCGGATTCACGGCTCCTCGATTTCCCATTACCGATTTCCGATTTTCGACTCCGGTCACGTTATGGATATTTTCCTCAACAGGTTCATATCGGTGAGCATCGCGCCGGTTCCGAGGGCCACGGACGCGAGCGGGTCCTCCGCGTAGGAGATCGGCAGGCCGGTCTCTTCCCGGAGGCGGCGATCGAGGTTGCGCAGCAGGGACCCACCGCCCGTGATGATGATTCCCTCGTCCATGATGTCCGCCGAAAGCTCGGGCGGCGTGCGTTCGAGGGCGACGCGCACCGTCTCGACGATCGCCGCGACCACTTCCGCCAGTGCCTCGCGGACCTCTTCGTCCGAGAGCGTGAGCGTCTTGGGAACGCCCTCGACGAGGTCGCGCCCCTTCACCTCCATCGTCAGGGGCTCGTCCAGGGGGTATGCGGACCCGATCTCGATCTTCACCTGCTCCGCCGTTCGTTCGCCGATCAGCAGGTTGTACTTCCGCTTGACGTACTGAATGATCGCTTCGTCCATCTCATTCGACGCGATCCGCACCGAGCGGCTGTAGACGATCCCGGCGAGCGAGATCACGGCGACGTCCGTGGTCCCTCCCCCGATGTCCACGATCATGTTGCCCGCGGGCTCGGTGATCGGGAGTCCGGCGCCGATCGCGGCCGCCATCGCCTGCTCGATGATGAAGACCTCGGAAGCTCCGGCGCGCAGCGCGGAGTCCTGGACCGCGCGTTTCTCGACCTGGGTGATCCCCGACGGAACCGAGATGACGATCCGCGGCCGGACGAAGAGGGAGCGGCCGTGCGCCTTCTTGATGAAGTGGTCGAGCATCTTCTCGGTGACTTCAAAGTCGGCGATCACGCCGTCCTTCATGGGACGGATCGCCACGATGTTCCCCGGCGTGCGGCCGAGCATCTCCTTGGCTTCGGTGCCGACCGCCTCGACGCGATTCGTGTGGTTGTTGACCGCGACGATCGAAGGCTCGCGGACGATGATTCCCTTCCCGCGGGCGAACACGAGCGTGTTCGCGGTGCCCAGATCGACGGCGAGATCGTTCGAGAAGAGTGAAAAGACGGATCGCCAGGCCAAAAGACCTCCTACGACGCGGGGTTGGGAATCCGGGAAACCGAGATCAACAGAGTACCGGAACTCGCCGCGGAGGTCACAAGGTCTCCACGAACACGCGCATCCGTCGGATCGTTTCGTTGCCCGAAGCGTCCACGGCCTTGATGACGAGCATCGCATAGCCGTCCCGCTCGATCGTGATCGTCTTCTTGAAGCTGCCATCGGCGCCGACGTCGGCCGGCTCCGCGTTGACCGTGACCACAGCGCCCGGCTCGGTCTTCCCGAAAATCAGGAAGATGTTTCCCATCTGCTGGGGCGGCAGCACCGAGAGGTCCGGCGGCGTCGTGTCCCCGCTCCCGGTGCGGATCGGCTCGGAAACCATCCGGAACCGGCGGACGGCGCTCCAATCCGACGAATTCCCGGCCCGGTCGATCGCCGCGAGGCGCCAGAAATAGGACCCTTCGCGCGAGACCTTGATCTGGGCCGAGAGCCCCGTGCGGTTGTCCAGATCGACCTCGTTCGCATCCGGAACGAACAGCCGGGACCTCGAGATCTGGATCCGGTAGCGCGCCGCCTCGGGCACGCGAGACCACTTGAGCTCTACCTCGCCGGCGCTCGTGGGATCGAAGGTGCGGTTGTCGTCGGGCGCCTCCGGTCTCGGAGCGTCGGGCAGGGCGACGCGGGGCGAGAGCATGCCCGTCCGGGCGGCGGCGACGACCCTCTGGCGGTCTTCGAGAACGACCGTCCCGAGTCCCGTCGAGACGGTCGCCTTGCCGCGGTACGTGGTCACCTCGGTCTTCTCGCCGGCGGCCACGTCGAGCGACACCCGGGAGTTGCGTTCGACGGACGCCGTCGCGTCGTC
>Ga0075423_10005384_pt1 | contig 11945 bp, 7 predicted proteins | sample SoiMethybrSBSTD2_FD_80114 | JGI IMG/M metagenome (GOLD analysis project Ga0075423, IMG submission 80114) | Bulk soil microbial communities from a Populus tree surrounding site in Tennessee, USA - Soil MetaG P. TD hybrid SBSTD2 | ecosystem: Environmental > Terrestrial > Soil > Tree plantation...
CGACGGACATGCGACAGCACGATCACCACGAACAGGACGCGACCGGTCAAGGTCGGCACGGTGAAGAAATCCATCGACGCGGCGGACGCGAGGTGATTGGTACGAAACGTCTTCCACGTCTGCGGTGACGGGCGAGTGTGCGCTTCTAGCAGACGTGGGACCGTGCGCTCTGAGACCTCGACGCCGAGCGTGCGCAGTTCGCCGTGAATCCGCGGCGCGCCCCACAAGGGATTCGCGGTCGCCATCGCGCGAACGAGGGTGCGGATCTGCTGATCAATGGGCGGACGGCCGTGATGTGGCTGCTTCGAGCGCCGCGTCCAGTGGCGGCGAAGCCATTCGCGATGCCATCGGATGACGGTGTCGGGTTGCACGACAATCAACGCCGTGCGCCAGTTCCGCCAACTTCGCGCGAGGACCATCCAAAAGAGTCGGTCGCGTGCCCGGAGGCGGCATCGCGTCGTTCGATGGAAGGCCGCCAGTTGTTGCCGCAGCGCGAGGTTTTCCAAGACCAGTTCCCGGTGGCCGCGGACCGCCAACGTGAGTGCGCGGACGGCCACGACCAAGAGTTCCAGCATGCGGTGAATCGTGGCTGGCGGTGGCTCTGAATTCAACTCGGACGCGTTTTGGCGATGAACAGGACATATGCGCGACGGCCTGGTCGTCCGCCGATCACCAAGGAGCGTCGAGCGCTGATCGTTCGGTTAGCACGGGAAATCCACGGTGGGGCTATCCGCGCATCGTGGGCGAGCTGAAAGGCCTCGGCATTGTCGTATCGGCAACCACGGTCAGGAAGGTCTTGCGCCAGGGACAGCTCGGTCCAGCACGCACGCGCGCGCACGGGTCCATCATGGCGGGAGTTCTTGCGCGCGCAAGCGAAGAGCGTCATCGCTGTGGATTTCTTCACGGTCGACACCGTCTGGCTCCAGCGGCTGTACGTCCTGTTCTTCATCGAGGTCACCTGCCGGCGCGTCCATCTCGCCGGGTGCACGGCCCACCCCAACGCCGAATGGGTCACGCAACAGGCGCGGCACGTGGCCTGGACGTTGGCCGAACGGGCGGAACCGGTTCGTTTTCTGATCCGCGATCACAATCGCAAGTTCACAGGCGGCGTCGATGCCGTATTCGAGGCCGAAAACATCCGAATCGTTCGGACGCCGATTCAAGTACCCGAGGCGAATGGGATCGCAGAGCGGTTCGTGCACACCGCTCGATCCGAGTGCCTGGATTGGCTCTTGATCCGGAGCGCACGGCATCTGGCGCGCGCGCTGACCGTATTCATTGATCATTACAATGGCTGGCGGCCTCATCGCAGCCTGGACTTGGCGCCGCCGAATGGTCGGACGTCAGCGGCGACGTGGGCGGGGACGCAGCCGATCACGCTGAAACGTCGCGACCGTCTTGGCGGACTGTTGCACGAGTACGAGCTCGCGGCGTGAGTGAATCGAGTAAACGCACCGTACAGGGAGAGCAGATGAAGTGGAATTATCTGGCCCGCTTCGGATTGATCGTCGTTGTCGTGTTCATGATTTTCAAGACGTGGTGATAACCAACTGAGCCGCGTGCGCATGGGGCTGTTTGCGACGAGACACCTGATCCGTTCCCTCTGCGCGATCACGTGTGTGATCGTGTTCCGCTCACCCGCGGCAGCATTGGATGCCGACAAGCCTCTGACCGAGTACACGCATGCGGTGTGGACACGCAAAGACGGCATTCCCGCCGCGTTCATTTATTCGCTCGCGCAAACTGAGGACGGGTACCTGTGGTTGGCGACGACGGACGGTCTTGTCCGATTCGACGGCGTCCGCTTCGTCCACTGGCGTCCCAAGACCGGCCACACCGAACTTCTCGGTGCAGTGCGGAGTCTCTGCGCGGCACGCGACGGCAGTCTCTGGATTGGGACCGCCGCCGGTCTGGTCGGGCACATTCGTGGGGATCACCTCACGACTGTTTCTGTAGGTGCGCAGCCCGAAGGAATGCTGGAGGATCGCGACGGTGTGCTGTGGGTCGTCACCGAAGATCGCGTGCTGCGCTTTCGCGCCGCGACACAGGAACAGGTCGGCAATCCGATTGCGCTGCCCGGCCCGTTCGTCTCCGGACCTGTCCAGGACGCCCGCGGATCAATATGGTTCAGCACCGATGACAGCGTTCTCCGTGTCGACCCGCGTGATCCTGAACGGCTCGAGATAACCCGGGACGGTAAGTTCTGGTTGTATATCAACGGCGGCGAGGCGAATTGGATGTCGAGGAAGACGCATGATATTCAGACGGTCATGCGCGACAGTAACGGACATACTTGGATCGGGACGCGAGGACAAGGGCTCACGCGCATACGCACGGCGGCGGATGGTGCTGATCAGGTCGAACACTTCTTGCCGTCCGATGGTCTGTCTGCCGATTTTGTCTGGTGTCTGCTGGAAGACCGGGAACAGAACATCTGGGTTGGAACGCAGAATGGGCTCAATCGCCTTCGCGATGAGAAGGTCCGCACGCTGACGAGCCGCGAAGGATTGATCAGCGACAATGTCGATGCGCTGGCCGCTGGACCGGACGGAAGCATCTGGGCGTCGACGTCGATTGGGATTCACCGGATTGATGGCCAGCACCGAGACTTGCACCTCAAGGGCACGCCGACGTCCGGGGTGCATGTCGATCGATCGAACACGGTCTGGGTGGGTACCGATCGCGGAATTGCGCGCATGGAACGCGGGCAGTGGCGCTACCTGTCTGTGCCGACGCGAACGGCACTCACCGCGGTCACGGCGATTGCGGGTGACGATCAACATGGCGTCTGGTTCGCTGATGCTCGCGCCGGACTCTATCGATGGACGAACGGTCGCCTCGAGGATGTGTCAGAGCAGTCTCTGTTCAAGAGCAAGTCGGTGCGCGCAGTCGAAGCCGATGCGGCTGGCCGCGCCTGGTTCGGGTTCTACGAAGGCGGTGTGGTGTATTTCGACGGCGGCGGATTTCGTGCCTACTCCGAACGTGATGGTTTAGCGGGCGGGTCCGTCAACGACGTACACGTCGATGACAAGGGGACGGTCTGGATCGGATCGGAACGAGGACTGAGCCGCCTCGATGGTCAGCGATTCGTCAGCTGGAATCGCGCCAACGGACTTCCCGGCGAGCGCGTGCAGTGGATTCTCAGCGACACCGACGATCGCCTCTGGTTGGGTTACAGCACCGGAGTGGCGCGCCTCGCACGGTCCGAGCTCGACAAGGCGGCGCGCGACTCCTCGTACCGCATCGCGTTTCAGTTTCTCGACGAAGCCGACGGTCTGAAAGGCAATCCCGATCGGCGGTGGCAATCGGCGGCCGTGCGCGCGGCCGATGGCAGCCTGTGGTTTCGCACCTCCGAGGGCGTGGCGATCGTCGAAGGCCAGCATATGCCGATGAATGCGGTCGCGCCTCCGGTCCACATCGAGCGCATGGTCGCCGACGGCGCTGATGTGGAAACGACGCTGCCGGTTCGATTGCGTCCGCTGACAAGGGATGTCGAAATCGATTACACCGCGCTGAGCCTCGCCGAGCCGCGCAACGTCCGGTTCCGCTACATGCTGGAAGGGTTCGATTCGGAGTGGCGGGATGTCGGCGGACGACGGCAGGCGTTCTATACCAACCTGCCTCCGCGCGCGTACCGCTTCCGGGTGCTGGGCTCCAACAACGATGGCGTGTGGAACGAGGCAGGCGCCGCTCTGGACTTCACACTGCTCCCCGCGTTTTATCAAACGCGTGCGTTTCTCTTTGTGTGCGCTCTGGTTCCAATCATCGTCTCATGGGGCTTGTACCGCCTGCGAGTGTGGCAGGTGACGAGTCGCCTGCGCGATCGATTCGAGGAACGCCTGAAAGAGCGGACCCGGATCGCACAGGACCTGCACGACAACCTCATTCAGGATGTCATGGGCATCAGCCTGCAAATTGAAGTGACGGAGGAGTTGTTGCCAGCCGATGTTCCGGCCAGAAAACCGCTCGGCCGCGCGTTGCGTCTGTGCAAGGCCACACTGGAGCAAGGGCGGCGCACGCTGAATGAGTTGCGCTCCGGTTCGTTGAGCGCGGGCGATCTGGTCAATTCCTTCTCTCTTCTTTCTGAGGAATTTGCGGGAGACTCGGGGGTGCGCGCCGACGTCGTCATCGAGGGGCGCGAGCGTCCGCTCAACGCGACCGCCGGCAACGATGTGTTGCAGGTCGGCCGCCAGGCGATTGCCAACGCGTTTCAACATGCGCGCGCCCGAGAGATTCATGTGCTCGTGAGCTATGGCCGGCACGAACTGCAGCTTCGGGTTCGGGATGATGGGTCGGGCATGACCGAGGCGCAGCTGAATGGCGGACGCCCGGGCCACTACGGCATCGCCGGCATGCACGAACGGGCCGAGCGCATCGGCGGCAGTCTGACCGTACGAAGTCGTGTCGGCGAAGGCACGGAAGTGAACCTGGTGGTTCCCGCGCATCTGGTCTACGAGAGCGAGACGAAGTGATGACCACGACGGCAAAAATACGCGTCTTGTGCGTCGACGATCATCCCGTCGTGCGCGAGGGCATCGCCGCGATCATCGGTCTGCAGCCGGACATGACCATGGCGGGCACGGCGGCGACAGGCCGCGAGGCGATTGAACGGTTCGTCGAGCTGAGGCCGGATGTGTCCCTGGTGGATCTGAGATTGCCGGACATGAGCGGCTTCGACGTCATCAGAGCGATTCGAGACAAGGCACCGAACGCCCGCATCGTTGTCCTGAGCTCGCACGAGGGCGACGTCGACATTCAACGGGCGTTGGAAGCGGGCGCGCAAGGCTATGTGGCGAAAGGCATCGTTCGCGATGAGCTGCTGGATATCATTCGAGGCGTGCACGCCGGAAAGCGACGCCTTCCGGCCGCGGTCGCCCAAACGCTGGCCGAGCACATGGCCGACGAACCGATCAGCCCGCGAGAGCTGGAGGTCTTATCGCTGATGGCGGCTGGCAAACGAAACAAAGAGATCGCCAGCGATCTCTCGATTGCTGAAGACACGGTGAAGATGCACGTCCGGAATATTCTGTCGAAGCTCCAGGTCAGCGATCGGACCGAGGCGGTGACGACCGCGCTGCGTCGAGGCATCATTCATCTCTAGCCGCGGTCCACGACCTCACACGAACCATCGCACCCCCGCGATGTCGTCCCGGCGGGCCGCCACGCCTGCGAAGTCTCACTTCTCGTCGTCCTCCCGATTTCTCCGTACATCCGAAAGAGCTATCGACCATACGCCCGCTTTCGCGTTTGCCGGCGGCGAGCGGACGCGTAACTTTGCTTCAGGCGCTGTCCGCGAGGATCGCGCCGAGGAGGCAAGGTGGACAGGTCGCACTCGAAGTTTCCCGCCGGCAGCGTCGGATTGGCCTTTTTTCTCCTGAGGCTGGCCGCCGGGTTCGGGCTCGTTTCCGAAGGCATACACCTCCTCACCACCTCGAGCACGACATCGGACAGCACGAGCACGGTGCTCCTGGCCCTCGCGCTGATGGCCAGCGCGATCATGCTGATCCTTGGTCTCCGAACCACGATCGCCGGCAGCGCCGCCGCTGTCTGCACGGGCGGATCGATTCTGTATGGCATGGATCGTGTCAATCCCTCAGCGACCGACGTGGACGCGTGGTTCTTCCTGTTCGCGCTGGTGCTCGTCCTTTCGAGCTCGCTCGCGCTAACCGGACCCGGCGGCTACTCGCTGGATGCGCGGCTCTCGGGCTGGCGAAAGATCAGGCTGTCGTCGAGAAAATCGATCCGTGCGGCGTCGGATCGTTGAACATTCGAACAAAAGGCACATATGTGGATCGTCAAGCTCGCGCTGTCACGTCCGTACACATTCATCGTGCTGTCGCTCGTGCTCATGCTGGTCAGCCCGGTGATGCTGCTGCGGACGCCGGTGGACATCTTTCCGACCATCAACATCCCGGTGATCAGCGTGATCTGGACCTACAGCGGCCTTGCGCCGGCTGAGATGGCCACCCGCATCGTGTCGATCTTCGAGCGCTCGTTGACCACGAGCGTGAACAACATCGAGCACATCGAGTCACAGTCGCTGAACGGCGTGGCTGTCGTCAAAGTGTTTCTCCAGCCGACGGCGAATGTCGACGGCGCGATTTCGGAGGTGATCGCCGAGGCGCAGGTCGGACTCAAGCAGTTCCCTGCCGGCATCACGCCTCCGCTGGTCATCAGCTACAACGCCTCGTCTGTGCCGATCGTGCAACTGGGCTTGAGCGGCCAGGGGCTTTCCGAGCAGCAATTGAACGACTTCGGATTGAACTTCATCCGCCCGCAGCTCGCCACCGTGCAGGGCGCCTCGGTGCCGATCCCCTACGGCGGAAAAGTCCGGCAGATCATGGTGGACATCGACTCGCAGAAGCTTCTCGCGAAGGGGCTGTCGCCGACCGATGTCGTGAATGCCGTCAACACGCAGAACGTCGTCTTGCCGTCCGGCACCGCAAAGATCGGCAGCACCGAGTACAACATCGGCCTCAACGGCAATCCGCTCACCGTCGACGAATTGAACGACATCCCCGTCCGCGTCGTCGATGGCGGCACCGTCTACCTTCGCGACGTCGCCCACGTCCGCGACGGCTACGCCGTGCAGACCAACGTCGTCCGGCAGGACGGGCAGCGGGGCGTCCTGCTCACCGTACAGAAAGCAGGGAACTCGTCCACGCTGGCCATCGTGTCGAGCATTCTCGCGGCCCTGCCGAAGATCACGGCGACGCTTCCGTCGCAACTGAATATCCGGCCGCTCTTCGACCAGTCGCTGTTCGTCCGCGCGTCGCTGCAAGGCGTGCTGCGTGAAGGGGCGATCGCCGCCGCGCTCACGTCGTTGATGATTCTCGTGTTCCTCGGCAGCTGGCGCAGCACGCTCATCATCGCCATTTCGATCCCGCTGTCGATTCTGACGTCGCTGCTGATTCTGAGCGCGCTCGGCGAGACCATCAACATCATGACGCTGAGCGGTCTCGCGCTGGCGGTCGGCATTCTCGTCGACGATGCGACGGTCACCATCGAGAATATCGAGCGCCAATTCGCCGAGGGCAAAGACCTCCACGAAGGCATCCTGGAGGGAGCGGCGCAGATCGCGGTTCCGGCGCTGGTGTCCACGCTCAGCATCAGCATCGTGTTCGTGCCGATGTTCTTTCTGACCGGCGTGGCCCGCTATCTCTTCGTGCCGCTCGCCGAGGCGGTCGTCTTTGCGCTGCTGGCGTCTTACTTCTTCTCGCGGACACTCATCCCAACGCTGGTCATGTATCTGCTGCGCGCGGAAGTGGAGCGGCGCAAGAATCCGGCGCAGGAGCAGCGGCCCGGTGTGTTCGCGCGCATTCACCATCGTTTCGATCAGGGCTTCGATACGCTCCGGGAACGGTATTCGAGTGTGCTCAGCCTCTGCCTGGAGAATCGCCGCCTCTTTGCGATCGGCTTTCTGGTCTTCTGCCTCGCGAGCCTCGCCCTCGTTCCGCTGCTCGGCCGGGACTTCTTCCCATCGGTGGACGCCGGTCAGATTCGTCTGCACGTGCGGGCCAAGACCGGCACGCGCATCGAGACGACCGCCGCGCTCACCGATCAGATTGAGGGCGTGATTCGCCAGCACATTCCCGCCACGGAACTTGCCGGTGTTCTCGACAACATCGGTCTGCCGACCAGCGGCATCAATCTGTCGTACAGCAACAGCGGCACCATCGGCTCCGCCGACGCGGAAATCCTGATCTCGCTCCAGGCGAAACATCAGCCGACCGCCCAGTACGTTCAGAGGCTGCGCGAGGCGCTTCCCAAGGCGTTCCCGGGGATGTCCTTCTTCTTCGAGCCGGCGGACATCGTCAGCCAGATTCTCAATTTCGGGCTGCCGTCGCCGATCGACATTCAGATCGTCGGTCGGGATCTGCCGAACAATTACCGCGTCGCGACGGCGATCGCGAACCAGATCCGCTCGGTGCCGGGGGCTGTCGACGTCCACATCATGCAAGCGCTCGATCAGCCGCGGTTGCAATACTCCGTGGACCGCGTCAGAACGCAGCAGGTGGGGCTCACCGAACGCGACGTTGCCAACAACCTGCTCGTGTCGCTGAGCTCCAGCTTCCAGACGACGCCCAGTTTCTGGCTCAACTCGAAGAACGGCGTCGTCTACAACATGGCGGTGCAGACGCCGCAGTACACCATCGATTCGATCGACGCGCTGGGCAGCATTCCGATCAACGCCGGAAACAAGACGACGCCGCAACTGTTCGAAAACCTGGCGTCGATGCAGCGGATGAACGAGCCGGCGGTGGTCAGCCATTACAACGTGCTTCCCGTCGTCGACATCTTTGCAAGCGCGGAGGGACGCGACATGGGCGCGGTGGGTGCGGACATCGCGACAATCACGTCGGCCGCCGAACAGCAGCTGCCGGCGGGCAGCACGTTGGTGACGCGGGGACAGATTGCGACCATGAACTCGTCGTTCATCGGCCTGCTCGGCGGGCTGGCGTTTGCGATTGTGCTCGTCTACCTCCTCATTGTCGTGAATTTTCAGTCGTGGACGGAGGCGTTCATCATCATCACCGCGCTGCCCGGGGCGCTGGCCGGCATCTGCTGGATGCTGTTCCTCACCCGCACGACGCTGAACGTGCCGTCGTTGATGGGCGCGATCATGAGCATCGGCGTGGCGACCGCCAACAGCGTGCTCGTCATCACTTTCGCCAACCAACGGCTCGCCGACACCAAGGACGCGTTCCGCTCGGCCCTCGAGGCCGGCTCGACGCGGCTCCGACCCGTGATGATGACCGCGCTCGCGATGATCATCGGCATGGTGCCGATGGCGCTGGGGCTCGGTGAGGGCGGCGAACAGAACGCGCCGCTCGGACGCGCCGTCATCGGCGGGCTGTTCTTCGCGACCATCGCGACGCTGTTCTTCGTTCCTGTCGTCTTCGCCATGCTGCGTGGCCGGAAAGAGACTGTATGACTCACGAATCAGAAACGTCCCCTTCGACACCCCAGGAGCCTTCGGGAACGGAGCAGTCACCGCCGGCGCAGCCGGCGGCACCACACGCATCACCTCCGAAGAGACGGCGGTTGCTGTGGTTTCTGGTGATTCCCGTCGTGCTGGCGTGTTCCGGGCTGGTCACCGCGCGCGCCCGCCGCGCAAGCCATGAGAGCGTGGTGGCCACGACCAAGACTCTCGCGATGCAGAACGTTGCCGTCGTGCATGCGACGCTCGGGAGTCCCGTCACTGACCTGACCGTTCCCGGCACGGTTCAGGCCTTTTCCGAATCGCCCGTCTACGCCCGCGTCAGCGGTTACCTGCGGGTGTGGAACGCGGACATCGGCGCACGCGTCGGCACGGGACAACTTCTCGCCATGGTTGACGCGCCGGAGGTCGATCAGGAGTTGAGCCGCGCGCGCGCGCTGCTGACCCAGGCACAGGCAAATTTTCAGCTGGCCTCCGTGACAGCCGCGCGCTACCGCGACCTGATCACATCGAATTCGGTGTCGCAGCAGGAAGTGGACAACAACAACCAGAACCTCAACGCGCAGACGGCGAACGTGCAGGCGGCCTCTGCCGAGGTGCGCCGTCTCGAGCAGATGCAGGGATTCGAGAAGATTTACGCGCCGTTCGACGGCGTGATCACGGCCCGGCACACAGAAGTCGGAGATCTGATCAACGCCGGCAACAGTGGCGTAGGCGCAGAGCTGTTCCGCATCTCCAACATCGCCACGATGCGGGTCTACGTCAACGTGCCTGAGGTCTACAGCGAGCCGATGAAGCCGGGCGTGAAAGCCACGATGGAGATTGCGTCTCTTGCCGGCCGCCAGTTCACCGGCACCATCGCGCGAACGAGTCACGCGATCGGCATGAGCTCGCGGACGATGCTGACGGAAGTGGACGTACCGAACCCGAAGGGCGAACTGGTGCCCGGCGCCTATGCCCAGGTGCACTTCCATCTGGCGCTGAAGACCGTGCCGCTTGTGCTCCCGGGCAACACCGTTCTCGTTCAGGCCGAGGGACCGCAGGTGAGCGTGGTGAACGGCCAGAATCGAGTCGAGCTCCGAAAGGTCACGCTCGGGCGCGATTTTGGAAACACGATCGAAATCCTCGGCGGAATCACTCAGCCCGACGCGGTGATCGCGAATCCGCCCGACTATCTCGTCGATGGAATGCCTGTGACGGTGCAGACCACACAGGCTGGCGCCAAGTAGGAGCGATCATGCGATCGAATGCCGCTGTAATCGGCCTTCTCCCCGTGGTGTTGCTGTCAGGTTGTGCCGTCGGTCCGAAGTATCACCCGCCGACGGTCCCCGTGCCGGCGCATTTCAAAGAGTCGGCTCCGCCGACGATCGACACGCGCGCGATCACACCAATCGCCTACAGCGATTGGTGGCGCGTGTTTAACGACCCGGCTCTCGATCGTCTTGAACAGGACGCGGACGCGGCCAATCAGGACATCCGCATCGCTGTCGCCAGAGTCGATCAGGCAGAAGCCGCCGCGAGGTACGCACGTTCGTTTCTCTCGCCGACCATCGGTCTGGCGCCCAGCGTCTCGCGAACCCGCGAAGCGCAGGACCGGCCCAACAACGGCAACACCAGCGGCCGGGCGGCCACGTTCAACGATTTTCAAGTGCCGTTGACGCTCAGCTACGAAGTCGACGCCTGGGGCCGCGTGCGCCGCTCGCTCGAGTTCGCACACGACGTGCAACAGGCGACCGAGGCCGATCTGCGTTTTGTGCGCCTGTCGATCGAGTCCAACGTGGCCGTCGATTATTTCACCGTGCGCGAGAACGACGCCGAACGGGCCGTTCTCGATTCGACGATCGACCATCTGCAGCAGGCGCTCGAGCTGACGACGAATCGCTTCAAGGGCGGCATTGCCAGCGAGCTCGAAGTCAAGCAGGCGAAGACGCTCCTGGATCAGACCAAGACGCAGGCGCAGGCGTTGGACGTGCAGCGGTCGCAGCTGGAACACGCGATCGCGGTGCTGACTGGCCGTCCCGCTTCGGAGTTCTCGCTGCCGAAGAATCCGTTTGATGGCCTGCCGCCGTCCATCCCGCCGGGACTCCCGGCGGAGCTGCTGGCGCGGCGGCCTGACATTGCCGAAGCCGATCGCAACGTCGCAGCCGCGACCGCCCAGATCGGCGTCGCGCGAACGGCGTACTTACCGAAGATCTCGCTGACCGGCGGCGCCGGGTTCGAAAGCGTCGCCGTCGGGAGTCTCTTCGGTTGGCAGAACGCCATTGCCTCGCTCGCGGCGTCGGCGGTGGCGCCACTGTTCAACGGCGGGCGCAATCGCGCCGGTGTGGACGAGGCGACCGCGGCGTTCCGCGGATCGCTGGGGCAATACGAGAAGACCGTGCTGGTCGCCTACCAGGAAGTGGAGGACCAGCTCGCGGCTCTCCGCATCCTGTCCGGCGAGGCGCAATCGGCAGCCGACGCCGTGGTCGACGCCACGGGCGCAGTGGAGATCGCGACGAATCGATACACGGCCGGCCTCGTCGGCTATCTCGACGTATTGGTTGCGCAGTCGACGCTGCTCGCGAACGAGCGCGTGGCCGCGCAGATCACCGGACAGCGGATGGTCGCCACCGTGGCACTCGTCAGAGCGCTGGGCGGTGGCTGGCTGGGAGTCGAGAGCGGCGCCGCAGCGAAACCATGATACATCCGAAAGAGTTAGGCACGAAGCCGCTCGTCGTAACGTTTTCACCATTCGCCTCCCGATGCTTGTGCATGGCGAATCGTTGATTTCCTCAGCATTTTGGAATTCGCCATGCATAGGTGGATCGTGAACGGCCCTGCTGAAACGGGTCCCGTGACAGCATCTACGTCCCGCGGGACTCTCCGGACTCCGGTGCTGTTCGGGCTCGCAGCCGTGACGGGCATCGTCGACGCGGCGTGCTATCTGGGATTCGGCCATGTCTTCACGGCGAACATGACGGGTAACGTCGTGTTGTTGGGATTCGCCGTTGTCGGTGTCGAATCG
>Ga0075423_10005385_pt1 | contig 11944 bp, 9 predicted proteins | sample SoiMethybrSBSTD2_FD_80114 | JGI IMG/M metagenome (GOLD analysis project Ga0075423, IMG submission 80114) | Bulk soil microbial communities from a Populus tree surrounding site in Tennessee, USA - Soil MetaG P. TD hybrid SBSTD2 | ecosystem: Environmental > Terrestrial > Soil > Tree plantation...
GAGGGCGCGCGGACGATCACCTACGCGGAGCTGCATCGGCGGGCCCTCCGGCTCGCCCGTCGGCTGGGCGGCCTCGGCATCGGCCGGGGCGCGCGCGTCGGCGTGTGCTGCGACCGCTCCATCGAGCTCGTGGTCGCGTTGCTCGGCGTGCTGACCGCGGGGGGCGCCTATGTGCCCCTCGATCCCACCCATCCCGCGGAGCGCCGCACGGCGCTGCTCGACGACGCGGGCGCGGTCGCGGTGGTCACCGCGGGGGCGGGACGCGGCGATGCCCGGCCCGAGGTGCGACTGGAGTCGTCCGATCGCGAGGAGCGCGAGGAGATCGGGGGGCCGGCCGCCGCCGGGCCACCCACGCTCGGCGGCGCCGACCTTGCCTACGTGATGTACACCTCGGGCTCCACGGGCGCCCCCAAGGGCGTGGCGGTGCCCCAGCGCGCGGTGGCGCGTCTGGTCCGCAACACCGACTACGTGGAGCTCGGCCCGGACGACGTGGTGGCACACGTCTCCAATCCCGCTTTCGACGCGGCTACCTTCGAGATCTGGGGCGCGTTGCTGAATGGGGCCCGGCTCATCCTGATTCCGCCAGACACCGCGCTCGCGCCACGGACGCTCGCCGCCACGCTCGCGCGCGAGGGCGTGACTACGCTCTTCCTGACCACGTCGCTGTTCAACCAGGTGGCGCGCGAGGCGCCGGACGCCTTCCGGACGCTGCGGCACGTGCTCTTCGGCGGGGAGACGGCGGAGCCGCGGTGGGTGCGCGCCGTGCTACGCGCCACGCCCCCCTCGCGGCTGCTCAATGTCTACGGGCCCACCGAGACCACCACCTTCGCGACATGGCACGAGGTGCGCGAGGTGGCGGACGGCGCGTCGACGGTCCCGATCGGCCGGCCCATCGCGAATACCGAGATCTACATCCTCGACGACCAGCGCGAGCCGGTGCCGGTGGGCGTGGCGGGAGAGATCTGCATCGGCGGCCCTGGGCTCGCCGACGGATATCTCGGGACGCCCGAGCTCACCGCCGAGCGCTTCGTGCCGCATCCGTTCGACCCCACGCCAGGCGCGCGGCTCTATCGCACCGGCGATCGCGCGCGCTTCCGGGCCGACGGGGCGATCGAGTTCCTGGGTCGCCTCGACCGCCAGATCAAGCTGCGCGGCCATCGCATCGAGCCGGATGAGATCGAGGCCGCGCTCCTCCGACTCCCTGAGGTCGGCAACGCGGTCGTGGTGACGGAGGGCGAGGCCTCCGACACGCGCCGCCTCGTCGCCTACGTCGCCCCTGCGCCCGGCGCGACCGCACGGCCGGCCGAGATCCGCAGCGCGCTGCGCGGCACCCTGCCCGCGTTCATGGTGCCCAGCGCCGTCGTCGTGCTTCCCGCGCTGCCCCTCACGACGAACGGCAAGGTGGATCGCGCCGCGCTCCCCGCCGCGAATCCGGAGGAGGCGCGCGAGCCAGCGTACCGGGTGAAGCCCAGCAACGCCACGGAGCGGGTGCTCATCGATATCTGGGAGGAGCTGCTGGGCGTCACCGACGTCGGGGTGCGCGACAGCTTCTTCGATCTCGGCGGCCACTCGCTCCTCGCCGCACGGATGATGGCCGCCGTCGAGCGCGAGTGGGGCCGCCGGGTGCCCCTCACCACGCTCTTCACCGGCCCCACCATCGAGCATCTCGCGCGGGCCCTCCGCGATGAGGCCGCGACGTCGGAGCCCCCACTGGTCGCGCTGAACCCCGCCGGCTCCCGCCCTCCCTTCTTCTTCTGCCACGGCGACTTCGACGGCGGCGGCTTCTTCACCCGCGCGCTCGCGGAGGCGGCGGGCGCGGAGCAGCCGTTCTACGCGGTGCACCCCCACGGCCTCCTGGGCCAGGCCGTGCCCGACACCATCGAGGCGATGGCGGCGGCGCACCTCGCCGACATCCGGGCAATCCGGCCGAGCGGGCCGTACCTGCTCGGCGGGCACTGCAACGGCGCCCTGGTGGCGCTCGAGATTGCCCGCCTCCTGCGGGCGCGCGGCGAGACGGTGCCGCTGGTCATCATGCTCGACGCCTTCGCCCCCCGCCGAGCCGTGCGCGTGCTGGGCGTGCTCGCGCGGGCCGTCGACACCCTGCTGCGCGTGCCGGCGGCGTGCCGCGACGACCGTCTGGTCCGCTGGCGCGTGCGCGAGGGGCGCGTCACGGCCCGGCTCCGCTACTATCGCGAGCGGCTCGACGCCGGCGGCGGACGCGGGCTCGGCGCGCAGCTGCGGGCCCTCGGCGCCATCGCCCAGAAGAAGATCGTCGCCGGGCGTCGGCCTCCCGTCGCGGTGCCCGGCCCGCCGCCGCGGCAGCCGAGCACCCTCGCCGTGCACTACGAGCGCGCTGTGCGCCGCTACATTCCCGCGCCCTACGATGGCCGCATCGCCGTCCTCCGCTCCGTGGAGGGGCCGGACCGGCGCCTCGATCTCGGCTGGTCGTCCATCTGCCCGCTTGTGACCGTCCATGCCGTGCCCGGCGGTCATGTCGGGGCGATCACGCGCCACCTGCGGACCACCGCGGAGCGCCTCGGCGCCTGCCTCGAGGAGGCGCCGCGCGCGTGAGCGTGCCGCTCGACTGGATCCGCCCGGACGCGCCGCCGGCCCTCGGGCTCGACGAGGTGCACGTGTGGCGTCTCGATCTCGACGAGATGATCCCCGACGGAATGGCGCTGGAGCCGTGGCTGGCCGACGACGAGCGCGAGCGGGCGCGCCGCTTCCGCTTCACGCGCGATCGCGAGCGCTACCTGGCGGGCCGGGCCGCACTGCGGGGCATCCTCGCCGGATATGTCGGCGCGCGGCCCGAAACGCTGCGCTTCGTGCGCGCGCCTCAAGGCAAGCCCGCGCTGCTCGCCGAGCCCGGGGTCGAGTTCAATCTCACCCACGCCGACTGGTGCGCCCTGGTGGCGGTGGCGCGGGGCCGGCGCGTGGGCGTGGACGTGGAGGGCATTCGTCTCGGGCAGGGCGGCATGGACGTGGCCCGGCGCTTCTTCGCCCGCGCCGAGGTGGACATCCTCCTCGCCGCGCCGCCCGAGGAGCGGGCCGCGACCTTCGTGCGCTGCTGGACGCGCAAGGAGGCGTACGTGAAGGCGCGCGGCGACGGGCTCTCGCTCTCGCTCCAGCACTTCGAGGTGCCGCTCGCCACCGGCGCGACGCGCGCCCTCGCCTCGTCGCTGGAAAACCCCGCGGAGGTAGAGCGCTGGAGTCTCCGCGAGCTCGTGCCCGCTCCCTGCCATCTGGGGGCGCTCGTGGTCGAGGGCGAGGGGTTCGAGCTCCGCGCGTGGGAGTGGGCCCCCGCCGGGGCGGGCGCTTCGGGCGCCTCTTGACTCCGGCGCGTGGGCACGCTATCCAGATCGGACCACCCCCCATGAGGAGTCCCCAGGCATGAATGTCGAGCGTGGCCTTCGCCGGATGATCCGCGACGTCGAGCGGGGGCGCCTCTCCCGCCGGGCTTTCGTCCATACTCTCGTGGGGATGGGACTCACCGCCCCCATGGCGGCCCAGCTGCTCGCCGCCAGCCCCGCCCTCGCGCAGCGGCCCGCACAGGCCCAGCCCCAGGGGTTCGTGCCGACCCGGCGCGGCGGCGGCGGCGAGCTGCGCGTCCTCATGTGGGACGCGCCGACCCTGCTCCACCCGCACTTCACCGGTGCGCTACGCGACGTGACGGCGAGCCGCCTCTTCTACGAGCCGCTGGCCGCGGCCCTTCCCGACGGGACCTTCGGGCCCGTGCTCGCCGCCGAGCTCCCGTCGCTCGAGAAGGGGACGGTGGCCAAGGACGGCCGGTGGGTGATCTGGAAGCTCAAGCGCGGCGTCACCTGGCACGACGGCGCCCCGTTCACCGCGGACGACGTCATCTTCAACTGGCAGTTCGCCAGCGACGCCGCCACCGGCTCGGTCAGCCGGGAGGGGTATCTCGAGATCTCCAAGATCGACAAGATCGACTCCCACCAGGTGAAGGTCAACTTCGCCAAGCCCCAGCCCTTCTGGCAGGGGTTCTTCACCGGCGAGGGCCTCCTGCCGCGGCACGTCTTCGAGTCCACCAAGGGCGCGGGGGCGCGGGAGGCCATCGGCATGATCCGCCCCGTAGGCACCGGGCCCTACAAGCTGGTCGAGTTCCGGCCCGGCGACGTGATCCGCGCGGAGATCAATTCCAACTATCACCTCCCGAACCGGCCGTTCTTCGACCGGATCGAGATCAAGTGCGGCGGCGATGCCGCCGGCGCCGCGCGGGCGGTGATGCAGACCGGCGAGTACGACTTCGCCTACTACATCCTCCTCGAGGAGGAGGTGCTCAAGCGGATCGAGCAAGGCGGCAAGGGCCGGGTGATGACGATCCCCTCGAGCGGGGTCAGCCACATCCAGCTCAACCAGACGGATCCGTGGACCGATGTGGACGGCGAGCGCTCGGCGCTCAAGGCGCCCCATCCCTTCCTCAGCGATCCCGTGATGCGCACCGCGGTCGGCCTCCTCGTGGACCGCCAGGCCATCCAGGACAACCTGGTCGGGCGCACCGGCCAGATCGCGGTGAACATCCTGAACACCCCCGACCGCTTCCGCTCCTCCAACAACACGTGGGAGTTCAGCGTCGACAAGGCCAACATGATCCTGGACCGCGCGGGCTGGGCGCGCGGCGCCGACGGCGTGCGCGTGAAGGACGGCAAGAAGCTGCGCTTGGTGTTCCAGGCCACCGCCCACGCCCTCACCCAGAAGGTGCAGGCAGTGGTGAAGCAGGCGGCGGCGCGCGCCGGCGTGGAGATCGAGATCAAGGCGATCCCGTCCCAGATCTTCTTCTCCAGCGACATGGCCAACCCGGACAACCGCACGCGCTTCCTCGCCGACATGCAGACCTACGCGACGTTCGCGAGCCTCGACCCCCAGGGCTTCATGGGACAGTTCTGTTCGTGGCTCATCCCCACCAAGGAGAACAAGTGGACGGGGCGGAATGTCAGCCGCTGGCGCAACGCGGAGTACGACACGGTGTGGCGGAAGGCCGAGCACGAGATGGATCCGGTGAAGCGGGCGGCCATGTTCATCCGGATGAACGATCTCGTGATCCAGAGCGGCGTGATCATCCCGATCACCTGGCGCAACATCATCCACGCCGCCTCGAACAATCTCATGGGCATCGAGCCCAACTCCTGGGACTCGATCTTCGCCAGCATCCCCTACTGGTACCGCACCCCCGCCTAATGTCCGCCCAGGCGCGGGATCGACACCAGCAGGTGGAGTGAGCCGCCCAGCTCGTTGAGCCGCCGGATGTCCCAGCGCACGAACGCCTCGCGCTCCTCCTCGGTGAGGTCGGCGCGGCCGAGCGCGGCCGCCGGCTCCTTCGCGAAGCGCGCGCGAAACGCCGCGTCCTTCTTCAGGCGATACAGCACGACGTTCACGTCGTAGCGGCTCACGCGACCGCCCACTCGAGCGCGGCGAGGTCGACGCGCCCCATTTCGCCGAAGAAGCGCACGCGCGCCCGCGCCGGCGACACTGCGCCGAGCAGCACCAGCCAGTTCAGGAGCTCGTGCGAGCCCGTCTCGTGGAGGTCCTTCATGGGCAGCTGGCGCAGCGCCTCGTGATCGCCCGCCTCGAGCGCGGCGACGATCCGGCGGTCGAACGTCACGTCCGACGTCCCCACCCGCGCCAGCGAGAGCGCGGGAAAATGGCTGAGCCCGCCGGTGGCGATGACCGCCACGCGCCACGGACCCTCCGCGATGACGCGCCCGATGTGACGGCCCACCTCGAAGCAGCGGCGCGCGGTGGGCTGGGGGGCCACGAAGCAGTTCACCCACACCGGCACCAGCGGCGGGACGGGCTCCCCACCGCAGAGCACGCTCACCGGGCTCAGGAACGCGTGGTCGAGCGGCGCCGACCAGGAGGCGGCGAAGTCGATGCCCGCGTCCATCCCCTCCTCGAGGACGCGGTTGGCGAGGTCCTCGTGCAGCGCGTAGCGCTCGGGCAGGCCGTCCAGGGCTCGGTCGAACTCGATGGCGTCCTCCTGCACCATGCGATCGACCCCCCGCCCGATCCGCACGCAGAAGGCGGGGACGGCGTCGAAGGAGAACACGTTCAGGTGGTCGTCGGCCACCACCACGAGGGCCTCCGGCCGGGCCGCGAGCATCTCGCGCCCCATGGCGCGCACCACCTCCATCAGCTCTTCCACCATCGCGCGGCCATGGGGGCCCACGTTCTTGCCGTAATAGTCGGGGGCGAGCACGTGCGACATGGCTGCCGCATAGACGATGCGTCCCATCGATGGAGATCCTCCTCGGACCGATGCTAGGCGGCCGGGCCGGGGCCGCGCAAGCGGCTCGTCGAGCGCAAGATCGCCCTCACCGTGCTGGGCGACCGCGTCCCCGAGCTCCGGTGAGGGCGGCGCCGGCCCTCGCGCGGCTGACCCACGGGTTATCGCGGATCCAGAAGCGCCACCGCCGCGCCGCCCACGCGCCTGCGTAGTCGATGCCCACGCGCGGCCCGCGCGCGACCGCGGCGCGCGGGAGCGGCGACGGCCCCTCCTCCAGCCACACGCGCTCGCCGAGCAGGTCCGCGCGGTCGAGCGAGCGGTCGATGCCCATGGCGAGGCACAGCACGCCCGGCCCGCTGGTGAGGCGCGCCTCCGCCGCGCCGGGCCGGCGGCGGCGCATGAGCGGCAGACCCTCCAGCGGCTCCAGCGCGCGGATCAGCACCGCGTGGGGCACGTCGGCGACGCCGGTGACCACATTGAACTGATGGTACATGCCGTAGACGAAGTAGACGTAGGCGGTGCCGCCGAGCGCGTACATGGTCTCGGTGCGGCGGGTGCGGCGCCCGTTCCACGCGTGGCTGGCCCGATCCTCGGGCCCGCGATAGGCCTCGGTCTCCACGATGAGGCCCGAGACGCGACCCCCGCGTCGAGTGGAGACCACGAGCACGGTGCCGAGGAGATCGCGCGCGACCGCGAGGACGTCGGGGCGCGTGTAGAAGTCGCGGGGCAGCTTGCGCGGCGGCACGACGCGGGGGGCGGGGCTACTCCTCGACCAGCGCCACCACGCGGGCGGGAGCCGACTCGGTCTTCCACTTGGCGGGCAGCGCGATCACTTTCACCCTCGAGGGAATCTGGTCGAGGTTGATCAGGTTCTCGATCTGGAAGACGACGCGCGGCAGGATGATCCGGTGTACGCGCATGCCGCTGCCGAGGATCTCGCCGGCGGTGCCGTAGTCCGCGCCCTTCTCCTCCTGCGCGAAGTCGTAGCCCAGCACCGCGGGGCGCTTCGCCACCAGCCACTCCGCGGCAGCGCGGGTCAGGCAGGGCGACTCGTCCCACCAACGTGGGTCGGTGGTGGCGTGGCCCTTGGGCCAGTCGGTTCGGAGGAAGAGCATGCCCCCCGCCTCGATCGGGATGCCCTGCGCGGCCAGCGCCGCCTCCGCGCGCTCGAGATCCTCGGGAGTGATGCGCGCGTTGGCGGTGCCCTTGAACGTGAGGTCCAGCACCACGGCCTCGCCGATCATCTGATCGAGGGGGAGCTGCTCCACGCTCGGCTTGTCGCGAAAGAAGTGATGGGGCGAGTCGATGTGGGTGCCCGCATGCACGGTCATCTCGACCATGTTGGAGACGAACCCCTTGTCCTCCCAGCGCACGATGGGGCGGGGCTTGAAGTAGGCCTCCTCCTTGGCGAACGGCGTCGAGTCGCACTCCTCCACGGTCATGCTGAGATCGACGAGACGCATGCCAGCGCTCCTCCTTCTCGCGGGTCGCCGGAGATCGTGGTGCGCTGCATCAGGCGGCGGTACCGCGTGGTGTCGTACGGGGTGGCGCGGTGAAGCACCGCGCGGTTGTCCCAGATCACGAGATCGCCCGTGCGCCACTCGTGCCGGTAGCAGCGCTCCGGCCGCGTGACGTGATCGAGCAGCTCCTTCAGCAGCGCGCGGCCCTCCGCGAGCGGCATGCCCTCGATGGACGAGGCGTGAGCGCCGATGAGGAGGGCACGCCGCCCGTTGACGGGGTTCGTGCGCACGAGCCGGTGGCGCACCGGCGGGTACGGGGCGCGCTCCTGCTCGGTGAAGAAGCCGGGATGGAGCTGATCGCGCGACCACGAGAAGTCGTGCACCACCACCAGGTCCTCGATGCGCCGCCGCGTCGCCTCGGGCAGCGCGGCGTAGCCGGCGCGCGTGCTCGCGAACTCGGTGGCGCCGCCTTCCGGCGGCACGATGCGGCCCGAGAGCAGCGAGCACAGGGACGGCACCGTCTTGAAGGACGAGTCGCTGTGCCAGAGCATATTCGCCTGCTGATAGATCATGCGCCGGTCGTCCGACGGGATCACCTCGCCCGTCTTGATGTCGAGGTTGGACTGGCGCGCGAACGGCGTCCCCGCGGCGGGGTTGACGGAGAGCGTGACCTCCAGCGGCCCGAAGCCCCGGCTGAACGCGATCTGCGTGTCGTCGTCGAGCGGCTGATCGTGGAACACCAGCACCGAGTGCTCCTCGAACGCGGCGCGGATCTCGGCGAAGAGGGGGTCGGGGAGCGGCCGCGTGATGTCCACGCCCTGGACGCGGGCGGCGAGGGCGGGCGCGAGACGGGTGACCGAGATGGCGGTCATGGGGATTGCCGCGATACTATACGGGCCCTGCGGGGGAGGCAAGGTCGCCGCCCCCTCATCGGCGCGCGAGCGCGGGAGGCCGTCCATGGGCTACGCGGAAATCCTCTACGAGGTGAAGGACCGGGTCGCCACCGTCACCCTCAACCGCCCCGACAAGCTCAATGCGTGGACGGCGGTGATGGGGCGGGAGGTCCGGTCCGCCATGCGCGAGGCGGACGAGGACGACGAGGCGCGCGTGGTCGTGCTCACCGGCGCCGGCCGGGGATTCTGCGCCGGCGCGGACATGGGCCTCCTCTCCGGGCTCTCCGGCAACGCCGCGACCGGCGAGGACGCCGAGGCGGTGCTGCGGCGGGAGGCCATGCCGGGCGGCGCCGAGTCCGGCGCGACCGCGGAGCTCCGCGGGCCCTACGCGTATTTCCCCACCCTCACCAAGCCGGTGCTGGCCGCCCTCAACGGCGCCACCGCCGGGCTCGGCCTCGTCATCTCCCTCTACTGCGACGTGCGCTTCGCCAGCGACACCGCGGTGTTCACCACCGCGTTCGCTCGCCGCGGCCTCATCGCCGAGCACGGCGTGTCCTGGATGCTCCCGCGCCTGGTGGGGCTCCAGAACGCGCTCGACCTCCTCCTCTCCGCCCGGAAGATCGACGCGCACGACGCGCTCCGCATGGGCCTGGTGTCCCAGGTGTTGCCCGCCCCTTCGCTCATGCCGGGCGTGCTCGGCTACGCGCGCGAGCTCGCCGACTTCGTCTCGCCCCGCTCGATGGGCGTCATCAAGCGCCAGCTTTGGCAGGCGCAGTTCCAGGGTCTCGCCGACGCCACCGCGGTGGCGGAAGAGGAGATGCGGAAGAGCTTCGGCGCCGAGGACTTCAAGGAAGGGGTCGCGCACTTTCTCGAGAAGCGGGCCCCGCGCTTCACCGGCCGCTAGGGCCGTTCACCCGTCATACGATCCGAACAGGAGTGAGCCCATGATCACCCGGATCCTCGTCCTCGTCGCCGCCCTCGTCGCCCTCGGGACCGCGCCCGCGGGCGCGTTCGACGGCGAGAAGCCGCTCTACGAGGCGGCCAAGAAGGAGAAGGAGCTCACCTGGTACACCGCCCATTACAACTCGGAGACGGCGGCGGCCCTCTGCCAGGGCTTCGAGAAGAAGTACCCCGGCATCAAGTGCAATTACGTGCGCACCACCGCGCAGGTCGCGTATCAGCGGCTCGCCCAGGACCAGAAGGCGGGCATCGCCCAGGCCTCGGTGATCAGCTCGACCGACCAGAGCCACTACACCAAGATGAAGCAGGACGGGTGGCTCCAGCCCTACAAGCCGAAGAACCTCTCCGAGCTGGTGGAGGCCTTCAAGCTCTTCAACGACCCCGACGACCAGTTCGTGGCCACCGCGGCCGGCCTCGTGCTCATCACCTACAACACGAGCGTGGTCGCCCCGTCGGAGGCCCCGAAGAAGTGGACCGACCTCACCGATCCCAAGTGGAAGAACAAGGTCTCCATCGGGCATCCCGGCTTCAGCGGCTACGTGGGGACGTGGGTGGTGCAGATGAAGAAGCTCTACGGCTGGGACTACTTCAAGAAGCTCGAGCAGAACAAGCCCCGCATCGGCCGCTCCATCAACGACACCGTGACCATGCTCAACGCCAAGGAGAGCCTCGTGGCGGCGGGCCCGTCGGCGACCACGCTGGAGAGCAAGGCCAAGGGCAACCCCCTCGCCGTCGTGTACCCGGAGGACGGCGCCGTGCTCATGGTGTCGGCCTCCGGCATCGTGAAGAGCGCACCCGCCCCCAACGCGGCCAAGCTCTTCATGGAGTACCTCCTGAGCCGCGAGGGCAACGAGGTGGTGGTCTCGCAGTATCAGGATCCGGTGAACAAGCACGTCAAGCCGATGGCGGGCGGCAAGTCCATCGCGGAGGTGAAGACGATTCGTCCGAGCCTCACCGAGATCGAGAAGGGCATCCCGGAGGTGAAAGAGCTGTTCCGCGAGACGTTCGGGATCTAGCATGCCCCTGCGGCATCTCGACCGGAGCGCGCTCATCTGGGCGCTCTTCGTCCTGGTGCTGCTGGTCCTGGTGGTCAACCCGCTCGCGCGGCTGCTCTGGACGAGCTTCCAGCACCCGGACACCGGCGCGTTCACCCTCGACAACTATGCCGCCGCCTACGGGCGGTGGCGCTACGTCGAGGCGCTGCTCAACTCGCTCCTCGTGGGGCTCGCCGCCGCCCTCCTGTGCGTGGCCTTCGGCGTGCCGATGGCGTGGGCGGTGTCACGCACCGACATGCCCGCCAAGGGGCTGGTGTGGGCGGCGGTGCTCGGCACCTTCATCATGCCCAACTACCTGGGCGCGGTGGCGTGGATCCTCCTCGCCGGCCCCAACGCGGGATGGCTCAACCGCGTGTACACCGCGATCACCGGCGCCGCCGCCGGCCCCTTCAACGTGTACAGCATGCCGGGGCTGGTCCTCGTGATCGCCTGCTACTCGTTCCCCTACATGTTCGTGTTCACGCGGGGCGCCCTCGACCTCGTGTCGTCCGAGATGGAAGACGCGGCGAGCACGCTCGGCGCGGGGCTCGCCCGCACCACGCTCCGGATCACCCTGCCCCTCGTGCTGCCCGCCATCCTGGGCGCCTTCATCGTGGTGTTCCTGGAAGCCATCGCGCTGTTCGGCACCCCCGCCCTCATCGCGTTGCCCGCGCGCTTCCAGGTCCTCACCACCACCCTCTGGCAGATGTTCGAGTTCCCGCCGCGGCTGCAGGTCGCCGCCGCGTACTCGATGCCGCTCCTTCTCATCACGGTGTTCCTGTTCTGGCTGCAGTACCGCATCATCGCGCGCAGGGGCTACGTCGCCCTCACCGGCAAGGGCGGCGAGCGCCGTCCCGTCCGCCTCGGCCCCTGGCGCTGGGCCGCCCTGGGGTACTGCCTCTTCGTGACCTCGCTGTCGTTCTTCCTCCCCCTCGCGGTGGTGCTGCAGGCCGCCTTCGCGAAGGCGTGGGGCCGTGGCTTCTCCCTCGACAACGTGACGCTTCGGAACATCCGCTTCGTGCTGTTCGACCAGCCGGCGACCCGCCGAGCCACGCTCAACACGTTCCTGTACGCGGGGGCGGCGTCGCTGATCGCGCTGAGCCTGGCCCTGGCCATCGCCTACATCGTGGCGCGCCGCCTCGTCCCGATGGGCGGCGTCCTCACCTACGTGGCGATGGCGCCGTTCGTCATCCCCGGCATCGTGCTCGCCATCGGCTTCTACGCCGCCTATACCACCAAGCCGCTGATTCTGTACGGCACCGCGTGGATTCTCATCCTCGCGTTCGCCACCCGCTTTCTGCCCATCGCGTACACCAACAGCGACGCGGCCATCCGCGCCATCAACCCCGAGCTCGA
>Ga0075423_10005386_pt1 | contig 11944 bp, 7 predicted proteins | sample SoiMethybrSBSTD2_FD_80114 | JGI IMG/M metagenome (GOLD analysis project Ga0075423, IMG submission 80114) | Bulk soil microbial communities from a Populus tree surrounding site in Tennessee, USA - Soil MetaG P. TD hybrid SBSTD2 | ecosystem: Environmental > Terrestrial > Soil > Tree plantation...
ACATCCCGGTCGAGTTCCTCAAATTGCCAGAGGAAGTGCTGACGACGACGATGATTCATCATCAGCACTATTTCCCGGTGGTCGCCGTAGCATGGAATTTGAAGACTGCGTTTCTGGCCGTGACCAACATGCAGGCCGAGCGTCCCGAGATCATCGCCCGCAACTCGGAGCGCGTCTTGACGGCCCGGCTGCGCGACGCGCGCTTCTTCTGGGATGAAGATCGCAAGGCGACGCTTGAATCACGAATCGACAGGCTGTCGACGATCCTGTTTCATAAGAAGCTTGGCAGCTATCGCGAGAAAGTCGATCGGATTACGACGCTCACGACCTGGATCGCAAACGAAGCGTTCGGTCGCCCCGACGCGGCCGCCCACGCCGAACGCGCCGCCCGGCTCTGCAAAGCTGATCTGGCCACCGACATGGTCCGTGAGCTCACCGAGCTGCAGGGGACCATGGGCGGAATCTACGCGCGCGAGGAAGGGCTGCCCGAAGAGGTGTGGAAGGCGATCTACTTCCACTACCTCCCGGTAGGCGTCGAAGCCGATGCACCCCCTTCGCGCCAGCAGCTTGGCGCCGCTGCGGTGACGTGGGCCGCGGTATCGCTTGCCGACAAGCTCGATTCAGTCGTCGGAATGTTCTGGGCGGGCGAGCGGCCAACCGGCTCCCGCGATCCGCTGGGCCTTCGTCGTCAGGCGCAGGGAGCCGTGAAGATCCTGGTGGACCTGCCTGACCTCGCCGGGATCGAGAATCGCCTGCCGCTTGGACGATTGCTGCAGCAGGCGTCGTCGCCGTTTGGCGGTTTTGGGGATTCCGAGGCGGCGCTCCTGTCATTCATGGGCGATCGGTTGTCGTACCTGCTCGAGCAGCGGGGTTTCGACATCCGCAGCGTGCGCGCCGTGACGCATGGCGGGCCGGCGGCAGTCAGCCCGCGCGAAGCGCTCCGCAAACTCGACGCACTCGCGCAGATGTCTGGATCAGAATCGTTGCTCGGTGTTGCTACGCTTCTGAAGCGGGTGAAGAACATCTCGAAGGGAGTGGCTGCGCCGACAGAGCTTGATACCGCGCTGCTGACAGAGCCGGCGGAGCGCACGCTCGTGTCGGCCCTCCAGAGCGGAGCCGGCGATATCCGTGCAGCGGCATCGCGCGGGGATTATCGGGATGCCTTCACGGGAATCGCCGCGTTGCAGCCGCCGGTCGCGAAATTCTTCGACGACGTGCTGGTAATGGCCGAAGATGAGCGGCTTCGCGCCGCCAGGTTGGGGCTGATTGCGACATTGCGCGGGTTGATCCTGGACATTGCGGACATTTCCGAGATCGTCACTGAGTGAATGTGCGCTCACTGCGTTTGATGATTACGACACACTGAGGCCCCCGGGGAACCGAGGTCTGAAAGACTACTCCGTGCCTCATTGCCTCGGTGTGTCGTGGTTACCGTTGGTGTAAGGACTTCGAGTCCAAGGTGGAGACCGTATTCGAAATGGCGAAGAAGAAGACAGCGAAAGCAGTGCAGACCGCGGCGGCGAAGAAGAGCACGGGCACGAAGGCGGCTGGCAAATACGTGTACTTGTTTGGCAGGAAGACGGATGGCAATGGCACGATGAAGCCGCTGCTCGGTGGCAAGGGTGCCAATCTCGCCGAGATGTGCCGTATTGGTCTGCCGGTTCCTCCCGGTTTCACGATCACAACCGAAGTATGCACGTACTATTACGCGCACAAACGCAGCTATCCCTCGGCGTTGCAGGCGCAGATGAAGGCGGGCATCACCGCCATCGAGAAGCAGACGAAGAAGACGTTCGGCGATCTCAAGAATCCGCTGCTCGTATCGGTGCGCTCCGGCGCCCGCGATTCGATGCCCGGCATGATGGACACGATCCTCAATCTGGGACTCAACGATCAGACGGTCGAGGCGCTGGCGAAGAAGACCAATAACCCGCGCTTCGCGTGGGACTGCTATCGCCGCTTCGTCCAGATGTATGGGGATGTCGTGCTGGGTGTACAGAAGCGGCCCAATGAGGATCACGAGCCGTTCGAGACCGTCATCGAAAGCCTCAAGCACGAGCGCTACCAGCAGGACATCGAAGACACCAAGCTGACCGTCGACGATCTGAAGGAACTCGTGGTCCGCTTCAAGGCGCTGGTCAAGGAGCGCGCCGGCAAGAACTTCCCGGCCTCGCCCTGGGAGCAGCTGCTGGGCGCCATCGGCGCCGTCTTCGGGTCGTGGATGAACGACCGTGCGATCGTGTATCGCCGCAAGTACAACATTCCGAGCGAGTGGGGTACCGCGGTGAACGTCCAGGCGATGGTCTACGGGAACACCGGCGATACCTCCGGGTCTGGCGTCGCGTTCACACGAAATCCCGCCAATGGTGCGAAGGAGTTTTACGGCGAGTTCCTGATCAACGCGCAAGGCGAAGATGTGGTCGCCGGTGTCCGCACGCCGGAGCCGGTTGCTGACTTGAAAAAGCACCTGCCGAAGGCGTACCAGGAGCTCGAGCGGATTCGGCAGACGCTCGAGAAGCACTTCAAGGACGTGCAGGACTTCGAATTCACCATCGAAGACGGCGTCGTCTACATGCTGCAGACGCGCAACGGCAAGCGCACTGCTATGGCGGCGCTCAAGTTCGCCATGGACATGCAGAAGGAGAAGCTGATCGACTGGAAGACGGCGATCATGCGTAATCCCGCCGACCAGTTCGAACAGCTCCTTGCCCCTGTATTCGACACGGCCGAAGTCGACAAGGCGAAAGCGATTGCAACCGGCCTGCCCGCCGGGCCGGGCGCGGCCTCCGGAAAGATTTATTTGAACGCCGAGCGAGCCGTCACTGCCGCGGAGAAAGGCGAGCCCGTGCTGCTCGTGCGCGTAGAGACGTCGCCTGAAGATCTCCGCGGCATGATTGCCGCCGAAGGGATCCTGACGGCGCGAGGGGGTGTCTCGTCGCACGCGGCATTGGTGGCGCGGCAAATGGGAAAAGTCTGCATCTGCGGCGCGGCCGCGGTCGAGGTCGATTATCACGGACGCAGTGTGAGCGTCGATGGTCAGACATTCAGGGAAGGCGACTGGATGTCGATCGACGGGACCGCCGGCAAGGTGTACGCGGGTAAGGTGAAGACTGCGCCATCAGAGATCGTTGCCGGCCTCATTCACGGAGACGAGGCCGCGAAGAAGACGGAGAAGTTCAAGAGCTTCCAACAGCTCATGAAGTGGTGCGACGAAGCCTCGCGCATGGATGTTCGCACCAACGCCGACACACCGGAGCAGACGGAGAATGCGATCGCGTTCGGTGCGGTTGGCATCGGCCTGTGCCGGACCGAGCACATGTTCTTCGAGGGCGATCGCATCGACGCGATGCGCGAGATGATCCTCGCCGAGTCGCTCGACGAGCGGAAGGCGGCGCTTGCCAAGCTCCTGCCGTACCAGCGGGAGGACTTCGCCGGCATCTTCCGCGCCTTGAAGGGGTACCCGGCCACCATCCGCTTCCTGGATCCACCACTGCACGAGTTCCTGCCGCACACACCGGAACAGCAGGCGGATCTGGCCAAGAAACTTGGGATGCCGGTTGAACGAATCCATTCGCGAGTGGAGCAGCTTCACGAGTTCAACCCGATGCTCGGCTTCCGCGGCTGCCGGTTGGGTATCGGCTATCCGGAAATCTCGGCGATGCAGGCGCGCGCGGTGTTCGAGGCGGCGGCCATCGTCCAGAGGGAAGGCACCAAGGTCCAGCCCGAGATCATGATTCCGCTCGTGGCATTCAAGAGGGAACTCGATCTGCAAATCGAGGTCGTCCATCAGGCAGCGCGTGACGTAGAGAGAGAGCAGAAGGTCAAGCTCAAGTACCTCGTCGGAACGATGATCGAGATCCCGCGCGGGGCGCTGACTGCCGACGAGATCGCGCAATCGGCCGAGTTCTTCAGCTTCGGGACCAACGACCTCACGCAGACCGGTCTCGGCATGTCACGCGACGACTCCGGCTCGTTCCTGCCGGCCTACACCGAGCTCGAGATCATGAAGAAGAACCCCTTCGCCACGATCGACCAGACCGGCGTTGGTCAATTGGTCGACATCGCCGTGACGAAGGGCCGCAAGACCCGGCCGGATATCAAGCTCGGGATCTGCGGCGAGCACGGCGGGGATCCGTCATCGATCCAATTCTTCGAGAAAGTGGGGCTCAACTACGTGAGCTGCTCGCCGTACCGTGTGCCCGTCGCCAGGCTGGCGGCTGCACAGGCCGCGCTGTCAGCGAAGTCCGGCAATTGACTGCCGTAGGCCGGGTCTTGTTCTATGGGCCCGGCACAGAAACAGGATGATTTCGGTCTTCGTTCACGAGGGTGGCACGACGAGGCAGGCAGACCATGTCGATGCCGCCTGGCTCGAGCCGTCCTCGACGACGAAGCTGTGGGTGGACCTGGCCGCCCCCACCGACGATGAATTTCTGCTGCTCAACGACGTCTTTCACTTCCATCCCCTGTCAGTAGAGGATGCGCGAAGCGCCCTGCAGTTCCCGAAGGTAGAGCCGTATCCGAACTACCTGTATCTTGTTCTTCACGGAATCGACAGCCAGGCCAACTCGTCGCGTGGATTCCCGACGCGCGACGTCGACTTCTTCCTCGGACGCAACTTCCTGGTCACGGTGCACGACGGAACCTCGCGCAGCATCGAGCGGCTGCGACAGGCCTGCGGTCAGTACGAGCATTTGCTCAACGAAGGCCCGGTGGCGCTGACGCACCGGATCGTCGACTCCATGGTCGACAACTACCGTCCGATCACGGAAGCCGTCGAAGAGCGCATCGACACGCTCGAGGAGCGGGCGCTCGCGGGCCGCTCGCAGTTGGTTGCGCAAGTGATCAAGATCAAGCGTGAGCTCGCGCACATGCGGCGGGTGCTCATCCCGCAGCGGGATGCCATCGGCCGTCTTGCGCGTCGCGAGTTTCCGATGATCTCCGACGAGATGGCCTTCCGCTTTCGCGACGTCTACGATCACGTCGTGCGCCTGACCGAGGAAGTGATTCTGCTCCAGGATCGGATGACGAGCATCCTCGAGGTGAATCTCGCGAGCGTCTCGAATCGGCTGAATCAGGTCATGAAGGTGCTGACGGTGATGTCGACGATCTTCCTGCCGCTCACCGTCCTGACCGGCATGTGGGGGATGAACATCGACCTTCCGCATATGCCGGGCGGGGCCGGGGCGCAATTCTGGTGGATCAGCGGGATCATGACGGTCGTCAGTGTCGCAATGCTCGTGGTTTTTCGACTGAACAAATGGATCTAAGCGAGGTCGAGTTGGGCGTTGGGGGTTGGGGATTGGGAATTGACGTTTCACGAGACTGATGGGGGAAATCGATCGCCTTCCTGACGATCTCGCGAACCAGATCGCCGCCGGCGAAGTCGTCGAGCGCCCGGCGTCGGTCATCAAGGAGCTGGTCGAGAACTCGCTCGATGCCGGTGCGCATCGCATTGCCATCACGGTCGAATATGGCGGTAAGAAGCTGATTCGTGTCGAGGACGATGGCGAAGGGATGGAGCCGGAGGACGCGCGGCTTGCCATTGAGCGCCATGCGACGAGCAAGATTCGCCGATCTGACGATCTGGCGCGTATCGCGACGCTTGGATTTCGTGGCGAAGCGCTGCCGAGCATCGCGTCGGTATCGCATTTCGTCTTGCGCTCGCGCGCGCGAGGAGCTCAATCGGGGACCGACGTTCGCGTGAACGGCGGGACGATCGCGTCGGTCATGGAAACGGGCATGCCGGAAGGCACCTCGATCGAGGTCGCCGATGTCTTCTACAACCTGCCGGCTCGGCGCAAATTTCTGAAGTCGGACGGCGCCGAGTCTGCGCAGGTCTCCCGCATCGTCACGCAACTGGCGTTGTGCTATCCCGAAGTCGGCTTCACGCTGACGAGCGCGGGCCGAAAAGTCCTGCAGGTGCCGCCTGTCGCGACGCTTCGAGATCGCTTGTACCAGCTGTATGGAGATCGGAGCGACCTCGTTGATGTGCGTCGCGATGGCGGGGGCGTCACGCTCGTGGGTTATATCGCCGCCCTCGCAGAACAGGGGCCGACGCGGGGGCCGCAGAACGTCTTCATCAACCGGCGCATCGTGCGCGATCGCACTATCGCGCACGCCATCATCGATGCTTACAGCGTGGCGTCGATCAAGGAACGCAGCCCGGAGGTGCACCTGTTCATCGAGATGCCCCCCGACACCGTTGACGTGAACGTGCATCCGACGAAAGCGGAAGTGCGCTTTCGCGACCAGTCATTCATCCACGAGCTCGTTCGCCGCGCGCTTGGCGACGCTCTCGGCCGCGGGCCTGCGCCTGAGTTGCAACTGATCTCGCCTTCGATCAACGAGCCGCAGCCGTCGACCTTGCCGTTGCCACACGCCTACCCCGTTGTATTTCCCAGCCGTTGGACGGTTGGCGCGACCGCACCGACAAGCGGAAGCGGGCTGGCATCGGCAGGCGAAGATCGGAGTGCACCGGCAAGCGTCAGTGAGATCGCACCGACGAGCGAAGGAAGAGTCGCACCGACAAGCATCAAGCCTCTGATGCCGTTAGGCCAGTTCAGGGACACGTTCATCATCGCTGTCGACGAAGATGGGATCGCCATCATCGATCAGCACGTCGCTCACGAGCGCGTGCTGTTCGAGCGGATTACCGAGCGGCTGACGAGTGGCCGGCTGGAGAGTCAACGCCTCCTCGAGCCGATGCTGGTGGAGATGTCGGTGGCGGCGCGCCAGGTGCTCGACGCGCACACATCCGAGCTCGAGCGACTCGGCTTCGAGGTGGAAGAATTCGGTGGCGACTCGCTGCGCGTATCGGCGTTTCCCGCGCTGCTGACCCGCGAGCACTGCGAGATCGCCCTGCGCGCGCTCGCCGAGGATCTCGAAGGTTTCGATCGTGGATCGAAAGTCGAGGATGCCCTGAAACGCGTCGCCGCGACGATGGCCTGTCATGCCGCCGTCAAGGCGAACTACCCGTTGACGATGGAGAAGATGGCACACATCCTGGAAGAGTTGCGTCGCACGGCGTATTCGACGATATGCCCTCATGGACGGCCCGTCATGCTGCGGCTGACCCGGCGCGAGGTCGAAAAGAACTTCCAACGAATCTGAGGTGGCCGATGGCCCATGCGCGCACGTTGCTTCATGTGATCCTCTGGTTGACCGTGTCGTCCGCGTCGGTCGGGCTCGCCCAGCAACCCGCGCCGCCAGGTCTGCCCCCGCTCTTTCTTCGCGAAGAGTGGCGGCAGCGCGACCGCCCGCCGGACGCGCCCGCAAACTTTGTTGCAGAAGCAGGCGTGACAGCCGCGGCCGTCACGAATCCAAATCTCGAGTTGAAGCTGTACGATCCGAACGCGAAGAGCATTGCCGGCTACGAGAAGCAGCCGCCGGCCGGATCGACCGCGCGAGACTGGGGCGGCCCGGCCTGCATTCAACTTGCGGGTTACAACCAGAATCCGCCTCCGAAGGAAGTCTCCGCCGGAGCCCGCACGGATCCGGCAAACCTCTGGACTGGCGTGTGTCAGACGCCGGTGGCGGCCACGCTTCGCGACAAGAACAACTACGTCGACCTGACCGGGCTGGCACGCATCAAGTGGGTGACCCGCGTCTCAGGTTTTCATGTCGTCCGTCCAGTAGTGAAGCTCGCCGATGGGACGTGGCTCGTTGGTGACTACGGTGAGGGTGCGCCGTCGAGCAACTCGACACTGTTTCTCGAATCGGAGTTCGCGGTGTCGTCGATTCGTTGGCTCACGCTCGATATCTCTCGCGTGGTCACGCGAGGACAGACGTGGATCGAGAAGCCGGATCTGAGCAAGGTCGACGAAATCGGCTTCGCGGATCTGCTACCTGGCAGTGGCCACGGGTGGGGAGGGTTCGTCAACCTGGCGCGCATCGAGGTCTACGGCAAGCCAGTCAAGAGGTAGGGCGCCGGCAATTTTCAGCGTACCTGAACGCCAAAAAATGTCGCCTGCGGTGTCCCGTTTTTTGTCAGGTGCGAACGTCAGTGTCTCATCTCGAAACCCACAGAATTCCGAATTAACCTCCGCAATCGCCAACCAGAATTGAGATCGATGCCAGCGCGCGCAGCCGCGCGTCATTGATCGAAGCAACGCCGTGCATATCTGGATGTCTGCGTAGTCGCGGGCAAACTCTTCTACTTTGGCCGGCACTTTGCTCAACATTCGGCCAGCATGAGCGTTCGCGATTCCGGGGTCGCTGCTATCGACAGCCTGGAGTCGCAGCTACGAGAACATGCGGAACTGTGATGGCTACATCATCTCGCAACCTCGTCGACCCGTATCCACTCGCTCCGACCGTCGTCGGTTCGAGTGCCGCAATGGAACACGCTGTAAACGTGGCGACTCGTGTCGCTGCGAGCAACGTCAAGGTGCTGATAACGGGAGAGAGTGGTGTTGGGAAGGACGTATTTGCCCGTCTGATTCATAGCCGCTCAGCGCGGCGTTCCGAGCGGTTCGTGGCCCTGAACTGTGCTGGCGTCGCCGAAACGCTGCTCGAGTCCGAGCTGTTCGGCCATGTGAAAGGAAGCTTCACCGGCGCGTATCGCGACAAGGTTGGCTGTTTCGAGCAGGCGCACAAGGGAACCATCTTCCTCGACGAGATCGGCGACATGGGGCTGAGAATGCAGGCCCTGTTGCTGCGGTTTCTCGAGACAGGTGAACTGCGGCGCGTCGGTGCGGATTCGCATCCGGCGCGTGTCGACGTGCGCATCGTGTCGGCCACCAACCGCGACCTTCGCGCGTTGGTGAACAAGGGGCTCTTCCGGGATGACCTCCTGTTCCGCATCGACGTCACCCGCATTGAGATTCCACCCTTGCGCGAACGTTCGCAGGACATCCCCGCCCTGGTGAATCACCTGATGACGAAATGTGGCGGGTCACTGACCATCAGCGACGCTGCCATGCAGTTGCTGGAGTCGTATCGCTGGCCTGGCAATGTCCGCGAACTGCAGAACGTCGTTGAGCAACTGGTGTCGCTGGTCAGTGGCAGACCGGTGGAGCCGTCCGATCTGCCTCGGACGATCGTAGCCAGCCACCGTGACTACAAACATGTGATCCACGACCGTCGTCGATCGGTTGCGGCAGATCTCTACGAAGGGCTGACGTCCGGCGGCATGCGGTTCTGGGACGACATTCACACCCTCTTCATCGATCGCGACATCACGCGCGCCGACCTCCGACAGCTCATTCGCCGTGGATTGGCGACGAGCGCGGGCAGCTATCGAGGTCTCCTCGAATTGTTCGGCATGGATCAAAGTGATTACAAGCGGCTGTTGAACTTTCTGGCGGCGCACGAGTGTCGCGTCGAATCCCGTGAGTTCAAGCCCGCGGCGCGCGCCAGCGATCCGCTGGCGGCGCCTCACTACGAACGCTCGGCAACCGCCTGATCAAATGGTCGATCACATGGATCACTCATTGTTGAGCGGTTGTGGCGGCATCGAGGCCGGCTGCCGCAGAACGAACTCCGCTGCCGGCGCGGTCCAACTGGTAGAGCACGAGCACGTGTCGCAGCAGCTCCGGGTCTTCGATCACGATCGGAGTCGCCAGGTCGGTGCAGCCAGGACCGCATTGCCGCAGGGTGTGCGCCACTGCCTCGCTAATCTCGTTGCCGTCGGAACGTTCGAGCATGTCGACCGCACGCTGCCGCGCCTGTTGCTCGGCGGCCGCATCGGCCAGTCGCGGTTTGTAGGCAGCGTCCAGTTGCGCCATGTAGGACCCAGTTCCGAGATATCGACCGGGGCCGTGTGGAGCGGTGGTCATGGCGACGGTCCCAGCCAGACCGAACACCAGGATCAGCCTGGGGTACCCAATCAGGAGATGCAACAGAGCAGAGCCGCCGTAAGTGTTGAGATACATGGTTTGTACTCACCGGTTGAAGAGGGAGCGAGGATTCCAGCCAATCCACAGGTTTACGTAAGCAACGGGCGCAAAATGAACCTGACCGGTCAGCACTTCGTGCTGTCGTCGCGCAGCGATGCCGGTCTCGACCACGCCTCCCACCATGGGACGCACCAGCTTGACGCCGGCGTCGTACGAGACGCGGTTCTCCCAGGTGCGGCGCTTGGTGTCGAAGCTTGCTGCGGCGCCCGCGTAGGGCACGACCGAGAAGATCTGGCTCCGGAAGACCACCAGCCCCTGTTGTGCGGCTGCGGTCGTAATCCAGTTTTGCGGATCGCGTCCGGCGATCAGGCCCGAACTGGCCCACGCGTAACCGGGATATCCGCCGAACTTCGCTCCGTGCTGTGCGGCTCCTTCAGCCGCCCAACCAGTCCAATAGTCCACGGCGGCTGTCGGGTGCCATTGCTCGTCGCTATCGGCGTTGGGTTCGAACATCATGCCGGCGCCCGCTTGCACCATACCGCCGGGCAGGCGGCGAACGATCTTTACGGCGGCACGGGCAGGGTGGCGATTGTTCCAGGCGTAGCCGTACGAATCGGCCATAGCCGAGAGGTTGACGTGAGGAACGAGGAACCAGGATCCCCGTTCCCATACCGTGATTCCCTGCTCGAACGAGGCCTGGCCAAGGACGTTACCGCGCTCAGCGGGTACGACTTCGCCGGCCGAGATCCAGAACGAACCTGGATATGCGATGGATGCGGGAACTTCCTGTGCGCCGCCGGTGCGAGCGAACAGGAGCATCAGAGCACAAGCGAACGGTATGACTTTACGCAAGGGACCTCCCGGTGTCGTAAGGCGAGTGAGCGTTCGTCTCGTAGCGCGCGACTGAGAACCACGTCCGCAGTGTCTGACGGCGGACCATTTCCCGCCAGAACGTGCGCACAAAGACGATGCAACCAAGCACGCGCAGTGGCGCGAAGGTCGGAAACCAGAGGAGCACATCCAACCTGCGCAGATGCCAGGCACACAGGAAGGCTCCCAGGGCAGAGACGAGCTGATCGAGCGCAAGCCAGCGGAGCATCGTGCTCGGCCACAAACAGGCCAGAACTGGCAGGGCAAGCACCATCAACGAGTAAAAGAGGCCTTCTCCGATGAGCAAGGCGAACTCTGCATCGAGCCGCTGGCGGCCGAAAGGCAGCCGATGAAGGCGCATCACTTGCCACGTCCCGCTGTACCAACGTGTGAGCTGGCCCACGTACTCGTGAATCCGTCGCGGGTCCTGCGTGTAGACGACGGCATCCTGAGCGAATTTGATGCGGCCGAGACGCTTGCGGTGAATCTGGACCGTGAGGTCCATGTCTTCGACGAGCGTGCCGCCGTCCCAGTCGAGCGCGCCCAGGATCGAGGATCGGTAAACGGACGCGCATCCTGGCGCAACGGTGATCACGCCAAGTCTGTCCTGGCCTTTGCGGTACAGCACCAGGCTCAGCGCGTATTCGAGAGTTCTGAAAGCGGTCAGAAAGTTGTGCGCCTGACCTCGCGGGCTGCCGCACACGAGGGCGGCGTGCGGGTCGTCCGCGAACGCCTTCTGGACAGCGTCGAAATAACCTTCCGCCACGTGACTGTCGGCATCGAGGATGGCGACGAACTCATAACGTTCGGCCAGTCCGAAGCGTTCGATGGCGTGGCGGAGACTCCCGGCCTTGCCTCGGCGCGGCTCATTCCGCAGAACATTCACGCCGGCGAAGCTGTGAAGGACCTCACCCGTCCTATCAGTGGAGTCATCGTCGATGGCATAGACATGCGCCGGGTCGAGGCCAGCGGCGAGCACGCTTGCGATGCAACGGCCGACCAACTTCTCCTCGTTGCGCGCGGGAACAACGACGCAGATTCCGCTGCGAGTGCCGGGAGAGCCGTTCGGGTGAGTGTGCGCGATCGCCATCTGCGCGTCCTCAAGCGCAAGGGCATTGCCAGTGAAGCGATCGACGCGATCACCAATGTTTCCGGCGGTAAACGGCCGGTCGGGTCCTCGAGAGATCAGGCGGTGGCTGCCGGGGACCAGACGAAACGACAGGCGCCTGGCAGACGCG
>Ga0075423_10005390_pt1 | contig 11943 bp, 12 predicted proteins | sample SoiMethybrSBSTD2_FD_80114 | JGI IMG/M metagenome (GOLD analysis project Ga0075423, IMG submission 80114) | Bulk soil microbial communities from a Populus tree surrounding site in Tennessee, USA - Soil MetaG P. TD hybrid SBSTD2 | ecosystem: Environmental > Terrestrial > Soil > Tree plantation...
AACGTCTAGTCGAAGCGGTAGGCAGTATCTCCGGATACGACGGCCATTTCACCGGCTGGTCCGAATGCGACACCGATAAAACCGCTGCCTGATGCGACGAGCTGTGGCTCGCCATCGAGATCGGAGAGGCGATACAGTCCGCACGCGCCGGCGAGGGCATCGATGACATGCAGTACGCCTTCACCGGGAGAGAAGGCCAGGCCTTGCGGACGGCCGAACGGCGTCAGCAGCGATCGCACGCTGCCGTCGCGGTCGATGCGATAGATGTGATCGTAGGACCCGAGCGTGGGCGCGCTCACGAAGAGATCGCCATCGGGACCGAACGCGAGATGAAAGGCCGCGACACTCGGCGGTAGCGTCGCAAACGGATCCACCTTCGAGTTCTCGATGCGAAAGATCGTGCCCGATCGGTCGCCGACGTAGAGACGGCCCTGGTCATCGAATGCCAGTCCACATGCCACACCGAGATCGGCCGCCACCTGTTGGTGCGTCCCGTCGGCGTTGACGCGGTACACCGCCCCTTCGAACCGGCTCGAGACGTGCAGCTGACCATCGGGACTGAAGGCCAACGAAGTCGGATTGACAATGCCGGTCACGAATGGCTCGCGCGTACCGGCCCGCGTCACGCGAAAGACGGAAACCGGAGCGGTCTGCCCGCGCGATCCGCTGTAGGTGACGAACAGGTTCCCCTCGCGATCGAACACCGGATTGTCGACCTGATGCAGGCCGGTCGCCCACGACGACGCGACGGTCAGGAACGCGGTCTCGTCGGGAATGTTGTCGATGCGAAGCGGCGCCGGGCCGCTCTCGAGATCGGCCGGCACCGAGAACACGATCCGTTCGCTGGACGCGAAGAGAACCAGCGCATCGTGGTCACCCACGGTCACCTGCGGGACACGATCGACCGGAAACCCGCGTCCGCGCAGCGTCACGCGGCCTCCCTCGACCGCTCGACGCGGAATAACGGAGGTGATCGTTGGAGAGAACATCGAGGGATAAAAGTGAAAGGCGGGTCTAAAGACCCGCCTCTACGAATGGCCCGCGAGCGTCCAGCCGCTTACGTATCGTCCAGCTCGGCGTTCCAGTAGAGATAGTCCCGCCAGCTCTCGGGCGCGTATCGCAATTCGATCGTAATCCGAATCGCCGGCGCCGAATCAGGACGCCGCGGAGCCTTGAGCAGGCGCATGCCTGCCTCAGCCGGTGTGCGCCCACCCTTCTGCCGGTTGCAGCTGATGCAGCAGGTGACGATGTTCTCCCAGTCCTTGCGGCCGCCTTGCGCGACCGGCACGACATGGTCGAATGTCAACTCGGATGTCGGCATCTGCTCCGAGCAGTATTGGCAGGTGTGATTGTCCCGGGCGTAGATGTTATTGCGGGAAAACGGGACGTAATCGAACCGGCGTTTAATCTTGACGAAGCGAAGCAGGCGGATCACGGACGGCAGCTTGAAGCTGAACTTGACGGTCCTTATCTCGCGGTCATGTTCCGCGATCACCTCCACTTTTCCCTGGCACCACAGCGTGATCGCCTTCTGCCAGTGAACGACCTTGAGAGGCTCGTACGTCGCGTTGAGAAGGAGTGCCTGCTCCATGTCCCCGATCCCATGATGCGGGACGGCCGGCTGGACTGTCAAGGTTGTGACGCCTCAAAGTGAAGCAACGAAAGGATTACGTCGCTACAATGGTGTGACGATGTTTCGACAGGTGGCCCTGCTGATCGTGATCGCGTCGAGCATGGGAATCGCGTGCGCGACCAGCGGGACGGGTGGTGGCAAGACTGCACGCGTGCCGAAACCGTTTCCGGGCGCGCCGTCACCGCCACCCAGGCCCACTGCCACTGCGCCCGAACCGCCACCCGGGATACCTCCCGCTGTCGCCACACCCGGCATCCTTCCGACCTCACCAGGCATCGTCGCAACCGCGCTCACGCTTCGCGGTACGCCCTATCGCAACGGTGGAAGCGAACCGTCGAACGGATTCGATTGCAGCGGCTTCGTGCAGTGGGTCTTCGCGCAGCACGGCACGTCGCTGCCGCGCGATGTCAAGCGGCAATTCGACGAGGGACGCAAGATCGATGTGGATGACGTGAAGGCGGGCGATCTCGTGTTCTTCGAGACCGTCAGCAAAGGAGCGTCTCACGTCGGCATCGCCATCGGCGGCGATGAGTTCGTGCACGCGCCAAGCTCGAAAGGCGTCGTGCGGATCGAACGGCTGTCGACAGAATACTGGGCCAAACGCTGGGTCGGCGCGCGCCGAATTGAATCAGCCGTGCATGGCGTCGAGGCAGACTGAAACTACTTCACGCCTTTCAAAGAGAACGATGTCGTTGGGCCACAATGCCCGCGCACACGACGACTGAAGGTGCGCCTGAAGGCGCGACCCCACGTATTACGCTGCGCGGAAGGCGCCCTTGCGAACCAGTCGGCGCGAGGTCTGCGGCAAGAATTCCCGCATAACTAGGTCGTCTTCGGTGAACACCCGCGCCAGCCGCGTCGGCTTGATCGGATCGACGCGACACAGTTCGGTATCCATCGACGGTGGCTGCGGGACGAGGGCTTCGGTGTAGCGCTGCGGGTACGAGGGGAACGCACGGAACGTCGTGCCCACCACGCCTCCGAAGCGATTCTGCAGCTGCGCGAAGTCGTAGCGAAGGAAATCGTACGTCTCCGGATCCGGTTTCGTGGCGAGATACTGCTACACCATCGACACCACTTGACGGAAGAAGTGCTGGCCGTGGCAATGCGCCGAGGCCGTGCCGTCGGCGCGCTCCATGCGCCGAATGCCGCCGCGCTCGGGATCGATGTGGTAGAGCTCGTGCACGATCGTGTCGAGCTTGGTAATCCAGCTCTCGTGACCGCTATAGTGCGCAAGCTTGCGCGATCGGGACAGGCTCTGGTCGCAGAACCGCGGCAGCGCAAACGACACCATGTAATCGACCGTCACGTTGCCGATCTTGACGACCGGTGATTTGGTCACGAACCACTCCGAACGTCGCGTCAACAGACCCGTGCGTCGATCACGCCAGTAGTAGTACCCGGGCTCGCTTTCCGGCAGGCACAGGCAATGACACGTCGCGTAGGGGCCCTCGGCCTGCGCGCGGCCAGCCCGCGCGAAGACGAGCACTCTATTCATGTCCAGGAATCCGAGCGTGGGCACCCGCTCGACGATGTCGGACATGAGACGCCAGATGTGGTCCGTGTAGTTGATCATTGCGTCTTCAGAAATTTCGGCGCATGGCCGCGGTCACTTCACTGAACCATTCACCGGCTCGTTGAAGTTTGCGCGGCATTGCGCGTGATTGATCAGCGTGAGGGATCTCCCCCGGTGGTCGGTGGTTCGTGCTCTGGAATCGGCGGCGCCGGTTCGTCGCCTTCGGGCGTCGAATCGGGACTCGACGGGTCGGGAACGTCGAGCGGCGTTGACGCCGCGGCCGCTTCCCCTTCGTCCGTCTGCACTGGACTGCGCACCGGAGGCGGCGGTTCGACGCCGCCCATGCGCGCCAGGATAATGCGCTGCCGTCCCAGCAGCCGACGAGGAGGATGCGCTGGGCTGTAGACGCGAGGATTGATGATGGCGCCGGCGAGCAGGGCCGCCTGCTCGCGCGAGAGCGCCGATGCCGGGACCCCGAAGTAGGTGCGGGAGGCGGCCTCGGCGCCCCACACCTGATCGCCCCACTCGATCACATTGAGGTAGATCTCGAAGATGCGCGCTTTGGCGAGCGCCACTTCGAGCCGCCTGGTGATGATGAGCTCACGGAGCTTGCGCAGCGGATCGCGAGACGGAGACAGGTAGAGGTTTTTCGCGAGCTGCTGCGTAATCGTACTGGCGCCGCGGATCGGCGAGCCGCGTTCCATGCTGACCCGAATCGATTCCTTGATCTCCTCGAGGTCGATGCCCTCGTGATCGAAGAACGCGCTGTCTTCCGCGACGATGACGGCGCGTTTGAGGTGCTGTGAGATGCGCGTGTACGGCACCCATTGCTGGACCCGGCGAATCGAACGTCCTTGTGCACGCGCTTCGCGCGCCCGCAGCTCCATGAACGCGGTGGTCGTCGGGTTGGCGGTCGCAAGCGAGCGCACGTCGGGTAACGTGACGTAGACGTAGGCGACGACGCCAAAGGCGAACGCCGACGCGGCGGCCACACCCCGGAGCACCGACCGACGCGCCGGTCGCGGGAACGACTTCATTGTTACGCGCTGGCGAAAGCTGGACGCAGTGCCTGGCCCGCCGCGGCAACACCCGCGCCTTCGGGCACCTGATGGCCGTGCGCGGCCAGAGACCCTTCGAGCGCGGCAAGGAATTGCAGCAGCGTCTGCGGCGTGGAGCTTGCGCCCATCAGACCGACGCGCCAGATCTTTCCGGCCAGCGGTCCGAGCCCGGAACCCACTTCGATGTTGTAGGTGTCCAACAACGTCCTGCGTACCGCGGCTTCGTCAACGCCTGCGGGAACGCGAATCGTATTGAGCGTCCACAGCCGCTCCCCTTCGGGTGGGAGCAGCGCCAACCCCATTGCGCTGACGCCCGCCGCGAGGGCGTGGTGGTGTCGCTCGTGGCGCGCGATGCGCGTCGACAGTCCTTCTTCTTCGACCATCATCAGCGCTTCGCGCAGCGCGTAGACGAGCGATGTCGACATGGTGTGGTGATACTTGCGGCCCACCCAATAGTCCTCGAGTAGCCTGAGATCGAGATAGAAACTGCGGCACTTCACCAGTCGATCGCGTGCGGCGCCCGAGATCGCCAACGGCGCGAGCCCCGATGGCGCACCGATGCACTTCTGCGTGCACGAATAGGCGACGTCGACGCCCCAGCCAGCCAGATCGACGTCTTGTCCGCCCAGCGACGTCACAGTATCGACGATCGTGAGCGCGCCGCGATCGCGCGCGATCGCCGCAAGCTCCTTGATCGGATTCCTGACGCCGGTCGAGGTCTCGGCGTGCACGAGCCCGATCACATCGGCACCTTCGAGGGTGAGCTCGTCCTTCAGGCGCTGCGGATCGACAGCGCGCCCCCATTCCACGTCGATGCGGCGAACCCGCGCGCCATAGCGTTCCATGATCTGCGCGAGCCGATCGCCGAAGTATCCGGTGACCACGACAACAGCGCGCGTACCGTCGGCAACGATATTGGCGACTGCGGCCTCCATCGCTGATGTGCCGGTGCCGGACGTCGCAATCGTCAGCGACCTGCTGTCGGCGCGAAACACACGCTGCAGCGACGCACGAACCTCGTCCAACAGAGGCACGAACTCTGGATCGAGGTGACTGAGAACGGGAGCGGCCAGAGCCCGCATGACGCGGGGGGCGATCAGACTGGGGCCAGGGCCGAGCAGAATGCGTTCGGTCGACGGAAGAGGCATCAGGGATTTACCGTAGCGACGAAGATATTACGCCGAGAGCTGCGAGTTGTTCACTGATCAATTCAGATATTTTTATCGGAACTGAGCGGAGTGGCGGGCGCGGTGCACCGCCGACATAGCCCATCAGATCGAGCGCGGCTTTGAGTCCTGGTACGCCGTACAGACCACCAACCGATCGCGCAAGCGGAAGCAACTCTCTCTGCAGTGCATTCGCTTCGTCGAGCTTGCGATCCTTCACGAGCAATAACATCCGCTGACATGCATCAGGTACAAGCGCAGCAAGGGCGAGGATCGCCCCATCGCATCCTGCGCAGAGGGCATGCACCAACGTGGTCGCGGAGCCGGCGAGCACAGTGAAATGCTCGGGCGTGCGCCCGACGTACTCGGCAATCTGGGCGATATCCCCGCCCGAATCTTTCATGCCGACGATGTTCGGATGGGTCGCGAGCCGCTCGACGGCATCGGGCAGCAGATTCACACCGGTATAGAGCGTCACGTTGTACAGCAACACCGGAATCGGCGATGCATCCGCAACTTCGGTGTAGTGACGGACGAACGCATCGCTGGTCATCTGCGGCTTGAAGAATGACGGCGTTCGCACGAGCGCCGCGTCGACGCCGGCAGCAGCAGCGCGGCGCGTCGCCTCGATCGTCGCGCGCGTCGACTCGCGACCGGTGCCGGCGATGAGCGGGCGATCCGTCGGCACACCCTCACGCACGATGTCGATGATCCGATCGGCTTCGTCGTCGTCAAGCGACGGCGCCTCGCCGTTTGATCCAAGGACAACGAGGCCGGTGAGCGAGGTCGTCATCCATCGCGCAACGTTCGATCGCAGAGCGGTTTCGTTGATGGTGTCGTCGTCGCGAAACGGCGTGGCCATTGGCGTGAAGATGCCGCTGAATCTCTTCATGGCTCCAATTGTACTGGCGCACGGCCTGTGCCCTGCACCAGCAAGTTCACGCCAAGCACGACGAAGAATATCGCCGCCGCAGGCGCGAGCGACCACGGTGCATCGCCCAGCAGCGCGACGTTGGACGCCTCCTGCAGCATGGTTCCCCACGTCGGCGTCGTGTCGGGGAACCCGAGCCCAACATACGAGAGCGTGGCTTCCGCAAGGATGAACGCCGGCAAGAGCAAGGTGGCCTGCGTGCGCAGGTAGCCGCCAGCTGCAGGCACCAGATGTCGCAGCAAAATGCGAGCGGCACTCGCACCGGCGGAGCGTGCAGCGATCGCGTATTCGCGCTCGCGTTCGGAAGCCACGATCGCTCGCACACCGCGGGCGACGATCGGCCATCCGAGCAGCGCGAAGATGGCGAGCAGCAGCGCAAACACTTCAGATGCGGGCAACACCAGCGGCATCACCGCGCGCAGCGCGAGCGCGACGTATACCGCGGGGAGCACGAGCACGAACTCCGAGACGCGCGAGAGCACCGCGTCTACCCAACCGCGCGCGTATCCGGCGATGCCACCAATGACCGCGCCAATCAGCGTGGATACGAGCGTCGCGCACAGCGCGAGTGCGAGCGTCGGGCGTGCGCCGTGCAAGAGGCGCGAGAAGCTGTCGCGCCCGTAGGCGTCGGTGCCGAGCAGCAGCAGCGGTCCGCGCTGGGTGGCGTCCTCTTCGAAGCGGCGCTCGATGCGGCTGACCAGCCGCCAGGCGTGTGCGTGCGGCGCCACACCGTGATCGTCGAGGACGTGAATTGGCGTTGGCGGCGCGTACAACAGATCGGGGAATCGTCGATCGGGCGGATTCGGCGCGATCCATGATGCCAGCAGCGCGCACAGCGCGGTGACTCCGAGCAGCACGATCCCCAGGCGTCTCATTCGGCCTCGTCCCGCACACGCGGATCGGCGGCAGCGAGGAGCAGATCGCCAGCCAGCGTACCGATGGCAAGAAAGCACGCGCCCATCGCCGCGCACGCGGCGACGAGGTAGATGTCGCGCGCGCGAAGTGCCTCGTACATCAATCGCCCGACGCCTGGCCACGCAGTCACGTACTCGACGATGAACGAGCCCGAGAGCAGCGCGCCGATCACGAGCCCATACACGGCGCACAAAGGCCTGAGCGACACCGGCCAGGCATGACGAAGAATCACGTCGCGTCGCGGAACGCCGCGGGCGATCGCCGCGACCACGAACGGCTGCTGCACGGCCTCCGACATCGACTGCGACTGCAGCCGTTCGAAGACCGCCGCAATCGGCATCGACAGCGCCAGCGACGGCAGCGGAAGATGCCACGCGACATCGAGCGCCCATGCCGCCCAACTCGGATCCAATGAGCCGGCCGACACCATCCCGCCCGGAGGCAGCCATCCTGTGCGCGCGGCGAAGAACACGAGGACCAACGAGGTGAGGAGTGGTGGAAGCGAGACGCCCACGAGCGAGACGTCGCCGACAATCGTCGCCGCGTGGCTCCCCTGACGGCTGCCGGTCATGATGCCGAACGAGATCCCCACCAGTGTTGCGATGGCGAGCGCCGCGAGCGCAAGCACCGCGGTATTGCCCGCAGCGCGCACGACCAACGGACCGACCGGCCGGTTGTAGAGGAACGAATCGCCAAAATCGAGACGAACGGCGCGGCCGGCCCATACCACCCACTGCGACACCGGGCTGCGATCGAGATCGAAGCGGACACGCGTGGATTCGATCTCGGTGCGCGAGGCAGTAGGACCCAGCTGCGCCGTCACATCGCCGGGCGCAAGCCGGGTGAGAAAGAGGGCTGCAGACGAGGTGCACATCAGCAGCACGACGGCAAAGAGCAGGCGCCGCGCGATGAATCGGATCAAGGGTTCGTAACGCTCAGCGTATCGGCGCTCCAGAGCAATTGCGGGCGCATCACCGATGGGGTGACGCCGACCAGTCGCCGACTGTGCGCATAGTACAGACGAGGAGCGGCAAAGTACAACGCCGGCAGGTTCTCGGCGAGAATCCGCTGCACGTCATTGAACAGAGCGTGCCGGCGCATCTCATCGAGCGTCCCCGCCTGTTCGAGCATCAGCGTGTCGATGCGCTGCTCCCACTCGGTTGCCGGCATCTTCTGGCCGATGTTCCAGAAGTGCGAAGAACCCGAGCTGACCCAGAAATCGATGTTGCCGGCCGGATCGAGATCCGTGAGAAGCGCGCGCATATAGATCGCGTCGTAGTCGCACGCGAGCATGCGGGGAATCATCGCGCCGATCTCGAGCGGCGCGATGTCGAGCGCGATGCCGACCTTGGCCGCCTGTTCGCGCAGCACGGCTGTGCCGCGCTCGTAATAGCCGACGCCTCGCTGTGTGATCACGGTGAAGCGCGCTTCGGTACCCTTCCCGTCCTCGACCACGCCGTTGTTGTTGCGATCCTCGAGGCCGATGCTCTTGAGGAGATCGCGGGCGCGCTTCTGATCGTGGGGATACCGCGGTACGTTCGGTGAGAACCACTGCTTGTTGCCGGGTGAGATCGGTCCCCAGATCGGCACCGCCTCACCAAGGAAAACCGTCCGCGCGAACTCCTCGCGATCGACTGCGTGCGAGATCGCCTGACGGAACTCGCGCCTCTGCACGAACGCGAATCGCGGATCGGCCTTCTTGGCCTCGGGCTTCAGGCAGAACCAGAAGGCATCGGCGTCGGTGCCGACACCGAGCTCTTCCATCGTGAGCTTGCCTTCTTCTTCGCCGCGCCGCGCTGGCACGTAGTCTTCGGGGCGCAGCTCGCTGTAGGTGAGATCGGTGGCGCCCGACTGCAGCCGCAGCAGCTCGGCATTCTGATCGGGCACGATTTCCAGCACGATGCGATCGAGATACGGCAGCGAGCCGCCATCGGCGGCCTTCCGCCAGTACCGAGGATTGCGGTCGAGGACAATCCGCTGGCCGGCTTGAAACTCGCGAAGTACGAACGGGCCGGTGCCGACGATCTCCGCCGGCGCCGTGCCAGGTGACCACGCCTTTGCGAACTGGCCCGCGGTCAGCGCCGATTCGAGCTTGTGCCGCGGCATGATCGGCAGCATGTCGAGCAGGCGGACCCCCGGACCAGACGGAGCGGCGTACTCGAAAACAACGGTGTTGGCGTCGGGCGCGGTAGCGGTCATGGGCTTCCCACCGACGGTCAGGCTGCTGCCAGCGACGCTCCCGGACTTCGGATCGAAGGCCGCCTTCAGCGAAAACAGCACGTCTGCCGATGTGAACGGCGTGCCGTCGGACCATGTCACGCCTGGCCGTAGATGGACTGTGTGCGTCCGGCCGTCGGCGCTCGAGTCCCATCGCTCCGCCAACCAGGGCTCCGTTTCATGCGTGGCTCGGTTGATGCGGACCAGCCGCCCCTGCGTGAGCACGCTGAAGAGATCCGAGGCCTGATCCGCGGCAACGAGTCGATCGAAGGATCGCGGCGTCGATCGGATCGATCCCACGATCTGCCCCCCGCGCCGCGGCGCAGCGTTGGTGGTGCTCGCGGCATCGCGAGTGGATGGACAGCCTCGAATGAGGAAGAACGCCGCGAGCAGCCCGGCCGTCACGCCTACTCCGACGTATCGAGAGGGCTTCGTGAGCCGGCCACCGCCACGACTCGTCTCGTTTGCGGCGGGCGGAGCAGTCAACGTTGGCCACCGCGGCCAACTTGTTGGCCGCTAAAGATGTCGTGCAAATTCCAAAACATTAGGTATGCAGTTTCTGCGACGCCGCTCATCAGCAACATCCGCGGGCCAATAAACAGGCTAAGGGTTTTCCCCGAGGGTCTCATCAAAGAATGACCTGATCTCGGCATCAACTATTTGTCTGTCAGAGAGATGGAAGGAAGTATACAGATCACCCTCATTTCTGGCACTCGCCACGCAATAGCTGAGGACGCGAGGTTACTCAATGGCGTCCAGCTTCCCCTTTGATCTCCATCACACCGAACCAAGACTTGGCCGCAGCGTGTCCATCGAGCAGGCTGCCCACCTGCTCAACGTCTCCCGTCGCACGATCTACAACCGCATTCGCGAAGGGCGTCTCCAGACCCTTCGCACACTCGGGGGTTCCCAGCGTGTGCTGTTGGAATCGGTTCACGAACTCCTCGGATTTCGCCCGCAGGTGCTGCCGACCTCGACACAGCCTGCGATTCCGTTTACGCCGCGTCTGACGAACCGGAACTAAACGCCTCATGTTTTTTCGGATGGTGCTGTGATGACTGCAACCCCCCGCACAGCGAATTTCTCGCGCTCGTCCCTGGCTAGGGTCGCATCCGCATTCGCAGCGGCGATCCTGCTCGGGACGTTCGCAGCCGACGTCAACGCCCAGTCGGGCCGCCGCGCGCGGCTCTCGTCCGATCTGGTTCAGCGTATCGGCGCGGGGGATGCCCAAGCGACGAGCGTCATTGTCACCGGATCACAGCAGCAGATCGATCGGATTGCGGCTCGCAACGGACTGACCGTTCGCAAGCGTCTTCAGGCCGGCGCGGTGCTCGATGTGCCCGCGGGCCGTTTGGCCGCTTTGGCGGCCGACGCCGAGGCCGATCAGGTGTCCGGAAACCTGGTCGTGCAGGCGCACGACGACATCACCAACCAGACGATCGGCGCCGACGTGGTGCAGGCTGGTAACTGGACCGCCAACGGATCAGGCTTGACTGGTCAGGGTATCGGCGTAGCGGTGATCGATTCGGGTGTGGCCAACATGCCGGAGCTTCGCGGCCGCATCATCGTCAGCCGCGACTTCACCGACGATCGCGGTCAGGGACTCGACCAGAACGGCCATGGCACTCACGTGGCCGGCATCATCGCGGCGGCGAGCGCGAGTCGTTATACCAACGCAACCGGCGTGGCACCGGGCGCGAACATCATCAGCCTGAAGGTCCTCGACGCGCAGGGCAAAGGGGTGATGGGCGATGTCATCGAGGCGATCGATTGGGCGGTGGCCAATCGCGTTCGCTACAACATCCGCGTGATCAACCTGTCGCTGGGCGGTCCGGTGACGCAAAGCTACCGCGACGATCCGCTGTGCCAGGCGGTCGAGCGGGCGTATCGCGCCGGCGTCGTCGTGGTGGCGTCGGCCGGGAATCACGGGAAGCATCCCGTGACCGGCCAGAAGATCTACGGCAGCATCACCTCGCCTGGAAATTCTCCGTTCGCGATCACCGTTGGAGCGTTGAATACCAAGGGGACGCCGTATCGAAGCGATGACGAGGTCGCGTCGTACAGCTCAAAGGGACCGACGCTGGTAGACGGCCTCACGAAGCCGGACCTGGTGGCGCCAGGGAACAAGATTTTGAGTCTGGCGGCGCCGGGATCGACGCTGGTAAGGGAGCATCCGGAGCTGGTGATCGGGTCGGGTCGCGATGCACGGCTGCAGCTGTCGGGGACCAGCATGGCCGCTGCGGTTGTCGCAGGCGCGGTAGCTGTGTTGGCTGAGCAACATGTCAATGGTTCGGAACGAACGCGTTGGGTGCTCCAGCGAACGAGCCTCCGCGTTGACGAGGCTCCGGCATTCGTTGCTGGGACGGGAAGTCTTGCGATTGATCTCGCCGTCGAATCGGCGGCGGCTCACGGCGAACTGGTTGATCTGGCGAGTGAGGGAGGCGTGCAGTCGGGCATCGCGTTCTGCACGAAGGCCACCTGTCGCGTTGAAAACAATGGCTTGGTCT
>Ga0075423_10005391_pt1 | contig 11943 bp, 11 predicted proteins | sample SoiMethybrSBSTD2_FD_80114 | JGI IMG/M metagenome (GOLD analysis project Ga0075423, IMG submission 80114) | Bulk soil microbial communities from a Populus tree surrounding site in Tennessee, USA - Soil MetaG P. TD hybrid SBSTD2 | ecosystem: Environmental > Terrestrial > Soil > Tree plantation...
AAACTGTTTACGTTGACGGCGGCGTCGCTGCTGGTCGCCGGCGTGGTGCTAGCCGCCCTGATTGTCCCGATCCGTAACATGATGGCCCGGCAGACTGACGCTTCAGCCGCCGTTTGAGCTGATGGCTGATGGCTGATGGCTGTTAGCTGCGACAGCATGGACTGATGGCTGCCGCGGCGCTTCGCGCCGCGGCTACGGCCACTGGAAAATCCGCTGCGGCAGCGACCGCTCGCGACTCCGCTCGACGTCGCGTGGCTCGCGCCAGAAGATGCGGGTGTTGTTCTCGCTGCGAAGTCGAAGCTCCCAATTCGCGCCGGTCGAGCGATCCAGCGGGAGCACGAGGTCCAGCCGCCAGAGCCGCTGTGAGCGCGGAGGCAAAGCGACGAGCAGGCTCGTGCCGACCGAGTACTTCATCGGCATCGTCTCGCCAAATGGGACATCGCCCGCCCACATGCGGCCCGCTTCGCCCAGCAGCGCCGCAGCGGCGTCCGCGTTGCCGCGAACGTTGCTGAACACCCATCGGTCCTCGAGTCGGAGGAGCAAGCGCTGTCCGCCCGGCAGCTCCGCGGCGGAATAGCCACGCATGCCGCCGCGCGGCTCGCCGAGTTTGAGCTGAAACGGCGCGCGCTGGCGCCACCCGCCGCTCCACTCCGTGCTCGCGATCGCCGTGTGCTGGCTACTCGGCTTGAAGTACCACGCCGCGCGCCCACTCGTCAGAATGTCGTCCCAGCGGGTGCTGTCGTAGTTCTGGCGGCCGGCGCCTAACAACTGGATCGCGGCGAACGACCGCGCCGTCCCGACGCCGGCGTAGATGTCCGACGACACGAGGATATCGTCGTCGTGCGTTCCGAGCACGGACAAGCTCCGGCCGAACAGCACGGCCAGCTGAAACCCCGTTCGAACGTCCTGCTCGCCAGTGAGCGCGTCGAATCCCTCCACGCGCTTGAACCCCACATTGCGAACGCCCCACAGAAAGTTGAGGCGCGCGGCACGACGCGCCGAGTATCGGTTGTCGAGGCTCGTTCCCGGCGCGGGGACGATTCCGGTGTCGGTGACGATGATGATGTCGGGCGACGGACTCGACTCCTCGCGCGACAGCGACCCCCCGAACAAGCTCAGTCGCCCCGGCTCCCCGACCCTGAATACGAATCCGACATCGGCAAACGAGCGCGTCAATGACACCGACGGATCGAGCGCGTCAGGACGAATGAACGGGAAGGCGTCGAGACTGGATCCGATCGCCGCGCGCCATGCGATGCGCTGAACATCGGTAAAGAACGGATGTCGAAGCTCGCCCGACCAGTCGCCACCGATTGGTCGGCGCTCGGCCTCGACGCCGAACTGAAAGGGACGGCCGAAGAGCTGATAATCGATTGCGTTCACGCGCCACCCATCGCGGTAGAAACCTCCGTCCTGCCATTCACCAGCGGCGTAGATCCCCAACCCGTTGACGTTCGAGTTCCCGAGCCGCACCCCGGTCACGTACGGCGACTCCTGCGAAACCGATCCGCTGGCAACGAGCGAGATTTCGTCCGTCGTCACGACCTCCACGCGGACGCCACCCCGACCGTCGTCATAGGTCGCTACGCTCGCGCCAGCGAGAAACGGTTGGCCGCGCAGGATGCGTTCGGAATCGGCCCGCAGGGTCGACGTGCAGGGCTTTCCCTGCTCCAGCAGCACGAACCGTCGCACCAGATCCGGCGACGTAGTCACGTGTGCGCCGCTCACCAGGGCCGAGAGGAGGTTCGAGCGCTCGAACACGCCGCCGAACGACGGACCCTGCGTGCGGATCACGATGTCGGAGACCACGCGGCCATCACATGGTACACGCCGCGGCGGCGTGTCCTGCGCGGCGAGCGACGAAACCACCGCAAGCGCGCCGAGTGGGCCCAGGCGCGCGACACAGCGCACGATCGTTACTTCCCCATGCGGCGTTTGAGCGCCGCAAGCTTTTCGTCGGCGGCGGATTCCGCTTCGGCGCGACGACGCGAGCGGGCCAGGCCATCGATCTCGTCCCGGAGCCCGGCGTTCTCGCTCCTCGCATCGTCCGTGGCGGGCTCGCCGGTCGTTGCGTCGCGAGTCGACCCGGCCGACACACCAGGGTTCGCACCAGCCGCGGCCAGTTTGAGCTCGGCGTTCATTTCGCCGACTTCGCGCTCGACCATCGCCAGCTCCGCTTCCTGCGTCTCAAGCTTCCGCTCGAGCAGCGCGGCGCGCTCGGCGTGCTGCTTTTCGTAGCGCTCAGCGATTGCCACCGTCTCGGCGTCCTTGATGCCTTCGGCGAGCTGCCTGCGGCGCCTAACGGTTTCGAGCTCGGCACGCTCGCGCACGAGCCGAGCGCGCGTCTCGGTCACGCCTTTCCGAAGGTCGTCGAGCCCCATCCGCGCCTGTACGAGCGTCTCGCGCATCTGCGCCACGATGGAACGCCGCGCATCGCCGGTCGGAGGGGTACCGCGCAACAGATCGCGAAAGGCCTGGCGGACGTCTTCGAACATGCGGGAGGGTGGCTCGAGAGCGGGACAGGTAGGATGTCTAGGATATAGATTTGGGCGCGACCCTCGCAACCGCGTTTCGACGCCCCATGAGCACGGCCGTTTCGGAAGTTCCCGCTTTGTCGCCCGTCGTCGCCGTTACTGCAACCGCCCGCCTGATCGAAGGCGTCGAGCGCGTTCGCCTCAATGCCGCGTATGTCCGCGCGCTGGAATCCGTTGGACTCGTGCCGATCGTCGTGCCGCCACTTGGCACCGCCGGTGCCGCCCTGCGTGTGCTCGATGGCGTAGCCGGGCTGGTCCTGTCGGGCGGCGAGGACGTCGATCCGTCGCGATACGGCGCGACGCCGCACCCCGAGCTTGGTCCGATCAACTGCGCTCGCGATGAAACAGAGCTCGCGCTGTTGACGCACGCGCGAGAGATCGGGCTGCCGACACTTGCGATCTGCCGCGGGATCCAGGTGGTGAACGTTGCGCTCGGCGGAACGCTCGTTCAGGATCTGCCGTCACAGCGGCAGGACGTGGCCGCGCACGAGGTCGACGACGAGCGCGACGCGCGCGTGCACGGCGTGCGCGTGGATCCCGCCTCGCGGCTCGCGTCCATTCTGGGCGCGGAGTCGCTGGGGGTGAATTCGATCCATCATCAGGCCGTCGACCGGCTTGGTGACGCGATGCGCGTCAACGCCCGCGCCGATGATGGCACCATCGAAGGAGTCGAGAGCGACGACTCGACGTGGTGGATGGTCGGCGTGCAGTGGCACCCCGAAGAGCTGACGAGCACACCGGAGCCGTGGGACCGACGCTTGTTCGCCGCGTTCGCCGAGGCTTGTCGGCTGCGCGTCAGGTCAGCATCCACTTCCGCTCCACCTGTACCTGCCGCATGAGCTTCTCCGGCGAGTGGTGGTGTGGGAAGAGCAGCGCATCGCTGACGTTGTTGAGCGCCTGGCGAAGTACGGGGAACCTGGCGGCTGCCGCCTCGAACAGCGCGGTCAGCCCGTGCTGGGCGGCGAGCCGATGGTCTGCCGCGAGGGTGAAGCCACGCCGGCCCATCTCCTCATAGTAATCCAGGTCGGGGCCGCCCCGGCGCCACCGACGGAGCTCGATGTAGTCGGGGAACACGCCGCTCATCCAGAGCGCATAGTTGCCGAGATGCGCGCGCACGAGGAAGCTGCGCTGCGGGTCCGCGCTCTCGAGCGCGCCGCTCAGCTCTGCCAGTGTGGAGTAGACCTCGTCGTCGGACTCGCCGACGCGGCTGGCCCGGCTGCCGAGCCCGAAGTGGAGGAGAATCGAGGCCACGTAGTCGGCGAGCACCCGATCCCCTTCGCCCACATCGCGCAGCGCATGCCTAACGACGACATACGCGAACAACGGGAACGAGGCGTGCGACCCCTGGCGGGAGACCATGAGACCGGCGAGGAGCCGTGGATCATCGAGCAGCGCATCGAACCCCTGTTCGCGCAGGGTCGTTTCCGCCTCCTCGATGGCATCGCTCGAGCCGCGCGCGATCAGCCTGACAGCCAGCTGCGCGTCATCGCGCGTTAGGTGCTGACGCACGTTTGCCAGGATCATCATGTCCTCCGGTCGTGGGCCTGCGCGGCGCCCGGGTCAGCGGGCAGCCGCTACCCCCCCTTACCCTCTGACGAAGGAATCGTGCGCGAGGAACGTCACAGGTCAATGTTCCTGACGCGGCACTCGCTACCCCAGAGTGCTAACACGCCGGGTTGGCACGGACCTCGCCACGTTAGGCCGATTCGATTGCAGATGCAACCACCCGCTCGCGTTGCGGCCATCCGCCGGCCGGGACATCCTTCGGAGGTGACGACCCCTCCACCGTTGCGGGTACTGCACCTTGACTCCGGCCGCGAATGGCGCGGCGGACAGCGCCAGGTGTACCTCCTGGCGCGCGGTCAGCGTGAGCTGGGTCACGAGCCGCTCGTCATCGCTGCTCCGGACGCGCCGCTCATCCGCCGCCTCCGCTCCGCCGGCATCGCCGTTGCGGCGGTCCGTATGCGGGCCGACTGGGACCTGGCCGCTGCTCGGCGTGTTCGCGCGGTGCTGCGTACGTGGAATGCGGACTTGATCCATGCGCACGACGCCCGCGCGCACGCCATCGCGCTCGCCGCCCTGATCGGCAGGAGGACGCTCCCGCTCGTCGTGACCCGTCGTGTGCCGTTCGTCCCGAGAGGGCGACTCAAGTACGGCCGACGCGTCGCGCGGTTCATCGCAATCTCCGGCGCGGTTCGCGATGCGCTCGTGTCGGGCGGAGTCGACCAAACTCGCATCGACCTGGTGTACTCGGGCGTTCCACGACCGTCGGTGACGAAGCCACGGGACTGGCGGGCGGAATGCCGCTGGCCGAGCGACTCTGTCGTCTGCGGAATCGTAGGCGCGATGACCGCCGAAAAGGGGGTCGCGACGCTCTCCGAGATCGGCGATCGCCTACCGGAATCGTCGCGCGATCGGGCACGCCTGGTCCTTCTGGGTGGGCAATCTGCCGGCGCCCAGTTGCTTGGCGGGCTCACAGCATTCCGAGCGGGCTTCGTCGACGAGGTTCACGACGCAATGGCGGGGCTCGACGTGCTCCTGCATCCCTCGAGCGCCGAAGGGCTCGGGACTGCCGTCATCGACGCCATGGCGCTCGGCGTCCCGCCGATCGCGTTTCGCGTCGGTGGCTTGCCGGAGCTCGTGGAGGATCAGCGGTCCGGATTGCTCGTTCCGGCCGGTGACATCGCGGCGTTCGCGGCCGCGACGGATCGGCTCGTTCGTGACCAGGGGTTGCGCAAATCTCTCGCGGCCGCCGGACCGGGCCGGGCCGCCCAATTCAGCGTCGAGCGCATGGTCCGCGGCACGCAGGCCGTTTACGACGCTGTCCTCGCCTCGGCCAGCCAACCGGGGCGATCGCTGTAGGTAGCAGCGTAATTTGTGCTCATCGGCTGTAAGCCTGCCTTTATTCTCCCGGCCTAGGTTCTAACTACTTCCCCCGACGGCCGGGGCGTCGGCGCCTCCCCGCGTTTGATCCTGGGGCGACCGCATGCCGTGATCCGGTCGCCGTCGCCGACCACGCCGGCGACGCCTAACGACGACGGAGGCGAACAGGCGGGAAAGGCTACCTGCGCGCGTTAGGTGTGGTCGCGCGTCGCCAGGATCACCGGTGACAATTTCCCGCCCAATGCGAGTGTTGCACCTCGACTCCAGCCGCGAGTGGCGCGGCGGGCAGCGTCAGGTGTATCTCCTCGCACGCGGCCAGCGCGAGCTGGGACACGAGCCGCTCGTCATCGCCGCTCCGGACGCCCCGCTCGTCCGGCGGCTCCGGTCCACGGGTATCGCCGCGGCCGAAGTGCGCGTGCGTGGCGACTGGGACCTCGCTGCCGCGAGCCGGGTCCGCGCGGTGCTACGGACCTGGAATGCTGATTTGGTCCACGCCCACGACGCGCACTCTCACGCGATCGCGCTGGCCGCACTCATCGGCCGTAGGAGCTACCCGCTGATCGTGAGCCGGCGCGTAGTGTTCGTGCCACATGGCCGCCTGAAATACGGCCACCGTGTGTCGCGGTTCATAGCGGTGTCGGGTGCCGTGCGCGACGCGCTCATGGCCGGCGGCATCGATGGCAGCCGGATCGAGGTCGTCTACGACGGCGTTCCCCGTCCCGTGGTGGTCAGGCGGCGCGACTGGCGAGCGGAATGCCGGTGGCCCAGCGATTCGGTCGTGTGCGGGATCGTTGGCGCGATGAGCGCCGAGAAGGGCATCGCGATGCTTTCCGACGTTCGGGATCGGCTCCCGGAGCCGTCACGCAGTCGCGTACGGCTGGTGCTCCTCGGGGGCCAGTCGAAGAGTGCGCAGTGCGTCTGCGGCTTCACCGCATTCTGTGCCGGGTTCGTCGACGAGATCCACGAGGCGATGGCAGGGCTCGACATCCTGTTGCATCCGTCGAGCGCCGAGGGGCTCGGGACCGCGGTGATCGATGCAATCGCTCTCGGCGTCCCGCCAGTGGCCTTTCGCGTGGGAGGGCTGCCCGAAGCGATCGAGGATCAGCGTTCCGGCTTGCTCGTCCCGGCGGGCGACGTCGCCGCATTCGCCGCGTCGATCGATCGACTGATTCGCGACGAGGATCTTCGACGGCGCCTCGCGGCGGCAGGCCCGGAGCGGGCTGCAGAATTCAGCGTGGAGCGCATGGTTCGCGGCACGCAATCGGTCTACGACGCGGTTCTGGCACCCGCCAGCGCGCCCACGAGAAGGGTGATTTGAAACCGATGACCGAGAACCAATGACCCAAACCCACGACCGATGACTCGCCATCGTCACGAGACCTCATAGGAAGCCCTCGGTCCCCGTCATCTGTTTTCGGTCACCAGTTCAACACGCTACGAAACCGAGCTTGTTTGTTTCTCGACTTCCAGGCACCCGAGCGGCTAGCTTTCGCCGATCCTGGGAGCGACCACGTGCTGTACATTTGCATTCCGGCGTACAACGAAGCGCCGACCATCGGCGTCCTGCTTTGGCGTATTCGCAAAGTCCTGCGGGACTTTTCGCGCGAATACGAGATCGTCGTGTTCGACGACGGCAGCACGGACGCGACGGCGGAGACACTGCAACCATACGGCGACGTGCTCCCCCTCAGCGTGCTGGGGGGCGAGCGTCATGTCGGCTATGCTGGCGCGTTGGACGCTCTCTGCCGTGCGGTCGTCGCGAAGACCCGCTATCCGCGTCGGGACGCGATGTTGGTCATGCAGGCCGATTTCACCGATCAGCCTGAGCACATCCCCGAGCTCGTCCGCCGGTTCGAAGGCGGCGCCGATATCGTCGTCGGCGAGCGCACAACGGTTCCCAATGCTCCTGTACCCGTTCGTCGGCTCCGTCGGGTCGCGCCGTGGTTGCTGCGGCCGTTCGTGTCGGTCCCGGGCGTCGCAGATCCGTTTGCATCGTTCCGACTGATTCGTATCTCGGTCATCAAGGAGCTGGTCAAACAGAATGGGGACTCGGCGCTGGTCTCGGGTGCCGGCTGGGCCGCGAACGTCGACCTCCTGAGCCGGGCAGTTCAGTTTGCGCGGCGCGTCGAAACCGTGTCTCTCGAGCAGCGGTACGACGTTCGGCCTCGACCGAGCCGGATCCGACCGTTCGCCGACGCGCTCAACCTCTATCGTTTCGCCTGGGCGACCCGCGGTCGCCGAATCGCGCCGCCCTCCACCGCAGCGACATGACGTCGGTCCTGGTCAGCGTCCTCGCGCTTGCGACGGCGCTGGCCAACATGGCTCGGCGTGATCAACCAACGCCGGCAGTCCCGTTTGGCGTCGGCGAGCGGTTCACGTATGACGTCAAGCTGGGCCCGTTCAAGGCCGGTCGCGGAAGCATGGAGATCACGAGCACCGATACGATCCGCGGCCGAACGGCGTATCGCGCCGTCTTCCGCGTAAAGGGGGGGATCCTCGGGTACCATGCCGACAACACGATGGAAACCTGGATCGATACCGCCTCTATCGTGTCGCTCCGTTTCACACAGGACTTCGAGCAGACCGGCAAGGACCGGAAGAAACTCTATGAGATCTATCCGGAGCGGGCGGTCTACCAGGAACCCAACAAGCCCGAGCAGCCGTCGGTCCCCGATCCATTGGACGACGCGTCGTTCATCTATTTCGTACGCACGGTGCCGCTCGAGATCGGGCGCACGTACTCGTTCGACCGATACTTCAAGCCAGACGCAAACCCGGTGCGCATCAAGGTGCTTCGGCGCGAGACCGTGAAGGTGCCCGCAGGGACGTACCAGGCCATCGTGGTACAGCCGATGATCAAGTCGAAGGGGATCTTCTCGGAGAACAGCAAGGCGGAGATCTGGTTCTCCGAGGATGCGAACCGCATCATGGTTCAGCTGAAGGCTGACCTGCCGGTGGGTTCCCTCAATCTGTACCTAAGATCGGCACAGCCGCCGACTCTCACGATCCCGTCTGTATCGCCTCCTCCGTGACCCATCGCGAAGCGGACCTCGCCGCCGTTCGCACCGTGCCGATAGCACGCCGACCGAACAAGGTACGGGCCGAGGAGTTCGCGTCGCCGCCGCCCGACGGGACGCGGACGTTCGCGGCGTTTCTCGCCGCGCTTCCGGACGTACTTGTCGCGCGTGACTTCATGCGCGTCATCGATGCGATCGCGCAGGCGAAGCGTCGCGACCGTGGTGTCGTCGTCATGCTTGGCGGCCACGTCGTGAAAACGGGCCTCGCGCCACTGCTGGTCGACCTGATGCGCCGCGGGATCATCACGCACCTGGCGATGAACGGCTCCGCCGCGATTCATGACTATGAGATCGCGCGGTTCGGCGCGACGTCCGAGGACGTTGCCGCGGGACTCCGCGACGGAACCTTCGGAATGGCCGAAGAGACCGGGCGCGGGCTCAACGAATCGTTCACGGCCGGAATGCGTGAGAAGCGCGGCATGGGCGAAACGATCGCCGTCGCCCTCGAGGGCACGTCCGGCCTCGCTCACCCGGAGCTGTCCGTCATTCTCGCGGCGCATCGGCTGCGGTTGCCGGTGACGGTGCACGCGGCGTTAGGCGCGGAGATCATCCATCAACATCCGGCGGCGGATGGCGCGGCGATTGGCGACACGAGCCACCGCGACTTTCGCCGGCTCGCGGCGTCACTCCCTTCGCTCCACGACGGCGGCGTCGTGCTGAACCTCGGCAGCGCCGTTATCATGCCGGAGGTTTTCCTCAAGGCGCTAACGATCGCCCGGAACCTGGGCGGCGGGAAGCCAACGGACTTCACCACGTGCGATCTCGACATGCAGCGGCACTACCGCCCGCGCGTGAACGTCGTGCAGCGACCGACGCTTGCCGGCGGAAGCGGCTATGAGATCACGGGCCACCACGAGCTGATGGTGCCGCTGCTCGCGTGGGGAGTCGTCGAAAGGCTCGAATCGTCGGCATCCGGCTGATTCGTTCGGGGTCAGACTCCGCTGCCATCGAACGAACGCGGCTCGAGCACGACCAGAGAGGGCCGGCCATCCGGCGGCGGCGTTGCCAATTCCAAGCCGTGAGTGGATCAGTCCTCGGTCATCAGGCATCAGGCATCAGGCCCGTCTCCTCGAATGGGAGCGGGAGAGGTGCGGGAGCCTGACTGTCTGCTAAGCGTGAAGAGGCCCGGGCGCACTGAGTGCGCCCGGGCCTTCGCATGTCCACTCGTTGTGTCAGCGGATCAGGATTCGTCCGCGACGAGCTTTATACGCCGTTACCCGACCACTTCTCGCGCAGGCGGCGCGCGGTATCCGGGCTGAAGACGCGGATTGCGAGGTAGATCACACCGCCGACGATCGCGATCTTCACGGCAACGAAAAACAGCCAGGCAATCAAACCGAGGATGCCCGGGAGAATTCCGAAGAAAAACTTGAGCACGAACAGGCCCGCCAACGCAAAGAGCCCGATCATGAAGATTGTGCGGAGCATTCGTGGGTTCTCCCAAACGAGGACTGTTCACTCCTACGCGCCCCGGTCAAACCCGGTTTCAGCGCGTGCATCGGCATCGCAGCGTCTACAACCAAGTATACGCACGATGCGCCCCTGTCGTCAGAGCGGTAGGTTGTCCGGGTGTCGATCGACTTTTCACACTCGAGCGCCGACGTCCTCGTCATTGGGTCCGGGCTCATCGGCCTCGCCTGCGCCGCCGCGGCAGCCGAGCGCGGCTTCTGCGTGCGAATTGTCGGTGAGCCGCGAGTCGGAGCGGCCTCGCTCGCCGCAGCAGGCCTGCTGGCACCATCGATAGAACGCGCCGATGGTGACGCGAGTGATTTCGCGACCGCCGCACGCGATAGGTACCCGACCTACCTCGAGTGGCTGCGAGAGCGGACGGGACTCGACGTCCCGCTCAACCGCGATGGGATCATTCAGGTCGCGCTGAACGAGGCGGGCGTTCGTGGGTTGCGGCGGGCGATGCCACCGGATGCGCAGTGGCTCGACGCGCGCGAGCTCGCCCAGCTCGAGCCAGCGCTCGATCACGGGCTTGCCGGAGTATTGCACCCACTCGACGGCTCGGTCGACAACGTGCGTCTGTTCGAGGCGCTCCGAACCGCGGTTGAGGAACTTCCTCGCGTAGCCATCGTACCGGACACCATCGCAGAGCTCAGGTTCCGCAGGCCGATCGAAGCTGTTGGGCGAAGCGGAACCGTGTACGCGGCAGAGACGGTGGTCCTCGCCGCGGGAGCCTGGAGCGCTACGATCGCGGGGTTACGGCGAGCGATTCCGGTGGAGCCCGTGCGGGGCCAGATGATTGCTTACGCCGGCTCGCCTCTGCGACGGGCGGTGTACGGACCCACAGGATACGTTGTGCCACGCACGAATGGCCGTACGCTCGTAGGCGCGACCGCCGAACGTGCGGGATTCGACTCGACCACTACACCCGAGGGACTGGCGAAGCTCGAGCGCACGGCAGCAGAGATTCTGCCGCAATTCGCAAACGTGCAGCCGGCTGAGGCCTGGGCAGGCCTCCGCCCAATGTCTGCAGACCTGCACCCCATTCTTGGCTTCGATCCGGACGAGCCGCGACTTCTCTACGCGACCGGCCATTCCCGGAACGGTGTGCTCATGACTCCGCTGACCGGCGACTGCATTGCGTCGCTTCTGGCGGGTGAACAACCGCCGGTCGACATACGCGCATTCTCGATCGGGCGCTTTCCATTGGCTCTTGATACTACTCGGCAGGAACCCATCAACTGACGGTTAAGAGGTTAGCGTACGCTGGTCGGTGTTTCCCGCCCGGGCTACATTTCGCTCCCGGTAACAGACTTTCGCGGTTCGCATCGCCTGCACAGCAGTGAGTGCGCAGGCTGAGATCTTCTGGCAACACGAGATGGCAGAAACTCTCTACCAGATCCTGGGCCGTCACAGGGCGGAGCCGCTGCCAGAGCGGAAGCCGTCCTGGCTCAAGGTCAAGGCGCCGGGCGGTCCCAACTACGCGCGCCTCCGGCACCTCATGCGCGAGCTCGACCTCCACACCGTGTGTGAGGAGGCGCATTGCCCGAATGTCGGGGAATGCTGGGAGCATGGGACGGCGACGTTCATGATTCTCGGCGACGTCTGCACGCGCAATTGTGGCTATTGCGCCGTGACCCATGGACGCCCGCCGAAGTACGACCTGAGCGAGCCAAGTCGTGTCGCGGCGGCGATCGCCGAGATGCAGCTCCGGCATGCGGTGATCACCTCTGTCGACCGCGACGACCTGCCGGATTTCGGGGCGTACATCTTCGCCGAGACGATCCGCCAGATCCACGAGCAGGTGCCGGGCTGCTCGGTCGAGGTGCTGGTTCCCGATTTTCAGGGCAACGTCGACAGCATTGGTGCCGTGCTCGAGGCGCGTCCCGAGATCTACAATCACAACACCGAGACGGTCCCGCGGCTCTACAAGCGCGCGCGGCCGGGCGGCCGGTACGAGCGTGTGATGAAGATCTTTCGCGACGCGAAGGCCATCGCCC
>Ga0075423_10005393_pt1 | contig 11940 bp, 10 predicted proteins | sample SoiMethybrSBSTD2_FD_80114 | JGI IMG/M metagenome (GOLD analysis project Ga0075423, IMG submission 80114) | Bulk soil microbial communities from a Populus tree surrounding site in Tennessee, USA - Soil MetaG P. TD hybrid SBSTD2 | ecosystem: Environmental > Terrestrial > Soil > Tree plantation...
ATGAGCTGCAGGGGGGTGACCTCCAGCCCGGTCAGGAGGAGTGGGGGCGACGGGGCGGTCTGGACGCGGAAGTTGACCTGGAAGAGCGGGTTGCGGCTGGGATCGCGCGGCGGCCGCAGCGCCTCGACCAGCTTCTCGAACGGCAGGTCGGGGTGGGCGTAGGCGCTGGTGGCGACGGCGCGCACCCGACGCAGCAGCGCGCGAAAGCTGAGATCGCCCGACAGATCGCTGCGAAAGACCAGATTATTGGCGAAAAAGCCGATCAGACCGGACAGCTCGGCGCGGGCGCGGTTGGCGACCGGCGAGCCGACCAGGATGTCGTCTTGGCCGCTGTAGCGCGCCAACAACACCTGAAAGGCTGCGAGCATGGTCATGAACAGCGTGGCACCCTCGTGCTGGCTCAACGTCGCGAGCGGCGCGTGCAGCGTATCGGGCAGCGCGAACGCATGGACTGCGCCCTGGAAACGCTGGACCGCCGGGCGCGGTCGGTCGGTCGGCAGCTCCAGCAGCGGCGGCGCTCCCGCCAGATTCGCCCGCCAATAGGCCATCTGCGCCTGTAGGGGCGACCCCGCGTGGTCGCCCTCGCCTTGCAGCCACGCCCGCTGCCAGACCGCATAATCGGCGTACTGAATCGGCAGCTCGGCCAGCGCCGAAGGCTTGCCGGTGGCAAATGCCTCGTAGAGCGCTGCCACCTCCTGCACCAGCAGCTCGGTCGACCAGCCATCGGAGATGATATGATGCATTGTGAAGAGCAGGATGTGCTCGGTCGCGTCCAGGCGCAGCAGCAGCGCGCGTGCGAGCGAGCCCGCCGCGAGATCGAACGGTCGCCGGACCGCGGCTGCGATCAGCTGTTGCACCGCAGCGTCGCGCATTGATGCAGGCAACGCATGCACGTCCAAGATCGGCAGGGGCATCGGCTGGGCCGGCGCGATGCGTTGGAGCGGCCACTCATCCACGATCACAAAGCTCGTGCGCAATGTTTCGTGGCGCCGCACCAGCTCGTTCAAGCTGCGCTGGAGCGCGGCGACATCGAGCAGCCCGCTGAGCTGTACCGCAGAGGGGCCGTTGTAGACCGGGCTGTCGGGCGCGAGCTGGTGCAGAAACCACAGCCGTTCCTGGGCGAAGGACAGCGGCGCATCGCCGGTGTTGCTGCGACGTGGGATTGCTTGCAGCTTGTGCAGGCTCAACCCTTGCTGTTGCAGCCGCCGCTCGAAGACCGCCCGTTGTTCTGGAGAAAGCGCGGTGATACGTTTTGAAAGGTCACTCATACTGCATTTAGCGCCATGCCATCGGTCGCGGCGACAACATGGGCACCCCTCCTATATGTTTAATTTGAATGTCCTTAGACAATACCTTTCAAATAACGCCCTTTTCCCTCACCCCCCAACCCCCTCTCCCAGAGCGGAGAGGGGGAGCCGAAGGCTCTCTGCTGCGGAACTCCCCTCTCCCGCGCACGGGCGGGTGACCTCTGGGCGCGGACGGGGGTGAGGGACGTGCGACCGCGATCCGTATTTGAAAGATATTGACCTTAGTCGTTCCATGCGGCTGCGTCGCACACACGGGTATGAAAATGGCGACGGCTATCGGCTATTTTCACGTCGGCACAGACCTTGCACCGCCACATCCAGCACCACATCGGCAGCCTGCCAGCTCCGCAACTGCTCGCTCATCCCGCGCATTCGCGCCGACCACTCGGCGGTTGCCGATGCGAGAACCGCGTTCAGCGCTGCCGGCCCCGGCCCGCCGCCATGTACCGATGCCTGCGCGACGGCGACCGGGTCCATATCCGTGAGATCGATCGTCTGCTCCTGCGACGCCAGCCAGCGCGCCGCCGCCGTCTCAAGCGGCACGCCGCCCTGCGCGAGCGCCTCGCGGACGATCAGGCCAACCGCGTGGTGCGCGCTGCGGAACGACTCCCCACCGTTGATCGCCAGCCGGTTCGCCAGCTCGGTCGCTGTGACATACCCATCGACCGCGCGCTGGAGCATCGCCTCTGGCTGCGGACGCGCGCCAGCGACGACCAGCCGCATCAGCGTCACCGCCTCCGTGATCGTGCGCAGTGCCGACCAAACTGGCGCGACAGCCTCGGTGCCGACCGCGATCGTGTTCGTGAATGGTCGCCCGTTCATCGCCGTCGCCGAGGCCACGAAGGCCCCCAGCGGCGCAGCGCTACGGCCTTGCACATGCTCAAGCAAGAATGGATTGCGCTTCTGCGGCATCATCGAGCTCGATCCGACCAGGCCATCATGCACGCTCAGGAACCCAAACTCGCTTGTCGTCCACAGCAGCATATCCGACGATAGCCGGCTCAACGTCACGCCCAAGATCGCGGCGCTGCTCAACAGCCGCAAGACCAGATCGCGCGAGGCGACGGCGTCGATCGCGTGCTGCACCGGCTGATCAAAGCCAAGCAGCGCCGCCGTTCGCGCGGGCTGGATCGGCAACGTCGTGCCGCCGACCGCCCCGGCACCGAGCGGGCAGCGTTGGAGATCAGCGCTCGCCGCGACCAGGCCCGCAATATCGCGCTCCAGCGCCTGCGCGATGCCCGCCAGATAATGACCATAGGTTACAGGGAGCGCCGCCTGATAGTGCGTATAGATCGGCATGACCACATCGCCGAAACGCCGGGCCCGCCCAAGTAACACCGCCTGCAACCGCAGCGCCTCGCGCAGCAACGCCATATACGGCCCGCGTAATCGCAGGCGCAAGACGGTGGCGTTGAGATCGTTGCGCGAGCGAGCGGTCTGGAGAATGCCACCGACGCGCGCGCCCAGGTGCTCGATCAGATATTGCTCGTATAAGAGAAACAGCCCGCGCACGGCCAGCCGGCCACGTAGCGCCGCAAACGAATCGGCTTGCAGCTCGGCGATCGCCCCGAGCACCGCGCAGGCGTGCGCCGTGTCGATGATGCCGCATTCTGCCAGCATCACTAGATGCGCCCGATCCACCTGGGCGATATGTTCCAGCTCGGCGTCGATACCGGCGTCAGCGGTCGTCCCGAAGATGATCCGCCGGGCCGTCGGCGTCAGCCCGCGCACGATTCGACCGGTGTTCTCCATTGAAACGAAATCCTTTGCGTTGGGTCGCGCGTCACCCTGGCCGGATGATCACCTGAATCATGCGTTGCGCCGCCTCCGCTGCAGCGCGGGCAGTCTCAGGCGTGCTCGCACAAGCGATCACATGCCCGATCCGATCGCGGAAGTCGCCGGAGCAGCGGACGCGAACGCTAGCGCGCGGGTAGCGCTTCACTGCGACGACATGCGCTAGCCGCGCGGCGGCGTCCAGCTCGCCGATCTCCACGAGCGTACCATCCTGATCCAGCACGATGAAACGGATAGCGGCATAATCGCCGTTCGTTCGTTGGAGCTGCGGCGCGTGCCCAATCACCAGCCGGATCGTCTCTGCGATCAGATCGATCCCAGAGGCAAGGCGCACCAGCTCAGGGATGAAACCGCCGGCCAGCCGTGGGTTGACCTCGATGATGCGCGGCCCCGCCTCGGTCAGGCGCAGCTCGACATGAAGCGGCCCCCAGCCCAGATCGAGCGCATCGATCGCGCGCCGCACCGTCTGCTGGATCGCCTGCTCATCGAGCGATGGCAGCGTGGCGGGAAAATCGTGCCCAACCTCGATGAAAAAGGGCGGGTGCCCCAGGTATTTCTGCGTGATGCCGACGATGCTGCCGTTAAACACCTCGACCGAATACTCCGGCCCGACCACCAGCTGTTCGATCAAGATACGCTGCGGCACCGGCAGGCCGCGCTCGTTCTGCTGCTGATGCAGCAGCGTCGTCGCCTGAGCGCGCACGGCATCGACATCGCTGCACAGCTTGACGCCGACGCTGCCGCTGCCGTTGATCGGTTTCACCACCACCGGATAGCTCACATCGTCGGCGGCAGCGATCGCCTCGGCGACGGAATCGGCCGCGCGAAACACCGGTACACCGACGCCTGCGACATGCAGACACAAGCGCTGCATGTATTTATCGCGGCATCTCGTGATCGCCGTATGTTGTGGGCCGGGCAGTCCGAACCGTTCGGCCAATACTGCTGCGGTGGCGATAAAATATTCCGAGCTAGAGGCGACACCCGCCAGCCCAGCTTCGGCGGCGAGCCGCTGGCACGCATCGAACAGCGCCTGCTCATCCTGCGTATCGACACACACGGTCGCGATGCCATCCTCGGCCAGATAGGGATAGCGCGTGGGGTCAGCGCTGAACATGATTGGCCGCAGCCCCTGCGCCGCAGCCACACGCGCAAACAGCCGGCCCGTCCCGCTGGTATTGCTCTCGATGAACGCCAGCCAGCGGTCACTCATAACGGCCATCCCGCGCGAAAGGGCGCGCCAAGCACCTGCTCGTAGCCGCGTCGCTGCCAGCGCATGCGCGACCAGCCTGGCCCGGCCTCGCTGGGCCGCTCGACCGACTGTGGTGCTGTCGGCAGTTGCTCCAACCAGCAATCGTTGGCGCGCAGCCAGGCATCGTTGTAGACCGTCTCCTGGTAGCGATAGCCCTCATCGGGCAGCAGGACGACCACGCTGGCATCATGGTGCTGCTGCGCCCACCAGCGCGCCACCATATACGCGGTACCGCTCGTCGGCCCCATAAAGAGCGCGTGCTCGCGATACAGCTCGTGCGTCGCCAGGAAGCCCTCGGCCGCGCTGACCCAATGCACCTCATCGAACGCGCTATGCGCAACATTTGTCGGCATCAAGCTGTTGCCGAGGCCGCGCAGCAGCCGTTTCTGGTCGGGCTGGCCGAACAAGACGCTGCCGAGCGTGTCGACGCCAATCACATACAGCTGCGGGCACGGCTCGCGCAGGTAGCGGCTCGTCCCACACATCGATCCGCCCGATCCAACCGTGCCGACCAGACAATCGATCCGGCCGATCGTCTTGGATAGGAAATCGGTCAGCAGCGCATACCCGCTAGGATTATCGTCGTTGTCATACTGCGCCGGCCAGAAGTGATCCGGATACATGGCCTGAATTTCGGCCATCCGATCAAGCCGAGCGCGCTGAAACCCGCCGTTGGGCGCTGGCTCGCGCACAATATCGACCGTGGTTCCCAGCAGCTCGATTCGGCGGCGGAAGGCATCGTCGATCGCCGGATCGCTGACCAAAATCAGTCGATACCCAAGCTGGTTGCACAACATTGCGAGCGCCAGGCCGAACGTCCCGGAAGTCGTCTCGATGATCATCGAGCCGGGTCCAATCAAGCCGGCGGCGCGCGCATTCGCTAGAATGAAGTGTGCTGGGAGCAGTTTCATCAGGAAAAAGGCCGCTCCATAGAGTTGTGGGCCCAGGCGAACAATGTTCGGTAATATAAGTGCGTCGATGATCGTTGAGTTGATTTGGCGAACATACATGGGATGCGCACCTCGTTAGAGCGTTATGCATTGAACTATGCGTCAGGCCCCTGAATCATGAGGTTCTCGATCAGTGCAAGCGCGGCATAAACATCCTGTGCGGTGATACCGAAGTAGGTGACGGCTCGGATGCGCCCATGCCCGAATTCGCCGACCTGAAGCCCGCAACGGCGAGCTGCCGCAACGAAGGTTTGCGGTGTAAAGCGATCATCGATCACCCGAAAGATAACGATATTGGTCTCAACGCTGTCCAGATCGATCTGAATCGCCGGCAGCTGCGCCAGCCCCTCGGCGAAGCGGCGGGCATTGGCATGATCCTCGCGCAAGCGATCGACCATCTGATCGAGCGCGACGATGCCAGCGGCGGCGACGAACCCGCCCTGATGCATATCGCCGCCCAACATTTTTCGGACCCCGCGCACTTTTTCGATGAACGCCGCCGTCCCAGCCACGATCGAGCCGACTGGTGCGGCTAATCCCTTCGATAGGCAGAACTGCACCGAGTCGGCATAGCTGGCGATCACGGCAGGGCTGAGGTCCAAGGCGATAGCGGCGTTGAAAATCCGGGCACCATCCAGATGTATCGGAAGCGCGCGCGCTTGGGCGAACAGCGCGACCTGCTGCAAATAATCGAGCGGTAAAACCCGCCCGCCCGAGCGGTTGTGGGTATTTTCCAGGCAGATCAGCGCGGGTCGGGCGAACGCGGGATCGGCGGGGTCGCCTGAGCAGGCTGCGGCGAGATCGCTCAACAGTAGGCGTCCATCGGCTTGGGTTGGAATGGGCTCGTAGACGATGCCGCCACAGATCGCAGCACCATTGCTCTCGTACAGAAAAATGTCCGACTCGTCGCCCACCAGCAGCTTGGAGCCGCGCGGACAATGCGCCATAACCGACGCCAGATTCGCCATTGTGCCGCTCGGCATAAGGCAGGCCGCTGCTTTGCCCAGCCGCGCCGCTGCGCGTTCCTCCAGCGCACGGACGGTTGGATCCTCGCCATACACATCATCGCCCAATGAAGCAGTAGCGATCGCATCGCGCATCGCGGAGGAGGGTAATGTAAAGGTGTCGCTGCGCAGTTCGATCATGCCCTGGCTCCTATTTGTTGCGCCATCGAGAACGATCATTATAAGACCATGTTGGAGCGGGAATCCATGAAAGTCAACCAACACCCGGACGCGTAGTCCAGAATGCTGGTGCTATTCGAGACACAGGAGTCGCTGCGGAAGCGGTGCGCGTCTTGCTTGCGGCAGAAGGTGCCCAGCCCGTGCGATCATATGGCACTGCGGAGTGTAGCATGTCCATGCGCCATCGTCAAGGTGAAGCTGGACTACTCGACAGCCCGAATCTAGCCGGCTTGCCACGCCGTCGAGCGGGTGCTATACTGTGCCCGACGGACGCTGTTGCCCGTTCTGCTGCCCGATACGAAGCATTCGGCGGCAATGAGAAGACTTCGCTGAGGAGGTCCTTTTCGTGAGCGAAACCATGATGGCGGTCGTCAAGTCGGAGGCAGCCCCCGGTGCCACGCTCGAACGAGTGCCGCTGCCCAAAATTGGTGTGCGTGATATTCTGATACGTGTGCGGGCCACCACCATTTGCGGAACCGATCTGCATATCTATAAATGGGATCCGTGGGCGCAAAGTCGGGTTCACCCACCAATGATATTCGGGCACGAGTGCTCTGGCGATGTAGCCGCCATCGGCGAAGAGGTCGAGTCAGTCAAGATCGGCGATTATGTCTCGGCCGAGAGCCATATCGTCTGTGGGCATTGCTACCCTTGTCGCATCGGCGAGCCGCACATCTGCCGCAATGTTCAGCTCATTGGAGTCGATCGTCCGGGCTGTTTCGCGCAATACGTCGCTATTCCCGCGATCAATGCATGGCACAACGATCCCAAGCTGCCGCCAGCGATCGCGTCAGCGCAGGAACCCTTCGGCAATGCCGTCCATACCGCCTTCGCGACCACCCTGACCGCCAAGCGTGTCCTGGTCACCGGCTGCGGCCCGCTTGGCCTGTTCGCGGTCGCGATCGCCGCAGCTGCGGGGGCCGCGCGCATCCTCGCAACCGACGTGAACGCCCGCCGACTGGAGATGGCCCGCGTGATGGGCGCGACCGACCTGATCGATGCCAACGGGGATGTTGCGGCGGCGGTGCTGCGGGCGACCGCTGGCGAGGGCGCTGATGTCCTGCTCGAAATGAGCGGCCATGCTGCGGCGATCACGCAGGGCTTCGAGTCGCTGCGTCCCGGCGGCTTCGCATCGCTGCTTGGGCTGCCGGATCACCCACTGCCCTCGTTCGACCTGGCGAACCAGGTGGTCTTCAAGGGCTTAACGATCTATGGCGTCTTTGGTCGCAAGCTGTTCGAGACCTGGTACCAGACGCGCGGGCTTTTGGAGAGCGGTAAAGTTGATATCAGCCCGATCATCTCGCATCACATGCCGCTGGAGGAATACGAGCAGGCATTCGAGCTGATGCTCAACGGTCAGGCCGATAAGGTGGCGCTGTACCCGAATGGCATGCCCTGATCACAACCAGGAGAGTAACGAAATGACTGAATCGCTAGAACAGTATCTCGATCAGCAGATCGCCGACCTGAAGGAACAAGGCATCTTTCGGACGTTTCGCATCCTCGAAGGCCGGCAGCAGGCGCGCGCACGCATCGACGGCAAGGAGGTCATCAACCTCTCCTCGAATAATTACCTGGGGCTCGCCACCCACTCGCAACTGTGCGCAGCGGCGATCCAGGCGATCAGCGACCTTGGCGTGGGCTCGGGTGCCGTGCGAACGATCATCGGCACCATGACGATCCACGAGGAGCTTGAGCGTCGGCTGGCGGCCTTCAAACGTACCGAAGCCTCGCTGGTGCTCCAGAGCGGCTTCACGGCCAACGCGGCGGTGATCGGCCCGCTGCTCGCCGACGCCGATCTGGTGATCAGCGATGCGCTCAATCATGCCTCGATCATCGACGGCATCCGCCTGACCAAGGCCAGCCGACGCGTCTACGCGCACAACGACATGGCCGCCCTGGAACAGGTCTTGCAAGAGACGCAGGGTACATTCGCCAAAACGCTGATCGTCACCGATGGCGTCTTTAGCATGGATGGCGACATCGCGCCGCTTGATCGCATCGCCGACCTGGCCGAGCACTACGGCGCGATCACGATGGTCGACGACGCGCACGCATCGGGGGTATTGGGCGATCATGGCAGCGGCACGGTCAGCCACTATGGGCTGTATGGCCGCTGGGATATTCAAGTCGGCACGCTCTCGAAAGCGATCGGCGCGGTTGGCGGCTATGTCGCCTGCTCGCACAAGCTGCGCCTGCTGATGGAACACCGCGCGCGGCCACTGCTCTTCAGCACATCGCATCCGCCCTCGGTCACTGCCAGCTGCATCGCCGCGCTCGATCTGCTGGAGCGGGCAGAGGGGCAGGCATTGATCGACCAGCTGTGGGAGAACACGCGCTTCTTCAAAGCCGGCCTGGAAGGGCTGGGCTTCAACACCGGCATCTCGCAGACACCGATCACGCCGGTGATCGTCGGCGATGGCGCGCGCTCGATGCAATTCTCTGATCGGCTCTTCGCAGCTGGCGTCTTCGCGCAGGGGATCGCCTACCCGACCGTCGCGCGCGACAAGGGCCGTGTGCGCACGATCGTCACAGCCGGTCATACGCACGAAGATCTGGCGGAAGCGCTGAATGTTTTCGAGAGCGTCGGGCGTGCGATGGAGCTGATCTAAAGCGGCGGAATGAGCTATTTACACAGTGCGTCAACTCTGGTAGAATCAGCCAGGAGGAGGTTACTCTGAGTAGAATCAGCCAGGAGGAGGTTACTCTGATAGGAGAAACAACGATCGAAGCAACGGCACTCGCGCGGCGGGCGGTGGAGCTAGCCGAAGACAAACAGGCCAGCGACATTGTAATGCTGGATCTGCGGAAGCTGAATACCATCGCCGACTATTTCGTCGTTTGCTCTGGCGAGAGCGATCGGCAGCTCAAGGCCATCCTTGAGGCGATCGACGATGGTATTAGCCGGGAAATCCAGCGGAATGCGCGTATCGAAGGCACGCCGGCGACAGGCTGGGTGTTGCTCGACTATGGCGATGTCGTCGTCCATATCTTTTCGGTCGCCTTGCGCGACTTTTATCGGATCGAGCGTCTCTGGAGCAAGGCGACTCCAGTCGTGGTCGTGCAGTGAGGGATACATGAATAGCAGCAAACGTACCCGCTACCTCCTTTTCGCCTTGGGCGCGGCATTGGGCAGTGCGCTTGGCCTCGTGCTTGGCTCGCTGCTCACCTTCTGGATCGGCGAGGAGACGCTGCGCGCCATCCAGCGGGGCCTGCGCCGACTCACCGGCGGGGATGATCGGCCCAACTTCGAGATGCTGCTCCAGTAGCGTGAAACGTGAAACGTGAAACGTGAAGCGTGAAACGTGAAGCGTGAGGCGTGAACGCTAGCGTGCCGCGCGTTTCACATGCAGCGCTTGCTTGCGCTGACGCGCTCGAATACCAAACACGCGAGCGCGGCACCCGAGCGGGGCGTTTTGGAAGCTCTATCAGCCCGAATGTCGCTGGCGTTGGCCAGGCCGCACGGCCGCGACTGATGCGAAAGTCGTTTCACGGTTCGGTGTGACGGGTGCTGTACCACTCGCAAGGTTCCCCCTACGACTGCCCCACGCTCCCCGCTTTGCGCTGGGCCTCGCTGCCCACCCACTCGCTCGCACCATCGGCCCAGACCTCTTTTTTCCAAATCGGGGCGACCTCTTTAATCCGGTCCATAATCTGCTCGGCCGCCGCAAACGCTTCCCGGCGGTGCGCTGCCGCGACGACGATCAACACCGCTGTCGCGCCGATGTCGAGCCGCCCGATCCGATGGTGGATCGCGATCGCGCCGGTGCCCCACTGCGCGCGCGCCTCAGCGGCAAGCTGCGCCAGCACCGCGACTGCCATCGACTCGTAGGCTTCGTATTCGAGGTAGGCGGTCGCTCGGCCAGCGAAATTGTTGCGCACGATCCCGGCGAAGGTCACGACCGCGCCCATCTCAGGCGCTTGAACATAGGCGACCAGCGGCGCAGGATCGAGCGGCTCGCCACTGATCTGAAACGGTGCCAGGTCCGTGCCGCCGCTCACCGGCGGGATGAACGCGATCTCGTCGCCCTCGTGCAGCTCGGTGGCGAGCGTCCCGAACTCCTGATTAACAGCGTACAAAACCCGACCGCTGTAGCCATCCAGCCGGGGGTAGCGCGCGACCAGGCGCTGCCACAGATCGCCGACGGTCGCCCCCGCCGCGAGCGCGATGCGTTCCTCGGTGTGGCCGGTGATGTCGCGGTGCCCGGCAAAGTAGCGTACCATCACGTCCATAATCTCATTCCCACTCGTTTGGGCTGTGTGCAGAACTATCAGAAGATGTACGGAATAAATCGGTAGCGCACCTGTTGTACATAGGACTGATAGGCTGGATCGCGCAGCAAGATGCGCTCCTCGGCCACGGCGCGCGCATACTGGCATGAGATGGTCAGGACGATCAGTAGGATGTTCGGAATGCTCAGATTGCCCAGCAGAAAGCCCAGGTAGCCAACCATGTAGCTGCCGTAGAGGGGATGCCGCACGAAGCGATAGAAGCCGCTCGTGCGCACGCCACGATTGGCGGCGACGATGCCGAAGCTGCGGCCCAGGCTGATCACCGCGACCGTGGCGAGGAAGGTGCCCACGACTTGCAGCACTAGGCCGACCGGCACCAGCGCCGGCAACGCCAGCCCTTGGCGCTGCAAGAGCGGCGCGCCGGTCCCGACGAGCGCCACGAGCCAATCCCACGCCGAATGACTCTCTTCGATGCTACGATGCCGCGTGATCGCCAGCACGACTATCAGCAGCTCCTGGAATGCCAGCAGCAACATCTGGACCTGCCCAGTACGCTGCCAGTTCATAAAGGCCGCGTAGGCGAAGAGGGCGAAAAGCGCACCGATCAGCACGTTGGTCAGGACCACACGAATGCGGACCGCCAGCGGAGTGACCGGCAGGGCTGTCGTTTCGGTGGAGGGATGTGTCATTGCGATGATGCTCCGAAAATGTGAGACGTGAAACGTGAAACGTGAAACGTGATGCGTGAAACGTGATGCGTGAGACGTGAAACATGAAAGTCGAGCAACCTTCCGGGAAGCTTGATCTGGCGCTTTGTAGGCCGCTGGCTAGCTTCCCGGAAGGTCAGGTGGAAGCCTATTTGAAAGCTCGTGCGCCTAGCCCTGCGCCTCGGGCACCGCACGCCCGCGCTCGATCTGATCGGCCTTGATGCGTTCGCCCTGTTCGCGCAACGTGCCTGAAATCCCATCGATCAGCTGGAGGTCGCGGCGGTCCAGCTCATTGAGATAGCTGCCATACTCGCGTTGCAGCTGATCGAGCCGACCGGTTGACCGTGTCAGCCGCTGTTCGAGCTCGCGCACCCAGCCATCCACGCGCTCCAGCCACGAAGTCAGCTGGCGCAAGTGCTGCTCGTCGGCCTCCTGAAGCGCGATCACCTTCTCGTCTTGCTGGTGGCGCAGTTCCTCAAGCCGCTCTTGATTCATCAAAAAGCGCTCGGTCGA